>OGQO01000986.1_pt1 | contig 28152 bp, 40 predicted proteins | sample 1553241 | NCBI WGS metagenome assembly OGQO01 (sample SAMEA2579933, study PRJEB22360) | human gut metagenome | biome: human gut; feature: human-associated habitat; material: faeces | place: Denmark | collected 2008/2010
TTCAAGGGGGCAATCAAGACTTGGCGCACGGGGTCAGTCCGCTCTGGATTTTCCACACGGACGACAGCCATTCAGTCTTATGGTGACGGCAGCGTCCCCGATGCCATTCCATAAGGCGATGGCCGTTGTCGGTGTTCAGCATTGCCCATAGGCGTGATGCGGTCAACTGGTGTCAGTGGACTTGTCCACCGTCACTTGTTGACGGCATATCGCCGCAGACACGGGAGACCGCCCTTCTCTCACTGCTTTCGTATCAATAGTAATAGTTATTGGGAACATTATAGTGTGGCAAATCGTTGTTATATGAAAAATATTTAGTAACTTTGCCACACAAAACAATCATGATATGGATAAGACCATTGCACGGAATCTAAAGAAATTAAGAGAGACTGCCCGTTACACTCAGGATGAGGTGGCACAGGCTCTTGGCATCACACGCTCGGCTTATAGCAATTATGAATCGGGCGACAGAGAGGTGCCTTACGATGTCATTGAGAAAGCAAGCGATTTCTTCGGATGTGATATGACAGTATTGTTTGAGGAAAACGAGAATGTGGACGCCATGATTCTTGCATCCGCGTTCCGTATAGACGGGATAGCCCCTGAGGATGCATGCGAGATTATGCGTTTCAAGGACATTGTTAAGTCTTACCTTAAAATGGAAGTAATAGAGGCGAGATGAAAGCGTCGTTATTGAATCTTGTGGAAAGTCAGGTTTCTAAATTCCGTCAGATGACGGGGTTGAGCGACAGCGAGGCGGTCAATCTCAAAAGCCTGCTCTTGAAACTGAACGTGTTGACCTTATACAGGCCGTTGTCAAAAGATTTTTCGGGCATGAGCCTCAAAAGTGGCGACAGGCGGTTTATGCTTGTTAATTCCAATCATCCTAAATGTCGGCAACATTTCACCATAGCCCACGAACTCTATCATCTTTATATCGACCCGAATCCCATGCCTCACAACTGTATGGCAGAGGGTAAGAAAAGTGATGTGGAACAATGCGCCGATGCTTTTGCCCTTATGTTTCTTATGCCGGCGGACGGAGTTAGGCAGATGATACCGGACAATGAACTGATGGAAGGTCGCGTGTCGTTGGCATCGGTATTGCGTATAGAACATTATTTTTCCGTTTCCTTCTCAGCCGTTCTCAACCGTCTGTATGATTTGAAACTGATAGACCGTGTCGAGCGCGACGCATTCAAGGAATACCCGGTGAAGAAAACTGCAAGGGAATATGGCTATGACGCGGCTTTGTATGAGCCGGGCAATGAGAATCTTGTGATTGGAGATTTCGGCGAGAAAGCCCGCAGGCTTTTCGACATGGAGAAAATTTCCGAAGGACACTACATGGAACTGTTACACAAAATCGGCATAGATGACAACGAAGACTAAAATCGTACTTGATGCCGATGTGATCATCCATTTTGTCAAGGCGGGGCAATTCAGCCTTCTTCTTGACATATTCCCGGAGTACCAGTATCTGATACTTGATGTGGTATATGATGAAATAACAGTAAACAGGTTGACGAAAACCCAGATTGACAACACTCTCCGATTCTTTGCCTCACGCATTGTGAATGTCAAGTTTGACCCGAAAGGAGAATCTCGATATGAGTATGCGCGACTGCGTAACACATTACTTTTAGGCAAGGGGGAAAGTGCCTGCATGGTGTTTTGCCGCGACAACAAAGATGTTCTCGGCAGTAGCAATCTAAAGGACATAAAGGAGTACTGCGCCAATCATCAGATAACATATCTGACTACGATTGATTTTCTCTACTACGCTTTCATAAGGAAGAAAATGACAAAAGAAGATATTGCCGCCTTTATAGCAGAGGTCACCTCCAAAGGCAGCAAGCTACCTTCTGTCGATATTGAGAAATATACTCCTACGAGTAGTATTTAAGAAATGTCAATCAAATTGTTAGGAATTGCTAAATCGAACTCTCGGACTTGCGTAGTCGGGATAAAATGACTAAATTTGCATTAGTGATTGGAGAATCGGTAGAGACCGATTTTCAAAGCCGAAAACAAGGTCATGGACTTTGGCACTAAAACGGCACTATTAAAATTTAGTCAATTCTAACTATTTGATATAGCAGCATTTAGATAGGCTGGCAACGCCCCTTGTCTGTCTGACACATAATCAATCCCAATCATAGAGTTTAGCGATGAAGTCGTCAACCGATGATTCATCGAAAAGTTCGGGAAGTTCGCCTGTATTGATATGATAGTCGTAATCTACCATCATATCGTCAACGGAATTGTCTCAGTATTCTTCATACTCATCTTCCATGATTGTCAAACCGTTATTTCTATAACATTGCCCTCTGCATCAAGTATGGCACTCTCATAGTATCCGTCACCTGTCGTTCTTGGTCCGTCAAGATGAGAATAACCATCATCAATTAGTCGCTTGGACAATTCATCAACCTTTTCCTTACTACCGACAGATATAGAAATATGAGCATATCCGTAATTATTTATTCTATCGGTCATTGAGTTAAGACTCGGTTTGGACATTATCTCCACTGCCGCTTCGTCACCGAAAGACAGAAGATAGCTTGAAAATGATTTGCGCGGATTATGGTATTTCTCGCCCGCTTTGGCTTCAAAATATTTTTCAAAGAAACGCTTTGCTTCTTCGAGATCTTTTACATATAGTCCGATATGATTCAGATGAGGCATCCTATTTACGTTTTAGTTTTCACAGTTTCTTTTCAAACATTGCAAGTTTTACATTATAAGGAAGATTCTGAAATGGAGTGTCGCATACCTCTGCAAGTTTATATCCCAGATTAAGATACTTATTGAAAGGCCCGGTATTCTTGACTTGTGTGTCCAACCTCACCACGTCATAGCCCTGTTCCTTGCAATAGTTCTCAAAGAACGAAACAAAGTTTTTCCCTAATCCTTGTTTCCCAAAATCGGGGTCAACTACAAGGGTATGCAGAACGCCAACTTTATCATCCGATGCGGGAAAACTCCATTCCATTGAGGAATATGCCGATGGCTGCACCTGGTTTATTATGGCTGATGCTACTACTTCACCATTGATTACCATGACATAGAGCGTGTCCGCTTTTAATGCGTTTAACGCAGTCTCACGTATTGGATAGACTTTTGAGTTCCACCCGATAGATACTTTACCGGCTTCCTCCATATTATGTATTTTCTTATAGATTCCGGCAACCGAATCTATATCATTGAATGTAGCTTTCCTTATAGATGGAGACATCGTAATTATTTTGCGACTTCGTCCTTGAAGGAGTTGGCTGGTTTGAAAGCCGGAATGTTGTGAGCCGGGATGATGAGCGTAGTGTTCTTGCTGATGTTGCGGGCTGTCTTCTCGGCACGGGTCTTTACGATGAATGAGCCGAAGCCACGGAGATAAACGTTTTCGCCGTGTGCGAGACTGTCCTTCACTACGCTCATAAACTGTTCTGCCACCGAGAGAACGGCAGGCTTGTCGATGCCGGTCGTTCGGGCTATCTCGTTAACTATATCTGCTTTAGTCATATTGTCTTGAATTTGATAAGTTTTACAAACACAAAATTACTAAAAACCGGGCAAATAGGCATAAAGAAGCCTGCCCAAAATGAGCAGGCTGAAAGCAGGATCAGAATCTTCACAGATGCCATATCCTGTTTCGATAGTCTCTCAGTTCCTTTTCCGGAAACTGGGCTATCGCTTTATCAAATTCACGGAGTATCGCGGCTTTGTCGTTTGGCAATGCTCCAGTGATAGGTATCGTATTTGAAATATGATGACCGAGCAGATTGACCCGGATGTTCAGTCTGTCGATAAATGTCCGCATCTCAACGAGACGTTCAATCTCCGGTTCCTCGATGTATGTGCCGTCCTGCACCTCCTGATATAATTGGGATTCCGGGAATATCGTCAGCGACACTATGTTAATTATACAAGGATGGAGTTTGTTAAGCACATCTGCAGTTGCCATCGCACTTGCTTCTCCATTTCCTTTGCCTCCAAGTCCGTTGAGATAGAATACATTATATCGAATTCCTGCCTCGTCGAGTTTTGAGAGCTGTTCGAGTATGTCTGCGGCGTGATATCCTTTGTTCATCCTCTCCAGTGTCGGGTCGTGAGCTGTCTCTATACCAATGTTTATGCTGTCGAGTTTCAGATGATGTAGATTCTTCAGCTCCTCCACTGTTTTTGGGGTGATGTCTGTAACACGGGCGAACATCCCGAATGAAACTAAGTGAGGGAGATATTTTCTCAACAGGCGAGCCACATCCATCAGCTAGTTGTAGCTCAATGCGAATGGATTTGCACCGGTGAGGTAAACACGACGGGCACGAGGTTGCCACTGCTTGATCACCTTCAGGTCCTCCTCTACCTCCGATAGGGGCGACATACGGAAAGGAGTGCCGTAATAAAGGCTGCAAAACTTGCATTTGTGCCAAGTGCAACCGGAGGTCAGTTGCAGAAGCTGGGAACTGGCTTCGTATGGTGGTCGCCATACCTGACCTGTGAAATGTAGTTCCGGATATATCATATCTCGATATTTTTTGTTAATTTTGTGATGCAAAATTAGGTGATGGTCAGAGCCAAAGCAACAACTTACCGAAAGGTTTGACCCTTACCTGAAAGTTTGTTTTACTCGTTATCAGCCTGTTCTACATGACCGAATATGGCAAAAAAATTAGACTACGAATATTGCAAGGCTGCCCCGATGCTCGAATGGCTCGGCAACAAGTGGGCGCTGGTGGTTCTCGTGAAGATTTCAGAGAACGAGCCGGTGCGCTTCAACGAACTGTACAGCAACATCCCTTCGGTGTCGGAGAAGGTACTGTCGCAGGTACTCCGCCAGTTGACAACCGACGGCATAATCCGCCGCGAGTTGTTCCCTGATGTCCCTCCTCGAACGGAATATTCCGTGACGGACTTTGGCAAGACGCTATTGCCACATGTCGAGGCCCTCATCAAGTGGGGGCGCGACAACTTCGACACCATAATGTCAAACCGACAGAACCCTGATTTGAAATGAAACCTTCAGAATTCATATCCGAATATCGGGAGTGTTTTGGTAATGGTGCGCCGTTGCCTCTTGCCGTGGTCTATACCGAAATTCCCATGGCTGAAGCCCGGAATCTTACCGGCTGCATGTTCAAGCAATTCCATAGGGCATATAAAGGAGAAACCGTTACTTTTGATGCCGCAAGTCTCTCTTGTGGAGGCGGCAAGCTATACACAGGACTCGGACCTGTGCAGGAGCGTGTATATGACTTCGTTTCAAAAGTTGAAAGATATAAACAATCGCCGGAAATGGTTCGGAGTTATATAGCGGCACTGAATCCCAGATTATCCGAAAAGCCATATCTGAATATTGTGCCGATAGGTGTTCTCGATAATTTCGATGAAATTGAAGGCTTGATGTTTCTTGTGACGCCCGATATGCTTTCAGGCCTTTTCGCATGGGCCAACTTCGACAGCATGGATCTGAACGCGGTTATGTGTCCCTGGGGATCCGGTTGCGCCTCTGCAATAACAACAATGGTCAACGAGAACAGATCGGGCGGCAAACATTGTTTTATAGGTATGCTTGACGTCTCCGCGCGTCAATTCTTCCGTTCCGATATACTGAGTTTCTCCATTCCGAAGAGCCGATTCATGGAAATGTGCGGGACAATGCGACAGTGCTGCGTATCCGGCAGCCCCGCATGGCTAAAAGTGAAGAAAAGAATCAACAACAATCCTATAAACAGACAATGACAATGAAACATAAAGTTAAAGTGACGGTGCTTGACACCAAGCTGTATCCCGAATACCAGCAGCAGTATTGCGCCAACCCTTGTTCGGGCAGATGCCCGGTCTATAACAAGGGAGATGAGTTTGTATTCTATCGAGATGCCGAGCGTGATGACTACTGGCATTGCGGTCTGAACACACTCGTCAAGACAGACGGTAACCCTGATGAGATAGCGGGAGGGCCGAAAAAGCCGTTCTGCTCCGAGGCTTGGGATGCCATATCACGCTATATCTACACCGGACTGCAGGGCGGTTCGGTAATGAAAGGCTGGATGCGCGACGAGAACACCATGATAACATGCTGCAACGACGGCACCCGCCCGGTTATCTTCAAGATCGAGCGCATCGACTACGATTGACCGTTGTTTCTTGCCCGAGTCAGTTCGATGGCTTCTTTGCCGGTGACGCTGTCAATGTCGATTCTTACAATGCAGACCGTCTTGATGAACCGTCCTATTTCCGCTTCGGGGGCAATTCCGGGGCTGTATTTGTCGCCCAACAGTCGTAATGCCGCAATCTTTCCATCTGTCGATTCCACGAAATGAGCCTTCCCGAATGCTATGACGCTGCGGAAATAAGAGGTAAATTCTTCGGGTATGACATCGTCCTTGTCAACAATGCACAGCGTACATTTCGGATTGCGTCTGAGCGCGTCAATCTTATGCCCTTGCGCTGCTGAATGAATAAAGATCGCGGTTCCATCATATACATAGTTTATAGGAACGGCGTAAGGATAACCGTCATCGCCTGAAACCGCCATAACGCAGTATTTGCCGTTCCGCAATATCCTTTCCACCTCTTCAGCAGAAAGCTGCTGTTTGAATCTTCGCATAGACCGTGTCATCATCCTAATACTTTAAGTCCGATAATCGAAAGAATAAGGGTTGTCATAAAGAATATACGCCAAAAGGTAGCCGGTTCGTGGAAGAACACGATGCCGACGATGACTGCTCCCACGGCACCGATACCTGTCCACACCGGATATACAGTGCCGATTGGCAATCGCTCGGCGGCTTTTGCCATTAAAAACATACTTAATGACAGTGCGGTAATGAATCCGGTCCACCACCATACAAGTTCCTGCCCCGTTGCGGTCTTGGTCTTTCCAAGACAAAATGTAAAGCCGACTTCCATGAGCCCGGCTAAGATAAGAATAATCCAGTTCATAACAGACTGTATTTTAGTTATCCTGTTCGAGGGCTGCAAGCAATCGGCTCGTCAATCATACGGCGAGATTCTCGGCGTCTCCTTCCAAAGGTTATGCAAAGTTAGCAATAAATTCCATCATCAGGAAATGATTCCAGCTTCATTAGAATAAACAGGACCGAGTTTGATTCCCGGCCCTACATTAATTGAAAGAATTATTAATGATGATATTAGTTTTCTTGAGGCTCAATCTTCTTGATGATTCGTGCCGGATTACCGGCGACTATTGTCATCGGTGGAACATCCTTTGTAACGACTGAGTTGGCTCCGACAATACAGCCGTAGCCGAGTGTGACGCCGGGGAGGACAGTGGCATTGATGCCGAGCCACACCTTATCCTCGATCTTTATGGGCTTGCCATAGGTAGCGCTGCGGTTGTCGGGATTGACATCGTGGTTGATAGTAATAAGGTTGCACTTGGGCCCGATGAAGACATCGTTGCCGATTTCTATGCCTCCGCGTCCGAAGAAAGTGCAGCATTGCTGGATGAAGCACCGTTTGCCGATAGTCACGGGCTTGCCGTAGTCGATATAGAGAGGCGGCAGCACGGTGGTTGACTCGTCGAGAGGTTTGTCGAGTATGCGCCCCATGAACTCGTGGACTTCATCCTGTGTGCGGTAGCCGGTGTTCATCTCCGTGGCTGTCTTCATCGTGTCGAAGATGTCGGATATCAGCAGGTCATAGCCGGAATCGTTCGGCGATACCATCTCGCCGCGCACGTCACGGTCAAAGATTTCGTGTCTCATTGTCATATCTGTTTTGCGTTTATAATGCGGTTGTCAATTTGCAGTGATTGTCCTGTATTCCTTCGGGGTGCGTCCCGTGCGACGCTTGAAGAAACGGACAAAATGCTGCGGATATTCAAAGCCGAGCATATCGCCTACCTGCGTAACCGACAGGGAGAGGTCGTTGAGGAGCTCCCGCGCGGTGCTTACGAGGCGGTCGGCTATTATGTCCTTTGCCGTTGTCCCGGTGCTTGTCTTGACAAGCTCGCCGAAGTAGCCGGGCGACAGGTTCAGCCTGTCGGCGAAATAAGCCACTGTCGGCAACCCTCGTGCCTTGATTTCATTTGCCATGTATCCGTCAAGCAAGGCATTGAATTTCTCGATGACGGTGTTGTTGATGACCTCACGCGAATAGAACTGACGCTCGTAGAAACGCAGGCAGTAATCAAGAAATACCTCGATATGAGATATTATAATGGAGCGAGAATGTCGGTCGATGCTGTGTCTCATCTCCCTTTCTATAAGAGAAAGGACAGCGCCAAGCAAGTCGACCTCTTCTTTTGAAAGATGTAGAGCCTCGTTGCTGTTATATGAGAAATATCCGTATGAAGACATCTTGCTCCCAAGCGATGTGCGGGCAAGGTAATCTGGATGAAAGGCAAGCACGGTCCAGCGTGGCTGTCCCTGTCCCTCTTCCACAATAGCCGTTACTTTCTGGCCCGGAGCGAAAGCGGTGACCGACATCTCGTCGAAGTCATATTTCGTGAGTCCGTAGTTAAGCTCACAGCCCTTGGTCTCCTTAATATAGATGGCATAAACGCCGAAATCGTATGTGGTGGCGCCGGGTTCCGGCTCTCCCTTATAATGCCCGACAGCTATCATCGGATTCAGATGCTCGAATCCGTAGTAGTCGGTTAGTCGGCGTATGGTGTCTATTTTTACTTCGTTTGCCATAATGCTTTAGTTTTCAAGTGCAAAATTACAAATAAACGACGGCATGAAAAAATCCGATTTCGGGGAAAAGCAACCTATTTTTCGGAACAGGCAGCATCCCCGTAAAAAGGGGCATAAATCCTTGAAACCGGGTTTTTACAGCCGATAAAACGGAACTAATTTTGCAATATCAAAAAAACATGACAATGAAGAAAATATTATTTGCAGTTACACTCGTAATGTCAGCAATGACAACACAGGCCAGGACGCTGATAGTCTATTACAGCTATACCAACAATGTGGAGCAGATTGTCAACGAACTTCGCACTCAGGTCGAGGCGGATGTAATCGAGGTCGAGCCTGCTGAAAAAGGACTCGACTATGCCGCCGACAACTATGCCATCGGAAGCGCCCAGATAGCGGCAATCCGTGAGAATCCGGGTGATGCCGCCTCATATCCGGAAATCGACCCTGTTGATGTGGATATGTCGCAGTATTCCACAATCATTATCGGCACACCTTTATGGTGGAGCAACATGGCGGCTCCGATGCAATCGTTCCTGTTTCAGTACGGAAAGGAAATGGCCGGCAAGAATATAGGTCTTATTGTGTCGAGCGCAAGCAGCGGCATCAGCGGAGTGGAAGGTGATGCGAAAAGGCTGATTCCAGATGGCGATTTTCTATCACCCAGTCTATGGATTCGCAGCTCGCAGACATCCGATGCCAAAACCATATTGCAGGACTGGCTACAAGCCATCGACTACAACAGCCTGACTTCCGGCATAGAGAACATTGAGCAAGACCACAATACCGGTATCATCGTATATTCTCTATCCGGAGTAAGGTTGCCCGCTGATGCGGAATCAACAGCCACACTTCCCGCCGGACTCTACATCGTCAACGGCAAGAAAACCCTTGTGACAAGATGTGAATAATCCAAAAAAATAAGTATTAAAATCTCAGGAATAGTTAAGAGGTATCAGTCTGCCAATGCGTCATGCGGAGACAGATACCATTGACCGCGTCCTGACTCGCCCCACCTGAGTTTCCCCGGTATGTCTGATAGATTGTTATCAGTGATAATGATGGCGGCGCATCCAGTCATACAGGCGCCAGACAACGCCATGATCCCGGCAATATGCGTTCCGCATCGATGGAATTGCCATTGAGGATGCGGGCGAGATTATGCGTTTCAAGGACATTGTAAGGTCTTACCTTAAAATGGAGGCATACCTGCAAAACACCGAGACCGCTAATGTTGCTTCTTGCGTTTCTTTGTGTATTTCAATTTGACTATCTCATACGACTGTTTGATGAGGCCATAGATTTCTCGGTCAGGAACATCGCCGTTGAGATTGAGTTGTATCCAATGCCGTTCACTCATGTTCCGATTGCTGCCGACCGATGAGCGGGTCATCTTCAGTTCCTCGATTACTTCTGGAGTGGCCTTCACTGTTACTGATGTGAAATCGTCCATATCGGTCATGCAAAACATGTGGTCAAGGATGTAAAACACGAGGACGGAATCAAAGCGTGTGGCAAATCTGCCGAATGGAGTCTTCTCGGTCACACCCCCCATCGAAAGACAGTATTCTCTTAGCTCCTCGATGTTCATTGCTTTTTGTTTACCCTTTCCTTCAACTTGGTGTTGCGTTTCTGAAACAGTCTGGTTTCTAATCATCACAATTGTTCGACGACGCACCTCGGTTTAACCATTATTCCTGACAATCCTTTGAGATTTGCATCCGGCGGTAATAAGGGTCAACGAGAGGATTGTAACGGAGAGAAAAGTCCTCATCATTTGATTTCATTTTTTGCTTTGCGCAGGAGGATACATTCGGCGGGAGCCGAGCCATTCAACCTCACGACTGAATCATTCTGGATGTCTATTGTGGATATGTGGGGAAGAATCCGTCGCAGGGCATCTTCCGTCCGCATGTCATCACACGCCATTTCAGTCATGGCTCCGTCACAGAGTTTGATGGAATCTCCTTTTACGGTATATGACCCGCTGATGGAGTTGCAGTTCGTCATGATGAAATATGTGCTGTCTTCAAAGACGATATACTGCTTCATGCTCGATGACGTCTCATCGGGACGCACATAGTCGGAGTCGCTGAAAACGATGTTCTCGATATACCACTGTCCGCGAATGTCAGCGTTAGCGATTTCTCTCTTAGCCTTGTTATCAAGTCTGTCTGACTTTGCCTCTTTATTGCCTGTGCATCCAGTCGCCGTAGCTATCAATAAAGCGGCCCCAACCATGAAAAATATATTATTTATCTTCATAAAAATCAGTTTTTAATTTTTCTTTGTTCATGAACTGTTCGATTACGGTAACTGCGGCAGCTTTGTCGATGCCCGTTGTCTTTGCGCAAAAATTCTCTAACCGGATTTTTTAGAGACTCTTTACCGGTTTATACTGTCTGACCGGATACTTCCTCAAAATCCTTGCGGTGGTTCATCACCTTCTTCATGTTTGTCTGCGCCCATTCCGTAAGCTGCTGAATCAGCGGGAGAAGTGATTTTCCCACATCTGTAAGTCGATATTCAACCTTTGGGGGCACTACGGCATATACTTTCCGGTCTATGAATCCATCAGCTTCCAGTGTGCGAAGTGTTGTGGACAGCACTCTCGACGAGACATCGGGAATCAGGCGGCTGAGTTCGTTGAACCTTACAACTTCCTGCTCTCCGATGATCAGCACTGTAAGAAGCGCCCATTTGTTGCCAAAACGGGCTATGACGTTTCTGACGGGGCACATCTCAATGATGGAACCTGTTTCCTCTTTCTTTCTCATATATCGGGGTGCGTACTTTGTTTGCAAAGTTAGTAATTTATTCTGATATATTGACATGAAATGTCAGCCGATAGGTCCGACTGATAAAAAGTGAGGTGTCAATGAAAATTTTTTCTCTCTGATAATCAGCGAAACCGATAAAAAGGTTACTATGGGCGGAAAATGTAACTTCTTGACAAGTAATTATTCTGATTGTAATTTTGCAGTACGGAATCAATAATTCAAATGATATGAAACAGATTCAGACGATTGAAAAAGGCGCCAACTTCAGCGCCGCCAATTTCGGCAAGCTCGCCGACATCAAGGATTATGTTCTCGAACTCGGTCCGGAGGTAAAGATACCCGGAAAAGTGTTCGGAGGCCAGGCTCTCGGTGCGACTGGCGGAGAGTTTTCATTCCAGGTATTCGCTCCTGGTCAGGAAACCGGCTTCCTCCATACCCACAGGAATCACGAGGAACTATACTTCTTCCTCTCGGGCCAAGGAGAGTTTCAGGTTGACGGGGATGCTTTTCCTGTGGGGGAAGGCTCTGTTGTCCGCGTGGCTCCCGACGGTCGCCGCAGCGTACGTAACAACGGTACAGAATCTCTTGTGATGCTCTGCGTGCAGTATCGCGGCAATACATTCACAGCCGGGGATGCCGCTGACGGGAACATTCTCAATGAGCCGGTGAAGTGGTGAACGAAGGAAAGACGTAATTCGGTATATCCAGTAGTGTTTAAGATTGTCTCACACGCCTTCCGTCGATGTTCGGCAGGAATACGGCCACTATCCCCAGCAATGGAAGAAGTGTGCTTATCTGAAATATGAATTCCACACTCGTTTTGTCGGCAAGCCATCCGAAAAAGGCCGACCCGATGCCCCCGAGACCGAAATTGAGTCCGAAAAACAATCCTGCCATCATGCCGACTTTATCCGGTTTTAATTCAGTGGCATAAACCAGTATGGCGGAAAAAGCCGATGATATTACAAGTCCGATAATAACGGCAAGTATTATTGTAATTGTAAAATCGACATACGGTAATGCCAAAGCAAATGGAGCGGCCCCTAAAATAGAGCCCCAGATCACGTATTTGCGTCCGTATCTGTCGCCGATGCTCCCTCCGAGTATTGTGCCGACTGCCACAGCCGCCATAAATGCGAAAAGACATAGCTGGGAGACTTTGATGTCGACTCCGAATTTATCTATCAGGAAAAACGTGAAATAGCTTGTCATACTCGCCATATAGAAATATTTAGAGAACGTGAGCAGGCACAGTATGGCGATGGCCCAGTTTATCCGGCTGTCTGGCAACGCCTTTATCGCCGGATTGACAACGACGGGTCCGGAATCCGGCTTATGGAGCATCCCTTTATACCATTTCCCGACAGGCAATAGGGTGACGCCTGCGATAAACGCCGCTATCGCGAACCATACGATAGAACGCTGCCCATAAGGGATGATGACTATCGCGGCAAGCAACGGACCTATGGCGCTGCCGCCGTTGCCACCGACCTGAAAGATGGATTGTGCCAGACCCTTCTTTCTGCCTCCGGCAAGCTGTGCGATGCGCGATGCTTCCGGGTGGAATATCGAGGATCCCATGCCAATGATGCCGACGGCAACCATGATGAAAGCGAATTGACCGGCGCTTGAGAGAAGGATGATGCCTATGAGGGTGAACACCATGCCGGCCGACAGGGCATAGGGCATCGGGTGTCGGTCTGCCACCCGACCCACAAGAGGCTGCAGCAGCGACGATGTTATCTGAAACACAAGCGTTATCATGCCTATCTGGGCGAATGTAAACCCATATTTATCCTTGATTATGGGATAGATGGAGGGTATGATCGACTGCATCATGTCATTCAGCAGATGGGCGAAACTGATTGCAAACAGCAGGGAGAAGATGGTTCTCTCCTTATCCTTCGTTATGTATGCTCCCATATCATATCTCAATTATTGCAGTCGCGCGGCGACCCATATTTCTTGTTATGATTATGTTTTTTTCTTTCGTATGCATTCCACATGGGCTATACCCTTGTGATTAACGCTTCATTTATATCTTCAGATATATCGGTATTCTTTTTTTAACGCCGGCTCCCTCCGGTCTGCGGGGGAACACGGCTATGATTGAATCTGCATGCGGTGAAAACCTGTCATGGGTGAAATATTGGTTAAGAATGTCCGAAGGGTGTGAAGTTATGAGTTATTTTTGTAACTTTGGGCATTAATCAGCAATCAACAGGCATGAAGATACTTTTTATCTGCACCGGCAATGCCTCGCGCTCGGCCCTTGCGGAGGTGGTGCTCGGAAAGATGCTGGCCGACAACCGTATCGGGGGAATAGACGTCGCTTCGTGTGGCACGGAAGTCCCCGATGGTCTCGACCGTGAGCCGATGATGTGCCGCATAGCGGCCGAACATGGCTATGTGATGGGCGGCAAAGCCGTGGCGATTACCGGAGAGCTCATCGAGTCGGCCGATCTCATAATAGTGATGGCGGAGCGACACCGACAGGAGGTCGCGCGTATGCAGGCTCCATCGGGCAGCAGGCGTATCGTTCGTTTCAACGACTACTGTTTCGGAGAGGCATCGGATCTCCCCGACCCTCATTATCAGACGGAACACGTGTATCGCACCTGCTTCGATGCCATCGAGCGGGGATGCCGGAAGATTATCGGCAGGCTGGGGCGCCTTGAGGATAAATGCCGTGGCTCACTCGTGGGGGAGCCGACGGCCTATGAATTTTGTGATATGGAAATCCACATTGAGACTGAACGGCTGATATTGCGTTCCTGGAAATATGAAGACAGGGAATCTTTTGCCGAGATGAACGGCAATGGAAATGTCATGAGATATTTCCCGGCAACTTTGTCGGTCGATGAATCAAATGCCTTCGTGGATCGCATCATTGCTGAATTTGAAGAGACAGGCTTCGGATTATATGCCGTTGAGATTAAAGAAACCTGTGAGTTTATCGGGTATGTCGGATTCCATCGCTTCACATTCGATGTGCCATTCTCGCCCGGATGGGAGATAGGCTGGCGTATCTCCGATAGATTCTGGCATAAAGGATATGCTGCCGAAGCTGCAAAGGCTTGTCTTGACCATGCCCGAGCGAAACACCTCTGCAATAGACTTTACTCCTTTACAGCCGTTCCGAATATTCCCTCGGAAAATGTGATGAAACGTATCGGCATGAGCTATCAGGGGACATTCATGCACCCGGCGTTAGCCGACGGCCATTGGCTGAAGGAGCACAGGCTATATTCAATCGAACTGTAAAAATGGAATGAATATCAGACTAAAGGGTATAATTCGCATAATTGCAATATTTTATACTCTTAATGGCATAATCTGAATGATATTTATTATCTTTGTACCCCAAAGGGTATATTCTATGACTCAGTTAGCTAAATACGTTAAAGAGATGCGCAAGCAGTGCGGGCTTACGCAGGTTGACCTTTCTCAGAAATCCGGGGTGGGTCTGCGCTTTGTGCGCGAACTTGAACAAGGGAAGATTGGCACTGAAATCCTGTGAGAAATAGCTGATTTTGCAATATGGAATCAGATATGGACATACAGATACGTCAGGAAAGACAAGAAGATCATCCACAGATCAGAGACCTTGTAAGGGATGCATTTGCACTCGCCCGGCATAGCGATGGGGATGAGCATAACCTGATTGAAAAGTTGAGGCTGTCCCCGGAATATATCCCGGAGCTATCGCTTGTGGCTGTATCCGGCGATATCGTTCTGGGATATATAATGTTCAGTAAAATATCAGTCGGCCAGTCAGATGCTGTCGCTCTGGCACCTCTGGCGGTAAGGCCCGACAGGCAAAGAAAGGGAATCGGCAAATTATTGGTTGCAGCCGGACATGAACAGGCCCGAAGGATGGGATATCCCTGTTCTGTAGTTTTGGGCGACCCTTTGTATTATTCAGGATTCGGCTATGTGAAGGCGTCAGATTATGGAATCATAGCGCCCTTCGATGTGCCTGATGAATATTATATGGTTTCCGATATTGGCAATACTGGCGATATCCCTAAAGGCACAGTCAGATATTCAGATGCCTTTGGTGTATGACTTTGTCATGGCCCTGGGCACCTCGGTCCCGGAGCTGACCATAAGCGTCATGTCGGCCATAGACGGGAATCCCGGCACGGCCATTGGCAACGTGGTGGGCAGCAACATCCTCAATACGCTGCTGATAATCGGAGTGGTTGAGCTGGCGCGTCCCGTCAGGATCGAGAAAGGGATCATGGTCAACGAGATTCCGATGGCCATACTGGCCGAGCGCGGCTGTGTTTGCGATGGGCATGTCGCCCTGGATCGACGGTACCACGGCCCGGATAAGGCAGCATAACCGGAATAATGGGCTTGTGTCGAGATGAGCATAATCCGACTATAAAGATTAAAATCTCAGATATAGTTAAGAGCGCATTCATAATCATTCGGGATGCGCTCTATCTGTTGATCCATGCCTCAACCGGTCGGAGGGGACGTTTGAAGAGTTTTACCATGATGCCGACGAGGAACGCCGGGACGACAGTGCCTTCGCGGACACCTTTGATGCCTCCTATCATGACCCAGGCTATGATTATGCCGCTCAGTGTCATCACCACATCGTTGATTATCTTGATTGTGTAAAACTCCCAATGACCCATTTCTCCCGGTCAATGGCGGGAAGTATGGCTCCGTGACGGCAACTTGAAAAACTCTGTCCAAAAACAGCACTCGCCCGGATGTCAAGGAGAGTGTTCATTGTGATTTAGAAGAAATAGCCGTAAACCCATCCGGAGATGGTTGCCATGACGATTACGAGGGCGACATAGATCACCGTCTTCTTCGTACCCATCACACTGCGGATCACAAGCATATTCGGCAGCGAAAGAGAAGGACCTGCGAGAAGCAGGGCGAGTGCCGGGCCTTTGCCCATGCCGGATGCAAGCAATCCCTGGATGATCGGCACTTCGGTGAGGGTGGCGAAGTACATGAACGCGCCGGTAAAACTTGCGAAGAAATTAGAGAGCAGGGAATTGCCGCCTACCGCCCATTCCACCCAGCTGTCGGGGATGATACCCGGCAGCTCCATGCCGTCGTGGGTCGAGCCGAGAAGGAATCCGGCGGTCAGGACGCCCAATGCGAGCAACGGCAGAATCAGCTTGGCGAATCCCCACGACGACAGCACCCATTCGCGGTTCTCGTCATCGTTTTTGTCGAATAGCAGTACGATGGCAAGCACGGCTACCGACACAATCATCGGCACGAGCGGGGCTGATTTCGCGTCCGGGATAAAGACATTCGCGAGGAATGCCGATACCGCCACCGCAATGGCGCCGAGGATAATCCACCGGGCTCTCAGATGCAGAATCTTAACGAGAATTACGCATAGTCCTATTGCGAGGGCCGATGTTATCCACCATTTAGAATTATAGATGGCAGCCCAAATCCCGCGGTCGATTACAGCCGGGGCTCCCCAGTTGGCAAACACGAGGATAGCCACGAGAGTGAAGAAGAATACAGCCGTCTGCCAGAGCGGACGTTTCTCAGGGGGCGGAACGATGTTCATCTGCATGACTTCCTTGTCGCGCTCCTCCTTGCGGAAGATAAACGACATCACAAGACCGATAACGATCGCGAATGTTACCGCCCCGATGATGCGGGCTATCCCCATCTCAATGCCAAGGATTCGGGCCGTGAGAATGATGGAGAGTATGCTGATGGCAGGACCGGAATAGAGGAAGGCTATTGCCGGACCAAGCCCCGCGCCACGTTTGTAGATGCTCGTGAACAACGGGAGAATGGTGCAGGAACAGACTGCAAGGATGCCTCCCGAAACCGATGCGACGGTATAGGATACCCATTTCCTGGCGTTGGCTCCGAAATATTTCAGCACCGCTCCCTGACTCACGAACACCGCTATCACACCGGCGATGAAGAAAGCCGGAAGAAGGCAGAGGACTATATGCTCGCGGGCGTACCACTTGACGAGGTCGAGGGTGGAATGAATCGCCGTCATCAGCTTGTCGCTGTTGGCCGGCAGGAAGAACGCCGTCAGGAATAAGACGACAGTCCATATCAGGAACTTGATTTCCTTTCTTGTTTCCATATCAGTCTCCTGTTGCTGCAATTCAGATGCCGAGAGCCCTTTTCACTTCATCGGCCGAAGGCACGTGCCCTTTGATTCTGACGGTGCCGTCGACCACTATGGCAGGGGTCGTCATGATGTTGTATTTCATCATCTCGGCTATGTCCTCGATTTTGGAGAGCCTGACATCGAGGTTATTCTCCTTTACCACTTCTTCCACCACAGCAAATGTCTTTTTGCATTTGGCACATCCGGGGCCGAGAACAAGTACCTCGCAGACTTCAGCGCCGGGAACTGTGGCGCAGCAGGCAGTCTCTGAAGAGTCAGCCGATTTTTCCGGACATCCGCATGATGTGGCGCGCTTGACATCCTCATCGACTGTGATGTCGCTGTTGCAGCAGCAGTTTTTCTTTTTGGGAGCGAAAAGAGTTGACCAGAAGCCTTTTTTTGTTTCTTTTTTATCCATGTTTCTTTGTTTTTACAGTCTATGCGATTTTTAGAAGTACATCATCAAGCAGTAGTAAATGCCGACCGCTATGAAAATGATACCGACAATGATGTTGAGCCATTTCTGGAGAGTGCGTATCCTTCCGTAGAACTCGCCGACCTTCTCGACGCTGAAGGCGAGAATCCATGCAACGGCAAGCACCGGGAGCGCGGTGGCTACAGCAAACAAAACCGGCAGGAGCCATCCGGCGCTTGCAGTCACCGCCATCGGTATCAGCATGCCGAAATAGAAGACTCCGCTTGTCGGGCAGAATGCCATAGCGAACAACACACCGAGCGGCAAGGCACCCCATCCTCCTTTCCGGGCAAGACATTCGCCGTTGCCTCCGAATCCGAACCGCGGGAGGTTGAGTCTACGCCCAATCAGCATGAAAAGCCCTATCAGCAGGAGCATCGGGCCGATGAGGAGCTCGCCCCATTTTCCTATAGCTTTCTGTATGCCGAACACGCTCGCGCCCTCCTTCAGAATCGAGATCAGCACAATGCCGAGAACGGTATATGCGATGATGCGCCCGACGGTATAAAACACTCCATTAAGGAAAATGCGTCGACGGTTCTCTATATCCCTGCCGATATATCCGATCGCTGCTATATTGGTGGCCAGCGGGCATGGAGAGATGGCGGTGAGCAGACCGAGAAGAAAAGCTGTCAGAGCCGGAGCCGTGCTGTTGTCGAGCAGAGTATGTAGCCAGTCCATCACTTCAGCGACTGGCGGATTTTGTCGGCAAGACCTTTCTTGAAAGCATCGGGATTCTTGCGGGCATTGGCGAAGGCGAACTCAGTCATGTCGTTGCGTGTCTCTTTGCCGTCCTTCCATCTGTTGACGAAGATCGACGACCATGTCACCTCGTATTGATCGGCGATCTTCTCACCTTCGTCAGTCGCGATATTCACGATTTTGAAAACCACAGAGCCGTCTTTCATTTCATCGGCAAACAAAGTATTGAGCGCCTCCTTTGTGTTCTTCTCTATAGCCTTGCACGTGGCACACTGTTGCTTGCCATGGAAGTATAAGACTTCCACCCGATCCTTATGTGGAGATTTCGCCCTGGCGTTCCCATCATCGCCGCCGCACGACACCAGAGCCAGCAGCATGAAAATCATCAATGTTTTTTGCATGTTCATTGTATGTATCAGTTTAGATTGTAGTTTGTCGAATCACGAACAACAGCTGTAAAAAAATAGCTCTTACGGGCAGCAGCTATTCTTTTTTGAGGGGCAGCAGTCGTCAAACATCTTTGAGAACAGCCGGCTTGCGAGCTTCCAGTTCTCCTTATTGATGCAGTATTTCACCTTGGGCGGCTCTATAGTGCCCTGTATCAGCCCGGCATCCTTCAACTCGCTTAGATGCTGCGACACCGTGGCCTTCGCAATCGGGAGCACCTCATGGATGTCGCCGAAGAAACATTCATTCCTTTGGGCGAGGAAGTGCAGGATGGCGATGCGGGTGGGATGTCCCATCGCTTTCGCAAACCTTGCAAGGCGCTCCTGATCAGGCGTTATCTCTAATTTTGTCATATCAATCTTGCTTATTGTTCGCAAAATTACAAACAATATCCGGCATTTCCAAATGTTTTAAGAATTTTTTTCATTCCTGGCGGACGACATGCGGCAGGAGTCTCGGACGCAGGTCGAGTCGATGGTCGCACGTCTATAAATAGCCGGGATACGTGGATAGTGCAAATGGCCCGGATTGTTGGTAATCGGGCAATAATAGTTAACTTTGCAGAAACAAATGCAGATTTATTTATCGACAAAGTCTTAATAAGCTTATATGATCATTGATGTATTGCTGCTGATTGTCGGCCTTGTGCTGATACTGGGCGGGGCCAATTATCTGACGCAAGGCTCGGCCTCGATAGCGCGTCGGTTCGGCCTGTCGGACCTTATAGTGGGATTGACCATAGTGGCTCTGGGCACCTCGGCCCCGGAGCTGACCATAAGCGTGATGTCGGCCATCGACGGCAATCCCGGCATGGCCATAGGCAACGTGATCGGAAGCACTATATTCAATATATTCCTTGTGCTCGGGACATCGGCCGTGATACGTCCGCTACCCTTCGGCGGCGTATCGATGCTCGACCTCGAGGTGCTTTCCGGCAGCGCGTTGATGTTCTGGATTTTCGGCTGGTTTTTCAGGCAGCGTACCATCACGCGTGCGGAATGTGGAATCATGGCGGCCTGCTATGTAGGCTATATAGCCTATCTTGTGATCCAGGCCATATAGTCTAAGCCGATACGTCCGAATGTGAGGATTATCATGAATGACAATAAATTACGGCAGGACTTGAACCGGTTTGCGGAATTGAGGTTCATGGGCTGTCGTTTTGAACGATAATAATAGGAACAATGAATGAACTTCAGGATAAATGCCGGGGCTCACTTGTAGGTGGAGCCGTCGGCGACGCCCTCGGCTATGAAGTAGAGTTTATGAGTCTGCGGGATATACGCAAGCGCTTCGGAGAAAACGGCATAGCCGATTATGTGCTTGACCGCAACGGAGTTGCCGAGTTTTCCGACGATACGCAGATGACGCTGTTCACAGCCGAAGGGCTGCTCACGGGGGTGGCCGACGGACAGACTGATGAAAAGGATATTCTGCCGTATATTACCAAGGCATACGAATATTGGTATTATACGCAGACGCGTCCGATGGCGGGAATGAGCGGCAGCTGGCTGACCTATATCCCGGCGCTGTGGTCGCGCCGTGCGCCCGGCAACACCTGTATGCAGGCGTTGCACGCAATCACCGTGCCCGATGCCGCTCTGGTCCGAAACAATTCCAAGGGTTGCGGAGGAGTGATGCGCGTGGCGCCGGTAGGAATATATTCCGCCGCCCATCAGGATATGCTTGACCTTGAACACGCGGCCTTTCTTGCCGGCTATGCCGCCGATATCACCCACAAACATCCGCTGAGCACCTATTCCTCAATGGCCCTCGCCATGATCGTGGCCGACTGCATCGCCCGCGATGACATTGACCGTGATAAGTTCCGGCTGATCGTGCTCGATCATGTCTTCGCGCGGCTTGGCTTATATGTAGGGGAATACAGATATCTGGATGACCTGCAGGCATTGATTGAAAAGGCTCTGGAGCTTGCGGTCTCCGACCGGACCGATACCGACGCCATTTGCATTCTCGGCGAAGGGTGGGTGGCCGAGGAGACGCTGGCAATCGCCGTCTTCAGTGTGATGCGCTACATAGATGATTTTGAGAAGTGCGTCCGCTGCGCTGTCAACCATGACGGCGACAGCGACTCAACCGGGGCGGTCGCCGGCAACATCATCGGCGCCATTCTGGGCTACAAGGCGATTCCGCAGAAGTATCTGGCCTATCTGGAACTCCATGATGTCGTGCTCTCGGTGGCCGATGACCTCGGCGGCTTCTCCGCATGCAAACAGATGGAGCAGCGCTATGTGGATCACAGACCTTTTAACGTCGCTGACGGACTGTCGTAATCATCTTACTGTCGGCATACCGTTGCCTTCCCAGTCGATGATGCCCCCTTCGAGGTTGATTACCTTATAGCCGAGTTCGGTCAGTATCTCGGCCGCATTCATCGATCGCCGGCCGCTGCGGCAGTAGACGAGCACTGTCGAGTCTTTCGACAGCGTGTGCTCTGCCTTCTGCCGGAAATCATCGGACTTGACGTCGATGTTTATGGCTCCCGCTATATGTCCTTCCGCAAATTCCTGCGGAGTGCGGACGTCGAGCAATATGGCGGAGTCGCTCTTGATTTCTTTTTGAAACTCAACCGCAGAGACTGAAGGGATGCCGCCGGTATGGTTGCATCCCGCGGCATTAATGGCACACATTGTCATTGCTATTGTATATAATGTGTATCTGAATATTCGTATCATATCATATTTTCGGGTCAATTGCCCGAATCCAGATGCAAATATAGCCATATTCCTCTGAATAGGCAAGCGCCGCAGCGAGATCATTCAGGCCTTCAGCTCCGGGGAGATCCGAAGACGGGATGGTTATTTTTTCAGTATTGACAGATGTGAAATTAATCGTTAACTTTGTGGCGGAATTCGCTTTTGCAGTGTATATGATAGCCGCATGGCATTAAACGGATAAATATGATGAATATAAGAACTACAACAGCTATGCTGCTGCTGGCGGCATTTTCGGGTGCCGCGCAGACAGTGAGCTCCCCTGACGGAAACGTGACGCTGACATTTCAGTTGGATGGAGAAGGCACACCCTGCTATTCGGTCGACTATAAAGGGAAGCCGGTGGTTAGGAATTCAGAGCTCGGCTTCAAGACCAGGCAGACCGACGGATTCGAGCGGGGATTCACCCTGAAGCATACCGACTACAGCCGGGAGCGCTCGTCGTGGGCGCCGGTCTGGGGTGAGAACGATTCGATACGCGACTGGCACAACGGAATGACCGTGAGCCTCGACAACCGCAAGGCCAGGACGAAACTCGACATAGAGTTCCGGGTCTTCGACGACGGCATCGGCTTCCGCTACATATTCCCTAAACAGCACCTGAAGAATCTGACAGTCACCGACGAGCTCACGCAGTTCGCGATGCCCGGCGACATGACCGCCTGGTGGATTCCCGGCGACTACGACACCCAGGAATATGAATACACCCGCAGCCGGCTGAGCGAGATCCGCGAGAAAAACGGCGTCAACACCGAGAATGTGGCGCAGCAGACATTCTCTCCGACAGGAGTGCAGACATCCCTTATGCTGAAAAGCGATGACGGTCTCTACGTCAATCTCCATGAGGCCGCGCTCGTCGACTTCCCGGCCATGCACCTCAACCTCGATGACTCCAATTACACCTTCACCTCATGGCTGACCCCCGACATCAACGGCAACAAGGCGGAGATAAAGCTTCCCTTCTCCACTCCCTGGAGAGCGGTGATGGTTTCCGACAAGGCAACCGGAATCCTCGCCTCCGACCTGATCCTCAACCTCAACGAGCCCAGTAAGCTCAAGGACACCGACTGGATCAAGCCCGTGAAATACATGGGTGTGTGGTGGGAAATGATCACCGGCAAAAGCGCATGGTCGTATTGCGACGCGGAGAATTTCGACCTCGCCACATTCGACTATTCCAAGGCCAAGCCCCACGGACGCCATGGCGCCAACAACGAGAACGTGAAGAGGTATATCGACTTCGCGGCCGACAACGGCTTCGACCAGGTGCTGGTGGAGGGCTGGAACATCGGCTGGGAAGACTGGTTTGGCAAGGAGAAGGATTTCGTGTTCGACTTCATCACTCCATATCCGGATTTCGACATCAAGGCGCTCAACGACTACGCCCATTCCAAGGGCGTGCGCCTGATGATGCATCACGAGACATCAGGGTCGCTTAAGAACTACGAGCGCTGGATCGACAAGGCCTACGACCTGATGAACCAGTATGGCTACAACGCCGTGAAGAGCGGATATGTGGGCCATTTCCAGCCGCGTGGTGAGAACCACTACAACCAGAAGAGCGTGCGCCATTATCTCGAATGTGTGGAGAAGGCGGCCGACAGGCATATCATGGTCAACGCCCACGAGGCTGTGCGTCCGACAGGTCTGTGCCGCACATATCCCAACCTGATCGGCAACGAGAGCGCCATGGGCACTGAATACCAGAACATGCAGCCGGGCCACGTGGCCATACTTCCTTTCACCCGCCTGAAAGGTGGCCCGATGGATTTCACTCCCGGCATCTTCAGGATGGACCTCAGTACCTTCGCTCCGGGCAACACAGCGCACAAGAGGGCTACGATAGCCAATCAGCTCGCGCTGTATGTCACGATGTATTCACCGCTCCAGATGGCCGCCGACCTTCCGGAGCACTACGCCGAGAAGGCCGATGCTTTCCAGTTTATCAAGGATGTGCCCGTCGACTGGAGCAAGAGCGTCTATCTGGACGCGGAGCCGGCGGAATATATAGTGGCGGCCCGCAAGGAGAAGGGTGGCGACGACTGGTATGTAGGCGGTGTCACCGACAAGGAAGCCAGAAACTATGAAGTGAAATGCGACTTCCTCGACCCCGGCGCCACATACGAGGCCACACTATATATGGACGGCGTGACCGCCGACTGCGACCGGAATCCGGAGAGCTACATCATCACCTGTTTCGACCTCACCGAGAAGGACACGGTTCCCGTCAGGATGGCTCCCGGCGGCGGCTTCGCCATGTCGATAAAGAAAAAGAAGTAAACGCAGCGGCGGAATCAAATATGCAGAGGGCCTTGAAAGTTCGTTTCAAGGTCCTCTGCCTGTCTGATATCCGTGTCGCGTCAGTATTCCACCAGCCAGTCTCCGATAGTGCGTGTCTTAGTTGAGAAGTTGGCTCCTATCTTGATGACCTGTCGGTGGGAGACAGCGAACGGGAGTGCGTAGCCATTACTGTTGATCTGGTCAAGGGCAGTCTGAGCTTTGCCGTCAAGTTTCAGCTCGATGATGTAATAGAAGCGGTCGGTGGCCACGAAGAGGTCGATTCGTCCGGCGGAAGTGCAGTATTCCGCCTGCACTTTGAGCCCCAGCAGCAGTATCAGCATCAGGAGCCCGTTGTGGATATTTATCTCCTGATCCATACGCATCCGGTAGCTGACGGAGGCGAAGAGGCTCTGGAGGCGGTGCATGAAGCCCTCCACATTTCCCTCCCGGAACTCATTGATGAATTCACTGACAAGAAACGGCGTGTCCTGGCCGCCGGTGTTGAGATAGTGGGGGAGGAGATATTCGAGGAAACCGGCTTCGACCTCTTCGTTGGGAAGACCAAGCGTGTAGATCTCTGTGTCCGGATCGAAGTCCTTGACGGTGAGGTATCCTGTCTGGAAGAATAGAGCGATGGGACTCGCGCTGTCGAGATCCAGCCCGTAGAGCGCGCTCTTGCTGCACCGTGTGTTGAGCAGCGACTGCAGGTCCACGTCAAAGCGCTTCATCTCCTCCATGAGTAGAGTGGGGGTGCCGGAGGCTATCCAGTATTTGTCGAACTTCCTCTTCTGCATGACATTCAGCAGGGAGTAGGGATTGTAGACATACGTTTCTTTTTCTGTGAATCTGTAGCCGTCGTAATATGTCTTGAGTCTTGCGACGGTCTGCTCCGTGTCTTTGCCGTATTTAGTTGCCAACGCCTCGATTCCGGTCGGGAAGTTGGCTCGCAGCTCGCTGTCGGTGATGCCGCAGATATCGGCGAAATCCTCGTCGAATGATATGTCCTGGATATTATTGAGGTCTGAGAAGACATTGAGATGTGCAAACCGGCTGACGCCTGTCAGGAACACGAGGCGTATGTAGTCGGCTCCGCTCTTGAAATTGGAGTAGAGGGCGGAGAGGCGGTCGCGGCAGTATTCGAAGTTCTTCCGGTCGTGGAGGTTGTTGACAAGCGGCTTGTCATATTCATCTACGAGTATCACCACACTTTTACCGGTCTTTTCATAGGCTGTGCGTATGATGTTCCCGAATCTGGCCGGATGGTTGTCGACATCGGGGATTATTCCGTACTCGCGCTCCCATTGTATCAGCATGTTCTCCACAATGCTGTCGAGCGCTTCCGGTGTCTTGTATTTCTCGGTGTTTAGGTCAAGCTTGAGCACCGGATACGGTTCCCAGTCCCAGCCAACGGTGTCGATATAAAGCCTTTTGAAAAGATGGCGTTTACCCTCGAAGAAACATTGAAGTGTATTGAGAAAAAGGCTCTTTCCGAAACGCCGCGGGCGTCCCAGGAAGCAATACTGGTTGTAGGAGATGATTTTCTCGATAAACCTTGTTTTGTCTACATACAGCCAGCCGCCTTTGCGTATCATCTCAAACGACTGCTGTCCTATAGGATATCTCACCCTCTCTGTCATAGCTCCAATTTTTTGCAAATATAGGCATTATCCACATACTATGCAACCAAAAACACCCTGTGCAGGCTATCAGGTTTTCACGGTAGCTGGTGCGAATTTCTTGCGGGCAAGGGCCTGAAGGTCGTCGGTTGTGTCGCATTCATCCACGATCTCCACTCCGAGCATCGTCTCGATGACGTCCTCCATGGTGACGATGCCTCGCATGCAGCCGTATTCATCGGTGATCACCGAGATATGCTCCTTCTTCTCAAGCATCTTCTGCCAGATGTCTGACACCTTGACATCCTCCGTGAAATATAGGATAGGACGCACGATATCCTTCAAGGGAATCGAGTGCCTGTCCTGCGTGAGCATCTCGAGCACATTGGCCCTGCGGACGTAGCCGGTGATGAACTCCCTATCCGTGTCATACACCGGGATGCGGGAAAAGGAAGACAGAGACTGATTGTCGTAAAACTCCTGCATCGTCGTGTCGGAGGAGACAGCGGCTACGACCACAAAGGGGGTCATGATGTCTTCGGCATGCACATTGGAGAGCTTGAGGAAATTCTGGATCACCTTGTTCTCCTCTGCCTTGATCACGCCCTCGTCAGTGCCTACATTCACCATGGCCGCCACCTCCTCGCGGCTGACCGTGAGCGGCTGTATCCTGGGCGACACGCAGCGGGTGAGCAGCTCCGACAGCCACACCAGCGGATAGGTGATGGCGATCAATACCCTGATGACCTTTGCCGACGGTATGGCGAGGGCCCGCCAGTATGAGGCGCCCACCGTCTTGGGTATGATCTCCGACAATACGAGGATCAGAAGGGTGAGTATCGCGGATATAATGCCGAAATACGCCTCTCCGAACACCTTGACCGATTCCGAACCCACGCCCGCAGCGCCGATTGTGTGGGCAACGGTGTTGAGTGTCAGGATCGCCGCTACAGGGCGGTCGACGTTTGTCTTGTATTTCATCAGCAGCGACGCGCCTTTCACTCCCTGGCTTTCCTTCATTGATATATACGAAACGGGTGTCGAGAGCAGCACTGCCTCGAGCACGGAGCACAGGAAAGAAACCGCAAGTGCTCCTATAAGATATAATAATATGAGTGTCATGAATATGTGTATAAGTTGATACTGCCGGAGACACCGGATGTCTTCGGATTGGCATGGAGAGAGTGGGCTTATACTTTCTATTCGCGAAACACGCAGTGGAGAATCCTTGCGGGGAGATGGATAATGTCGCCGCTCGCCTTAGGCAAGACGTGCTCACGCCGGAATCCGGTCATTAGCGGCGAGTGGATAGCCGGCAACTGTTCTTCGACTTCAGATTGTGAAAGACAGCATACGGCGATACAACATCCCGTCTCCGCTTCCGGTTCACCTTCAGCGGCCTCGATACATTCGGCCTGAACGGGAACCAGAAACAGAGCGGCTATTAAGCATGATATGATGGCGATGGCTCGTGTCATAGCTCAAGTGGTTATAAAGATAACGCATTCCCGGCCGCCATTGTTTTCTCGCATTCTTGGTAAGCGCTTATAATTCCTTGATGCCGGGATTGATCTCGATGAGCTGCGCTATGAATCTGTCGCGGTGGCGCGGCGAGATCTCAAGCGGCATGTAGCTTTTCCAGACGGAGCGGTCGTTGAAGCTTATCGACACGCGGCGTCGCGACGTCCCGGCCGTGGCGAGATAACCGATGGATTTCTTCACATCCTTGATGTTGGAGATCGGCAGACGTTTATGTCGGAAGAACTGGTAGACCACAAGGTCGTCGCCGTCGATCTCATACCAGCACCCGAACATAAGCACTACGTAAAGCAGAGTCCAGGCGCCGCTCACGAAAACCCAGTACCACCACTGATTGCCTATTGCGCTCAGCCATATGATGGCGAGATAACCGACCGTTACGATCCAGACCCACCAGTCGATTCCCGAGCGATATACCGTCTTTCCCATATTAGCTTCATGATATTGGTTGTCGCCTGCAAATTTAGGCAATTTCCCCCTACTGTGCAAACGCTACCATCACATTCAGTCATTCCACGTTGCCCCGATAAGTACATCAAGATGGTTGAATGCTGAATTTTTTCTATCTTTGCGGCTGAAATGGAATTCAGGAAATATATTATAGCCGGCGAGGAGGTCTACGTGCCGGTGCCGCGCAGCTACCGCGACTGCGCGGAGCTGATACGCTCCGACTCCTACCGCCACAACGGTCGCCACGACAGCCTGCTGCGCATCTGGCTCTCCGGCTGGAGCCGCATCAGCATCGGCTTCTCGTTCTGGTTTCGCCTCGCGCAGCACCGCCGCGGATGGCTCTA
>OGQO01000993.1_pt1 | contig 28056 bp, 21 predicted proteins | sample 1553241 | NCBI WGS metagenome assembly OGQO01 (sample SAMEA2579933, study PRJEB22360) | human gut metagenome | biome: human gut; feature: human-associated habitat; material: faeces | place: Denmark | collected 2008/2010
CACGTATCTGTCTTCACATGCAACTAATCGCTATTTTATCCCGAATTGGGGTAATTATACAATAACAACGGTTGGAAGGTTGATACGGGTGTTGGTGGAGGCTTTGCGTTGAACAAAGCCGGAGAAGATGCACATTTCTTCGGCACCAAGGCGGGAATCGTACATATATCACTACGGGCAGGTCACGACCTGAAACTGGGGAATTACACTATTCCTGTATATGTCAATGGAATGTGGAACCCACAGAGCAATCAAAGCTATTTCCAACTTGGGGCAGAAATAATCAATTTTTAATATGAAATAATATGAACATCAAGGATTTTACTACAGGGGTACAGCATATCGGTATCCCGACCAACGACATCAACAAGACGATAGAATTCTATAAAAGTTTGGGATTCGAAACCGCATTGCGTACTGTCAATGGCACTGAAGAGGTTGCATTTCTCAAACTTCACAATCTTGTGATAGAAACTTATCAAAATAATAATGCAAAAATGGAATATGGAGCTATTGACCATATAGCCATTGATGTGAAAAACATCGATAAACTGTTTGATGAGATGAAATCGTCAAACTGTTTCAAGATACTTGGCTTACAGGTCGAAAGCCTTCCGTTCTGGGAAAACGGCGTGAAGTTCTTTACAATAGAAGGACCAAACAGGGAGAAGGTGGAATTCTGCGAAATGTTGTAGGGAAAAAGCTTTGTTGTTAATCGCAGAAATGAAAAAGGCGTAACCGATACAGAAACGGTTACGCTTTTTCATTTTATCTTAAATTGGTCATAACCTAATGACCGATTTGGATTTGTTCCTGTTTTAGTCGTTGAATCCAGCGGTGAGCTCACATATCTTCACCACTGTCTGCATAGCTTTCTCCATCACCTGGATGCTCACGAACTCGTATGGTCCGTGGAAGTTCACGCCGCCGGTGAAGATGTTAGGACAAGGCAGACCCTTGAACGAGAGCTGTGCTCCGTCGGTGCCGCCACGTATCGGCTGCACCTTTGGTGGCACGCCGCAAAGCTCCATTGCCTTCAACACGATGTCGATGACGTGCATGTTCGGGTCGATCTTCTCCTTCATGTTGTAATACTGGTCGTTAACGGCAATCTCCACCGTTCCCTCACCATATTTCTCGTTCATCTTGTCTACTACAGAAACGATGAACTTCTTGCGGTCCTCAAACTTCTTGCGGTCGTGGTCGCGTATGATATACGACATCTTGGCGTGTTCGGTGTTGCTCTCTATGCCCAGCAGATGATAGAAGCCCTCGTAGCCCTCAGTGGTCTCCGGTCTCTCGTCGGCAGGCATCATGCCTGCGAGCTCAGTGGCGAGCATGCTGGCGTTCACCATCTTGCCTTTGGCGAATCCAGGGTGTACGCTGACTCCATTGATGTTTATCTTGGCAGCGGCAGCGTTGAAGTTCTCGTATTCCAGGTCGCCCAGGTCTCCGCCGTCGATGGTGTATGCCCACTGGCATCCGAATTTCTCCACGTTGAAGTGGTGGGCGCCCATTCCGATTTCCTCGTCGGGGTTGAAGCCCATGCGGATGTCGCCGTGCTTTATCTCGTCGTGGTCGCGCAGCCAGCACATGGCCTGCACGATTTCAGCAATACCAGCCTTGTCGTCGGCACCGAGCAGCGTGTGGCCGTCGGTCACGATGAGGTCCTCTCCTTTGTGGACAAGCAGCTCAGGGAATTTCTTTGGTGATGACACGATACCCTCAGAGAGCACAATGTCGCCGCCGTCGTATGCCTTCACGATGCGTGGCTTCACGTCCTTGCCGCTGCAGTCAGGTGATGTGTCGTAGTGGCTGATGAATCCGATAGTAGGAATTTCCTTCTTGGTGTTCGCCTTGAGAGTGGCATAGATATATCCCTGCTCGTCCATCTCCACGTCGGCAAATCCCTCTGCCTTCAGTTCGTCGCGAAGATACTCGGCGAATATCAGTTGCTTACTGGTGCTTGGCACTGTCTGGCTCTCTTCAGCCGACTGTGTGTCAAACTTCACATAGTTGAGAAATCTTTCTGTTATGTTCATATTAAAATAAGGTTTATTAAAGTATTCTGCTCAATATCGTAGCAAATTTATGAATGAATTTCGGAATAAACAAGAAAAAAGGGATAAATTGTGTTCCTTTCGTAAGCGTATCCGCGATGCTGGTATATACACATCGGTGTCTTTATTCCTGTTTACTAAATGTAAAATGCGGTGTATGTCGCTGATATATAGTATATTGAATGAATGGAATAATGCCGCTTCATAATAATATCTGTAATGCCATCCTTTGGATGCTTGCTGAATATATTGTATCTTTGCATAAGCAAAGCTTCACCTCAGCATAGCGTTCAATCAAGCTTGACGCTCTGCATTCGGTTTGCATTATTTTTGCATATTAATCATTAACACAACATCAGATTTTATGAGTAGAAATCTTTTATTATTGATAGTCTTGTTCCTGACATTTTCAAATGGTGTCAGATCGCAGAATATTTCTCAAGTAGTTTCAGATTCAATTCTTTTGCATTGCAGCTATGTTGGCCAGTCGCACTCTGCAAAACCAGTAAAACGTTCTCCGTCAAATAATGTTATTGTTGTATGTTATGAGAATGGAGTGTTGTCGATGCCTTATTGTCCTTGTTCGGGAATAATGACTTTAATGAATATGTCGACAGGTGAAGTTGTCTTGTCTCAGAGTGTTGAAGCAGGTGATGTCTGTCTTCAACTACCAATTTTGTATTGCGGTTGTTACAAATTGTCATATTATACGCAGGGATATTGTTATGAAGGGTATTGGGACGTTTAGTAATGATTTATCCCAAAACGGTCATCAGGCCGTTTATAAAATTATTTAATGACTGCTTGCAGCCTTTTGTTTTTTATAAGGCGTATTTTGTCTGTTTTTAATTCGCAATAGCTCGCTATTACTCATTAAAAGCCAAACAAAATCCACTCTTCTAAAAAAGCAAAATACAAGCAAGCCCTAATGACCGATTTGGGTTTATGAAGAAATTATCTTATTTTATTTTTGCGTTACTTTTGTTGTCTTGTTCTTTTTCCGATAAACCTCTTGTTCTGAAGAAGGCTGAGGCATTGGTAGATAGTTTGCCCGATGCCGCCTTGAAGATTCTTGAAGAGAATAAATCTGCAGCGGATGGTTTTCCCACAAGATACAGGATGGATTATCTGCTTCTTTATGCTATGGCTATGAATAAGTCATACGTGTCTATGGATACGGTTAGCTTTATGCCACAAGTAATTCGGTATTATGAAAACCATGGCAGTACAGGAGATTTGGTTACGGCAAATTATATGATGGGATGTGTCTTTCGGGATAAGGGAGACTCTCCTATGGCTTTGCGCTATTTTCTGAATGCCACCAGATTGTCGGATGTCAATAACTCAGATTGTGACGTTAACGAACTTGCCGCCATCTATGGTCAGATAGGGTATGTTTTCTATAATCAACGTATTCTCACCAAGGCCATTGAGGCATGGCATGAATGTCAAAAGTATGCCCTATTGGCGGGGGATACCATCAGGGCTATCCAGAGCATTGAGTATTGTGGGTATTCTTATAGTGGACTGAATAAATTGGATAGTGCTATTTCCATAGCTAAGAGAGTATATGCTTCTTATAAAAGAATCGGAGATGATGAAGCAGCGGCTTCGTCTTTGGGCTCGCTTATCCTTTATTGTCTTGACACTGATAGGCTTGATGCAGCGAAGAAATATATGGATGATTATATCATGCATTCTGGATACTTTGACAAAGAAGGGAATTTGCAGCCAGGGCATGAGTTTTTCTATTATTATTTGGCTGATTATTATGAACGCTTGGACAGGTTAGACTCTGCAGAATATTTTTATCGCCGGTTATTATGCAATGCCACAAATTATAACAGTTCAGAAAATGGAAGCCGTGGATTGATGCGTATTTATTCTCGTAAGGGTGAAGCGGATTCTGTGATGAAATATTCAAATATGTTTGTCGATTCAAACGATTCTTCCAGTTTTCACCGATCGGCAGCGGAAGTCAGCAAGATGCAAGCCTTATATGATTATTCAGAAAACAAGGCTTTGGCAATAAGTGAGTCAAACAGGGCTGATATATACCAATATCTGGTAATTGTATTGCTGTTGTTTCTGCTGTTTTTTTCTTTGGGCATATATTTCTTCCTCACAAAGCTCAGAAAAAGAAAAATGAGGGCATTGCAGGAAATAAATGAGAGATATTCAGATACATTATTGAAGTATTATGATGCTATAGCCGAAAGAGATAAACTGAAAAGTGGCATAGAGAAACAGAAGAATAGTATGGAGGAGGAAATAATGTATTTGAAGAACAAACTTTCTTCGTTCTCAGACGAAACCGACTGGGCGAAATGGGACTCCGAGCAGTCTTTGTTGTGTCATGAGGTCGTGATGAGAATTCATAAGCATGCTTCGAGGGGCAAGATGCCATCGGCAAGCGAGTTGAACAGTCTTATAGAAGTGGTAAAGCAATCGCTTCCTGGCTTTTATGAGTTCTTGAGCAACCCCAAATACGCAGTGTCTGATAATGAGATGCTGGTTTGCATCTTTACACGCCTTCATTTTATACCATCAGAGATTGCTACATTGCTTAACTTGACAAAGCAGAGAATTTCAAATATGAGGTCTGGATTGAACAAGAAATTGTTCAAAACAAAAGGTACGAAATCTTTCACAGCGAATATATACCGATTGTGATGAGTTGTGTACTATGTTTATAATTTTATCTAACTGCTTGCTATAATGTGGTTTAGGATGGCTTTCATTGATGTGGTGTTTACTTTGTTTACTCGCTTGCTATCATAAATATCATATGTTTTGCGTATCTTTGCCATTGATAATTATATGGTATGGGAACAATAGAATTTATGAATCTTTCGATTGAAGATTTAGAAGTCCTTAATAACAATCAGATGATTGCTATCAGAGGCGGTTTTGATGACAAGCAAGAGTTTAATGATTTTAAAACTTGCGTGGCAAAAAACAATGGAAAGGATTGTACAGTTGTCAATAATTCCAAAAGTTGTTTGTTAATCAATAATTCAATGGAATCATGCTCTTTGATTAATACCAATAAGACATGTTCTGTTGTAAAAGATCCTAAAGGTTAAACTCATTCATGTCGTATGTAATTAATTATTAACATGCGGCATGATTTTTTTAATAAAATAGATATATGAAAAGAAATTATTACCAACTAAATACAAAAGTGGATGAAGACTATTATCTGTATATTAATTTTATGAATAATAGTCATGTTATCTTGAACCATGAATTTCATGAAATGTATTCTAAAACCGCTAACTTGGATCTTTTAAAAAATCAAAATCCAAAGCTATACGACACGCTTGTAGAGCATGGATTTCTTGTTAATGATGATTTTGATGAATTGTCTTACATTGAATTCGGAAAAAAGAAATCGAAATTTGACAATTCTCTATATCATATCGTTATTAATCCAACTTTAGATTGTAATTTGTCTTGTTGGTATTGTTATGAAAAAAAACAAAAGTATAGTGTTATTTCCAGTGACGTTATTGAGGGCATAAAAAAAAATATAGTATTGCATAATGATCACTCTCCATTTAGAACGTTGAAATTGTCTTTTTTGGGGGGTGAACCTTTTCTCCAATTTAAAGCTATAAAAGAACTGACGGATTTCGCTTCTGACTTTTGTAAAAACAACAGTAAATATTTTATCTTGGATTTTACAACAAATGCAAATTTAATAAAGCAAAGTCATTTGTTAAAAATCTCCCAATTCCCTTGTGTCTTTCAAATAACATTAGATGGCAATAAAAAGCAGCATAACAAAATAAAGTTTACGAAAAATAGAAATATAGACACTTATCAGCTTGCTATCAATAATATAAAGAAGATACTTGACACTATTAGTAATAGTTTTGTTGCAATAAGGGTTAATTTTGACTCATATACGTTAAATAGTTTTGATGATATACTTGAGGATATAAAAGACCTTGATCGTAAGCGTGTTAAAATAATTCTAAAAAGGATTTGGCAAGTAGATGATAAAGATATTGAAAAGAATATTCTTTTAAGCACAATACAAAAACTTATTGACAACAATTTTCTTGTCGATTATTATACACAAGGAGGGGTCTGTTTTGGTGATATGCTCAATGAAATTGTTGTGAATTTTGATGGTAAGGTCTTTAAATGTACGACTATAGATGACTTCAACGAAAAGAACTCTTATGGATATTTAGATACAGGAACAGGTGAAATTGTGTGGAATAGTAAAATATCCACAATTGGATATGATTTAACAAAGGAAAAATGTAAGAAATGTAGATTGTATCCTAGTTGTTTGGGTCCTTGCACGCTCCATCTGATGGCAAACGATGATGTATGTTTCATAGATTCTCTTAATCTGACTTTGCAAGAATATATGATGTTTTTATACAAGAATGAACTGACAAGGAAAAGAATATTTGAATCAAAATGAATCTGTGGATGAATAGAATAATAAAATTTTTATTTATACTATCATTAATGCCGATATCTGTTTATTCTCAATATTCTGTTCGTGGAATAGTGATAGACGATAATGGATCACATGTAAATGGAGCGCAAATATCCCTTTATCAGAATGGGGAACTTGAAGCATTGACACGTTCTAATGTTGATGGCGAATACTCCATTGACAAGGTTTCTCAAGGGAAATATCTCTTGGTTGCAAGTTGCGTCGGACTTGCAAGTGAAGAGGATTCGGTTTTGGTGGATAGGGATATGGCCCATAATTTCATACTTGAAACGAGAGATATAATGCTTGATAGTATTGTTGTAAATGGTAAAAACAGTTATGCTTCATCAAGGGGACATGTGTTCATTTTGTCGAAGAAGGCTAAGGAGAGCGGAAACCCTTTTGTTGCCTTGCAAGAAATTCCATATATCTATAGTGACCCTGTAAATGAAACCGTTCGTTCTTCTGATGGTCAGTCGATGATTATTCTCATAGACGGAATTAGAGTGAATTCGGGAATAAGTCCTATTGATCCGTCTCGCATCAAGTCTGTGGAGATAATCGATGTGGTTGGCGCAAAGTATATGCGGCAAGGAGTAAAACGTATTCTAAATATAAAACTAAAGGAAACTTCGATATATACTTATGCACAGTTGGCTGCCCATGCCGATTATCCAGAGAAGTCCTTTTTTGCTATACCGAAGTTTGAAGTCGGTAACAGTAACATTTCTCTTTACGGTGATGCTTCTTTCGGTGTGAGCCATAGTAAGCAAGAGAATACTTATAATCTTGTATCGCCAATGTTGGTCAAGTCCTATTCCGGGGATTCGAAAGGTAAAGAAGTAGATTATGACTATTCGTTGATGCCAAAGTGGCGTATTTCGGAAAAAGATTATTTTGCAGCATATATTCAAGGAAATGTAAATAGGGAAACCAATAATAATACTTCTAATGGTGAATCGAATCACCATGATATTTCCCGTGGCAGTACATCAGACTATAGTTCCCATCTGTTTTCGGCAACAGCATACCATAAGCACCTCTTTTCTGAAGATGCAGAAATGGAAACGTATGCAGTATATTCAGATAATCGGGCTGAAAATACTAACAGTCTGGAAGAAAATGCAAATGGGAATAAGGACTTGAATACTCAGAAATATGACAATAGGCACAAACAGCTTACATTGACAATGAACTTTACTAAAGACTTTGACAATGGCGGGAGTCTGGAAATCGGGAACGAAACGCAATACTCTTATGACAGGATTGAGAACATTGGCATTGAAGATTTTCTATTCAGTCATCACCGTTTGAATGAATACGTATTTGCCGGATACACAGGGATGTTGTTGCGAAAACTGACATACGATGCTTCAGCAGGAATGGAGTATGTCTCTATGAAATCAGACAGTATAATTCACCGTTATTTCAGACCGCGTCTCTCTCTTGGCTTGTATTATAATATAACTAATAACTTGAGCACACGGTTCAGCTATACATATAGTAACACACCACCGCCTGTCGCAATGCTTTCTCCATACAATACTTCTGCCGATACGCTTCTTGTCAGTCATGGAAATCCTTACCTTATGCCTTCTGAAACGCATTCTTTCGGATGGAATTCGTCATATTTTATAGGCGGCTTGTATCTTAATACGAGTGTGTCTTATGGAATATCAAACGACATCATTGAGCCTGTACACATTGAAGAAGGAGATGGTGTGCTGCTCACTACATATGGGAATATGGGGCGTTATCGCTCACTGAAGTTGAAGTATTATATGTCATGGCGTATCAGAGGCTTGTTTTTAATGATGGATTTAGCTCACAACGTCAGTTATTATACAACTGCTGGAGCAAAAAAACATTTTTCCGGTATGTTGATGTTGAGCAAAAAATGGGGAAAGATAGAAGCACGAACCGTTTTTTCTTATCAGAATTACATACACACCGAATTCTCGAGGACCAAAAACTACAATCCAGAGAGCAGTCTCACACTCTCGTATAGTTTCACTCCAGATATCCTGCTGTCAATAGGATGCTCAAGCTTTATTGGTAATCCGCGTAGTAAAACCACGATAAGTACTGGTCAATACAGGAGTGTCGCATATTTAACGAAAAAGACATTTACTCCATGGATTTTATTCAGGTGGAGTTTTAGAAAGAACGATAAGAAAAAAATAGAGCTTGAAAACGAAATAATGCGTGATCATGAGAACAAGATAAAACTGTAGATATATAGGTTCATTTTCATCAATAACGCTTTACTGCAAAATTGTGTAACGTTTAATAATCTTTTTCTAACGTAAAATGTTCATTCAAATTCTCATCTTGTAAACTAATTTCTATCATGATTTTTATACAGCAAAGAGACGCAGTGGATTGCGGACCATCTTGTTTAGCAATGATTGCTAAATATTATGGGCGGCAAATTAACCGTGAGCAATTACGAAACATTTTTTCTATTAGTAAAGATGGAGTTTCCCTTTTGGCGATAAGTAAAGCTGCTGAAACAATCGGTTTTAAAACAATAGGAGGTTGTTTGGGGTTCGATGCTCTTGTTCGTAAAAGTCCACTGCCTTGCATAGTTCATTGGAATCAAAATCATTTTGTTGTTGTCTATAAAATATTCAAAAACAGAAAAGGATTGTATACCATTTATGTTGCAGATCCAGGTATAGGACTTGTAACTTATACTAAAGAAGAATTTTGTGAACATTGGGTTAGTACAAAAAAAAGGAATGAGGATAAGGGTATATCTCTACTTATAGAGCCAACTGAGCGTTTTTATTCAAATACTAGTAGAGTAGAATCACCCCTCTCTCATAATCGTATAGTATTCCTTTGGAATTATATAAAGAGATATAAGGGATTCTTTATTTTATTGATATTAGGACTGTTTTTAAGTTCCCTTCTGCAACTAATATTTCCTTTTCTGACACAAGGAATTGTTGATGTAGGTGTTGAAGGCAAGGATATTGGTCTTGTTTGGCTGATTCTTTTGGCTGAGATGATGCTTGTTGTCAGTCGTACAATAATCGATTTCCTCCGTTCGAAAATACTCCTTCATATTTCTACCAGAATAAATATTTCGCTCATATCGGATTTTTTCATTAAACTAATGAAACTCCCGATGAAGTTTTTTGAAAGTAAATTAATAGGTGATTTGTTGCAACGTATAGAGGATCATCGACGTGTGGAACAGTTTCTTACATCTAGTAGTTTAAATTTACTTTTCTCATTCTTTACGTTCATTGTCTTTGACATAGTGCTTGCGGTCTATAATTTAGGTATTTTTCTTGTTTTTTTATTGGGAACTTCGATATATTCTTGTTGGATTATCATTTTTCTTAAAAAACGTAAATGTTTGGACTATAAATATTTTGAGCAGGCTGGTCGTAACCGTAGCATTACCTATCAGCTTCTATATGGTATGCAGGAAATTAAATTGCAGGGGTGTGAGCAACGTAAGCGTTGGGAATGGGAAGATGTGCAAGCAGACCTTTTTAAAATTAATATGGAATCATTGAATATGCAGCAAGTGCAGCAAGTAGGAAGTATTTTAATAAATGAAGTTAATAATATTCTGATTACCGTTCTCTCAGCCACAGCTGTAGTTTATGGTAATATGACTCTTGGTATGATGTTGGCTGTGCAATATATAATTGGTCAACTCAATAGCCCTGTAGAACAACTGGTGCAATTTATATATTCATGGCAGGATGTCAGCATAAGTCTTGAGCGTATGAATGAAATACATAGAGAAACTAACGAAGAAAATCAAGATCGTTCACGGAATGTATATGTTGATGAGTCTATTGATGGATATTCTATTTTTATTAAAAACCTTTCCTTTAAATACGATAAATATAGTTTCAAGAATATCCTTTCTGATATCAATATCTCCATACCGAATGGCAAAGTTACAGCTATCGTTGGTGCAAGTGGAAGCGGAAAGACAACACTTATTAAACTCCTACTAGGTTTTTATGAACCGCAGGAAGGAAATATTTATGTAGGGAACGCTGATTTATGTGTTTTTAATTTAAGTTGGTGGCGAACTCAATGCGGTGTCGTAATGCAAGAAGGATATCTTTTTTCTGACACAATAGCGAGAAATATTGCCATTTCTGACGAAGAACCAGATATAGAACGAATTCGACATGCTGCTCATGTAGCAAACATTGCAGATTACATAGAATCTCTACCTTTGGCTTATAATACTTTGATAGGACAAGATGGACAAAGTATTAGTCAAGGGCAGCGGCAACGCATACTTATTGCAAGGGTGGTTTATAAGAATCCGATGTTTGTCTTCTTCGATGAGGCTACCAATGCTCTTGATGCGAATAATGAACGAGCTATAACAGTAAATCTTTCTGATTTCTTTAAAGGGAAAACTGTTGTTGTGGTGGCTCACCGCCTTTCAACCGTTCGTAATGCAGATCAAATCATGGTGTTGGATGAAGGTAGAATTGTAGAGGTTGGTAATCATGAAAAGTTGATTTCTAAACATGGCAAATATTTCACTTTAGTAAAGAATCAATTAGAGTTAGGTGAATAATATGAAAAAAAATAATCGGGAACAGAATTTTGAACTACGCAGCGAGAAAGTGCGTAGCATCGTTGGACATGTGCCATCTTCACTTGTTTTTTATAGTATAACTTCTATTGTGGCCGTATTGCTTAGTCTTATGGCTTTATCTGTGTTTTTACCTTATACACAGGTTTATAATGGTACAACTATTATACATGATGTTGTCATTTCACCGCTTGATAGTGTAAATGTATTGCTCAAACTAAGATTTGATAGCAAGCGTCCCAACAATGTTGATGGGCAAATTCTTTATGTCAGGGTCCCTCATGGAGTGATTGAAGGGCAAATTCAGAGTCTTTCTTCTGTTTGCGATACTTTGGGCAGCCAGGAATCACTTTGTCGTTTTAAGCTGTCAGACATAAAAAATGTAGAAAACCAAATTATTGATTTCCAAATAAAATGTTTATATAGTAGTCTATTTCAAATGATATTTGGAGAGAAATCCCAATCAGAGAAAAATTAAAACTGACAGATATGCAAATCAAGAAGATAACGGCTTTATTCATGATGCTGGCAGCAGTGGCGAGTTCGGCATTTTCGCAGTCTGTGCATGGCGGTTCATTGCCACCGCTGAAACCTGTGGAGAAAACGGTGTACGACACGGCATACGTGAAGGTGTATTATGAATTCTCATACAGGCCAGACTCTCTCAGCAAGGGGAGGAAGGAGGGTCAGACGATATTGCTCGTGGGCGACAAGGCACAGGGCTTCGTTGACTATTTTGACGACAGGACAGATTTTATCAACGACTCGCTCGCCGCTGCCAAACGCCCACCGATGGAAGCTTTCATGATGAATATGGGACTGATGAAAAGAAAGGCATACGAATATCCATTGGTGATAGACCGTAGTCGCAATGTGGCAATCATACAAGTGAACAACGTGAACACATACCAGTACACCCAGCCCATTCCGGAAATCAGTTGGCAGACTGTAGAAGGCGACACCACGATATGCGATGTGGCATGCAGAAAAGCCGTGTGCCGTTTCGGCGGTAGAGACTGGACGGCATGGTATGCCCCTACGTTTGATTTGCATACAGGACCATACCTCTTCGGAGGATTGCCAGGATTGATATTCAGTATCTGTGACACAAAAGACAACTACCGCTTCACGCTGAATGGACTGGAAAACCTCAGGAAGGGAGTGCCCGTATATCTCAATTCGGGCAACAAAATCCTGCATACTACGCGTGACAAAGTGCGCAAGGCCGTGGAAAACGAACAGGCTGACATATACAAAGCCTTTCAGTTGCAGAACCCGGGTGCGGTGTTCACTCCACAGGCAGGTGACACCGGCAGACGCCCCTATAACCCTATAGAACTCGAATAGATGAAACGAATACCCACTCTGCTGTGTGCCGCCTCACTCTGCGTAATCGCCGCTGAGGCTCAGAATGAAGGAGACGGAATACGCCGTACGACGAAACTGCCGGAAGTCACCGTCAGGCTGAAACCTGTGGAGCAGGTTGGCGACACAATAAAATACAACGTGTCTGCCTTTCAGGGCAAGGACGACCATTATCTGGAGGATGTGCTGAAAAAGATGCCCGGGATACAGGTGTCGCCAAACGGTACGATACTCTATAAGGGCGAAACAATAAACCAGTTTAATATAGAAGGACAGAACCTCCTCGGCAACAGATACAGTCAGGCAACGCGCAACCTCCCCGTAGAGGCGATATCACAGGTGCAGGTGATGGAGAACGACCAGCCCATCCGTGCACTGAAGTCTACGGTTCCGTCAGACAGGGCAACGCTCAACATCAAACTGAAGAGCGGCTACAAGATGCGCCCCTTTGGAGAACTGGAAGGTGGAGCGGGATATGGCGAGGATGCCACATGGAACAACCACCTGTCGGTGATAAACATCGCCGCCAAGAACCAACTGCTCCTCACGGCAAAGATGAACAACACAGGCGAAGACCTCAGTGGCAATGCCGTATCAAACAATATCAATGTGAGCGACCTGGAAGGCTACGTGGCATTGCCGCGCAACAGCGTGAACGCTATGGAAACCATCCTCTCGCCGATACCGCAGCAGCGCTATCTCAAAAACAGAGCGTATTCCGTCGGATTCAACCACATGCATAGGGTGGGGCGGTATGGCGGACTGCGCACTAACATCGACCTCTATTCCACTGCCGACAACCTTGCCGACAGCACCTATTATCTCTATGGCGGAGCACATACCGCCACTCTCTCGCAGAGCAACCGCATAAAGGTGGGCGAGAAGACCATCGCCCCAAAGTTCAGATACGAGCTGAACGCCCCCAAAGTGTATCTCCTCGACCAGCTGTCGGCATCCCTCTCTTATCATACGGGTCAGAACGACATCTATAGCAACGGCAGACAGGTGGGGCAGCAGGTGACGCGCCATCCGTCATACGTCCAAAACAAGTTGGCGATGACGATAAGTTCCGGCCTGCATACCTACAACATCGGTTCCACGCTCTTCTACTTCCGCCGAAGCGAGACGTTGGCGGCGACTGATGCCGGGGGAGTCTATGACATCCGTGAGCGCATCGGTTTCAACCGCTTCAAGACAGCCAACAGTATTTCCACGTCGTTCCCGCTGCTTGGCCATATCCTCGACCTGAGATACGAATTCTCATATCTCTCAGACAGGGTGAGGATTGACGCTGCCGACGACAACGACAACAGCAGTCTGCTCAACACCATTGCCCCTTCATACACCATGCGTTTTTCCAGGGATATACTGGTGGTGGATTGTCCCATAAACCATTATGCCGCAAAGATACCATGGCGGTCAGGTGGAAGACATGTCAACCGGACATACCTCTCGCCATCCGTGCGCTGGAACCACAATTTCTCACCCCAATGGCGACTCACCATAGCCGGGGCAATACAGCAGAGCGCTGACGACGATGTCATAACGCCGCAGGCTTACCGCTCCGACTACCGAACTCTCACCGCTACCCCAGACCGCATGGGGTGGGCACGGTCGTCGAATGCGTCGCTGAAGATAAATTATGGTGATTTCGTGAACATGTTCACATGGAACCTCCTTGCCACAATGTCGTGGCGCCATTCCGACTGGCGTTTTGCCTATGATATCAGTAACGACCTCACCAAGTTGACTCCTCTGTGGCAGTCTGCCACCACACGCTATCTCATGGCACAGACACGGGTGGAGAAAACTTTCACACAGGTACATGTTGCCATACAAGGCACCGTGAGCTACAGTCGCAATGAGTTGCCGGTGGTGCAGAACGGACTGCAGCAGCGTGTAATGTCGAATGTCGCCACGTCGTGTCTGTTGGTAAGATGGTATGATCTGTCGTGGCTGCAGCTTACCAACGAAGCAACCTTCAACCTCTCCTGGCAAGACCGCTATGCCAACAGCAACAGTCAGACGCTGAAAAGCCTTTTCAACGATTTCAGTCTTGTGGTGTCGCCTCTCAGCCGTCTCTCTCTTACGGTGTCATGCGATTACTCTTTGCTGGAGACATCCAAGGGTGAGTATAACTCCATCCTGTTTGCCGATGCCAAGCTGCTCTATACTCCATCCAAGAGATGGGAACTGGGCCTGTGTATCGACAATGCCCTGAACCGCAAGCAATATGTTGACGCCTCCTTCACCGGTTTCAACTACCGTTATTTCTCACTTCCTTTGCGGGGCAGAGAAGCAATGGCCACGGTGAAGTACAAGTTTTAGAATAGATGGTTGTGGGATTCAACCCCACGACCTTCAGAACTTTTTCTTTCCAGATATCAGCTATTGATGGTGATAATGGCTATTGATGGAATAATGATTATTGATGGGATAATGTCTATTGATGAATAATGTTGAAATTGCTTGTCGCATATATATAAACAAGTGACTCCGGTGGGATTCAAACCCACGACCTTCAGAACCGGAATCTGACGCTCTATTCAGCTAAGCTACGGAGCCATAAAATAATAGTCACAATACATATATATACGCTGACAATCAATTTCAGCGCTGCAAAGATAATGCAATTTTTTGATATGAAGAAAAGATTGACCGATAGTTTTAACTTAAATCGGTCATCAGGACTGCTTGACACATACGATGAGGCTTCTTTATGGTGATGACAAAAGCCGCTCCAGCCCCGTGCGTTCCCTCGCAGCAAAAGCACAGAAGACGGTCGGTAACAGGGTGAATATTGTTAATTTACACACTGACGAGTGATAGCTGGACAATTTGTAAACTTGATTTTACATTGTTGAACAACGTTCCCCTCCAAGGTCGATAAATTGTATTAAAATGCAGTTGGAAAGCAGTTTTTTCGTTCAGAATTTAGTTTATTCCCAAAAAACGATTACATTTGCAAAATAAAAACACACGCAACAGACTCAGTTCGGTGGGACATGAATAGTAGTTGTGATTTTGAATGTCCGCTAAGAATAGCCTGTTACGCTTTAAATCGAAGACGAAATGAAAAAGAAAATCCAGTTCAGTCTCGTATACCGAGACATGTGGCAATCTTCTGGCAAGTTCCAGCCGCGCAAAGATCAGTTGGAGCGCATCGCTCCTGTGATAATCAAGATGGGATGCTTCTCTCGTGTGGAGACCAATGGAGGAGCTTTTGAACAAGTCAACCTTCTCGCCGGCGAAAATCCTAATGCGGCAGTAAGAGCATTCTGTAAGCCATTCAATGAGGTGGGTATAAAGACTCACATGCTCGACCGCGGTCTTAACGCTCTGCGTATGTATCCGGTGCCTGACGATGTGAGAGCACTTCAATATAAAGTGAAGCACGCCCAGGGCGTTGACATCACCCGTATCTTCTGCGGACTCAACGACGTGAGAAACATCATCCCGAGCATCAAGTGGGCTCTTGAGGCAGGAATGACACCACAGGCTACACTCTGTATCACCACTTCGCCTGTCCACACCGTGGAATATTATTCGGCAATCGCCGACAAGCTCATCGCAGCAGGTGCTACAGAAATCTGTCTCAAGGATATGGCTGGTATCGGTCAGCCAGCATTGCTCGGAAAGCTCACCAAGTCTATCAAGGACAAACATCCTGAAATCATCATACAGTATCACGGCCACTCTGGTCCGGGTCTCTCTATGGCATCAATCCTTGAAGTCTGCAACAACGGTTGCGACGTTATCGATACAGCCATCGAGCCATTGTCTTGGGGTAAGGTTCATCCAGACATCATCTCTGTGCAGAGCATGTTGAAGAACGAGGGCTTCGATGTTCCTGAAATCGACATGAACGCATATATGGAGGCACGCCGTCTCACACAGGAGTTTATCGACGACTGGTTGGGATGCTTCATCAACCCAGGCAACAAGATCATGAGCTCACTGCTCCTCGGTTGCGGTCTGCCAGGCGGTATGATGGGAAGTATGATGGCCGACCTCGCCGGTATCCATCGCTCCATCAACTCTATCCTCCGCTCTAAGGGCAAGGAGGAATATTCTACCGACGAGATGCTCGTGAAGCTCTTCGATGAGGTGGCTTACGTATGGCCACGTGTCGGCTTCCCACCACTCGTAACCCCATTCTCACAGTATGTCAAGAACATCGCCCTGATGAACCTTCTCACCATGGCACAGGGCAAGGGCCGCTTCGTGATGATGGACGACGCTATGTGGGGTATGATCCTCGGCAAGAGCGGTACGCTCCCTGGCAAACTCGACGACGAGATTGTGGCTCTGGCAAAGAAGAACGGCAAGGAATTCACCGATGCCGATCCTCACACTCTCATCCCTAATGCTCTCGATGGCTTCAGAAAAGAGATGGACGAGAACGGATGGGAATATGGTCAGGACGACGAAGAGCTCTTCGAGTTGGCTATGCACCCAGAGCAGTATCGCGACTTCAAGAACGGTATGGCAAAGAAGCGTTTCCTCGCCGACCTTCAGAAGGCAAGAGACGCCAAGCTCGGAAGCAACCTCACACCAGAAAAGATTGCAGAGTTCAAGCATGCCAAGGCAGATGCCGTTGTCTCTCCGGTTAAGGGACAGGTGTTCTTCGAGTTCCAGGGCTCAAGCGAGTGCACACCATGCATCGAGCCATTCATCGGTCAGCACTATGATGAGGGACAGACCTTCTGCTATGTGCAGGCACCATGGGGACAATTCGTTGAAGTTCCTGCTTGTCTCGGCGGCAAACTCGTGGAGATTGCCACACGTCAGGGCGGCAAGGTGAACCGCGGCGACGTGATAGGATATATAGAGCGCGACCATGATTGATTGGGAAGCGATAATAGACAAATACTGCGGTGAGGATGATGGCGAGTTGCGCCACATCCTCATCGTTCACTCACGGTCTGTGGCGCAGAAAGCGCTGCAGATTGTTTCTTTGCACCCCGAACTGAATCTCGACCGCGACTTCATCGAAGAGGCGGCGATGCTCCACGACATCGGCATCATAAAGACCGATGCTCCCGGCATTCACTGTCATGGCACGGAACCATACATCCGCCACGGCATTCTCGGAGCAGAGATGCTGCGCAGCGAGGGACTGCCTCGTCATGCCCGTGTGTGTGAACGCCATACAGGAGCAGGACTCAGCAAAAGGGAGATAGAGGCGCAAGACCTGCCTCTGCCCCATAGGGATTTCCTGCCGGAGACCCTCGAAGAGCAGGTGATATGCTATGCCGACAAGTTCTTTTCAAAGACCCATCTCGACAGGGAGAAGACGGTGGAGAAGGCAGAACGCAGCATAGCAAAATTCGGTGACGAAGGTTTGGAACGTTTCAAACATTGGGAAGAGATTTTCGGTTGACAGACACCGGGAATCTCTTTTATGTCTTTTGTCTGCCTCCTGGGAGAGGGACAAGTAATAGGCCTGCCAATAAGTTTGCATCATTCACTACCATCTATTGCATTTATAAGGTCAAGAAGTCTTGGCTTTTCCGCTTGACATCCACACCATGCTCTGCTCCAGCCTTGAAGAGAGCCTTTCTGTTCTCCTGTCTTACTGCATTGAAATAGAGCGACATCAAGAAGCTCACTTGGGAGGAGATACAGCCATACGGCAGCGATGGTGTGATGTATGTCACCAATCAAAACCACCTTCTTCTTATATTTCTTTTTAGCATACGCATAGTTTGTGCAGATGGACCTCTTCCGCAGCTATCACAATTACCTATAGATGTGTCATCCGAAACATCGATAAAAAAGATTATAGTTCCATTAATTGCAAGTGATATTGTTGCAGAAACGACAATAGTCCCTATATATCTCAATAAAAATGGCATGTCAAATAAAAAAGAGACAAAGATAGATAAAACATATACTACAAACCAAAGTTTATAAAAATAAGAAAATCGATAGAAGGCGAAAAAGAAATCCCATTTTTTTAGTCGAGGACTCTTGTTAAATATTTTATTTTTCTCCATTTTAATCTACATCTTTTAAAGGCTTTACTCTATCATCTTTAACTCTAACATATTTATGTAATGAATACATTTCCCCATACTCAACATAGCATTCATTAAAGTCACTCGAAAAAACAGACTTAATTGCCATTACATTTTCAGTTTCTCCGTTAGTAGATACTCCACGTAACCGTACATACTGAAAGCCACAATTACGGCAAGTATATAAGTAACCTTTTCCCCATTTCTTAGTCATGCATTCTCCTGTATAACAGAATTCATGTGGATTCCAACTACAATTCTCCCATTTCTCGTGGTTGTCAACCACCGAGAGTGTAAACCAAGATAGCCATATTAATAATGTTATGAAAATTCCAAACACGAATCTATCAATTATTTTACAGTTCATCATATTTCGCTCCGCCAATATTAGTCAATTTGCTTATTATGTTATAGATGGCAGTTGTTACCTTATGTATTTAATTTCATTTCCCGGTATTTTCAATTCTGTACCATCCATATATTCAATTGCGACTTCTGTTATAATAAGTTTCCTTGCAGTCGAATTATAGATAATACAATCCCAACAACCTCCGCCAGTTTTTCTTGGCTTAATAGGACCAGTGTCCTTTCCTCTAAAAAGTTCTCGTCCTCCAATTTCATTCTCAACGATGTCACCAACAGCATTCTTGGCATATCCTTCCCAATAGAAATATTTTATCGTCTTATCCGATAAATTTTTATAGAACACAATAGCGTCAACACCACCAGCACTATTGGGTGAAGATAGACGAGCCGTTGTAATACATACAGTTTTTTTTAGTAGTTCTATCCTGTTCGCCTTTTTAATGCTATCGGCACTTGCTTGTTGTACACTATCATGTATAGCTTTTAGAGGATCATACTCGTTTTCTGTCATATATTGATTTCCCGTACTTGTTTCGGATTTATTAAATGCCACAAATTGTGATATGCACAATACAATAGTAAAAAAGCACAGACCCAATAATATTGTAGCTTCCTTCTTTTTGTTTCGTGGTTGATTTGCAAGTGTGCCTTGGTTGGGTGATGCATTATTTGATTCGTATTCTCCGTTGGAATCCTCTAAAGTCTCAATATGTTCTTTTGTTTGTTGAAGTTTTTGTTTTTCTTCCTCCTGCTTTTCTTTTTTCCATTGTAAGAACTCTTCAAATTCATTTTTTTCTTCTTCGGTCATAATGTATATTTATTGTTTCGTATATTTGAAGTACCCATAAATTTCGGATTTTTCTATAAGAAACTTTCCGCTTTTGTTATAGTCAAGTCTTTGTGTACCTAAGAACTCCATTTCACCTGTAAAAGTAACAGTAACTGAATTTCCAGTTTTGTACCAATCAAAAGTGCAACTACTTCCCGATTTAGGAAGAAATAGTCCACTATAATCGTCATTGAGAACATATGTATCGCCACTTTTTTTGCAATAATATGAACCCACAATAGAATTTTTTGTTTTTACTCTTGTTGGCTCTTTTGCTTTTTCTTTGCTCTCTATGGGAGAAGTCACCATTGTGTCGATAACAACTGACTCCGTAGAGTCCATGTCTGTTATTTCTTGATTTTCCTCAGATTTGTGTCCATTTCCACCACATGATGACAAAAGGATGGAAAAGATAAGGAAAGCTACACGATTTCTCATATTTCAATGTTTTTGATAAATTTATTTCATGGTCATAATCACTTGCATAAGTGCATTTATTTCCATTGCTTTGTTCTTATTTCGACCTATCTTAATTAAAAGCATAGGGTTATTTATATCGCGAATATTCACAACAAGGGCATAATCATGGATAATCTTGTCATTTTCTTGTTTTAATACAGTTTGTTTTTTTGCAGTAGCTCCGCCTATTATAGCACCAGCTTCACCCCCAATCAAAGCACCAGCAATAGACCGTCCTGCCATACTGCCAGTATCTGTTGAGGTAACAGCTGTTATCTGTCCTTTCTGAATAGTAGACTCATCATCTATTACAAAGCTATTTATATCATCAATTGATACCTCATGACCACAAAGCCATAACTTCTTTGCTTTATCGAATACAATAAGCTCATTATTTATGTTAAATAGGTCAAAACGACTTTCACTTATAACAATGGTTTTGCAAGGTTCGCCGTTTCTTGCAAATAATTCGTTTTTAGCAATATTGTACTTGTGCTCTTTTTCTTCAAGTTCCAATCTTCTTTTTTCTTCTAATTCTTTTTTCGCTGCAGTCTTTTCTCGCTCCCGTTTTGCCATTGCCGCGTCCCATAACATTACCGTATGACCCATAATATACATAGAACATATTATAGCAACAACTACTCCAAGATCATTTTTCTTGGCGCATAGATAGGCACCCAATATTCCGCCAAAAATGGCAGCAACATACATTAAAATATCATATTTGTTTTTCATCATTATTCAATTCTATTTAGTTTTACTTTATTATTATCATCCATAAAAGCAGAATATCTATATACGTCACCATTTTCTTTTGAAACCAATATTTGATTAGATGTAACAAATCCGTATAATAGAAATATGTCTGTACTGAAACGAATGCCGTCTGGATTTTTACATTTTGGGTTGTTATAGACTTTGTACATTTGAACTGGAGTCAAAATCTTTGATGTTTTCATAAGCCATTCACCAGAATCCCATTTTCTTTCAAACAAGCATTTAATCCCATCAATCTTTACGGACTCTCCGATTTTAAGTTGTGGCACAACAATATCACCGAAATAATCAAATTGCAGAGAAAAATTATTTTTGCGGTCACAAATATGAATGCCATTAAAGAAGGACATGTTATATACCGTATTATCAGAAGCTATGGAATCTGTTGAGCCTTCGGTCTTGAATGTTCCATTATATTTCCTGCCGTTATAAGAAAAAACAATATCTCCTTCAATTTTACAATTAACAGAACTTGCCTCAATATCTTTACTAACCACTTTAAAACTATTTACAATTGGATTCTGTAACCCTTTACATGTTTTTAAATATAAATCCAAACAATGTTTACACATGTCTGTTGTTACAGAATTAAGAACAGATAGGCTGCGTTCCTGTTCTCTTTGCTCTTCAAAAAGTGGATTCCAATGTGTATAGAAAAACAAAAATAAAAGTGCCTCTAATATTAGTGCAATAATGCCTTTGCCCATATAATCTAAATTTAAGTTGTATATTGTTTTTAACAAAAAGCGTGAGACTCTACACTTGCTCGTCACTTATTCTTGGTCGTAGGAAACCATTGCTTGATGACGAACAGATAGAATCTCACGCTGAAAGTTATACATAACCCCGAAAAGTGTGCCGCTGAGGTTTGTCCTCCTTGGCACACTACGAGGGTTTATTATACAACCTACCCGTGACATCTTCTCTGCTAAGCCATTGACAAGCATTTTGAATTTCCTACGTTCAGAATAATCAATGAACTAAGCGTTGATGACGCCTTATGTATGTTTGCAAACGCACTTATTGCGAATGCGTTGCAAAGTTACTAATAATCAATAAGAATAAAGACATTATTAGTTATCAGTTTCGTAAAAACTGAAATTTTAGTCCAATAATGCCACTAGAAAACAGACAATATGTTAAATCCATAGTGCATGATACGGCGGAACAACAACCGGAGGCTCAACCGGAGGTACGACAGGAGGTTCTACTAGTGGCGGCACAATTCCATCGAGTGGTGAAATTGATGGCTAAACAAACTTTGTTATATTATTCAGATTCCATTAAGTGTATATTATTGTGATAGCACTTAATGGGATTTTTGTTTGACTAGCATGTGTGTTGTCTAATGGGTGCAAGTCCCTAACGAGCCCTAGTAGTGGGAATCGTCCAGCCAGAGAGACAAGGGTGTCCGTGGCGACACGGAATCTGAAAGAAGTCAGCGGCAAACATCTGACCCAACGCACAGAAACTTCATACAAGGCATATTACCGTGGGTAAGGTTGCTACACAAACCAAAGCCCGATAGCTATTCGGAACGGTCGGTGGAGTTTCCTTGAGCTTGCGAAAAAATGAAGTGGGTATAAGATGGAAAGACAATGCCCTTATCCGAGGAGATCTCACGGACGTATGGTGAAGATGAGGTATTCGATGTACCATGACGGAGTAAAGCTTGTCGTGAGAAGTCAGCAGAGGTCATAGTACCCAAGGCACGGGTTGCCTAAAGGGAAGGACTGAATCGTGCAGTACAATAGTAAATGACTGCTACCTTGAGAGTCTTTTGTAGTCAGATGTCCGAAAAGGAACTCTCTATTCACACGATAGGACGGAATCCGACAATAGAATAGAAGTGACGTATCTCGAAGGGATGGCTGAAAACAACTTGCCACACACCGCAAGGCGTAAAAGCACGAAACCGCCGTACATGAGGTTCCGCATACGGCGGTTCCTATTTTGGGTGCCATTCGAGATATTCACCCATTAAAGTAAGGCGTATTAGTCAAAAGAAAGTACCTTGATAAATTACTTGAGATGGGAGCAATCTTAATGACGATTCCAGACAAACCAACCAGTAAAAATCAGAAATACATTCTTTCAAATATAGGATATGAAATTGTCCATAAGCAATAATGGAACGATTACATTAATCGTGGGCGCTTGTAAACCAGTAAAATTCACATGCGTTTACGTGAGAATTCCGTAAACCTTACATTAAAAACTGCATCGCAGTCGCACTAATTTGGGTGTTTTGGGATATAATAAAGAATGATGGACGTGATTGAAGGCATTTTGAAATGCCAAATTGGCACTTCATACTGGTGAAATGGGTTTGCATAATTCAAAGCATTCAAAAATCATCAAATTCTTTCCAGTATTTGCAAAACTGGAAAGAATTTGATACAATGATTGCCCATAAGATATATCATTGGGATAGCAAAGAGTCTAACCCTTCTCCTCTAATATAAGCCCTTTTCACTTTGTTTAATGCGATCTCTGTTATAATATTTTTTTTCAGCAAGCCAATGATGTCGCTTTTTGCAGTGGTTGGGCTAATTCCAAATTTTATCTGCAGATCTTTTATCGTTATTAATGCTTTAGGATCATCCGCATAGAATTTAATAATTTGTGCTTGACGTTCATTGAAATCACCCATGCGCAAATATATATATGCTGCTTTTTTTTCGTTTTGTTTTCTCTTGATATAATCTTGTAACTGCTTAAAAGATTGTTCCAACACTCTTAGATTGTACGAAACAAAGTAACCAATATCCATGTCATCAGCCTCTGTGTATAAGAACGCTTTTTCATAGGATTTTTTTGATTTGGCAATAACTCTTGAGATGGAGAGGTATTCTGTCAACCAGTATCCTTGTCTTAACATGTACCAATAAAACATAGCTCTAGCAGTACGTCCATTACCATCAGAAAAAGGATGGACATAGGATATCATGAAATGGATGGTTATTCCACGAATGATAGGATGAATAAATTGTTTGTTGTTTTTTTCATTAAAAAACTCACAGAGATCATCTACAAACTGAGGAATTTCCGTATAGGAAGGTGGCGTATGGACAATTTCATGCGTGATACCATTCTCTACCACAACGTCATTATTATTCCTAAAACGTCCTGCGTCATCAGGATTCTGCATGGTTTTCTCTGTCATTAGACGATGTATCTGCAATAACAACCCTTCGGACAAAGGTTCATCTTTATGGTCAACAATAAATTGAATTGTTTGATAGTTATTATGAATCATTTGTTGGGATTTGTCTCTCGGAGTCATTTTCTTCTTAAGCATTTCTTTGGCGACCTTTCTTGTTGTTGCGGCTCCTTCCATTTGACTGGAATATATGGCTTCTTCCATTAACGAGCTAACAAGATATTGTTCCTTATTTTTGGAATCAATAGTTGAGTCTGCTCCCCAACTTCCTCCCCAAAACATGTCAAATTCATGACACATTCTCTGCATCACATTTGTCAAACTCAAATTCACGCCGTATTTCCCCCATACTTTCACCATACTTTTTAGTCTGGAGGCTTTGACAAAAGTCCACAGTCTCGTAGGTGTATATCCGGCAGGGCACTTTTTGTATTTTACAGTATCCCAATAATCGAAGGAATTATTGATTTTTTCCACAATCTCTTCGATTTGTATATTTGGAGGAGATGTTATAGCTTTAAATAAATCTTCCTTATTTATTTCTGGAGTTCTTTCAATTACCATACTATTGATTTTTTGCGCAAAGCTATCAAATACTTTCCAGTTTTGCAAACATTGGAAAGAATTTAGTGGTTTTCCGTTGGCAATTTTAACATATAGCCTATGTTGCGCAATTTCCAAGGAGTACATTTGTTGTATTGGAGTCCATAAAATGAGTAGAACACAAAATTAGTTCCCAAAGAATATTGTATCTACTGAGCCAAATAAAATCATTGATAGGTTTCGCGGACAGCACTCCCCTTAGAGTATGCAGGAACCAGAGAATACATATCCACTAAGGGGCTGGTGCTATTGTGCAATATATATATCAAGTATTTTGACGAATTTTGTATAAAGGTTGTACATACGATGGCTTGAACTTAATGTTTTGAGCACAACTAAGTTACTAAAAATCAGCGATATGTACAACTTTTTACTCATATTTATCAACTTAAATTAATTCCGCCAACGGGTTATTCTATGTTAGCTATGTTTAAAAGTCACATAATACTGACCCTCTTTTTCTTCCACCTTACTGATATAATGTCTTTTCCCTTTCAGGTAGTCCAACAACGTGAAATTATGTTCGTTTATATCAAAGCTAGCCCAACCACGAGCATAGGTTAGTTTGTGATACTCACCTCCTAAACCATCTAGAAGTTTGTTTTCTCGTTCAGTATTATACTCCCATGCAGAATTGCACTTATTAATGAGGGTTATCTTTTGTTCCCAACTATCTCCACCTTGATAAATAGTTAATGCAGTTACTACTAAATCCTTGTTAGCCCCGTCAACACCACACTGGTTATAATAGAAGCAAACTAGTTTGGCCAACTCCCATGAGTCCGGACTTTCTTTCGTTATAAACAAACATTCATTTAGGAATCTTTTCTTTTGCTCCAGAGTCAACTTGCTATTAAGGATACGAATACCCATACTATTCCTCATATAATCGTCCCACTCAATAGTTTCATCATCCATGAGTGTATCATAGTGAAGGATGAGATAATCGTCAGCAACTTGATTAGAGCAATTAAGGTTCAAATGCTTAAATATTTCGGGATCCGCATTCACTTTTTTCTGTCTTACAACTTCAGCGATTCTTTTATCATCCATCTCCTCAAGTTCCTCCAGAGTGAAAGGCATGTCAAAACAACGCAACAACTTAACAAATTCATTCATCGGTTGTTTCTCACCAGTAAACAATTGTTTATGCATCAACGTTACCAAGTTCTCATCCACCGCACACCTTTCTTTTGACAGCACGGCAGCATGTCTTGTCAAATATTCATTCAGAGTATCATCCAGAGTTCCTAACACTTGATAAGCGCCAAGGACACAATGCCATGAAACTGCCAGTTTATCCGCAGCCAGAATCAAGCCCACCGCTCTTTTGTCAAGGTTGCTTACATCATCAAAATTATATAATTGCTGGCTAAGATATTGTGTTAACCATTCATCTTCGCCAACCGCCTCCTTTATCATATACAACAGTGCCTCTCTACTCTCTTCGTTACAACTCGTTTCAAACCTTGCAGCGATATCCTTTTGATTATTTATCAAGTATTTCTTCAACTTGTCATTTGACAGTTCAAGAATTGTTGTCATTGGTTTCTTTATCATGCTATCACCCAAAATAACACCCAGATTCTTCTTACTAATCACGAAACGTTTATTCGTTAAGCAATAATCATACAAATCCTGAGATTCCTTGTTGGGTTTTACAAGTGTTTCAAAACGCAGATCGTACATATTTATGAACTTCTTTAGTTTGGCTAGCTTATAGAACGTAATACTAGAATGCAAGAACTCATATTTGCCCTCAAGGTATTTTATCTCGTCATCACTCAGTTTTATAGTAATAGGCGCCTCTCTAAAGAAGAGTTTCAACAATACATCACTATTCTCAGCCTTTTCTTGTCCTTTGATGACGTTAACACAAGAATCCCAACCATCAAATACACGTGTGAAGAACTGGTCGTTAACTTTTTCCGACATCTGGAAATAACTCACGATAAACTCAGGATTCTTTCGAGCGGTTTGAATGAAACTCGTCAGGAAATGTTCTTCCTTATTATCAAGCAAGTAGTTCAGAATATCATAGTTAAGGATACTATTATTCTTAAAATCCTCAACCCTAAACTTGCGAATTACACTTTTGACATTATTTAGTTTCTGATCAAATGGTCGCTCTGTACCTTGCAACACTGCATTGGTAAACTGATAATCGCTCTCAGAAGTTGCCCCTTCGTAGAATTTAGAAATATAGAGATAGTAATCTTCAGTGATATACCCGCCATAAATCATGGTTAATAGAGTATCTACCATTTCATAATTCACAGTTTGAGGCTCATTTTCTTTGGCCGGATACTCTTTGACGTATATCTTATAGAAAACCGCACGGGCCTTTTCTCCACCTATTTTTCTTAAGACTTCCCGCAAAGCAGTATTCTCAATTACTTTTATCTCCTTTTCGAGTTTTAGCCTTTCATCGTTGCTCCTATTATATGCTTGTGAAAGCTCATCAATGGCCTCATAATAGCACATGTCCTCCGTAACCTTCTTCTCTATCTCATCAAACACGAAATTATAGGTCATACTGCCAGTTTCCTCACGGTTATGGTCGGTATAAGTATATCTATCAAACTCATCGTTAATAAACAGACCGAAAAGATAATCCCTACTTGCCACCTGTTCCAAGGTATAATCATACCCATCTTTTATTAGACTCGTAACTTCAACCTCATCGTTTAGTTTTTCAAGGTATTGTTTTCTAATATTGATTATCTTCTCTCGTGCCTCATTCATACTCAGAATTGAAGCATTCGCTTTCTCCCTTAATTCCTTTGTCTCGTCTTCACTGAATAATGATTTGTTCTTGAAAATCTTATAAAACAAACCCTTCTTTAAATATGCCTTAGCAAAATCTTGCGGAATAGATTTTTATAAACAATAACCGCAAGCAGTTTTTGTTCATAGTTTTCGTCATCGCCACTCAAATGCGTCTTTAGGCTCTTCTGGAAAAGCGTATATTCATTAACTATGTTCTTCAACTCACGCAGTCCCGACACCCTGTTCAACAACTGTTCCAACACAGGTGTCTCTACTGTTTTGAACAGACCTTTACTCTTATACTGTTTTATCAGATAGTCGGTCACATCGTAATGATCCACAACAGGGACAACAGCTACAATATAGTCGAAACATTTTGTGCGCAACTCTCTCGTAAACACATCATCCCTGATGGCGTATATGAATCTGACAAGTCTCTTCTGGGACTTGAATGTTTCCGACTCATTAATCAGCATGTTCAGTTCCCTAATTTTTAGGAAAAGCCTGTCTGAGTTGTCCAGTCGATCCAAATCCTCAAATAGAATATAGACCCCAGTTCGGGATAAGAAATAGTTTATAAAAAAGTTGGTAGTCTCATAAATAT
>OGQO01001018.1_pt1 | contig 27686 bp, 23 predicted proteins | sample 1553241 | NCBI WGS metagenome assembly OGQO01 (sample SAMEA2579933, study PRJEB22360) | human gut metagenome | biome: human gut; feature: human-associated habitat; material: faeces | place: Denmark | collected 2008/2010
CAGTTGAAGCGGGGCGAAGCTCACCCTCGGCAAAAATATTATTCAAATGCTTGCTAATGGCTGGAACTCCTACATCAAAAAGTTCTGCCATAGCTTTCTGCGTACACCAAACAGATTCGTTATGGTAGACAACCTGCACGCCATCTTCCTTCCCCTCAATCTGGAAAATCAGGAACTCCGCTGTGCTATTTCGTATCTCAAATTTCTTCGCCATGAAAATCTAAATTCATTGTTCTGACAATATTTCCCACCAACCGTTACGACGACCGTTGCGACGGATTAAGATTCCTTTCGCGACGAGGGCAGAGGTTATGCGCTTAACTGTGGATGCCGATTTCTTTATGGATTTGGCAATCTGGGTCTGGGTGATTTTGGGGTCATTCTCTATAACCCTGATTACAGCCAATTCCTCCAAACTGTAATTCAAAGTATCAAATTGAGACTTTGAATCTGACATCGTGATACTTTGGGGTGTGTACTTAGGGAGCGAAGCCCCAAAAAGCATGTCGCGGTTTCGGAGTTTATTCTTTTCACCGAGTATTACATTGCGAAGAAATCGCTCTACAAATTCCATCGTAGGCGAGATGTCAAATCCTTTGTATGACGCCCGGACAAGAGCGTTACGGAAATACCAGGAATGAGCTTTGAACATATCATTGGTTGCCGGAATACCCATGGAGCGCAGATACTTAATCAGGAATACGGCGGTAGTCCGAGTATTCCCTTCCCTGAAAGGATGTATCTGCCATAGGTCCGCAATAAACCGCGCCAGATGTCTAACAACCTCCGAAATAGGTTTGTCGGAATAATCATATTCCTTTTCTATAGCCAGATCATGCTCTATAGCGATACGAATGTCAATGGATGGCTGGTAGGGAACCGAGGCCTTACCGCCCAATACCCATTCCTTTTTTGACAATTCCACCGTTCTGAGCTGACCGGCAAACTTGAATACGCCTTCGAATATGCGTCGGTGAATGGAAGTCAGCCCAATAAGAGAGAATGAGAAGGACGGCTCCATGATGATCTTTGCGATGCTGGCTGAAACCTTGTCGCCTTCCTCATCCTCGGCATCATGTCCGGACTTAGTCTCATAATATGCATTGATGCGCTCACGAGCCTCATCAATAGAAATATCTCCCTCGATGTGCTGGCGTGCCGTGTCAACAAGATAGGCTGAAACTTTCAGTCCATCCACATCCTGAAGACCGATAGCCGTCTGCCAGGCATCAGCCTTCTCCTTCTGTCCGGGTTCCCCGTGGACTATGTATTCGTCAAACTCGCTCATAATATCATTCAAAGATAGCGATTTTCAGCGAATTATCCAAATAGTACAGCATGAAAATGTTTAAGCCTGCAATATAAAATCACTATTGCCATTAGAATTGTTTCGTTATGAATTTCTTGAGATCTTCATACTGCTCGTATATGTCGGGAATCTCATATTTGTTCCGGTCTATCACGCCACGACCGCGCTCAATATCCTTGATAACTTTTTTGCAGTCTCCAGCAATAGTCTTGTTTACACAATCGGTTGCGAATGTGGTTTTGATTTCGGGAACGAGTTCTTTGGCGTCTATGTCCATCAGATTGCTCATCACAAAACCGGCGAATGTGCCGTCGCAAGCTCTCTGAACAGGAAGATTGATAATCATTTCGTTCAGAAGCCGTCTGAATACGCTGATAATTTCGTCGCGTCTCTCTGGATGTTTAAAAACTATCATTGCAAGGGCATCAGAAGCCTGTGAGCGAAGATAGGAATCCAGTCCGGGCTGGTTCAGATAGTCTTCGATTGCAGGGAGATTATCCTTCCCGCACGCATAAAGTGCCGGGTGGAGTAGTTCCGGAGCCAGATCACCGAGATGGTAATCGGCAAACTCTCCGGTCTGACGCATGATTTCAAGGACGGCATCAAGACCTTTGTCGCTCTGAAGCTGTGCGAGTAGAATCAGCGAGTGCATAATTGCGCTGTTGTCCCAATTCTCGATTGTGTCGTCATTGATGCCTTTGTATGTTTTGCCGATGGAATAAAGTATAATATTGCTGATGTCCTGTGCCGCCTCGTCTTCCGGCAGGGCGAGAATGCGGTCTATGACCTCGCGTGGCAGACAACTGTAATTGTCAGGCGAAAGAAGTTCGTCGGCTATGAATTGATTCCTGACGGACAGCGTCTGAGGATAATCGGGGTATTGATATGTATATTTTTCAGCCGGATACAGACGTTTGTTCTCCTCCTGCATTTTCATCATTTTGTCCAATGCCTTTTTTACATCGTTCAAAGTGGCTTCTGGCGGAAGGAGTTTTTCATCATATTCAGGGACTTCCTCATCGTCATTTCCGTATGGCATTACATATTCAAAATTGTCACCAAGATTTTTCTTCAGAATATGATAATAAGGCATCTCTTTTCTGTCGGGACTGACGACAAGGAAATGCTTACCGTTTTTCCCGAAATCATATTCAATCAGCGGAATGTCATCGGTATCTTCCTCGAGAATATATCCGGCAGGGTCAAACTCCTTAACTGGCTTTATGCCTCCTTCTTCGGCGAATGCCATTGCTCCATAGATGATGTTGTGGGCTTCATTGTAGCTGATCTCTTCAAGTCCCATACCTCTCTTATAGTTGTTCAAGTACCCTTCAAAATCAGACGGACTCATATTTTCATGATACCCGACATCTTTTACACCCAGACAGAATGTGTCGACAAGAAATGCAGCCATAACCAGATTACCGCTCGGCCGCACTCGTGTGACTATGACATGGGCCATACCCTCTTCCTGCCAGTCAGGAGGCGCGATATAGCATTTCCCTAAGGGTAACGTTCTTGCTTTTTCGCGCATGAATCGATATGGAGAGAGTGCCGGTTGCTGTTGCCCCTTGCTTTTATTCTTTGATTTCTTCTTTGCCATGATAATCTTTATATGCAGTTATTATTGAAACAAATTTGGGAAAGGTATAGATTACCGTTTCGCGCAGAATGATTAAAAATAGGTTTTGACGGCGAAAAGGAATTGGTCGATGAAAATGCGTTTGAAGGCGGCAATATTGTTCTGTTCATAGAACATCAGCATGGCCTTTTTATAGTCGATTGAATCCACAGTGCGGAATGAAATCGGGCAATAGCCATTGGCGATTAGAATACCGTTACTCACTATTCTTGCTGTGCGTTTGTTGCCGTCGGTGAACGCCTGAATGTAGCTGAGCAAAACAAGTGCGAGAAGGGCTTAGTCGAAAATATTGCTCTTACCATTGATGAGTTGCACTGTATCTTCAAGAGCTTCGCGAATCTGGAATTCATTATCGAGTGGTGTGTAGTTTGTCCCGGTTATGCCGACGCGACGATGACGTATGTTTCTCTCAACGCCTAATTCTTTTGTTAGCAACGCATGAATCTCCTCAATACGGGCAACAGTCAGATTTTTAAGATAGTCCGGCACATCAAGAATAAAGTCGAGCGCGTCCTTGTGATTAAGGAGCATCACGGCCTCCTCTTTTGTCTTTCCGCTTGCTGTCTGTTTCTCTTTCAGCAATCTTTCTGTCTCCAGCAATGAGTATGTGTTGCCTTCAATCTGTGATGATTTCCAAGACAAATCAATTCCGAGACGTTCCATCTCTTTTCGGTATTCCAACTCTGACATCTCCGAAAGATGCTTGCGGAAAAGAGCCTGCGCGTCATCAAGTTGTTGTAACTCTTCTTGGGTGAACAACTCCACTTTAGGAAGAACGTCATTTATAAGTTCAAAATTGAACGATTCCTGAACCTCTCGTTCATCCACGTCCTTGTCAAAATATGTGTCCAGGTTTAGCTCCATCGTTACATGCGCCTGCGGAGTGAGCTTATAGCGGGTGGCGGGTCCGCGGCCAATCACTTCGATATGTCCTTTGGAGACACCATCAGCAATCAGTCTTTTAAGAGTCGCCGGACTTGGAGCATTGGTCAATGCTAAGCCGATTTCCGCTCTTGAAGCCTCCGGATTGTAGTGCAGGAATTGGAGTATTTCAATCTCTTGAGTCATATCTGAAAGTTTTATCGGCTCAAAATTACTAAATTTTATTGGATTATCGGCTCAGATTGAGCCGATTTTTGCCATCTTTTGACTTGATTTGAGCCGATAGACTCTATTATCCATGACTTACGATGTCTTACCCTGCGTTCTTTGCCATACTCAACATATCATATAATATGCAAAAAACGACTAAAATATTTATTATATGATATATTGAGGCGGTATCTAATTGCAATTAACAACATTACCTATGCTCAATGTTTGATTTCCGGATTGATGGAGAGTAGATGTCTGATAAATTCCTCTTGATGTACGGGCGATATAATGAGTGGAATGGAGCTTTTGAGAATCTTACGGTCGGTAAAGGTGATTGCCAAACGGTGAGTCAACGAAGTTGCAGGCGACGAGAGTACACTTTTAGTCGGCTTGATTTCCTTAATCTTGTCAATGGGGTAAGCAGTAGGGATAAAGAAAGAATATACCACCAGTTTATCCCCGTCAATGCGGTAATAGATACTGAGAAATGTCACCAAAACGAAAGCCAACATTATCAGACAAATAATTGTCGGCCATATCCCGTCATCCAAAAAACAAGGCACAACGCAACATACGGCTACGAGCCCAAGGATGAACCATGTTGATCCATCCCATCGAGAGTTATATCTTGTGCCTCCGAACTTTTCCATAATCTTTAACTTGTGTTACTATGCCGATATTGTTACTTGTTGATAGGGATTATTTCACTCGACACTCTGACTTCTGACCTACTCTCAATCACTGTGGAGAGGGCCACGATGGAATAGAGGTAGAACTTCTGATAGACCACCTGATCCTCGACTCCCGAAGCCAAATAAGCCATCAGAACCTTCGCTGCCTGTATGTCAAGATTCTGAGCCATAATTTATTACCCATGTGGCGTTATTCTTAGCTCCCATGCGGGTCAGCAATCCTTTTCCTTTGAGTGCGCGGATTATGCGGTCGATTGTACTTTTGGAGAGGCGGGTGTTGGCTGCTATGGCTGTAATGGATAGGTTTGGATTGTCCTGAATCTGTCGTATCACAGCCATTTCTTTCAGCGAAAGCTGTGTGGATAATGACGTTTCCAAAACGTCATTTTGATGTTTAGAGGCTTCGCTTTGAGGTTTAGCTTCATCCCAACGGATGTGCAAAGTGCGGTTGCGGAGGTCGCCAGGGATACCGAAAACAGCAAAATTCATGAATCGCGCCAATGGCTCGAATGTCCGGTGAATGCCTTTGGGGATATTCTCATACTGCGAACGTACAAGAGCATTACGGAAGAACCAAGAGTGTTTTTCAAAACTCTCATTGTTCACCTCGAAGCCGAAACTTCTGAGATACTTGATAAGAAATACCGCAGTCGTGCGTGTATTACCTTTACCAAAAGAGTGAATCTGCCAGATGCCTGAAATGAATCGTACGATATGTTTGATAGCGTCCGTAGAAGAAAAGGTACCATAATCATATTTCCTTTCCTCGCAGAAGTCATAATTCAGAAGTTCCGACAAAGAGTCCGCGCTGCCATAGCTGATTGTATCACCGTCAAGAATCCACTGATTCTTAGTAATGTTATATGTTCGGAACTGTCCGGCATGAGGAAGAACGCCTTTGAAAAGAAAGCCATGTATACGCGCCAACTCCATAGGGGAGAATGTAAAAGCCTTCTCCGCCAAAAGAAGATTGATTCGGTCTGCCACTCGGTCTGCCTCAAAGGTTCCGTCGGCCTCTGCTTTCTCTCGAACCGATTTCTGGCTATAATACTCCTCAAGACGTTTGCCGACCTCCTCGCTGGAAATCTTGCCCTCGATATTTGCCTTGGCTTGTTCAAGCAGAAACTCCGACGGCTTCAACCGGTCAACATCCTGCAAACCGATAGCCATCGACCAGTTACGCGCACGTTCCTCCACTCCCGGTTCCCCGGAAGCAAGATACTGCTCAAACTCTCTATATCTGTCTTCGTATGCCATAATATTCTACTGATGATATAACGAAAATGAATCACATAACGGAGAATAAGGGATATGCCTGTTTATATCTTGGCAGAATCATTGCCCAAATTTAAAATTTAGTTATACGTGAATAGAGGTGAATATGCCTCAAGATTTCGTCTAATTTTATTTTATGTGAATAATCTGCCTTTACAATTTGTTTCATTCCTGGTATAAGTTGCATTGCCGCATCTTCTGAGAAATAAAGATTGTCATTAGGAAGCCATGAGTTAGGAATTTTCAGATCCAAACAACCTGCATATTCTCCATACAATCCTAAAACTTTACCGATGAAGAATGAATAATCATCATCCGTCTTGGGACAAAGAGTCTGTATGTCATGAAGTAGTTCCACTACATCTTTGTATTGTTTGTTTTCAATTTTATTAAGAATTTTGCATTTGAAAAAACTTAGATAGACAAAAAATGCGACATATTCCATTAATGCCCCCGTGGAGAATGACGATGTTATGATGGACACATGTATAAGCAATTTCTCTATCTGACGAAGAGACAAGTGTTCTTTTGCAGCCTGGAAGGAAAGGATACGCTTAAAGTCCTCGTACGCGCGACTGCCCTCCATTCGCAAATCTTGTTCAATGCCAACCTTAGAAGCTATGTGGTCTATGTAACATTCATAAGACGGTTCTGGAAGCTGGTATTCTATGTCAATAAATCGTCTAAGATATTCCTCAGCATCGAATTTATCAGTGCCAAAATATCCGCAGATACTATTCTCTAACTGACTTTTGTCAATTGATAAGACAAAAACAATATTAGGTATATCGAATATGTGTTTGATTCTTTCTAATGTCTTGACTGCGAATATTGGATTACACCTATCCAGTTCATCTATAAAAAATATAACCGGTAATTTTGATGCTGACGAAGCAATTTCTTCGGATAGCAACTGTTTAAATTGTTCTATTGTTGCTTTCTGATTCTCATAGTCTTCTACCTTTTTCTTACTCCAATCAGCTAATGCGTCAAATAAGGAATCACATTCAAGACCGGAAATCTTATGCAATGCACCTTTGCCGAGTTCCTTCCCAACCCCAATTACGATTCTACCCATAAGTCCCCAAAAATTTTTATTTTGTTTGGAGATTGACATTTCAGAAATAATTGCAGTGATAGGATCTTCGGTGTAATCACTCTCCCATGCATTGAAAAAGAATGTACGATGCCCATCTTGACTCAGTTTTAATTGTAACATCTTCACAAATTGTGTTTTGCCCATACCCCAAGGGGCGCTAATTGAACAAACACAACCCTGTGGAAATCCACAAATTATTTTAGAAAGCATCTCAACAGATGGTTGTCTGTGGAGTTTGTCAAATTGCAACGGATTATCTTTGGGAATATCTAAATCGAAATTTATATTTTTCATTTTCTAGATTTTAATTTTGGCGTTTGCGAATTGGGTTTCGATATTGGCATATCAATTTTTAATGTCAATGGCATTGGGAAATCAACACCGAGAACCAAAGCTTCACCTTCACCCAAAGATGGTAGAAAAGCAAGGCTGTTCTTGTTTGCTGTGGAGGCCGCAGCCTCTACAGCCTTTTTGTCTTGTTCGTTGATTAGTCGATGCACTATAAACGTGCCCATCTGACTAAGGGTACCCAAAGGAATATCCCGTGGCATTTGAGTCGAAATACATAAGAATAAACCATATTTTCGAGCCTCTTTTGATATCTTTTCAAATGCATTTAAAGGTTTTGCCGTGAAATATTCATCTGAAATGCTTTTGTTGAGAAACTGATGGGCTTCATCAATAAATACAACCAATGGATTCTCTTTATATTGGCCCATTCTTGCTTCATTCAGAAGGTATTGCCCAATAGCGTTAACCAAAATTTCTCGTACTTGATAGTCAAAACTGACATTTGAGAAGTCAAACCTAAGGATAGAATTGTCAGATTTGAGAAAATTTTGGATTACGGAAATAATATCCTGTGCATCTTTATTTGTCCCTTTAAAGTCAAATATATCATTATATTCGGCCGTAGACATCACATTGTTTACTCGTGAAACAAGACTTACACAATTTCCAATATCCGAATCGGCTTTATCTCCCCATGAATTTGGATCAACTCTTGAAGTGTCCCATACACATTCACTTGTTATTTGATAAGGAAGAAGCGTAAAATCAAAATCGCAATGATTATCTTCAATGAGCGATATGTTCTTGTAGTAAAAACGATTATATGTTAGTTTTGATTTATTGGCTTTCGATATTATCTTTCTAAGATCTCCTTGTTGTCCCAATATATAGTATTCATTTAATATACCGCGTTTATCTATGCGCGCCATTTTAAGCGAACGAATAGCATCCATTAATTTGGGAACTTGTACTTTAGAAGAAGGTTTTAAGAGAAAATATAGTTCATCAATAGACAACCTCGTATAGTCAAATTTCGTCTCTCCGTTCCCAATATTTATTGATACTGTGTTTCCAGTTATTGCAGAATATTCTCCTGTGGCGTCAATGATTATACATTTATTACAAGTCCCTTTGGAAATTGATTCTATCAATTTAGCAACAGTCCAACTTTTTCCACCTCCCGTAGTCCCGAGAACAGCACAATGTCTGCCAAATACTGAGTTTAGTGATATTTGGCAAACTGAATTATTCGATGTTAAACGGCCGATTCTAACTATGGGGATGTCTTCATCATTATCCTTTACCCCATACTTGCTGATATACGCCGTCATTTGCTCATTAGAGCAAGAAAACACTTTTGATCCCACGGTGGGAAAGCGAGAAGATGTTTTTGTAATACTTTCTGGTTTGTATACGTCAAATAAACCTAGTAACTCAATCTTGCATACTGGGTGAAATATAGTATTTTCAGAATTTAACTTACTCTCAGTTATCTCATTCTTTTCACTTTGCGGAAGCCCGACTTCGTATATTCTGCCAAGAAATCCATAGTCATGCCCCTCTATAGTTACAAAACTACCAACAGCACCACCTTTGAATATACTCCCCTCAAGATAGAATGATCCCAGGAGGACAGATGTAGGAATCTGAACTCTTATATAATTGGGCGTTACCTCACATACATATCCCAAAAATTTCCTATGGTCAAATGGCTTCATAAGGGTGTTGTAATTGTTTCCGATTGTGTCAAATATGAATCATTCAGCGGATAATTTTCCACGAAATCTTTAAATTTTGAATATATTATTGTCACATTTGGAATTGTAGCGCCCTTGTCATCTAAGTATCCGGGAACAAGAGAACCAACTATGCCATCTATCCATAATGGCTCTTTCTTTTCAAGTGAAGTATCTTTTTCTTTGAGTGAACCTTCCTTCCCAATGACGTCATCCTTCTTTTGAGTCAAGTCATCACTCGCAGAGGAAGACTCTGCCGTGGGATGTTGTCCATAGCATACTATCAAAAGATGGAAATTATGGTTTTGAGATGTGGCCTCTCTTATTATGTTTTGGATATGCTTATCTTGAAATCCAAAACCGGCTATTATTAAAAATGTTCCCTCCTCTCTTAAAGTATGTTGGAGATTAGCCATCATTTCAAAATAAGGTTGTTCATAGCTACTTTCATATTTCTCGCTAGCAGGATAGATGATACATGGACGTTCAACATGTTCTTTCTGTAAAATTCTTCCATCTGAGGATTTTTCCCAATCTATGCTCCCATGAAGTTTGAATAATTGAAAAACACCGGGGACAAAACTATCTTCTTGTTTGACCCGAGTATGCTTCCGATATACTATATCTTTGTCAAAATTACTGCCGTTGAAAACTCTTGGATATGAAAATGAGAAGCCATCAATGATTGTATAGTTCAAGCGTTGCGCCGCTTGTTCGAATAACGTATCATAGTTTGTCGTGTAAAGCTGAACACGAGGAAGTCCCATTTTTCTCGATGTGATTTTTTGTAAGAAAGAAGCATGATGAGAATTCTTGCTGTCCAATTCCAATCTACAAGCATCAGCAATTTTCTTTTCAACGCTTTCAATCAAGAAATTACCTTTCTTATCTTTGATTTTTCCGTTGATTTTTTCATAGAGTATTACAAAGGAAAGGAAATTCTCAATATTTTTAGATTCAATAATCTCATCGCACTTTGCAGCAGCTCCAGCATTACTTTTAGCTATAATATTTCTAATCTCTATAATATCATCCTTGTATGAAGCCCAAAGTTTAGTCCTTGTTTTTCCGCCATTCTCTCCATTTTCCATAGAGGTCCCAGCTGCTGTCAATATTGCTAAATTACGAAAACTTGAACAATAAGTAATAACTAATTCTTTCATTAGGGAGTAGGCTTTATCTTGTGCTTGTGTGCGCAACTCATCTATTGAGCAAGCACCCTCTTCTGCTTGTGAGATTTCATTAACATACCAATTCTTATCATCATAAGAGACGGTAGTATTATATGATTTATACAGAAAAATCCTTTCCATAGTATTTAAGATCTAATTATTTATCAGGATAGAAAGTGTTGAGTATTGCGCGTCATAGCGTTCCTTTTGCGATGCAAAAGGTTTGTTCTGACAGTTCAGCATAGATGAATCCAATTCATCTGTCATGTCTATATCAAGGAGAGCGTAAAGGAACACAGTATCTTCCCCGGTATCGCGGGGTGATGGATTCTGAACGGAGAGATAGTATTCGGGAGGAATGAGCGTCTTTGGCACAAACTTTACATCTTCAGTTAGGCGGAAAAGATGCTGACCATCGGGTTTGCGGGTATGGAACAGTACCGAGCCGATTGAAGCGGCATTATTGATAAGCTCCATACCGTCGGCTGTGTAATGTATGGGGACGGCAAGTTTGCCGGTTTCGTAAAATTTCAGAGACTTTGCCGCGTAATTCTCCATCATAACCATAAATACGCCATCTTTGCTGAGTGACGGCAGGGCGGAGGTAACACCGGTATACTGGGGTAAATCCGGAGTCGGGTCTTTCCCAAGTGAATAATCGACGATGTCAAAATACTCCGAAAGTTGCGATTTCAGGGATGTATTTTCCTCTGCGTAACGTTTGCTTTTGTCAAGAGCAAGTGCATATATATGTTCCTTGCCGAAAGGTCGGTAAACCTTTCCTAAAATATCTTGAAAATGCGATTTTATATAATCGGCTGCCAATACTCCGGGCTTGGCCTGCATAGCGTAAAATTCGTATTTTTCTTCAAGTACCTGCCGGATCTTATCGCGGAAGATATTGCGCACCTTATCACGCCAGCCTCGCTTTTGCGCAGCATTGTTACGCCCGTAAAGAGATACGACGTAAAGGAAGTTTACATCGTAATGGGTGATCAGGAGCGTATCACGGTCAAACAGTCGGTTTCGGAACTGTTGTGAGGTAAATGTCCGCGCTGATTTCTTCGTCACCTCAATGGTGTCGCCATACGAAAGGTCATCTGGTACGGTGGCACTGATGAAGAAATTGGGTATGACATTGTAACCCTCGGTGATTTCATCTCGCAGACAGAAATCGGTTTCGGGAATGCGGTCGTCGGCATCATCTCCGAAGAAAAGATTTAGATTCCATGAAATGACGTTTCGGGCGTAAGTGTACTGCTTGGCAACTGACTCTTCGGAGATTTTGTTCTTCTGCTTGTAATATTTGGAGTCGCCGATGTAATACACACGTTTCTTCTCTTCTTCCGGAGCTGTAAGGCTATCCCAAATAAACAAGTGGTCTACCTCCTTGCCGTCGGCCTGTTTCTTGTTCAGGCGGTCGGGCAAAGCGTGATCACAGATAAGTTCGTCGATGATTGCCTCAAAAACGATATTGAAGTTTTTGACGAGTAGAAATTCGTTGAGCTGCGCGTTGATTTTTACCTGCTTTGACTGCTCGAAGAAGGCGTAGCACAGCTCCCATAAGCGCAGAGCCTTGTCGGAGAAATATTTGTACTTGATCTGACGGAGACGACGCACGCCGAATCCCTTGTTCAGGAACATTTCAAAACGCTTGCCGGTGATGAGGTCGTAATTGAAGTTTATCTCAACCGGGAAACCATATTCTTTTTTGATGTAGTGGAGTATCGAGAAGAATATGATAAGCAGTTCCTCGTCAAAGTTCACCTCGCGCCGTTTGGTGACGGGATTGATGTAGACAGGCTGATTGTCCTGAATCACAACCTGCGACTTGTTGATTGTCCGGCTCCAGTTGATTTTGTTGAAGCCGCGATGCACGTTCTTGAGGATAAAGAGGAACCAGTCGCGGTTCTCTTTATTAAACTCAATGAGTGAGAGAATGATGTCTAAGAAAGTGTTGCTTGTGCGACGCTTGCTCTTGCCGACCTTGATAGCGCTTTGTCTGCGGACTATTGTATGGTCGATGTTATGGTTGCGGCAATAATCGTAGTAGACTGCTATTGCACGGTAAATCCATACCGACAGCCCGTAGATAAACTGACGTTCGCTATGAGACAGCGGGTTGTCCGTATCTGTGAGATCGATTATCTCTTCGGGCTTGTAATGATTGAATACCTTGTCCTGTTGATTGAGAACGACCTTCGGAAGAATGAATACCGCCGTACCCTTGGACGCAAAATAGTAGTAGCCGACGTAGTTCACGGAGGCTACACCGTCCACCACGTCGAGTTCATCGACATTTGGGAACAGCTCTTGTAACAGTCCTATCGGGTACGGATACCCCTCAATCAACAGTTTCATCAGACTATTTCATTTACAGACATATTCCAGCCTTTGGATTGTACGGCATCAATAAGTTCTTGAATCTTAGATTTGCCGCCCCAGCCATTGGTTGAAACGTATATGGGTTCGCCTTTGCATTCTACAATAGCTACGCGGTTTGCCTTGTCTGTCCCTTTGCGGCTGTCGTATGCCTCCTTGAGTTCTATAAAATGACTGACAATATTGCCAAGAGAAGACCATTCCTTAACAACATCGAAAGCCGACATTTCGGGATGCTGCTCTATATATAATTTGACAAGTTCATAGGCAAGCATCTTTTTGGAGTATCTCCCTTGGCCGTTAATCATATACTTTGTGTAATCTCGACCGTCATTCTGTTCTGACGCGTCATCCACATTGTCTGATTCTCCAAGGGCATTATCAAAAGGGATATTGAAGTGTTCGGCAAGCTCTTGAACTTGCTGAATTTCGTCCTTATGCCATTGATTGCTTACAACAAATGCAGTGCCGTCGTTAGCAATAATCGGTGTCTTGTTCCAGCGGTTTTCCTTCTCGTATGAGTCGGGATTATCAATTGATTTGACGACATCATCACGGTCGGCAAATACTTCATCTACTGCATCGAAAATAGCCTCAGATGTATTTGATTTTGCAGCTTCGCTAAGGATTTCAAATACGGCATCAGTGATATACCGCATCTTCTTGCCATTGACTGTTAGTTCATCTACTTCTTCTGCATAATCCGTGAATTCAGGTTCAAGGCCAAGATTTGTGACGAATCTCTCAACGCGGTTCTCGTTGATCTGACCATTATTGTCGAAATACGAGGCAAACGACATAGTTTCCCCGTTCTCGTCTTTGAAGAAATCTTCATCAAGGCCGAAATCCTTGAACACATCATTGTATAGATAGAACAGAACTTTTGAGAGAAGCACTTGTGGCGTAATGACTTTGTCCTTCGCCTTTGCAAAGAAGTATCCGAGTTTCTTATCTTCCTGCTGGATTTCTCCGCCTTCGATGCGCTTATTGATTTCTGAGACGAAGCTCCACCAGTCGTATGTATTACCGTTTGAGAAAACGATTTTGAAGTTTTCGCCGGCATCCTTGATTTTGATGTAGTTCCAGTCCCAACGACGTTTGAATGCAGAGTCAATGGGGAAGAGCGACTGATCGCTTGTGTTCATTGTCGCCCAGATATACATGTTGTTAGGCAACAGCAGACACTCGCCGTTCTTCACCATGCCGACAACATCCTTGCCGCCACTGTAAAGCGCATTGATTGCATCGTGTTTAGCAATGCTGAACTCGCCAAGAATCTCTTTAAGTTCCTGAGCGAGATCATCGTCTGCCACTATGGGATAGTCAGAGAATCCGGCTGCGTTGCGGTCGAGCAACTGGAATATGTCGCCGAAGATCTGGGCGCAGTTGCCGCGATTGATTTCCTCGACAATGAGGAATACCGGCCTAGGTTCATCGTTCTTCTGCTCACGCCAGGCGGCAACGTATGCCTTTAGAAACGCCTGCATCACATAGCGGTAAACGATACGGCTTTCCTTGACGGCTTTGCCATTTTCATAGACAATGTGCCCGGCCATATCGCGTACATCGGTCTTGATTGTGATGGGCTTATACGACCCGACAAATGAAGCGTAGTCAGTATCCGGATGGAACGTCGTACGATAATTCTCGTAAGTCGAACACATTTGCTCTATGGTGTGTGATTTGCCGGTGCCAGGAGCCCCATAAAAGATTTGCTGGAGTGGAACCTCGAAGGGTAAAGCCTTTAAAGGCTGAACGATTACAGATTCAGGAATGTCTTGAGTTATCGTAAAACAAGCTGGTGAAACCTGAATTTGATCAGGCCCAAAGAAAGTCAGCGTATAAGTCGGGACCCCATTGGTGGAATTACGTTCCAGACACACGATGTCGCCCTCCTCGACCTCATAATCCTTGAATAGATTTCCAAGCCCAGGAATCCTTTTCTCCTTATTTGAATTGGCAAAATATACGAAACGGAGTTCTCGTTCTGAGGCCGGTAGAGAAATATTCTTTCTGGATTGAATGTGAACCGAGAAATTCACTTCAATAACACTCTGGTTCTGAACATGAGTCCCACTGAAGAAGGTCTCATAATCAAAATCATTGGACATGCGTATGTAGATTTCGTGAGTCTTAGTTGACCCGACTTCCGCAGAGGTTAGCTTTTTATAGAATTTTGAGACATTCATGATAGGTATTGTTTTAAGATGGTTGCTATTTTATATGCCATAATGGGTGGTACGGCATTTCCAATCTGCATATAAGTTTTCAGATATGCCCCGAGAAAAAAATAATCATCGGGGAATGACTGGCAACGGGCAGCTTCACGAGGTGTTAATGCTCGAATTTGGAAAGGGTGAATATGAGAATGGCAGTCCATTCTTAAATGGGCTGTTATAGTACGAGAAGGTCTGTCAGCTATAAGTTTATAATATTTGTCTTTAAAGCAATGGAGTCTATGAGCATATGGCATGATATCTGCAATCTTTGGATCAGCGGCATCATCGCCTTGATTGAGCAGTTTGTAAATATCATAATTTATGTCGTTAACATAGCGAGCCTTGTGATTATAGACAATCGGCATCTCCCTATTAAAATTTATAAGTTCAAGATACTTGTTGTCCGTGCCCGTGTAGCTGTTGACATCGATTTTTTTTCCACAAGTCTCACTATCTATCTCATTTTGATTTTTCACGCGAGGTGCATCAAGAGGTTTGATTGCTTCAAGGGCATCGCGAAGGAGAAAGCGTTCATTTTGTTCGTTTGACAGCTCAATCTGTTCAAAAATTTCGCTTGGTGTAATTCCTTGTTTTGTCGCGATATCATTACGAACAGCAATGTAAATCAACCGTTCTCGATTTTGCGCAACAGAAAAATCTGCGGAATTAAGCAATTTATATGCCACATCGTAAGAATATGTGTCACCATCTTTCTCTACTGAGATGCGCCTATAGTCTTCAACAACCTGTTCAGCCACTTTAAGCATGCCTCTGACATTCTCCATCACTACAATTTTAGGTAAGAGAGATGTTACGGCCTTTATGAAATACTTATAAAGTTCGTTACGAGGATCATCAATGATTCTCTGCTGATTAGCGCTGCTGAATCCCTGACAAGGGGGACCGCCGATTACGACATCGACATCTTCCTTGATATATTCGGGAACATTATCAACTATTTTTCGTATGTCGGCCTGAAGTATGCGTGAGGAAGGTATTTCAGGATGATTATATTTGTATGTACGAATACATACATCATCAAAGTCATTGGCAAAACAGATCCGATATCCTGCATCTATAAAACCTAAACTGAGGCCTCCTGCTCCAGCGAAGAAATCCACAACAATGGGCTTACCTGATTTTTGCTCTCGAGCTTGAAGAGCTGCCCTTTTCTTGTTGCTCAGCTTGTCAAGGAGAGTGCCGAAAACAGTTGAGTTCTTCATGTAAAAAGACACAGCATTGATAAAACGGTCATAGTTTTTATCCAACACTTTTTTCAATAAGGGCAAATCTTCTGCTCCGGTAATTATGCCCATATCACTAAGCTCATTCACAATATTATCTGATATGGTCTTAATGTTAGTTATGGGTATGCGATTTCGCTCAGCCATAACTTCGACCAAGCGACAGTAGATGTTTATCAATTCGATAAATTCATCCTTATCTTTAATATTTGATACTGGATGAATAATCATTGTTTTATCTTATTGAGATTCTTCTTTATTGATTTTGCAATAGCCTCGGCAAATAACGGGGGAACTGCATTACCAATTTGTTTGTATTTTTCTCCTCTTGAACCGACAAATTCAAAATCATCTGGGAAAGATTGTATTCGAGCCGCTTCGCGTACGGTAAAACTACGGGCTTGATTCTCGTCCGGATGGATGAATTGGAATCCGTCTTTGTGTATATGTGCCAAGATGGTTTTTGACGGGAGATCCCACCATTGTACAACATAGCTGTTATCAAATACACGAGCGTGTTCATGTTCATATTGCGGCATTTCACGGCGTAGTTGGCCGAAACTCCAGTGATTATGTATCATCACAGCAAATCGTTCACGGTCAAGTGTATTATGTCGACGTGCAATATGATCATAAAGAGGACGTTTTCCCGATATTCCTATCCTTTTGAGAAAATCATTATTGCAAGGATAATCAAAATCGTTCATGGAGGCATCGTGACCTGGTTCAACTGGAGGTAAATCGCCAATTGCTTCTTTGACTGAAACATAACGGGATAATCCAACGCGAAGACTCTCGGGAGTATCAGGATTCCAATGTGTCTTCTTTAAATCGTCATATAAATTCATTACCGAAACCTCAGTTATGTCCTTCCGTACACCCATTATTATCACGCGTTTGCGTAATTGAGGTACACCATAGTCTGCTGTATTATGAACGAGAATGGACGGGTCCGTCGTGATGTTGTAATTTTCGCCAAGGGCATTGACAACTTCATTGAAAATATTACCTCCATTTACTTTCGCGGATAGGATGCCGGTAACATTTTCAAACACAAAGAACTTCGGATTATAATGATGAAGAATTTTCACATAGCTTTCAAAAAGGAAATTCCTTGAGTCTGTTGCCATTCGCTTACCGTCACGTACACGGCCTGCAGTAGAATAGGCTTGACAAGGGGGACCTCCTATTATTATGTCAACTTTTCGTCCTCTGACAACCTTGTCGATATTGGCTATGCAATCATCGGATGTTATATCTTGTTCCAAAACCTCATTACCCCAATCTTTGTAGCCATAATATTTCATGCGTTTGCGCAAGGTTTCGCAAGCCCAATGATTAATTTCTACATGGGCAAGTGCCTGAAAGCCCATCCTATAAAAGCCCTCAGATAATCCTCCGCAACCGGCGAATAAGTCTATGAAAGTGTATTTAGCCATTATTATTCGGGCATTCTTACAAGTTCTTGAATCTGCACATCAAGAAGCTCGGCTATCCTGAGAAGGGTGTCGAGACTTGGTTGAATTGTGTTAGTGCACCATTTGGAGACTGTGGCGGGGTCTTTACCGAGCTGCTCGGCAAGCCATTTGTTGGTCCGCTTCTTCTCCACAAGCATGACTTTGATTCGGTTTATATCTTTGCCCATGATGTTTTCCTGTTCAATGATGCAAAGTTAACGAATTTTACCGAGAAGTCAGTCATGTTATGTCATAAAATTGAAACGACATTTCAAGAAATTGCGTTTCGTGCAATGAAATATTATCTAGAATAGTCAGCTTCAGGTTCTGCCGCTATTGGTACATTGGTCTCTTCAAAGCTATAACCGCTTCCATCAGACGAGGTAATGCTATTATAAATCTTATTGAGTGTTTCCTCGCGGTTCGCCTTGTTGCGTAGTTTACATTCCCATACACGTATTACTTTCCATCCCAAATCAAGTAACGTTCGCATTGATTCTCTATCGCGCTCAATGTTGCGTTCAATCTTCTGCTTCCAAAACTCGACATTGGACTTTGGCAACCGGAAATACTTGCATCCCTCATGCCCATGCCAGAAACAACCATTCACAAAAATTGTCGTCTTGTACTTTGGCAAAACAATATCCGGAGTACCCGGCAATTTTCTGACCTGTACACGGAAACGCAGACCCCGAGAGAAAAGATACTTCCGCACAATCATCTCAGGCTTTGTATCCTTCCCCTTGATAGCCGCCATATTGCGACTTCTCTGCTCCGATGTCATTACATCAGCCATATTTCAAAAAGACATATCGTCCATCCGTTGGCTATTGAATTTTGTCTTGAGATTATGTTATTTGTTTATTATTTGTCGCTTAATTTTGGCAATTGCACAGAAATATGGATTGACATCCTTGCAGTCAAGATGCTCGCTTTCATTGACATTTCGTATAAGACATATGGAGCAATACTCTTTATCTTCGCAATTCTGACATTTAGGGAAATCGTCGATAGTCAGGTTCCTTAATGCAGAAACTTTAGATGAGTTCTCCCAAATATCTCTAATTGATTGATTATTAATGTCACCTAATATGCAATTTTGCCAACCCTCACAAGGATATACTTTACCCAGTGAAGAAATACATAAGGAGCTGTAGCACACTGGGCATATAGATTTCAGAGATGTCGATTGTTCTTTAACATGATTAGAATCTATTGTATGCAGTTCACTTATCAACGGCTCAATGTCAGGTAATTCTAATCTGCATCGCAGGTTTTTACGTGAACCATCAAAACATCCAAAGAGCATATAGTCGCTACTAGCTTCAATATTGTATGATTTAGCCCAACTTAAGACATCATGAAATGTGTTTCTGTTTTGCTTCATTATTGGACAATTTATCTGCATGGGTATATTGAGATGGTAAAGAGTCATAATCGCTTTTTTAGTTCGAGCACAACTGCCTTTTACGCCTGTAATTGAATCATGGATACTCTCGTCTAAAGAATAAAGCGAAGTTTGAACGCTAAGAAGGGGCGTTCTTTTGAATTCCTCGACGATGTCGTCTGTAATAGATATGAGATTGGAGAGAATGTTAATTGAAAAATTGGCTTCTCTGCATCTCTGTATAAAATATTTCAAATGAGGGTTCTGCATCGGTTCCCCACCACTCATTGTTATGTTTAGGACATTCAATTTCTTACATTGCGCAAGAATCTCATCAAATAATTCTTTAGTCATTACTTCTCCCTTTGTGTGGTAAGGGAAATAACAGTGAACGCAATGCTCGTTACATGCACTAGAAATACTTAAATGAAGTCGGGTCAAACGATTATTAGTAAACCAATTACTGTCAAATTGATCAGTATTATCCTTAATTGCTGTCCCCACAATAGTAGAAGCTTGTAAATTCGCATAAGAAAACCAATCATCAACATGGTCGCCAGCAGAACTATCTGAGCATATAACAAAGCCATCTAATGACAATTCGTTTAAGAAATCTTTTGCGTCATTTTCAAGTGTGTGAAGGGGTATATTGGTGAATATATGTGATAATTTTTCCGCTATTTCTCGTATCGTCTGAGGTCGGTCGGTTAATGTGGAGTAAAACACACTTCCCACTTTAGAAATGACTCGTTCTCCAATTTTTCGGCAACTCTTAACAGCAGTATCGTATCCAAAATTTCGGTTATCTGTAAGGTAGCCGAAACTCGGATAGTCTCTAAACAGGATACGTGGTGATTTGTAATAATTCATAACAAAAAGCGGCAGCAATATAAGCTACCGCATACCATTGAGTGTTGATGTGTCAATGTTTGCCGGAAGGCTTTGTCGAACATGAGGGCCTTCCGCAGGGCTTCTTTGTGCAATCTGCCATTTGGAAGAAGCTCTTGACAAGAACAGTGGGTTTGTCGTAATTCATATGTGGGAAAAATTAGTTGTTAAACATATGCAAAGTTACAAATTATTTCTTGAATACTCAAATATTTAGATAGGAATCTGATTTTTTAATCTCCTGGACGTGAGAAACGGATATGAGAAGATATAAAAAGCATAAAACGCCCCGGCAAGAGGGTGAGTCTTGATGGGGCGTCGGGGAGGGTTAGGGATTAGTAGAGGCGGATGCAGGTTACATCGGCGGACCGGACGGTCGCGGGATGGTCTGGCTTTTCCTTGGAAAAGGCAAAGGCGATATGCTGGATGCGGTGCTTGGGGCAGAGTTGCATGAGGAAGTTGGTGAACTTTCTCATTTCGGCGGCGAGCCATTTTACATCGTTGGTCGAGGTGACGCCGCCGAGCAATAGCACGTTGTCGGGGAGATGGGCGGCTCCACCCGTGGTTGTGAGGATTACGAGCAACACGGCAAAGGTCGCGTCTTCGGAGGTGAGAGTCGCGCCGTTGTCGTTGTCTTTATAGCACAGTTGGGCAGCTGGAATGCTGTAGTTTTCGGCGAGATATTTCTCGATGTCGGCGAAGGCTGCGCTGAGGCGAGGGTCGCTTACGACTGAAAGGTCGGTAGGCGGCTCAGCGTTGGGAGTCAATGTAGTTACAGGTGTAGCCTTGTGGCCGAAGATGGATTTCACACGCGAGAGGAGTTGATTGAGGTTGTTGGCTGTTTTGCGGTCAGTCTTGACGGCTTTGCCACCGCGCACCGGGCTATGCCCGACATGCGCTTCAAGCTGACTCGCGAATGCTTTGCATTTCATCGGCTTGATTTTTTGTTGGTGGTTTTGGAGTTGAGTTCGTTGCTTTTTTCTTCGAGGCGTTGCTTCTGGTCGAGAGCGCGGGCGGTTTCCTGCACTCGGTCTTCGTATGCTTTCACCTCATCTTCGATTTGCTTGACGCGCTCCGGGTCGCGGAACCAGCTTTGGATGCTGTCCAGACCCTCGGAGTTGACGCCGCCGTGCATCAGTATGTAGTGATACTTGATGTCGGAGATGCTGGCCTGTTCGATGCGGGCTTCCTGCCAGATGAAAGTGGCGCCGAAGAAGAGTAAGGTGAACACCGAGATGAACATGGCGAGATATACCTGCCACGATTCACGGGCGATGCGGAGTGTCTTTTCAATCTTCTGCACCGGAGGATTGACGGTGAAATTTTCAATCTTTTCCGCGATTTCGGTTTTCAAATCATCAACCGAAGTGGTCAGATTGTCTCCGATTTCTTTCACGGTTGTAGTCTGTGTCTCGATTGAAGACTGCATCGTATCTACCTTCTCAATGACGGCTGATGTAATGGATGTCCCCATATTATCCAGGTCGACGCGGAGACAGATAACACTGAATTGTTTACCGCCAAAGTGTTAATATAAAATCAATCCCACCAACTTCGCATAAAGTAAAGCCTGAGAGTATGGTAGATATGCCATGCCTTTTCAACTCTCAAATGTGATTGCCACATGGCACCATCTTTACCATCTGTATATCTTGATAATTCTATCTTACAAAAGCGCATGGCATTTTTGTAATTCACATAAACGGGAATGGTATAGTATGATTCAGGATCGTCTTCAAGTTCATACAAATCCTCCTTATTATTACTTTTTACAAATTTTAAAGGTTTGCCGACACGTTCGCAGCATCCGTCCTCTTCTATAATGTCCAATAACCGTAATGCAAGATTGAGGCGTTCAATATCTCGCTCGGCGTATAGATGATTATGGTAATGCGCTATTGAATCGCGTACCCGGCTTATCTGATGCCGTTCAACAGTGAGAATACTTGAATAATCAAAGTCATAGATGCGACGCGATATGTTGAAATAGGAAAACCATCTTCCGATATTTTCCCAAAATCTGCGGACGCTAAGATCTCTGGCACGATAGTATAGTCGTATGATTTTATTTCTCATTTCGCTATGGTTTAAGAGCAGCAAGTGGTATTACTTTTACGCCATCATTGCGGGTATAGGCCATTGTGCCTCCTGTGAGGATAATCAGCAGATCCGGTTCTCTAATGGGCATCTGCTTTTCTGCCTTGTTTTTCTCACGGATGAGTTCTTTGATTTTTAGCAGGTGTTCTGCACCTTTTTCAATTTCCATGCTGCCAAGTTTGCATTCTATCAGAGCATATCTGCCATCTGGCAGATGAAGGACTACGTCAGCCTCCAGTCCATATCTATCACGATAATAGGAGATTTGACTGTCAAGGTCAATCGTATATGCACGAAGATCACGAATACACATCTGCTCAAAAATGAAACCGAAGGTCTTTAGCTGCATTTTCAGCGCATCCGGAGTTAGACCAAGTGCGGCTACCGCAATAGAGGGATCACAGAATCCCCGCTTGGGCGCACAGCGAATAGTCGTTTTACTTCTGATTGCTGGACACCATGCCTCTATATCTTGAATTACGAACAAACGTTCCAGAGCTGTGATATAATCATCAAGAGTCGGAATACTGCAATTGATATCCTTAGATGCCGTTATGTCTTCAAGCATGGATGTCTTCTTAGCCAAAGTGGAAATATTCCGGGCATATGATTTCAAAATTTGTCTTGATAGCTTTTCATCACGATTCTTTCCATCAATGCGAGAAATATCTTTAGCACAAACACTATTGATGTAGTTACGGGCTACCAACAGCTGAGCGGCAGGAGTATTGCCATTGAGAGACGCGGGCCATCCCCCTCGGCAAGCCGCAAAAATTAAATCTTCAATTGACAGTTTTGATGTTGCGCCGTCAAAATCATAATCAGCATTGTTAAACAATTCCGAAATTGACACTTGTCCAGATGACTCTTTCGACTCCCATAAACTCATGGGTAGCATTCTGAGAGTAGCAATACGTCCCGTTCCTGAATGTTTGATTTTGTCTTGTGGCACGGTGTTAGATCCTGTAAGAATGAACTGTCCCGGTTTGCTACGTTTATCAACCATAGTACGTACTGAATCCCAAAGGACAGGTATGTCCTGCCACTCATCGATAAGACGAGGCGTTTCACCGTTAAGCAAAAGCGATGGTTTTGATTGAGCGGTGACAAGATAGTCTTCTTGCATATCCGGATCTTGCAATTTTATAACGCTCTTAGCCATTTGTTCCGCGGTTGTAGTCTTTCCACACCACTTAGGTCCTTCTATCAAAACTGCTCCAAAAGCGTCTAATAGAAGATGTAATATTGGGTCCGCGGTTCGAGATAAGTATTCCATAAGCTGTATTTTGCGCAAAGCTACTAATAAGTAACGATATGTGCAAGTGGTTTGGTGCTTTTGGGGTGATTTGTTTGGTGTTTTTGGGGCGATTCGCTTTTAATATTTGGGATATTCACTTGGGAGTTATTTCAGAGAGATGGAATTGGCGGCATCGCGCTTCTTCTGATTCACGACTTCGGCGTAGATCTGAGTCGTGGCCACGTTTTTATGCGTAAGCATCTTGCTGACGGTATAGATGTCAGTACCGTTTATCAACAATGTAGCGTAGGTATGCCGGAGTCCGTGAAAAGTGATTTTCTTCTTGATGCCGGCGTCTTTGAGCCATTTCTTGAATGGTTCGCGGGTATGTGCGCGGCTCAGCCCTTTGAATACCATGTCACGGCCAGGTTCTCCGCAATACGACAGAGCTTCATCGCTCAACGGTAATGTCGCTTGCGTCTTGGTCTTCTGTGTGCGGATGCGCATACAGTACCCACCGTCGGGTGACAGCTCGATATTCTCCCAACGCAGTTGCAGAATATCACTGATACGGAGTCCGGTCATACAGGCGAAAAGGGAAGCGCGTTTCAGAACATCTACTTTGCAAGGAGTGGCGGCAAGGCGTTTCACCTCCTCGATTTCGAGGTAATTGTTTTTCGGCTCCTCCCAGTCAATGCGGTCAAGATAGTCGTTGACATTCTCTCGTAGCCAACCTTCCTTATATGCAAGTTTCAGAAGGGCGCGGAAGGTTGACCAATATCCGGCAGCAGAATTGCGGGATATGATATTGCCGGACTGCTTGACACGGATTTTGAGAATGTAAGTGCGGAAGTCGTTACACAGTCCGATGGTCACGTCTTTCATCAGACATCTGCCATTACAGAAGTCCTTGAAATGTTTATACACGATTTCCCATTTCCGGTATTTCTCTTTGGTCTTGTTCTCGAAGTATTGCAGGAAGTCGGCCTGTTTCTTGGTGCGGTCGAGGAATCCGAATTCCTCATTGATGATTGCAAGCTCACGGGTGGCGCGTATGCCACGGGCTTTGAGCATGATCTCCTCGTTGTAGTCAAGCTCAAACTTATCTTTCGGTTTGCCGATGAGATAAAGGCCGAGGAACTCACGCCGCGACATCTTCTTGATGTGAGGATTCCAGATGGGCGGGTAGTAGTCAAGGTAGAGCGACAGTTTGCCGCTACGCAGTTTCTCCTGACGGAGTGTCACTTTGGTGATGGTTGCTGATTCCATATTATGCTGTTTTAGAATTATAAGGTACAAAAGTAAATGGTGGTTACCGGGTGAGAAAAATCACCGGATTAAAACTGAATCTCGGGGTTGAACAATGCCTCTAACTCTTTGGCATTCAACTTGACATACTTGCCGCATCGGAGCTTGGTTATCTTGTATGTCTTGACGTAGTGATACAGCTGGTCGCGGGTCAGAGAGTATTTCTCCATAGCGTCAGCCACCGAAATAAACTCTACATCCTCGGCTGACTTGGCACCTTTAGCTACATCGAAGTGATATTTGGAATAATACACCTTCGGTCCCTCCTTGCGTTTCGGTATTCCGATTTTGGAGACCAGAGTGTAAATTGCCGAGAGAGTCATCCCATACTTTGCCTGAATATATTCGACCGAATACCATTCGGTAATCTCCGGATTCTCTTTTCTCGCTGAGAAAAGCCGGTCGATATGGCTCTTGCTGAAATATGCTTTGCCGCGAAGGATAGTCTTCGGCACGTTGTTCTCGGCGACCACCTTGTAAATCCACGAATCCTTGACCCCGAATTTCTCCCGAATCTCAGCACGGGTGTAAAAGTCGGAGATTGACTTCCCTTTTTTCTCAGTGGTCTCTTTCGGCTCACTTTCTTTCGGTGAGAGAAAATCAAACATTGCCTGAATGTCGGCTTTACTGATGAGTGTCTTCCGCTCGAATCTAACGACCTTGATTTTGCCGTTTCGGATATAGCGATAGATTGACATTCTACCGATGCCCAACAATTCAGCCGCTTGGGTAGGAGTCAGAAAATCTTTGTCTCTCCATTTATTGTTGGCGGCATTTGTGGCTGTCTCCTGATTTGATACTGCCATCTTCTTCTGACGGAATCGTTCCTTATAAGACCGTTCCGAACACCGCTTCGAACAGAAGCGTGTAACTGTGGTCTGGGCGATAAATTTCTTTCCGCACCATTCGCAGATTCTCTCAACTTTGATGTTGCTACTCATGTCATACGTGTTAATTTCGTTACTAATCGTATCATGGCGTATCACGACGTACCGTGACGTACCACTTTCTCCACCACCTTGCTCACGCTTGGGGTGAAATGAGTCGCTGTCGTACAAAATCCGTACAATATGGTGCATAAAAACGCCTAACACTGACAGTTATCAGCATTAGGCGTTCTTGTAAGAGTTAAGTTTTATCGCTCAGTAACAGTCAATTACTATCAATATAAATCATTGATAATCTACTAATTACTTGCCGATGCACTATCCTTATATCGTTGTTAGCGTGCTGCTTGAGCTTTTATAATACAGAGGCAGGTTGCATTTCTGATTTTTGAGGATTTAGGGCCTCTCGGCTGACTCTATCCTTCGGAAATGACCTCTTTTCCGTACATCTTGCACAAGTGCAAAGTTAATGATTTTTCGTGAGATAAACAGTTAAAATACGGAAATTTAATTTCAAGTAACTGTAAATTTTCAGCCCTACCGATTTGTACCGCGAAAAGTAAGCCGGATAGAAGTTGCAAATCGAGTTACTTTTATGCAATAAAGTTACTCAAAATCAGGCAACAAGCCATAACCGAGCACGTGATTTTTACATTCTCGCGCGGAATGTAGGGAAGATGTGCCCGAGGATGTCGGTGTTCGGTCCAAAGGCAAGTGTAATTGACGCTGAAGGGAGGGTCAATTAAGCTCTGTGGGGACTATTTCTCTGGGGGCTGTTTCCTCATCGAAGATGCGATTGAAAATTTCGTCAAGACGGGACTTGTCCGTCAGCAGGACATGGAGCTTTTTCAGATTCTTTGCGTTGTCGCTCCAAGGAATCCAGACCTTCAGATAACCTTTCGGTCCGTACTTTTTATGGAGATGTTCGATTGTCCTTTGATAATGTCCGGCACTGTTGAGCTGAGGGTAATTCGCCAGTCCGTATTGGATGGTGCGTCGGATTATCATCTCAGGTTCGATGAAGCGGTCAGCCTCGGCAACCAATAGCCCATAACCGTTGCGAGGCTTTTTCTGATTGGATGCACGGTGATCTTCAACGGCACGACCCATCGTCACAATCTGCTTTCTTGTGAAATGGGATTTGACAAAAGCATCCGCTTCAAGAATTTTTCGAGAGTCCTTATGATGATTCTCCCTGCCGTTGACAAGTCCGAGGTCATGAAAAGCCGCTATGACATAAACCATATCGGAATTCATTGAAGGGGTTTGTTCGGCAAGTTTCAGACTCTGCTCAATCACCATGCGTACATGATTCTCCTGATGCGCTTTGTCAAAGGCGGCATAGCGGGGAATAATCTCGCGCTCCACATAGTCGATGATTTCGGGAGAAACCGGTTTCAATTTCAATTCGGGAATCTCTCCTCGTTCACGTTTCTCTTTCAGAATCTGACGACGATGAGCACGTTCTTCGGCCATACATTTCTTGCAGATATGGCGCGCATGACCTTTGCCTGAAAATTTCTCGTTGGCGAGATACTGACCGCATTTCCAACAATAATGGCTCATTGGTGATTGATGTTGTTCCCGGTTATACTGTCCATCAAAAGATATACTCTCGTACCTACGCTCTGAGGCCAGCGGTCAGCCGGGTTAATATCAAGTTCCCGTGCGATAGACATAGCTTTCGATGCGTTGGGTAGCAGGCACAAGGCATCGTAGTTCGACTCAGAGTATGAGCCGAGTAAATCGCGCATACGTTTCTTAAGCCAAGTCACACCGGCTTTGTTCTTCCTGTTCATTGCAAGTTCATTGGCGGTTGATTCATCATCCTCCCTGATGTCCTCCAAATGTAGGAGAAGCCACAACTCAAAGCATGGATTACTCATACAGAAATGAAGATGTGAATTTTGAGAGCATAGCTGCGCCACCTGCGAGAGCATACGCTCATGCCAGCGGTCCCGGTCAATAACAAGCCATAGTTCATCGTCGTCCTCGATGTTATACTCACGCATGAAATCAGCAATCTGGGCATGGACGCTTTCAGGCGAAGATTCATTGGAATCCCGCGCGAGTATCTCGACATGGACATTGGGCGCACGGAGTTTCTCTTTAACTGCCGAGAAATAGATTGACTCCGTGCATCGTCCCTCACTTGCAATGACGACTAACCTTGCAGAACGTACACCTTCAAGGCGAACAAAATCCTTACGCTTTTGGAAAATCCAGAGCGGACTGACCCCGTGCGCCAAGTCTTGATTGCCCCCTTGAA
>OGQO01001036.1_pt1 | contig 27304 bp, 18 predicted proteins | sample 1553241 | NCBI WGS metagenome assembly OGQO01 (sample SAMEA2579933, study PRJEB22360) | human gut metagenome | biome: human gut; feature: human-associated habitat; material: faeces | place: Denmark | collected 2008/2010
TCGTTCCGGGGATAAACAGGGTATCTGTCCGGATACCTTCGATCCAGAATCTGCCGAGGCCATAGCCTCCGAAATACAAAAGGCAGATCTCTCCCTCGAACTTTTTGTGCTTGCGGTATACCAGCATAATGATCAGAATCATCAGATTCCACAGACTCTCATAGAGGAATGTTGGGTGTACCTGAATATAATTCGTTCCCTCAATAATATGTGCCGCTACATTCTCGGAAATATCCCGACTGCGCACCGCTTCGATAGGGAGCCGCATAGCCAGGAAATTATCCGTATATTCTCCGAATACTTCACGGTTCATAAAATTGCCCCAGCGGCCGATAACCTGTCCTAAGATCAGTCCCGGTATACACAGATCTCCCAGCCGGAAAGGGCTGATCTTCTTGATCTTGCAGTAAATGAACAGAGTCAGGAAAGCTCCGATCACGCCGCCGTAGATCGCCATACCACCATTACGGGTATTGAAGATACTTAACAGATTGTCCTTGTAATAATCCCAGGCAAATACCACGTAATAGATTCTGGCACCGATCACGGAAAAGATCACGGCATAAATAGCGAAATCCCAAATAGTATCCGGATTCTCTCCGCTCACCTTCGCTTCATGCACCGCCATCAGGATACCCGCCAGTACACCGATGCCGATGATCAGACCGTAAAAAGCGATCTCGAAACCGAATACGGTAAAGCTTCTGGGAACATTTTCCAGGTAAATGCCTAAATGGGGAAATGCAATATCTCCTGCATTCATCATAATATTTATATCCTTTCTTAGTACTATCCGGCTTCTTCGCGCTTTGCGCTCTCGAATCCGGAATAGACATTCGCTAATAGACAGATTACTCTGCCTGCAAGCAGTCTCGTAATCTGTCTATTGCGGATCTTAGTATTACACGTTGAATCGAAACAGAATTACATCGCCGTCCTGTACGACATAGTCCTTACCTTCCATGCCGACCAAGCCTTTCTCACGGGCAGCTGCCAGAGAGCCCTGCTCTAAGAGATCCTTGTAATTTACAACTTCCGCCTTGATGAAGCCTCTCTCGAAATCGGAGTGGATCTTGCCGGCTGCCTGAGGCGCCTTGGTACCGATCTTGATGGTCCATGCTCTGGTCTCATCCTCTCCTGCGGTTAAGAAGCTCATCAGACCTAAGATATGATAGCTTGCCTTGATTAGCTTCTCCAGACCGGATTCCGTTAGTCCCAGATCATCCAGGAACATTGCCTTCTCGTCATCATCCAGTTCGGAGATCTCTTCCTCGATCTGTGCGCAGATGACGAATACTTCGCTGTTCTCACTTGCAGCGAACTCTCGCACCTTCGCTACCATCTCATTGGATGCGCCGTCGTCTGCCAGATCATCCTCGGATACATTTGCCGCATAGATCACGGGCTTGTAGGTCAGCAGATTGTATTCCTTTATCAGAGCCAGTTCATCCTCATCGGTGACTTCCAGGCTCTTCGCCATCTTACCGCTTTCCAGATGCTCCTTGATACGCTCTAAGAGTGCCAGCTCCTTGGCATAGGTCTTGTCCATTCTGGCAGCCTTGACTACCTTGGACAGTCTTCTCTCAAGTACTTCCAGATCTGCGAAGATCAGCTCTAAATTAATGGTCTCGATATCCCGTAAAGGATTTACACTGCCGTCTACATGAATGACATTCGTATCCTCGAAGCATCTTACCACATGGACGATGGCATCCACCTCACGGATGTTGCTTAAGAACTGGTTGCCCAGTCCTTCACCCTTAGAAGCACCCTTTACCAGACCTGCGATATCTACGAATTCGATCACAGCAGGGGTCACTTTCTTGGAATGATACATCTCTCCCAGTGCCTTTAATCTGTCATCCGGAACTGTTACCACACCCACATTGGGGTCGATGGTACAGAAAGGATAGTTAGCGGATTCCGCTCCCGCCTTGGTCAGGGAATTGAAAAGTGTACTCTTTCCTACGTTGGGAAGACCTACGATACCCAGCTTCATGATTTATTTACCGTTCAGACCCACCAAAAGGGTCTGCCTTTCTTGTATTTTCTATTCTGTATTTCGCTCATAAGTCCATCCGCCTCCGTGCAGAGGCAAACGAATCTAAAATAGTATTATAGCATACCTCACACTCTTTGCAAAGTCCCTACTGTTCAAAGTAAGTATTGATTCCGGCAAGAAGCCCTGTGGCCAATTGTTCCAATACCACATCACTGTGATCCGAATATGCGTTTCCCAGTTCCATATCCACAGAGGGAATCGTACTATAAGAAGTCTGTGTCAGATCAATACTCATATTTCCTTTCCCATAAATCATAGTGCCCTGCTCCCGCAGTCCCTCCACCAGATCCGTTCCCAGGGTATCGTGCTGCTGCCAGTGCGACGCTACCGGCTCCATGGTTTTCAGTGTTTCCGGCACCGAGATGTAGAAGCATCCCTTGTCGTAATTTTTGCCGTCTCCGCTGTCCCAGTGCAGTGCAATATGGCAGTCCGCGACATTGTTGCAGATCACAGTCCGTGCCACATTGTCTAACTGCACATCCTCACTGTCCCTGAGCATCAACACATCATAACCGGAAGATAACAGCTTATCCCGCAGGATCTGTGCCATACGTAATGTCACCTCCCGCTCCGGTGTGCCGTCCTGAAATGTCATGCCCCCAGAGACTGCAGCAGCCTCCGTAGCTCCCGCCGCCGTACTGCCGCCGGTGACCTTCGCCGAGCCATCCGGATGGCACAGCGTCTTCACCTTCGCGCCGCCCGCCGTCCCGTGTCCGGCATTGACACCGATGACGATGCCTTTGCATCCGGATTCCTCCGACGCCAGGTACAGCACTGCTGCTCCGGTATTGATCTTAGAATGATCCGCATATTCCCATGTGGAATCCAGGGTGATCTGCTGCAAGTTGGTGTATTCCACCGGTTGCATCTGTGGTGTGACATTTGCCGTTCCCTGTGGTGCCACACTCTCCGAAACCATAGCTTCTATAATTTCTGCATTCTCTATGGTCTCTGTGCTCTCCACGGTATCTGTGTTCTCCACGGTTTCTGTGCTCTTCACGCTTTCCGTACTCCCGGTATTTTCCTGTGTTCCACAGGCAGTCAGGGTAAGCGCCAGCGCCATAATGGTTACTCCCGCTGCCACTCTGTATTGTTTTCTGTGAAGCATTTGTCTTTTACTCCTCCGATATGAAAAGAACCACAGCTGTGAACTTACAGCTATGGTTCTTCTGTTCTCTCTTCCTTATTCCGCTTATTTCAGAACACATCCTCTGATTAGCCGCGCAGTTTGAAATGCTCTAACAGCTCGTTCAGAGTCGTTGCAGATGCGGAAAGCTCCTCGCTGGTAGCGGAAGTCTCTTCAGCTGCTGCAGAGTTAGACTGGATAACATCATTGATGTCTTCCACACCCTTTTTGATATTTTTAACGGAAACCGCCTGTTTGTCAGACGCAGTACGGATATTGGCAACCTCCTGGATGATCTGATCCAGCTCAGCCATAACCTCCTGCATAGCATCATTGGTCTCCTTGGTGACCTTATTACCCACCTCTACCTCGTTCAAGGACTCTTCGATCAGCTTCTTGGACTCTACTGCGGAATTAGCACTCTCTTCTGCCAGCTGTCTGATCTGATCTGCCACGACTGCGAAGCCTCTTCCTGCCTCTCCGGCACGGGCTGCCTCGATGGAAGCATTTAAGGACAGCAGATTGGTCTGGGATGCGATATTCTCAATATCTGCGATGATCTTTTCAATGTTCTGGGTCGTTGCGTTGATCTTCTTCATGGCATCTACCAGCTCATCCATCTTCTTCTGGCTGTTGGCTGCCTCGATACCTACCTTTTTCGCCTTGTCATGTACAATGTCGGTAGACTTGGTATTCTCCAGTACCTGACTGGTTACTTCGTCTACGGTAGCCACCAGTTCTTCTACGGATGCTGCCTGATGGGTAGCGCCCTCCGCTATATCCTGTGCACTGACTGCAAGCTGATTGCTGCCCGCAGATACCTGCTCGGAGGAATCCTGAATACCGTGCATGGTCTCGCTGACCTTATTTACCATTTCATCCAGCTCATCTAAAACATCTCGGAGTTTTCCGACATATGCTTCCGGGCAGCTGCTGTGAACATCAAAATTACCATCGGAAAATTGCTCTACAATAGTCTGCAGATCTGATACAACCTTTTTCAAAATAGCTGCGGCGGTCTCAAAGCTGTCGGAAAGTCTGCCCAGCTCATCCTCAGATTCATAAGGTACACCGATCTCAAAATCACCGGATGCGATCTTCTCAGACGCAGTTACCAGGTTCGTGATCGGATCTATCAGCATTTTGGCAAGCATTTTCGACATGGATGCATTAAATATGATAGCTAAAACAAGTAAAACCACAACAACTATACTTCCTATATAGCCTTTTGACCGTATCAATTCCACCACTGCCACCAGTGCCAGCACCACATATAAAATATCCATGATGCGGAATGCAAAAGAAAGCTTATTTTTAATTGGCTTGTCTCTCAGTATTTCTTCCAGTTTTTTCATTTGTTTTCTGCTCCTTCCGTGAATTAACCTTCGTGTATTTTATTTTAATTTTCCTTATCTGTTTCGTCAAGATGAAGCTGATTAAAATTATGTAAAATTCAGGTATGGGATGCCCGGCTCATCTCCAGTAATTTATCTCTCATTTCATTCTCAATGCGCTGTAAATCTTCCTCTGCGCTCTGTCTTCTCGCACGTCCCTCTTCCTGGATCTTCATGACCTCATCCAATGTCGTCATCAGTGTCTGATTCGTACTCTTAAGTGTCTCTATATCCACAATTCCCCGCTCGGATTCCTTCGCTGTCTCCACAGACGCCACCTTCAGTGCTTCCGCGTTCTTCTTCAGCAGTTCATTGGTCATATCCGATACGGCACGCTGTGCCTTGGCGGCATCGGTGGCATGATCCAGACCGATGGCAATGACCATCTGGCTCTTCCACAGGGGGATCGTATTCACTAACGTCGACTGGATCTTCTCGGACATGGCGATATCATTGGACTGGATCAGACGGATCTGGGGTGCCATCTGCAGGGAAATGGCTCTGGTTAGCTCCAGATCATAGATCTTCTTCTCAAACCGCTCACACATTGCCGCGAAATCTTTCGCTGCCTGCGTGTCCTCCGGCAGTCCGCTCTTCTGTGCCTTCTCTAAAAGTTCCGGAAGCTCCACACTTTTTGCCTGCGCCAGCTTCTTTTTGCCTGCCAGGATATACATGGACAGTTCCTTGAAGTAATTCAGGTTCAGCTGGTATAGCTTGTCCAACACAGCCACATCCTTTAACAGCACTACCTGATGACTCTCCATGGCATCACAGATCTTTGTGATATTGACTTCTGCCTTATCATACTTTGCTTTTAGATTGCTCAGCTTGTCTCCGCTTTTTTTGAATAGTCCGAAAAATCCCTTATCTTCCTCGGTGTCGAAGTCCTTTAGCTGTGCCACCACATCGGTTAACAGAGTTCCAACTTCTCCCATATCCTTGGTCCGGACATTACTAAGCGCCGTCTCTGAGAAATCTGCGATCTTCTTCTGGCTTCCGGCTCCGTACTGTAACACCGCCTGGGTATTGGTCAGGTCGATCTGTGCTGCGAAATCATCCACCTGCTTCTGCTCTTCCGGTGTCAGTTCCATCTCGGGAACCGCCTGTTCTTCCACTAACTCCTCCGGCTTCTTCTCCACGATCTCTGCCTTTGCCTCGGCAAAAGGATCCAGTGTAAGAGTCGGTGATTCTTTTGTTGCTGCGTCTAAATCCATGTTCATACTAATCTCCCTTCCGCAGACGATTCCTTTCGTTGGAGGAATCGCGAATCAAATTTCAATTTACTGTTTTTCCATTACAAAATCAGATTCCGTCAGGCCTTCCTTTGCCAGCATGGTCTGTAATACCTGCGCATCTGCCGATGCGTCAAAGGCTGCATCCTGAAACAGATTATTTAGCAATGTCACAAATGCCTGATTGATCATGTCCAGTGTCTTCCCGATCTCTTTCTTGGCATCGAGAATGTCCTCTCCGGGACTGCTGACCTCGTCAAATTCCGCATACTGCTCCACCAGCTTTAAAGTAGTGGGCAGATAATAATCCATTAATTTATGCATTCTATGCATCTGCTCTGGGTGCTCCTGCACTCTGTCGAAGATCTCCTTTAACAGATTCTCCAGACGGTACAGCTTCTCGGAGATTGCCTCCTCTTCGATCCGGTCGTTCAGGTCCCGAAGATGTCTGATGCATTCCATCCCCTCTGCTACCATACTGTGGAGTTCCTGTTCTCTCTCCGTCTGTGCAGCATCCTGTGCTGTTCCTTTGTCCGGCATCTGTTTTGCCTGTTCCTCTGATTTTTTCTGTTCCAGATAAGCCTTTTCTGTCTCCAGATATTGATGATAGATCACATCATTTAACATAAAACAGGTTTCTTTATCATCCAGATGACCGTCAGGGAACATTCCGGCTTTTAACATTTTACGCAGATCTTTTTTTACATAGCGGACGCTTTTGCCGGTATAACGCGCCATCTCCGTGATCACACCGTACATCTTGGTACCGCACAGCTCCAGATATTTCTCCGCACGCTGTAATCTTCTGCGCTGTCCGTTGCCATAGGATATCATCTCCAAAAATACCAAAGAAAGTACTCCCGGAAGAATTGCCGCACTTAAACTTGCCGCACTAAAAGCTGCCAGGAGAAGCTGTACCAAGAGTCCCAGCCCGGAAAAGCCAAGTCCGATGCCGCCGAACACGGTACACAAAGTTCCGGACACGCTTCCCTTTTTCTCCATTTTTACCAAAGAAGTCATCTCGGAAGCCGTAGTCTTTCTGGTTGCCCCGACTCCTGCCTGATTTCTGGCACGGTTCTGCGCCGCCTGCGCCTTACGCTGCTCTTCCCATTGTTTCTCCCGTTCTTTTCGCTGTCTGTGCCATTCTTCGTTTTGTCTGCGGTGTTCTTCCCGCTGTCTTTCCCGTTCTTCGCGCTCCGTCTGGATCTGCTCTTTAGACTTCTCTTCTTCCCGCTTTTTATCCTGCCAGTTGCGCTGGGAATTCCAGACCTTTTTTTCCGTGGCTTCCCTGGATAGATTCGCCTGAAAATCCGCTTCCCGCAAAGCATCGGTGACCGTATCGGTTACTAATGTATTCAGTGCCCGGAAATCTCCGGTCTTCATAGCTTCGGCAATGGTCTCTTTAAATTTTTCCCCAAGATGATTCTGCACTTCACTCATAATTAATATTTTCTCTGACTTTTCAGTTCCTCATAGAGCAGACAATAATTCTCGTAACGTGTCTGCGAAATCTCCCCTTCCGCCACGGCATCTTTCACGCCGCAGACCGGTTCTGAGATATGAGAACATCCTCCGAATCTGCAATATTTTTCAAAAGGAATAAATTCGGGATAAAATCCCGCCAGCTGCTCTTTTTCCAGTCCGAACAGTCCCAGGGAGCTGAACCCCGGAGTATCCAGAATGTAAGTATCCGGTGCAATGGAGATCAGTTCGGAATGCCTGGTGGTATGTTTTCCACGCTCGATCTTCTCACTGATGGACCCGGTCTCCATCACGATACCCGACTGTAAGCAGTTGACCAGCGAAGACTTGCCGACACCGCTGGGCCCCGCCACCGTGGTGGTCTTGCCCCGAAGCAGGTCTTTTAATCTGTCGATGCCTTCCTTTTCCCTGGCACTGACAGTAATGGTCTGAAATCCCGCCTGTTCATAGATGGAACGATAATCCTCTTTTTTCCCTTCTGTGTCAATGTCCTGCTTATTAAAACAGATGATGCAGGGAATGTCCTGCTGCTGCATCATGATCAGGAAACGATCCAGCAGGTTAAAATTGGGCTGTGGCTTACAGATGGCAAAAATCACCAGTGCCTGATCCACATTGGCAACCGCCGGACGGATCAGTTCGCTGTGCCTGGAAAGCAGTTCTGTGATATTTCCCTTTTTCTGTGCTTCATCTATGACTTCCATCTCCACATCGTCCCCGACCAATGGTTTCCTGTGGTCCTTACGGAAGACACCTTTTGCCTTGCATTCATAGATTCCGTCCGCACTATGCAGAGCATCCTCTACATGAACATAATAGAATCCGGCAATTCCTTTTATAATCTTGCCCTTCATAGTTCCTGCCTTTGTCTTATTCCTTCACGAATTCCACTCTTCTGGTAAAGGTCTTGTTCTCTGTGGTGCCGGGGACGACAACATCCCCCTCTGTTGTGGTGCTTGCCGATGTCACCTGGTAGGTCATGGTGAGGGTACCGCCAGAGGAGGCGATACCGTTGATATTGGTCGATACCGGGAATGTGGTAACCTTCGTATCCATCAGCACGGTGCCGTCATCCGCCACCAGAGTGATGCCAACTTCCATTCCCGATACATACTGGGGTGCCTCGGAAGTCGTCGGTGCCACAATGCTGACATTGCACTTATAGGTTACTTTCTGTGCGCCCTGACTCACCTTAATATCAATGGAGGTTCCCTGATCCACATAGGATCCATGGGAATAGCTCTGATAGCAGATCATACCCTCTCCCACTTCGTCACTGTAAATATAGGTCACACTGCCTACCGTCAGTCCGGCTTCGATTGCTTCCACCGTACCATCCTGCTCTGACAGTCCGATCAGGTTCGGCACACGGATCTTCGTATCTTCCTTGCCCAGGCTTACAGTAACGGTGATCACACTGCCCTTCGGTGCCTTATTACCCTCTGCGGGGGTCTGGGAGATCACGCGTCCTGCTTCTATGGTATCGGAATAGCCCTCTGTCTTATTGACCAGAAATCCCTTGCTTACCAGCTGTGTATTCGCCTCATCAAAGGTAAGCTCCTCCACATTCGGAACTTCTACGCCCTGGGTTCCGGCACTTGCCGTAAGTGTTACCGTGCTGCCTTTTTCAATCTGGGCACCCACGCTGACGTCGGTACTGATCACCACACCTTCTGCCACGGAATCAGATTCCTCATATGCGACTTCCGTCAGAATTCCCAGTCCGGTCAGTGTATTTCTCGCATCATCCACATTCATGCCCTTCACATCCGGCATGGTGACTTTCTCTGCCTCTTCCTTGGTTTCCTCCGTAGTGATGATCGGGCCGGAAGGCTTATTGCCTTCGTCCTTTTTCCCGCCGAAGATCTTCACCGCCAATACGATCAGGATGATACAGATCACGATACCGGCAACGATTGCCAGAACCGTGGTCACTTTCTCCATCTTGGGATCGTAATCGTAATCGTCTTCGCCTTCTCCCTCTTCTTCATTCTCGTACATTGCTTCTGTATCGGAGCGCAGGCGCATGGTCTCATCGTGGTCCGGTTCCTCATATTCACGGTTTGCGGGATAAGGTGTCTTTCTCTTGATCTGTGCCATATCCTCATCGGAGAGCATCCGTGTGCCACCCTCCATGTCCGGGTCATGGTTCACCACGAAATCCTCATCCGGATTGATCAGAGACTGCTTCAGGTCTGCGATCAGCTCCGCCATATTCTGGTATCTGCGGTCCGGGGACTTCTGACAGCACTTCAATACGATGTTTGCCACACTGGAAGGGATCTCCGGTACATATTCCTTGGGAGAAGGCATTTCCTCCTGAATATGCTTGATGGCAATCGCTACTGTGGTCTCCCCGTTAAAGGGTACTCTGCCGGTCAGCATCTCGAACATCGTAATTCCCAAAGAATAAATATCGCTCTTCTCATCGCTGTAGCCACCTCTGGCCTGCTCCGGAGAAGTATAGTGGACACTTCCCATGACATTGGAGGTAATGGTGTTACTGGTAGCTGCCTTGGCGATACCGAAGTCCGTCACCTTTACCTTACCGTCTTTGGAGATAATGATATTCTGCGGTTTGATATCCCGATGAATAATATGATTATTATGCGCAGCCTGAATTCCCATGCTTACCTGGATAGCAATACTTACCGCTTCCTTGTAAGACAGACGCGCCTTTTTTTCAATGTATTTTTTGAGGGTGATGCCTTCTACCAGCTCCATTACGATATAGTAGATTCCGTTCTCTTCTCCTACATCATAGACATTTACGATATTGGGATGCATCAGCCCCGCTGCCGCCTGTGCCTCAATGCGGAATTTAGAGACAAAATTAGCGTTCTCACTAAATTCCTGTTTCAATACCTTGATCGCCACATAGCGATTCAGCTTATGACATTTTGCTTTATAGACATCTGACATACCGCCGGTTCCGATCTTCTCCAGGATCTCGTAGCGATCGCCGATCATCATTCCTATTTTGATCATTCCTGCTCTCCATTCCAAAAACCTAAATAACTAAGCATATTGAATATTATCTGTCTTATGCACACGGCTCGATCAATATCACACTGATGTTGTCTTTTCCACCGTTGGCATTGGCTGCTTCTACCAGGTGCTGTGCCTGTTCCACGAGATCTCTTGCTCCGCTGATAATCATACGGATCTCTTCATCCTCCAGCATATTGGTCAACCCGTCCGTACACATTAAGACGATGTCACCCTCCTGCAGTTCCACGGTAAAAAAGTCCGGTTCCACGTGATCTTCCGCTCCCACTGCCCTGGTAATAATATTTTTCTTAGGATGATTCCTGGCGTCCTCACGGTCCAGTTCTCCGATGCGCACCATTTCCTCTACATAAGAATGGTCTCTTGTGATCTGACGGATCTTGCTGCCCACCACATAGAGTCTGCTGTCACCCACATTGGCCACCTGCAAAAATCTGCCCATGCAGGATGCCGCCACTACGGTCGTACCCATTCCTTCCAGCTTCTTATCCTCACTGGCACGCTTCCGGATCACCGTATTGGCTTCCTCGATCGCCTTGCGGAAGATCAGTGACGGATTCTTCTCGAAAGAATTCTCCATCTCATGGATCATGGTCTCCACCGTCACCTTCGACGCATAATCTCCCGCATTATGTCCACCCATACCATCTGCTACGATAAACACGTTGGGCAGGTTGCCCACCGGCTCTTCCGAGGTATAGATATAATCCTGATTGATATTTCTTTTCCTTCCGATATCGGTTATGGAAAACGTCTTGAGCACGTCAAACTTCCTCCTGTGAGAGTCCATCCGGGTTCTGTGTCTCCTGCACATGACGGCGTCTTAACTGTCCGCAGGCGCCATCGATATCCCGGCCCATTTCCCTTCTAATTGTAACATGTATCTTTTTACTTTCAAGTTTATTTTTAAATGCCTGAATGTGCTTCATGTCCGACTGCACATAATCCCGCTCTTTAATAGGATTCACCGGAATCAGATTGACGTGACAGCACAAAGGCTTCGCCAGGGCGATCAGTTCTTCGGCATCCTCTTTTGTATCATTCACACCGCCTACCAGACTGTACTCAAAAGTGATCCGCCGCCCGGTCTGTTCAAAATAGTACCGGCAGGCATCCATCAGTTCATCGATGGAATACCGGTTGGCGATGGGCATCAGTTTTCTTCGCTTCTCATCGGTCGTGGCATGCAGGGACAATGCCAGTGTGATCTGCAGTTTTTCCTCTGCCAGCTGTCTGATCCGGGGCACGATGCCGCAGGTAGATACCGTCACATTTCTCTGGCTGATATGCAATCCGTTCTCATCTGTTAACAGATGGAGAAATTTTAAAATATTATCATAATTGTCCATGGGTTCTCCGGTGCCCATGACTACCACATTGGAGACCCTCTCCTGCGTCAGCCTCGTGATGGCATAGATCTGATCTAACATCTCCGAAGGTGTCAGGTTCCGCTCCAGTCCATCCAGGGTGGACGCACAGAATCTGCAGCCCATACGGCATCCCACCTGGGAAGAAATACAGACACTGTTGCCGTGTTTGTACTGCATCCACACGCTTTCCACCACATTGCCGTCAGACAGTTCAAATAAAAACTTTTTCGTACCGTCGATCTTCGACTCCTGTATTCTGACAGGCTTTACACAGGTATATTCATACTTTTCCTTGCATTGTTCCCTGAATTTTGCGGAGAGGCTGGTCATCTCGTCAAAGCTTCGCGCTAACTTCACATGCATCCACTCATACATCTGTTTTGCCCGGAAAGCTTTCTCTCCCATACTCTCCAGTTCGACCTTCAGTTCCTCCAGATTCAGGGATTTGATATCTTTTTTACTATCCATGTCTTATATCTCACGTTCTTCTGCGCAGCCTTGCAAAGTAGAATCCGTCGGTCTCATCCGTTCCCGGCAGAAGTTGTCTCTCCTCCTCTAAAACGAACGGAAACTGTTCCATGATCCAGGCTGCCATGTTCTGATTCTCTTCTCTGTTGATCGTGCAGGTGCTGTACAACAGCACACCGCCCGGCTTCACATACCGCCATCCGGCTTCCACGATCTGCCTCTGCAGTTCCTGGATAGACTTAAGGCTCTCCGGTGTCACATGATATTTAATGTCTCTCTTTTTGCCCATAACACCTAAGCCCGAGCAGGGGACATCCATCAGCACCACATCCGCAGACGCTTCCCTCTCTGCGTCATAAACTGTGGCATCATGCACTTCCACTTCCACATTGGTGCGGTGCATGCGCTCCAGATTCTCATGTATCAAATCTGTCTTATATTCCGACACATCGCGGGATAACACATGTCCCGCCTCTTTCGTATATTCTGCCGCCAGGATCGTCTTACCTCCCGGTGCCGCACACAGATCCATAACAAAGTCTCCCGGATTTATTTTTGCTGCCTTTACCGCCAGGGCGGAAGACGCATCCTGTACAGTGAATTTTCCTTCGGCAAATCCGGGCAGCTCGCTGACGTTTTCCAGATTTTCCGCCAGATATACATAAGGAAGCTCCTTATGTGCGCTTAAGTGAACCCCTCTAGCCTCTATCTGTTTCTTAAGATCCTCACGTTCCGCTTCCGACAATTCCAGGCAAAAACGCAGAGATACCGGATGAATCTTAAGCAGTCCCATGAGAAGTGTTTCCGTTCCCTCCATGCCGTATACCGGAAGCCACAGATTCACGATCCATTCCGGCATAGAATATTTTACGCTGAAATATTTCACTGGATCCGCAGAATCCGGCATGGGCATATTGTCCTTGCTGCGGGCAATACTTCGCAGGACGGCATTGACGAACCCCTTCAGAGTACGGAAGCCGCGCTTTGCCGCCAGCTTGCAGGCTTCATTACATACCGCACTGTCCGGCACTGCATCCATATACAGGATCTGATAGGTACTCATGCGGAGCAGACAACGGATCAGCGGCTTCATCTTACGGACCGGAACCGAAGAGAACCGGCTCAGATAATAATCCAGCTCCAGCTGTCTCTCTATGGTACCTTCCGTAACTCTCTTGATAAATGCCTTATCTCTGGAATCCAGGTAATCGTATTTATCCAGCACTGCTTTTATTAATTTATGGGAAAAATCCTGCCCCTTTTCCAGGTCCAGCAGGATCTCCACAATAATCTCTCTTGTATCGGTGGTTGCAGGCTTCCCCATGCTTAGTCTCTCCTTCTGCGGTTACCGCCATACAACAGGATCAGACGAAGCAGCTGTAATGCGGAGGATGCTGCTCCCGCTACATAGGTAAGGGCTGCCGCTGTCAGCACCTTTTTACCACCGCTTACTTCTTCATTACCTAACAGTCCGTACTCCTCTACCTTCACAATTGCTCTGCGGGAGGCATTGAATTCCACGGGAAGTGTCACCAACTGAAAGATCACGGTCAGGGCAAATGCCCAGATTCCCAGCTGGATCAATGTCTGGTTCCAGCTGAGCAATACTCCTAAGAAAATCAGGGGAATACTTAAGTTGCTTCCGATGTTCACCACAGGTACCAGTGCTGCACGAATACTCATAGGCACATAGCCGTGGGCATGCTGGATCGCATGTCCGCACTCATGGGCTGCGACACTGACTGCGGTGACTGAAGTTCCGTTATAATTCTTATATGACAATCTTACGGTATCCGTCCGGGGATCGTAATGGTCGCCGTCATTTGCGTTCAGACACTCGATCTGTACGTTATACAAGCCTTCTCTATTGAGAATATTCCGGGCAGCTTCCGCTCCCGTAATTCCTCTCATATTCCGGAGCTTACTGTATTTGCGCATGGTGGAGTTCACCAGTGCACTGGCCCCCAGACATAACACCAGTCCGATCAAAACCAGAAAATACGTGGGGTCAAAATAATAACCATATCCATAATAACCACCGTACATAGCAAAGTCTCCTTTCTTATTGCCTGGATTATTTATCACTCTCCCAGGAGTTCTCCCGGCTGCACCTTCACGCCTAACAGGAAATCATGGGCTGTCATACGCTTTTTGCCTTCCAGCTGCAATTCCATGACCTTCAAAGCGCCTTCCGACGCTGCCACCTCAAATGAGTCTTTATTTACCGTAAGGATCGTTCCCGGGGTTTCTGTGTGAGCCGTCACCATGGGAATCGCCTTCCAGATCTTTAACTGTTTTCCGCGATAAAATGTATAGGCGCTGGGCCAGGGAGTCAGTCCTCTGATCAGTCTATCCAGTTCGGCTGCCGTTTTGGTGAAATCCAGTCTGCCCATTTCTTTGGTGATCAGTGCCGCATAGCAGGTCTTCGCATCGTCCTGCTTTTCCGGGGTCAGCTTTCCTGCTTCTAAGAGCGGCAGTGCTTCGGTGATCGCTTCTCCGCCGAGCACCATAAGCTTGTCGTGCAATGTTTCAAAAGTATCTTCCGAAGAAATGGGAATCTTCTTCTGATACAGCATATCTCCGGTGTCCAGTCCGGCATTCATCTGCATGATGGTCACACCGGTCTGTGTCTCTCCATCGATGATCACTCTCTGGATCGGAGATGCACCACGGTATTTCGGGAGCAGAGATGCGTGGATATTCAGGCATCCGTACTTCGGCAGATCCAGGATCTCCTGAGACAGGATCTGTCCGAAAGCTGCCACAATATAGACATCTGCGGGATATTTTTTCAATTCTTCAATAGCCTCGGGAGTCTTGATCCTGCGGGGCTGGAATACCGGGATGCCGTGTTTTACGGCACATTCCTTCACCGGCGGGAACTGTAACTGCCCGCTTCTTCCCTTTGCCTTGTCCGGCTGGGTCACCACTGCGGTGATCTCATGTCCCTGTGCGATCAAAGCTTCCAGAGCTCCCACTGCGAAATCAGGGGTTCCCATAAATACGATCTGCATAGCTTATCTCCTTCCCGGAATACTTATTCTTCTTCCTCGTCCTCATAGGTCATGTCCTGCAGAGGGCCTTCTGCCTTCTCCACATAGAGATGTCCATCCAGGTGATCCAGTTCGTGACAGATGGCTCTTGCCAATAATTCCGTACCCTCTACCTCAATGGGCTTCATGTTCACATCCAAAGCTACCGCTTTCACATAATTGGGTCTGGTCACGATACCAAACTTCCCGGGAACACTCAGGCACCCTTCCTGGCCGGTCTGCTCTCCGCTGCTCTCCACGATCCGGGGATTGATAAGAATATACGGATCCTCTCCGGTGGTGTCGATCACCACGATCCGCTTAAGTATGCCCACCTGGGGGGCTGCCAGTCCTACGCCGTTGGCATCATACATGGTCTCTAACATATCCTCGATCAGTTCCTTCGTCCGTGGAGTCATCTCCTTGACTTCCTTACAGTTCTTGGTCAGTACTTCATCTCCATATTCACGAATATTTCTGATTGCCACAATTATTACCTCCTATAATACGTTCACCGGGTCAAAATCGAATTGTATACTAAGCTGTCTTGGCTGCCACTGTCTCAGAGTCTCCTCCACACAGTCTTTTACCGCCACCAGCGTATCATACTCCGCATGCTTCGCATAGAACACATACCGGTAAATATCGTTGATCTTGCTGATATTTGCCGGGGTTGGTCCTAATATCTGCAAAAAGTCCATATTAGACTTTACCACATCTGCCAGCCTCTGGGCAAGTTGTTTTACGTTTTCTTCCTCTTTGCCATAGATCTGTACCGCCAGCATATGTGCCGCCGGAGGATATCCCGACAGCTCTCTGTACAGGATCTCTTCCTCATAAAAGCTCTTATAATCCTGGGCAGCCGCGCAGGTAATGGCATAATGATCCGGCTGATAAGTCTGGATCACCGCTTCTCCCGGAAGCACCCCTCTGCCTGCTCTGCCCACTGCCTGGGTCAGTAGCTGGAATGTCCGCTCTCCGGCACGGTAATCCGAGGCGTTTAAAGACAGATCTGCCGCCAGGATCCCCACCAGGGTCACCTTCGGGAAATCATGTCCCTTCACGATCATCTGGGTGCCGATCAACACATCCGCCTCACCGTTCGCGAAAGCAGACAATATTTTCTCATAACTGTCCTTCGTCCGGGTAGTATCCGCATCCATCCTAAGTGTCCGCACCCCCGGATACAATTCTTTCAATTTATCTTCGATCTGCTGGGTACCTGCTTTGAATCCCAGAATATATTTCGATCCGCACTTCGGGCATAGCTTTGGCATGGGCTGCATATAGCCGCAATAATGGCAGATCAGCCTTCCCCCTTTATGTTCCGAGAGGGAGACATCGCAGTGGGGGCATTTCATGACTTCGCCGCAGGCGCGGCAGGATACGAATCCCGCATACCCTCTGCGGTTTAAAAACAGGATGGTCTGCTGCCCCCTACTGATCCGGTCTGCCATCAGTTCCTGCAATTTTCTGCTGAAAATAGAACGGTTTCCCTCCTGCAGTTCCTGCCTGAGATCCACCGTGTGTACCGTGGGCAGTTCTCCGCCGGTCAGGCGTTTCGTCAGATGGAACAGCCTGTATTCTCCCTTTCCGGCGCGGTAATACGCCTCTAAGGAAGGGGTCGCCGATCCCAACACTACACTGGCTCCGTACAGCTTCGCCACTTCCATTGCCGTCTCTCTGGCATGGTATTTGGGAGTACTCTCACTTTTGTAGCTGTTCTCCTGTTCCTCATCCATAACGATCAGCCCCAGATTGGGGAATGGGGTAAAAAGTGCGGATCTCGGACCTATGATCACATCGATCTCGCCTGCTTTTGCACGCTCGCACTGATCATATTTTTCTCCGGGAGACAATGTGGAATTCATGACACTGACCCGGTCACCGAATCTCTGATAGAACCGTAGCAGTGTCTGGTAGGTCAGAGCGATCTCCGGGATCAGCACGATCGCCTGGCGTCCTCTTTTTATCATCTCGCCGATGAGCTGCATATACACTTCCGTTTTGCCGCTGCCGGTGATACCATGGATCAGATAGGTCTGCCTCCTGCCGGCATCAAAATCCGTAAGCACTTCCGTAACGATGGTCTGCTGTTGTGAGCTAAGTGTATTGTGCGCCGCCTCCAAGGCTTGCATTTTCACCGGATTCCGGTAGCTTTCGGTACTGACTAATTTTGCCGCGCCCACTTTTACGATACTGTTTACCGTAGCGGCGCTGACGCCCAGTTTCCCGGTGACCCATTCGTAGGGAATGCTCTCCTGCTCCGACAGAGCTTTTAACAGTCTGGCCTTCGCCACCTGTTTCTTGCGCTCGCATTCTCCTAAGAGTGACAGGATCTCCTCTCTATTCATCAGGCGTACCAGCTGTCTGTGCTCCAGTTTCTTCACAGTCTGCTTCGCCGGCAGTACCGTCTTCAGGGCCTGGATCATGGTACAACCGTAATTGCGGCGGATCCAGGCTGCCAGTGCGATCATTTTGTCTTCCACACCGGTCTCTTTTTCCGGTAGTCCTGCGATCTCCTTGATCTTCTCCGGATCGAACTGACACTGATCCCCTATGCTGACTACGTAACCTTTGATCAGACGGTTTCCATTGCCGAAAGGGATCATGACGCAGGCTCCCGGTTCTAATCTGTCCCGCAATCTCTCCGGCACCCGGTACTGAAATGTCTTATCCAGTTTTTCATGAGAGATATCTACAATGATATCCGCATATAACGTACGCAATCTGTTTTCCTCTCTGTTCACCGGAGTCCCGGAAGGCTGCCTTATAGATCCTGACCCGCTGCCGATCCGGGGATATGTCCCTCCGCCAGGATATCCCGGATCAGATCCCGTTCATCCATGGGATGCTTCACGCCTTTGATCTCCTGGTAGTCTTCGTGCCCTTTTCCCGCCAGCACGATGATATCGCCGGGTTCTCCGTGTTCGATGGCATAAGTAATGGCTTCCTTGCGGTCACAGATCTCCACATATTTTCCATCCGTCTTCGCCATACCGGTCTTGATATCATTGATAATATCCTGCGGCTCCTCGAACCGGGGATTGTCGGAAGTGATGATGGTCAGATCCGCCAGTCTGCCGCTGACCTCTCCCATCTCAAAACGACGCTGTCTGGAACGGTTGCCGCCGCAGCCAAACAGGCTGACCAGTCTGTGGGGTTCATACTCCCGCAGGGTGGTTAACAGACTTTCCAGTGCCATGGCGTTATGGGCATAGTCGATCAGCAGAGTAAATTGGTCAGAAACCTTGATCATCTCAATACGGCCCTTTACTTTTGCCTGTAATAGTGCCTTTTTGATAGCGTCCTCATCCACCTTAAAATGACGGCAGATGGCAATGGCTGCCAGCGCATTGTACACGCTGAATTTGCCGGGCATGGGTACTTCCACATCAAAATTCATCAGACCGGTCACATGGAAGGTCACTCCCAGTTCTCCGGGTTTGTGCACCAATTGCCGGTTCTCGGCCCGCAGCATGCAGTGTTCTCCCATACCGAAGCTCTCCAGTGCACAGGTATGTCCCTCCGTCACTGCCTGCCAGTGTTCATCGTCACCGTTGACGATTCCCACCTTGCACTGTTTGAACAACAATCCCTTACAGTGCAGATATTCCTCAAAGCTTGCATGCTCGTTGGGACCGATATGATCCGGCTCCAGATTTGTAAAAATACCGTAATCGAAGACAAATCCCTGGGTACGGTGCAGCATCAGCGCCTGGGAGGATACTTCCATAACTACCGTATCCAGTCCGGCATCCACCATGCGGGCAAAATACTCCTGCAACAGGTAAGATTCCGGTGTGGTGTTGTTCGCATGAATATGTTCGTCTCCGATGATCACCTCGATGGTTCCCACCAGTCCTACTTTATAACCGGCATTTTCCAGAATCGATTTCACCAGGTAGGTGGTCGTGGTCTTGCCCTTGGTGCCCGTGATACCGATAACTTTCAGTTTCTCCGCCGGATGACCGAACCAGGCTGCGGAGATAAATGCCATGGCATATCGGGTATCCGCTACTTTGATCACAGTCACATCCGCATCCGCAGGAAGTTCTATGTCCTTTTGTACCACCAGCACTCCGACGCCCTGCGCTGCCACCTGTGCGGCAAAATCATGTCCGTCAAAATTTGCTCCGTTAATACAAATGAACAGGCATCCCGGAATGACTTTACGGGAGTCATAGACTACAGCTGTGATCTCCCGCTCCAAAGTCCCTTGTACCGGTTCGTATTCCAGTTTATCCAGAAGTGTTTTTAATGTTCTGCTTTTTTCCATAAAGGTATCCGCCTTTCCCGAAAAATCTTGTTGCATACTTCTTTATATTTTACTCTTTTTTCTTAAAATGTACCACCCTTAAATTTTTCAGTGTCTTTCACATCTTCCAAAGTAATGCTATAATAAGGTATCTTTTTATTTTAAGGGGGATTCTTATGAACGGCTTTTACGGATCCGTAAACGGAAATATCATCGGTACACTCTATTTTCTTATGTTTCAGTGCGCAGGTTTTCTGTACATCCGTCGCCTTTTTCCGCAAAAAGAATTAGTCTTTCGGCTGCTTGTCGGCAGTGTCCTCGGTTCTGTTCTGCTGCAATGGATTCCCGCATTGTTTGCCTTTTTCTTCGATTTTTCCCTGACCGCCCATGTGGCGGCGCTTATTTTCATTGCTGTGAGCCTGCTGCTTCTATATACCCTATATCATCCGGTCACGGCAGCTTCCTCCCCGGTTCTGCATAAGGACTACCGGCAACTGTTTTTTGAAAATTATGCTTTTCTTTTGCTTGCAGGTATTACTTTTGTGTTATTTTGTGTTTTGCTGTCCACCCACACCCTCCTGCCACAAGAAGACGGACTTCATGTAGGGCAATGTACCTACGGAGATCTGCAGATGCATCTGGGAATTATCACAAGCATTGCCGACCAGCAGATTTTTCCGCCTTACTACTCGATCTCTCCCCGGGACAGACTGTGTTATCCTTTCCTATGCGACAGTATTTCTGCCAGCATCTATCTATTTGGAGCATCACTGCGCTATGCCTATATGCTCCCTATGTATTTCGCCTTTTTGCAGGTACTTGCCGGATTCTATGCCATCGCAGACACTCTTCTTCATGACCGCGCTAAATCGCTGACCGCGTGGATTCTGTTCTTCTATAACGGTGGATTGGGATTTATCTATTTTATTGACTTTAGCAGCGAAGGTGGTTACCGGATTCGTGATATTTTTACCGGCTATTACACCACTCCCACCAACCTGATTACCCGGAATATCCGATGGGTCAATGTCATTGTGGATATGCTGCTGCCCCAGCGTGCCACCCTGTTTGGTTACGCGGTTCTGTTCTGCGCTCTGTGGTTATTGCTCCGTGCCATCAGGAATGGGGAAAAAGACTTATTTCTCCCGGCAGGCATTCTCGCCGGAGCACTGCCCATGATTCACACACATTCCTTCGTCGCCATTGTGATTTTAAGTGCCTGCTGGATGCTACTTCGACTCTACCGCGCTATCCCTTATGCTTCAGCATCCGGACAGACGCACCCCGGAGCCATTCTTCTGGGCATCTTTACTCTCTGTATGCTCTTTTTTGAGATTCTGAACAAAAGTGTTGCTGTCATCGCACCTGCATTACTTTTTCGTTTTGGAATTATCATTGCTGCAATGCTGGTCCTGTACGGATCGTCCCTGTTCTATCGATGCTTTTTTAAGAAAAAAACAGGCAGCTATACTCTGCGGGAGTTCTTAACTACGTGGGGATTTTTCTTTGCTGTTGTCCTTCTGCTTGCGGTTCCGCAGCTGCTGGAATGGACCTTCCGGCAGACCGCGCAAGGCAGCTTTTTATCGGGACATTTTAACTGGGGCAATCAGGGAGATGAATATCTGTGGTTTTACCTGAAGAACTGGGGAGCAATCCTGGCTTTATTCGTTCCCGCAATGATACATTGCAAAAAAGATGATTTCGATGTAATGTCCGGAGCATGTCTGCTATGGTTTGTGGCAGAGATCATTTCCTTTTCCCCGAACACTTATGACAATAATAAATTTTTATATGTGACCTATGTATTCGTCTGCTGTCTCAGCGCCGGATACGGTATAGACCTACTGCGCTCTCTGAAAAAAAGTTACGTGCGTATCCTATGCCTGGTCGGCATGATGCTTCTGTGTACCGTCTCCGCCGTACTGTCACTTGGCAGAGAACTGGTATCCGACTACACCGCATACTCTAATTCCCAGGTGGAAGCTGCCGCATTCGTAGAGGAAAATACCCCTGCCACCTCCTGCTTTTTAACCAATGGCAGACATGTCAATGAGATCTCCGCCCTGGCGGGACGAAATGTAGTCAACGGTGCCGGAACCTTTTTAGCATTCCATGGTCTCTATCATTCGGAAAACCTTGCGGACTTCAAAAGCATTTACGAGAATCCTTTAAACGCGGCTCCCCTGCTTGTAAGTTACGGGATTGATTATATCGAGGTATCCTCCTGGGAACGGGCGGATTATGCCGTGGACGAGGCAGCTCTTTCCTCTCTGTATCCCTGCATCTTCGACAACGGAGAGATTCAGATCTACCAGGTCACTCGGTAGCTTTTCACTCCGCTGTGGGAAGTTCTACGGTATCACATTCCCGGGGCTTACCGAAGTTCTGGATAAAACCGATCACCTGTCCCGACAAAAGTACGGTAAACAGTGAATAACCGATCCGTCTCACCGGGATATAGCTCAAGGACATGACCAGCACGATCAGGTCCGATAGCAGGTACACCCACTGGATCTTCCAGCCGGTGGCATGGGAAATGCTCATGGCAAGGGCATCGTCTCCACTGGGTGCTCCTCCGATACGTACGCACAGTCCGGCGCCCACACCAACAAACAGTGCACCCACCAGGGCTGCCACAAGGGGCATGTCCGCCAGTCTGGGCCACAGGTGCGGGAATTGTTCGCAGATCTTATATGTACCGGAGAATCCCACCGTAGCCAGTGCGGAATAAGCGATGAATTCCTTACCCAGCAGTTTCCATCCCAGCACATAGCACAACACATTCATGATGCCGCCGGTGACCGCCGGGGAGATGCCGGTCCAGTGCTCCAATAACAGAGTTGCTCCCAGTACACCACCCTCGGTAACACCGGAGATGGAGTGTACATGATATAATCCAAATGCCAGAATAAAACTTCCCAATAAGGTTATAGCACAATTTTTTAATGTGATGTTTTTCAATGCTTCTTTCCATTCGTGAATCTGTGATTTCATTTTGTTCATTTTGTAATTTCTGTTCTTTCTATAATTTTATATTCGTATCTTTATGATGTCCCGCCTTTGATGCCTACGGATTGTTCCGTGCTGCGCACTCTCACAATTCTACCCTCTATTCGCATATCGTGGGATTATCATTCTTACATTATAACCACGGATATCGGTCTATCGTCAAGTCTTATCGGAGAATCGAAAAACCCCAAGCTGTTATACCTGGGGTTTTTCGATTTTCTTATGAGGGGGGGAGATAGTGAGTTCATCAACTATCTGAAATACATATTACAGAGAAAATGTGTCCATTTTGTGTTCAAAAAATAAAAAATTTAACAATAGTTCTGCATGACGAACTGTACTTCCGTTTTCCCCTTATAGGTATTCTGGCTGACCTGATATACCACGGACAATGGGAAATTCCCTTTCCCGGCATAAAGTGCCTCTTCACTTCCAACACCATATTTTTCATCCAGGAAAGCTCCCAGTTTCTCCAGATCTCCAAAAAATACCACCGTCTGTGTCGTACCCTCCGGTGTCTTCACCCGGAATCTGGCACAGGTCTTGTTGGCACCCATTTTAAAGCCCGCCTGGAAGACCAGCCCCTTCTGGGCAAACAAAGGACGTGGATTCCCGGTGCCGAAAGGCTCCAACAGGGCAAACTCTCCCGCCAGCGCATCATCCGCATACCCCATGGGCATTGCTACATCGATATGTACTTTCGGAATAAAATCATCCTCCGTCAAAGTGCATTTTTTATTCAAAGCAGCTCTCAGCGGTTCAATATCCTCTTCTCGCATGGAAAGGCCTGCTGCCAGCTTATGACCGCCGTACTTGGTAAAATACTCTTTTACCTGCGTCATGGCATCATACATGTGATAGGCTTCTATGGATCGTCCGGAACCCTTAACTCCATCTTCTCCCTTGGTCAGAATGAAGACCGGATGATGGTATTTTTCTCTGACTTTTCCGGCAATAATACCGGCAATGCTCTCATGTACCTCCGGCAGATAGATCACCATAACTTTATCTTCTGCCATATGATGTTCCTGAATGTACTCATCCGCTCTCTGAATTCCCTGTACTGTCAGGTTCTTGCGGCTCTCATTCAGGTCTTTCAGCTCTCTCGCCGCAGTCATGGCATCCGCCCTGGTAAAGCTCTGCAGCAGTTCCAATGCCCGTTTGGCAGTATCCAGTCTTCCCGTGGCATTCAGGCAGGGTCCCAGCACAAATCCCAGATGATAGGCGCTCAGCCGGTCTGGCGCAATATCATTCACTTCCATCAGCGCCTTCAAGCCTTCGTTATATCCCTTCTGGATACGCTTCAACCCTTCCTTCACCAGAATGCGGTTCTCATCTTTTAACTCCATAACATCGCATACGGTAGACAGTGCTGCAAATTCCAGTAACTCCTCCTGAATATTTACAAGTCCCGGATTTCCTGTCTTTTCCGTGATCGCCTGGATCAGTTTCAGTGCTACCACGCCACCACAAATGCCGGAAAAAGGATACGTATCGTCTGCTCTCTTGGGATCCACCACTGCCAGCGCCGGAGGCAGCTGTTCCTTCCGCTCTCCGTTTTCTTCTATATATGGAACTTCATGATGATCTGTAACGATCACCCGCATGCCGAGAGAATTTGCCATTGCGATCTGGGGTGCCGCTGCAATTCCGTTATCGCAGGTCACGATCATACCGACACCTTCTCTTTTGGCCTCTTCTATCAGATGCTCGTTCAATCCATAGCCGTCATGGATTCTGTGGGGAATCGCCGTGTCCACCTGAGCCCCCAGCATCTGAAAACCTTTGGTCAGAATATAGGAAGAACAGATTCCATCCACATCATAATCCCCGATGACCCGAATATGTAGCCCTTCCCTTACCGCTTTTAGAATTTCCTCCACTGCCTTATCCATATCCTTTAACAGCCAGGGAGAATAACAATCTTCCAGTTTCCCGTAGAGGAACTTCTGTATCTCACTCTCTTCCGTCAGATCCCGGTTTCTTAGGATTCTCGCCGTCACCGGACTGATATGAAATTCCTTCGCCCATTTATCAAAATCTGCCTTTTTTGCGGCTACATACCATTTTTCCATACTTTTCCCACTTTCATAATTTTGCTCACGTATTCGTGCTTTCGCACTCTACATTCTGCTTCACAGCCGATTGTTTTTCCCTGAGACTCATTACATTGTACCATAAAAATTCTTGTGCATCTTCTCTTTTTATGCTATAGTCAATTCAATTTCTATTTTAAATTTCTTACATCCGGCGTTTCGCCATTTTTCAAGCAACTTTTAATGACACTAAGGAGGATTCTGCCTATGAAACACAAACAAGTATTTTCCATGAACCTTACCGGTCCTATTGACTACGGTTTCCGCAATGACTATATGTTCCGCGCTGCCCTGCAGCTAAGTCAAAAGGCTCTGATCGGTCTCATCAGTTCTCTGCTCCATCTGCCACCATCCGCAATTAAGTCCGTCACCATTACCAATCCAATCACTTTAGGTGCAACTATTGAAGACAAAGATTTTGTTCTCGATACCAATGTCTTGTTGAACAATAATACTCTCATAAATTTGGAAATGCAGGTGAATAACCTATACAACTGGCCGGAACGTTCCCTGAGTTATCTGTGCCGTAACTTTGATCAACTAAATAAAGGACAAAATTATTCTGAATTAAAACCTGTAATTCACATTGGTTTTTTAGACTACACCCTGTTTCCGGAACACCCTGAGTTCTATGCTACATATCGATTACTGAATCTTAAGGATCATTTTGAATATAGTGACAAACTCACACTTTCTGTGGTAGACTTAAAGCATATAGAATTGGCTACTGACGCTGACAAAGCATATGGCATTGATAAATGGGCTGCTTTATTCCGGTCTATTTCATGGGAGGAAATTCTTATGACTGCTAAAAATGATGAATACCTGATGGAAGCGACAAAGACTTTATATAATCTGAATGCGGATGACATGGTCAGACAACGCTGCCAGGCACGAATGGATGCTGAACTCCAGGAACAGTATCTGCTGAAGAAGATTGATACTCTGACTGCCGAGAATGCCGCGAAAGACGCAGAGATTGAATCTCTGAAAAAGGAACTTGCCAGTTTGCAGCAGAATGTATAACCATAACTTAACTTTAAAAGGAGCCGGAACATTTCATTCCGACTCCTTTTTTGATTCCATTCTACTATGTGAAATCTTATTTTGCCTTCGGCGCGAATTTCTTTCTCAGTACATACCACAGAGCACCTGCCACGCATACGGAGGAATAAGCACCGCAGATGATACCTACCATCAAAGGCAATGCAAAATCACGGATACTGGTCACACCCCAGATGTACAGAGCACCTACCATTACCAAGGTGGTAAGGGAGGTAAATAAGCTTCTGGATAATGTCTGCGTAATACTGCGGTTTACAACCTCCTGCAGGTCATCCTTCTTCGTCATGACTGCCATATTCTCACGTACACGGTCGAATACTACGATGGTGGCGTTGATGGAGTAACCTACGATGGTCAGCAGACACGCGATAAAAGTATTGCTGACGGATACTCTCGCCAGTGCGTAGAAGGTGATCACTACCAGCACGTCATGGAGCAGGCAGGCAATACTGCTGACACCGAAACGGATATCGCTGAAACGGAAGCGGATATAGATCAGCATGCAGATGATTGCTACTGCTACCGCCAGGATCGTATCGGACTTCATTTCATTACTGATGGTGGAGCTGATGGTCTCGGAAGTAATCAGAGACTCATCTACGCCGAAGTTATCCACAAATACCTGATTCAGAGCCTGTCTCTGATCCACATCCAGAGAGTTGGTCTTGAAGATAACTTCATTGGAACCCTGCACGGTCTGGATCTGTACTGCACTGCCGGTGGTGCTCTCGATCAGAGGAACCATCTGGCTATTGATCTCATCCAGGGTATAGCTTTCGTTGAATGTAACAGTAGTTGCGGTACCGCCCTTGAACTCCAGACTGTAGTTCAGTGCATCACCACTGTTTACTTTATATACTCCCATGGTAATGAATCCAACCAGGATCACTGCCAGAGACAGTCCAAAGAAAATACCCTTCTTGCCGAGGAAGTTGATCGGCTTGTGCTCCTTGCCGATACCATACCACTTAGTATCTTTCAGTCCCAGTGCGTAGAAAGCTTTCATAATGTACTTGGTCACTACCAGTGCAGTGAACATGGATAATACGATACCAAGTGCCAGCGTCTGTGCGAAGCCTTTGACAGTACCGGGGCCTAACAGCCACAGCACTGCCGCTGCGATCAGGGTAGTCACGTTACCGTCGATAATAGCGGACAGTGCCTTGTCATAACCGATCTGCATAGCACTCTTAACAGTCTTGCCTGTTGCCAGTTCCTCACGGATACGGGCAAAGACGATAACGTTGGCATCCACTGCCATACCGATAGACAGGATGATACCTGCGATACCGGACAGGGTCAGGGTTATGTCAAAGCCGTTCAGCAGCAATACTACCAATGCCACATAAATACCCAGTGCAATGACAGAAGCAAATCCGGGCAGGAAATATACTGCAATCATGAAAACAGCCACTACGATAAATCCGATCACAGCTGCTTTTAAACTGGTGGAGATTGCTTCCACACCCAACTGTGCACCAACTACCTTGGAATGCAGCTCTTCCAGCTCCAGCTTCAGTCCACCGATACGGATGGTGGAAGCCAGGCTCTCTGCCTCTTCATAGGAGTTCATAGGAGATATCTGTGCATTACCATCGGAGAACACACCTTTTACGGAAGGAACACTTACAAAGGATCCATCATAGTAGATACCCAGGGTCTCGCCCTTCTCGTAAGCATTTCTGGTAGCCTCTTCAAACT
>OGQO01001055.1_pt1 | contig 27007 bp, 24 predicted proteins | sample 1553241 | NCBI WGS metagenome assembly OGQO01 (sample SAMEA2579933, study PRJEB22360) | human gut metagenome | biome: human gut; feature: human-associated habitat; material: faeces | place: Denmark | collected 2008/2010
CCTTTAGCAGGCGCTTGCCGGCGGCGCCCGGTGGCAAGGGAGAGCGGTCCTTCTCGAAGCCGTCCTCGATGAGCATCCATCCCTCTCCGTCGCGCTCGAGGGTGAGGGAGCGGTCCTTCTTGAACGTTGCCAAGGTGAGCGACTTCAGCCCCTTGTCGGCCGGACGGTCGCGGAGCAGCAGCCATAGCAGCGGAGTCACCACTGCGAGGATTATGAGGCCGAATACGAGATATCCCCTCTCCCAGCCCCATCCGGTGAGTATATAACCCCCCAATGGATTGAAGAGCATGCCTCCGATGCCGGAGGAAGCGCTGCATATGCCGAAGAGCAAGCCCACCCGGCGGCTGAACCACCGGTTGATCAGCGTGGGGAAACAGAGATAAAGAAGAAACGCCAGAGAGACGCCTATAAGGGCTCCCGCTAAATAGAACTGATAGATCTGCGTCATCAGCGACATAAGCGACATCATGACGCCAAGCAACGCTGAGGCAGCCGTGATGATGACCCTGGCGCTCCAGCGCTCGAGCATTCGCCCTGCGACTCCGAGCATAAGGGTGGAGGTCAGGAAACTGATCGACATATACATTCCGAACTCACCTGTCGACGCGCCGATGCTGCTGCTCACAGGCTGATAGAAGATGCCGGCACAGCTCATGGAGAGACCTACGTCGACTCCCATCACGAGGCAACAGCAGATGAGGATCACGTAGCCATAGTGGATACGCGGTGTTTTATTGTCCATTTGTAGATTTAAGGGTTATGTGGTTGTCCTCTTGCAGAGAAAACAAAAAAGAGGCAGGGCGCGTCTCGCGGCGCACCCTGCCATTACATTTATAACTCAATATTCATCTAAAGATCGTTTTCAGCTATCAGACCCCGAACATCGTGAGGAATCCGGCGGATGCCTCTACCGATGAGACGCAATACTGATAGATATAGGGCACGAGGCCGAAGAATACGATTCCGGCAACGCATATCCAGAGCGCGATGCGTGAGCCGCAGTCGCTCCTGAAGCTCTCCACCTTCGGTGCCTCCGGGCTGATCCAGATGGCCTTCACCACAAGCAGGTAGTAATAGAGCGAGATGATCGTGTTGATCAGCGCTATGAGCACGAGCATGTAGAGGGCCATGGAGCCTGTGCCGGTGACGGATGTGAAGATGAGGATCTTGCTGAAGAATCCGGCGAAAGGAGGAATTCCGGCGAGAGAGAACATGGCAAGTGTCATGGCGAAGCTGAGCCACGGGTTGGTCTTATGCAGCCCGTTGTAGTCGTCCATGCTGAGCCGCCCTGTCTGGTTCTCGATAGTGGAAATCACGGCGAAGGCGCCGAGGTTGCTGACGATGTAGACGAAGATATAGAATATCATCGAAGCCAGGCCGAGGGTGTCGGCCGCCATGGCGCCGAGCATGATGTAGCCGGCCTGCGATATCGAGGAGAATGCCATGAATCGCTTCATATTCTTCTGGCGTATCGCGAAGAGGTTGCCGACTGTGATAGTGGCGATGATCACTGCATAGAGCATCCACTCCCATGCGTCGCTGTAGACGCTGCCGAAACACTGTGTGAAGATGATGAAGAATGCGAAGGCTGCCGAGCCTTTCGAAATCACCGACAGATAGCTGGTGATGGCTGTGGGAGCACCCTGGTATACATCCGCCGTCCAGAGATGGAAGGGCACGAGCGAGAGCTTGAAGCCGAGACCGGCAATCACAAATGCGAGAGCCACGATGAGCAGTCCGCTCATGCTGCCTGTCTGAATCGTGACTGCCAGATCCTGGAAGTAGAGTGAGCCGCCTGAGAAAGCGTAGACAAAGCTCAGACCCACCAGGAGAATCGCCGAGGAGAACACGGCTGTCATGATGTATTTCACGGCAGCCTCGTGGCTCTCGTAATGGTTCTTGTTGAAAGCCACCATTGCGGCGAGCGGAAGCGAGGCGGACTCAAGACCGATGATGAATAGAAGGAAATGGCGGGCCGACACCATAAGATACATGCCGAAGAGCGTCACGAGCAGAAGCTCGTAGAACTCACCCTTTCTTATCGCCACTTCATCGCTCTCCACCCATTTTGCCGACTGGAGGAATACAATGAATACTCCGATGTTTAATATTGCCTTTATAGCATTGGTTGCGCTGTCGTTGACATACATACCGCCGAACACCGTCTCACCGCTCGCCGGAATGACCCAGATGGCTACTGTGCCTAAAGCGAAGAGCACTGTAGTGAGCGGGGTGAGGAAGCATTTCCGGCTCTTGTCGCCGGCTATCAGATCGGCGAAGAAGACCACGAGGAATATTCCGAGAACTATGAGCTCCGGAATCATCGCACCGAATTGTGAATAGTCCATTTTATTGAAATGTCTGTAAGGTTAGTCAATTTACTTTACACAGCAGCCTGTATGGCATTGATGATCGGAACGAAACTATGCTGGATAGTCTCGTTGATCCAATTGGGGAAGCAACCGATACCGGCAATGCAGACTATGAGCGTCACTGTGGAGAAACGCTCCCACCATGTGGCATCTGTGAGCTCGAGGTGGTGCTTGTCCTGCACCGGTCCGAGCAGCAGCTTGCCGACGACACGGAGGATGTAGACCGCAGTGATCACAATCGACGCTGTGGCGCAGATCACGAAGACACGATGGAAGAGGTCGGCGTTCTGGAACGATCCGAAGAAGATCGTCATCTCAGCCACGAAGCCGGAGAGACCCGGAAGACCGAGCGACGCGAAACCGGCGATCATGTAGCAGACACCAAGATAAGGCATGATCTTCATCAGGCCGCCCATCTGGCGGATGTCGCGGGTGTGGGTGCGGCCGTATATCATACCGATCAGAGCGAAGAAGAGGGCTGTCATCAGACCGTGGCTTAGCATCTGGAGGATGGCGCCGGTCATTGCCGTGGTGTTGAGCATCAGGATTGCGAAGAGCACCATGCCGCAGTGGCTCACCGAAGAGTAGGCATTGATATATTTGAGGTCGGTCTGCACGCAGGCCGAGAAGGCGCCGTAGACGATACTGATGCCGGTGAGGATAATGAAGATCCACGCCAGCTCAATGGCGATGCGGAAACAGCCGTATCCGCCAAGCTTCATGAGCACGCCGGCGTGAAGCATCGACACCGCCGTAGGGGCGCAGGCATGACCGTCGGGGCTCCATGTGTGGAAGGGGAACATGGCACCCAGCACGCCGAAGCCTACGAAGGTGAAGCAGAAGAGCATATATTGCCAGCTTGCATCGATCGACGCGTTGTGGGATATCTCGAGGATGTTCCATGTACACTGTCCTCCTTCGGGAGCGCTGTGCCAGTAGATGCCGAGCAGACCGAGCATCAGGAATGCGGAGCCGCCCATCAGCATCAGCGTAAGCTTCATTGCCGAGTATTCCTTGCGCCCTGTGCCCCAAACGCCAATCAGCAGATACATCGGGATAAGAGCCACCTCGTAGAACATGAACATCGTGAACATGTCGATCGAGATGAAGAATCCGAATACGCCGGTCGATAGCAGGCAGAACCATAGGAAGAAGTTCTTGGGAAGCGGGGTGATTTTCCAGGAGGCGAACGTCCCCGCGAACACTATGATTGCGCTGAGCATTAGCATCAGCACCGAGATGCCGTCGACACCCACAGCGAGGTGGATATTGAGAGGGGCATACCATAGCCAGCTTCCTGTAAAGAGCATCTCGTCGTCGACTCCGGCGGCGCGAAGCTGAAGGAATTGTACGCAAAGCCAGATGGCAAGAGCGAGAAGGGCAGTCGAGCCAACCACCATCACCGCGCGAATCGCCTTCATTCCGCTATTGCGGCAGAGGCCGAGTCCTATCATCATGATGACAGGAATCACTACAAACCAGATTAATATATTTGTAAACATGATTGTTAGAGTTGCGAAAGTGGTTAAGTTCAAATCAGAGCCAGCCAGGTGACAGCTGCAAGGAGCACGGCGCCCAGGAAGTACCAGAGTACGTAAGCCTGAATCTGACCGCTCTGCATGCCGCGTATGGCGAAGGATGTCTTCTGGGTAACCCATGCCATTCCGTTCATAGCGCCGTCGATTACGTGACGGTCAAACCATGCGATGGAGCGGCAGATGCCGCCGAAGATGATCTTATGAGTGATAAACATATAGATCTCGTCCCAGTAGAAGCGGTGGTAAGCCGCAGTCCACAGGCCGGGCCACATGCTCTTGACTCTTGCAGGCCATTCATTCTTCTTCCTGTACATCACTGTCGCGAGCGCTATTGCAAGCACAGCCACCGTGAGGCTGGTAGCGGCCACCGCGCCCTCGATGTGGATGTGATAGGGCTCGCCGTTCCATGTCACGAGCTCCCCGAAGGGGATGAAGCCTGCGACACACGATACGGCTGCAAGGAAAATCAGAGGCACCGACATCTGCCAGGGAGCGTCGTGCGGACGATGCTCCGCATAGTCGGGATTCTCGTCCCACCAGAAGATGAGATAGTAGAGACGGAACATATAGAACGCCGTGAGACCTGCCACCATCGTCATCCATGCACCCCAGAACCAGTGGTTGGCAAACATGGCCGCGAGCATCTCGTCTTTCGAGAAGAAGCCGGAGAAGGGCCAGATACCGGCGATGGCGAGACAGCCGATAAGGAATGTCCAGTGAGTGATAGGCATGTATTTCCTGAGCCCGCCCATCTTAGTGTAGTTGTTGGAGTGAACGGCGTGAATCAGGGCACCGGCTCCAAGGAAGAGGAGAGCCTTGAACATGGCGTGGGTAAAGAGGTGGAACATACCTGCCATGTAGCCAAGACCTGAGTAGTGGATACCCTCGATGGGACGGTCGTAGGCCACACCGAGGCTCACCATCATGAAGGCGATCTGCGATATAGTGGAGAATGCGAGCACTCGCTTGATGTCAAGCTGGGTGCAGGCAACGACGGCGGCATAGAACGCCGTGATGGCGCCTACACATGTCACGAACGTAAGCGAGGCATCGACAACGCAATAAAGGGGGAACATCCTGGCCACGAGATAGACACCGGCAACAACCATGGTGGCGGCGTGGATGAGGGCCGACACAGGCGTCGGGCCTTCCATGGCGTCGGGAAGCCAGATATGCAGAGGCATCATCGCCGACTTACCCATACCGCCGACGAAGATGAGCACCATGGCCCATGTGAGCGCTGAACAGCCCATGAATGTGGCGCCGCCTGTCGACATGAGCACGCTCTCGGGATTGTGGGTAAGAGTGATGAAGTTGAACGACTCGCTGTAGTAGCTGAGCACGAGGATACCGATGAGGAAGCCGAGGTCGGCGAAGCGGGTCACGATAAACGCCTTCTTCGACGCGGAGACAGCCGACGGCAGCTTATAGAAGAAGCCGATGAGCAGATAGGAGGAGACACCCACGAGCTCCCAGAAGATATACATCTGGAAGATGTTGGTGGCCACCACGAGGCCGAGCATCGAAAAGGAGAAGAGAGAAAGGAAAGCGTAATATCTCTGGAACCCGGGCTCATGCTCCATGTATCCCCAGCTGTAGAGATGCACCATGAAAGATATGGTGGTGATCACTACGAGCATCATGGCAGAGATCGGGTCGAGTATGAAGCCGATGTTCACCACAAGCTTCTGGGTGAAGGCGAGCCAGGTGACGTCGAAGAGCTGCACCTGCTGGCGCACACCCTCAACGATAAATTCAGGCGAACCGCTGAAAAAATATGTGAAAGCGACGATGTAGGCAAGCGTCATGGTTGTGCCCATTCCGAGAATGCCTAACACTCCGGCAGTCTTACGCGACATGAATACCCCGCCGATGCCGAGAATGAGGAACATGGCGACAGGTATGGCCAGAATCAATATTGGAAGAGTGATGCCCATATCTTAATGTTTCATTTTATTGACGATGTTGATGTCGGTGGCACCTACCGCGCGATATACATTAATGATGATGGCAATGGCCACGGCGGTCTCGGCAGCTGCGATCGCAATCGAGAACAGGGTGAAGACCATACCCTCCATCATATCGGGGAAGAGATAGCGGTTGAAGACCACGAAATTGAGGTCGGCCGAATTCAGTATGAGTTCGAGCGAGATAAGAATCGCGATGAGATTCTTGCGGGTGACAAACCCGTAGACGCCGCAGGCGAGCATAACCACGCTGGGCACCAGATACCATAACATACTTAAGTCCATGCTTCTTTATCTTTTACGGGCGACTACGACGCCACCGATGATACAGGCCAGAAGCAATACGCTGATTGCCTCAAACGGGAGAAGATACTGAAAACGGTTGGAGCCTACGAACGCTTCGCCTATGTCGTGCATAGTGATCTGCGGGCCTCCTGCGAGCGCCTCCGCCAGGGAGGTATCGTGGGGCAGCGGCATATAGAAGAGGGCGAAGAGAAGCAGGACTGCTCCTGCTGCAGAGGCTACGATGCCGAGCACACGGCGGTGTGACTCGATTGTGCCGCTCTTGTCGTCGGGCTTATGGGTAAGCAGGATCGAAAAGACGAAGAGCACCATTATGCCGCCGGCATAGACAGCCACCTGCACTGCACCGAGAAACTGGTAGCCGAGTTGGAAATAGGCCACGGCTGTCGCGAGAAGCACAAACAGCAGATAGGTGGCCGAGCGGAGGATGCGTTTTGATTTCACAGCGAGCACACTGAAAACCACAATCGCAAGCGCCACGATGAAATAGACTATGATATTGCCTACTGAATCCATTGTTATTGCGTGTTAAGCATTATTATTCGTTAGGTTTGTTGTCGGGAGCCTCGGCCTTTGGAGCTTCAGCTGGAGCCTCAGGCTTGGGGGCCTCGGCAGGAGCAGAGGCCTTTGGAGCTTCGGCAGGTGCCTCTGTCTGGGCGTCGCCCTTGGCGGCTGCTTCCTTCTCGGCCTTTATCTTAGCGGCCTTTGCGAGAGCCTCGGCCTTGATGCGTGCGAGCTTCTCGGGATCCATCGCGGGTTTGGGCGCGGGCGCTGCATCGCTGTCGGCCGGCTCCGGACGATAGTTGAGCTGTTTCACGAGCTTGTCGCGTGTGAAGACAGCCTGTTCGAAATCGTTGGAAAACTCCAGTGCTCCCTGCGGGCAGGTGGTGACACAGAGCATGCAGAACGTACAGCTACCCAAATCATACATATACTTGTCGAGCTTCCTCTTTTTCTTTCCGTCGGGGAGCTCCACCATCTTTGTGGTGAGTTGGATTGTGCCGTTAGGACAGTTCATCTGGCAGATGCCGCAGCCGATACATCTGTGGCGCCCTTCGGCGTCATATTTCAGAGTGAGCTCGGCCCTGAACCGGTCGGCAATCTGGAGGGTCTGCCTGTTTTCCGGATACTGTTCCGTAATTTTAGGAGTCAGAAGCTCTTTGCCCGTCACGGCCATGCCGGTGACAAGCGATTTAATTCCTTTTCCGACTTCAGAAAAATACTCTACTAAATTGCTCATTTGAGTGCTGTTGGTTCTTTAGAATCGTAATGTATATAAATGATGGCGCCCGTCGGCGTCTGGTTGTTATCTTTTCACCTGGCCACCGATGATATCGAGCAGCTCGGTGGTGATGCTCTGCTGGCGCAGCTTGTTGTATTCGAGCTGCAGCTGGTCGAGAAGTTTCTTGGCGTTGTCGTTGGCCGACTGCATTGCCATCACTCTGGCTGCCTGTTCTGAGGCGCGGTTCTCGATGGTGACTTCCTGCATTGTCGAGAGCACGAACATCGGCAGCACTTCGTTGAAGATCATATTGGCATCAGGCTCGAAGATATAGAGTTTGTTGTCGCTGAGCTCCTTCTTCTCCGTTGGCTTTCCCTGTATGGCCTCTTCCGTGACGGGGAAAATCTGCTTCATTACGGCCCTCTGGCGGCTCATCGAGTGATAGTGCATGTACACGACCTCCACGAGGTCGAATCTCCCCGAAAGGAAATCGCCGCGCAGAGTGTGGGTGAAGTCGTTGACTGTCTCGCCCTCCATCTTGGAGTTGATGTCTTTCCCGATCTCCACCTTGAGATGGGCGGAGGCCAGCTTGCAGCACGGTTTGTGGAGCTTGCGGCCAACAGGGAAAAGCGTGATGTCGACATTCTCTCCGTATTTGAGCCGGAGTTCATCAAGTTTCGACAGAAAGAACTTGAAAAGATTGATGTTGTAGGCTCCGCAGAGACCGTCGTCAGTGCCATAGACGACAATCGCGATGCTCTTGACGTCGCGCGACACAATGAGCGGGGAATTGAAGTCGGTGTCGGTGGCGAGGATGTGCGTCATCACCGACTTTATCTGGTTCTGGTAAGGCGTGAGCCTCTTCAGCTCAAGTTCAAACTTGTGAACCTTAGCTGAAGAGATCATTTTCATGGCGCCGGTGATCTTCTCACTCGACGACACTGAGCCGATACGTATCTTAAGAGCCTTTAAAGTAGCCATCTTTCGTTATAAGAATGAAACATATCAAAATTGCGGAGTCACGGCCGGAAGGCATCAGGCGCTATAGCGCGATGAGACCTCTGCGGCGACTTCCCTGATTTTCTGCTGCACGTCGTCGGTGAGCTGACCGGCTTTCAGCACGTCGAGCACCTCTTTCTGGTATTTTGCCTTGAGGAGCTGGAGGAACTGATCCTCGAATTCATGCACTTTCTCGACCGGCACATTCTCAAGCAGGCCGTTGACGCCGCAATAAATCACGGCGATCTGGTTTTCCACGGTCCAGGGTTTGAACTGTGGCTGGATGAGAAGCTGCTGGTTTTTGCGGCCACGGTCGATGACGCGCGCTGTTACCGGATCGATATCGCCGCCGAACTTAGTGAACGACTCGAGCTCGCGGAACTGTGCCTGGTCGGTCTTCAGCGTACCAGCCACTTTCTTCATGGCCTTCACCTGGGCAGAGCCACCCACACGCGACACCGAGATGCCGACATTGATGGCCGGGCGAATACCCTGGTTGAAGAGCGATGTCTCGAGGAATATCTGGCCGTCGGTGATTGATATGACATTTGTCGGGATATAGGCCGACACGTCGCCGGCCTGTGTCTCGATGATGGGGAGCGCCGTAAGTGAACCGCCACCCTTGACGATTGGCTTGAGCACTGCGGGAAGGTCGTTCATCTGAGAGGCCACTTCCTGGTTGTCGATGATCTTCGCGGCTCTCTCGAGCAGACGCGAGTGGAGATAGAAGATATCGCCGGGGTATGCCTCGCGGCCCGAGGGACGCTTAAGGATCAGGGATATCTCACGATAGGCAACGGCCTGCTTGGAGAGGTCGTCGTAGACAATGAGGGCATCGCGGCCGGTGTCGCGGAAATACTCGCCGATGGCAACGCCGGCAAAAGGGCTGTAGTATCTCATCGACGCTGAGTCGGAAGCCGTGGCGGCAACGACAACAGTATAGTCGAGAGCACCGAATTTCTCGAGAGTGTGGACTGTTGCGGCTACGGAAGATGCCTTCTGGCCGATAGCCACATATATACAGTAGACGGGCTTGCCGTCGAGGTAGTTCTGACGCTGGTTGATGATGGTGTCGATGGCGATTGCCGTTTTACCGATCTGGCGGTCGCCGATGATGAGCTCGCGCTGTCCGCGGCCGATAGGAATCATTGCGTCGACGGCCTTGAGGCCGGTCTGAAGCGGCTGCTTCACTGGCTGCCTGAAAATCACACCCGGTGCCTTGCGCTCGAGGGGAAGATTGATCATCTTGCCGTCGATTGGTCCTTTGCCGTCGATGGGCTCGCCGAGCACGTTGATGACACGGCCGAGAAGGCCTTCACCGACAGGAATCGAAGCAATCTCACCAGTGCGGCGCACCGACATGTTCTCAGAGACGCTGTTGACATTGTCGAGCAAAACGACACCTACATTGCTCTCCTCAAGGTTGAGGGCAACGCCCTTGACGCCGTTTTCAAACTCTACGAGCTCGTTGGATTTCACATTGTCGAGGCCATAGACGTGAGCCACACCGTCGCCTACTTCGAGCACGGTGCCTATTTCCTCAAAATTGGCCTTAGTGGATATGCCTTCGAGTTCTTCTTTTAATATATCAGATGTTTCGCTTGGATTAAGCATGGCTTTAATTGCTCCTTATAAGATTAAGTCGTAACTGTTCGAGTTCATTACTGATGGAGGCGTCCATCCTGACGGAGTCCACATCTATCAGGAATCCGCCGATGATGTCGGGGTTCACTCTCATGGAATATTCAAGAGTGGTTTTGGGGAATGCCTTTTCGACGAGCGCCTTTATCTTGTCGGTCTCGGCATGAGCGAGAGGGGTAGCTGTTGTGATCTGCACCTGCGATATATTCTTCTCCCTGCGGTAGATGTCGCGGTATGCAAGCATTATCAGATACATGAACTCCTCCCTGTGATGGGCTACGACAAGAGACACAAACCGGGTGAATACCTTGTCGGCATCTTTGCCGGCAGCCGTCACGAGCAGCTTCTCCTTGTCGGCTGCCTTCACGAAAGGGTTGGCCATCACCTTCTGCATCCCGCTGTTGTCCTGATAAGACTTTATCACGACCTTCGCAAGGGTGTAGACACTCTCGGTTGCGCCATTATCGGCCGCATATTTATATAGCGCCTTGGCATACCTGTTGGGAATCAGACCGTCGATCATCAGTTTAGTTTTTCTCTATTTCGTCCAACATTTTATTGACAAGGTCGGTCTGCGCTTTGTCGCTCTTCAGTTGAGTGCGAAGCATTTTCTCTGCAATTTCAAGAGAGAACTTGCTGACTTCGTTTTTGAATTCGAGCTCGGCCTTCTTGCGCGACTGTTCGATAGCGAGGTTGGCTGCGTCGATTACCTTTTTCGCCTCACGGGCGGCATCGGCTTTAGCATCCTCTACCAACTGCGACCTCATCTTGGACACTTCATTAAGCATCTCCGCCTGACGTTTCTGAGCTTCGTCGATATATTTTTTCGCTTCATCGCGAGCCGAGTCGAGCTGCTCCTTGGCCTGACGCGCATATTCCACACCGCGGTCGATATTGTCGGCGCGGCTGTCGATATTCTTGAGAATGATTGGCCATCCCCACTTAGCGAGGATAAAGAACAGGATGATGAAAGCTACAAACATCCAGAACACAAGGCCGAAATCGGGTGTGAATAATTCCATTATTATCAGAAATTAGAATCTTACAGTCGTAAACGGTTTTAGCTGCCGACTCACGGAGAGTCGGATGCCGCGCCCCCGCAGAGACGCGGCAATGCGCGCTCTGCGAAGGCCGGGGCCACACTGATGTTTAGATGAAGAGGGCGAGTGCGGCCACAATCACAGCAAACAGGGCAACACCTTCGACGAGGGCTGCGATCACAATCATGTTGGAGCGGATGTCGCCGGCTGCCTCGGGCTGACGGGCGATAGCCTCCATGGCCGATGAACCGATCTTGCCGATACCTATACCGGCTGCGATGGCTGCGATTCCTGCTCCAAGGGCTGCACCGAGAGCTGCCAGAGGTGCTGCTGCTGCTAAAATCATTGATAACATAATTCTTTGTTTTTAAAGTTTATTGTTGTTTATTTATTTCCTGTTTATCAAGCTTCCACTTCGGCCACGTCCTCATGGTCGGCGCCCTTTTCGTCGTGGCCGTTCTCCTGCGCCATGGCGATGAACATTGTGGAAAGCAGTGTGAAGACATATGCCTGGATAAAGCTGACAAGCACGTCGAGCGCGACCATAAAGATGGTGAATATCACTGATATCACGACCGAGCCACCGCTGGCTGCCGCACCGAAGGCCGCGAAAATGAATATCAGCATCACCAGGGTGATCACGATCATATGGCCACCCATCATGTTGGCGAAGAGACGCACGCAGAGTGCGGCGGGCTTTGTGAAGATACCGAAGATCTCGATGATCTGCATTATCGGCAGCGGGCATTTGAGCCAGATGGGCACATCGGGCCAGAAAATCTCCTTCCAGTAATGCTTCTTGCCAAGCACGTTGGTCATTATGAACGTCAGTGTGGCAAGCACGAGCGTCACGGATATGTTGCCGGTGAGGTTGGCACCACCTGGAAATATCACTATCAGTCCGAGAAGGTTCATCGTAAGGATGAAGAAGAAGCACGTCAGAAGATATGGCGCGAACTTCCTTGCCTTGTCATGAAGAGTGTCCTTGATTACTCCCGTATAGATGAAGTCTATGAGGAGCTCCAGGAATCCCATTCCCTTGCGGGGGGCCTTGAAGCCCTTGCGGGTGTAGTATCTCACCGCACTCATAACCATCCAGGTTACGAGCAGGACGGATATGAAGAGCGCCATGACGTTTTTCGTTATGGAGAAGTCAAGTGTCCTGTATTCCCGATAGTAGACATTATCCACCTCACAGTAACCGTCGACGACATTCGCTGCCGGCTCGGCGCCGGGCTTTGCCGTCTGGGCATCCGCTATGGCCTTAACCTCGGCCTCCTTCTCCTGCGAAAGGGGGAAAAGCTCTACCACTTTGTTCTTATGCTTGCTTACATGGGCAATCACAAAATGATAGACCTTTCCATCGCGCTCCACATTGTGAATCACGGGCTTCAGGTGGTGGGTCTTCTTGCCGGTGGCCAGATCCTCCTCCACTATCACTTCGGTGAGCTTTGCGGAAGAGAACATGAACCATTGGCCGTCTTCTGCCCTGACTATTACCGGAAGCGGGATACGGTAGACATGTGAGAAAGGAACCTCCCAGCCATAGCCGTCGCCAAGGTGCTCGAATATCACCTCCTTCACATCAAGGTCGCTCTTGCCCTCATCGCCCCCGGCCCGGGCAGGAAGCGCCGCGCCGAAAAGAGCAATGACGAGTGTCAGCAAGATTGAGAGCCTTTGAAATTTCATCTCATCTCATTTGTTAGGGTCGAAGCGTCAATAGACACACACTGCGACCACATTATTGTCCACATCCGCAAGGCCTCCCTTGATCTCTACCGATTTCTCCTCTCCCTCGGGTGTCCGGTAGACTACCTTGCCGGGGGTGAGCACGGAAATTAACGAGGCGTGATTGTTGAGCACAGTGAACGAGCCCAACGCTCCCGGCATTGTGACCGATTCAGCCTTGCCGCTGAACATCACCTCTTGCGGCGAAATGATTTCGAGTGTCATCCTTTTGGATTTAAATTTCTTGAATTATTACTTTACTTCTGCAAGTATCTTCTTGCCCTTGGCGATAGCCTCGTCGATCGTGCCTACATTGAGGAACGCCTGCTCGGGATACTGGTCGACCTCGCCCGCGAGAATCATCTTGAAGCCACGGATAGTCTCGGCCAGAGGTACCATCACACCGGGAAGGCCGGTGAACTGCTCTGCAACGAAGAAGGGCTGCGATAGGAAACGCTGGGCGCGGCGCGCGCGGGCAACCACGAGCTTGTCTTCATCGCTGAGCTCGTCTACGCCGAGGATGGCTATGATATCCTGAAGGTCATTGTATTTCTGAAGAAGCTGCTTCACCTGCTCTGCCACCTGGTAGTGCTCCTCCCCTACGATATTGGGATCGAGGATACGCGATGTTGAATCGAGGGGGTCGACAGCCGGGTATATACCGAGCTCGGAAATCTTACGCGAGAGCACGGTGGTGGCGTCGAGGAAGTTGAAGGTTGTGGCGGGAGCCGGGTCGGTAAGGTCGTCGGCCGGAACATAGATAGCCTGCACGGAAGTGATCGAGCCTTGCTTTGTCGACGTGATTCGCTCCTGAAGCGCACCCATCTCAGATGCGAGGGTAGGCTGATAACCTACAGCCGAAGGCATTCGGCCGAGAAGCGCCGACACCTCGGAGCCGGCCTGAGTGAAACGGAAGATGTTGTCGATGAAGAGGAGCACATCCTTACCGCCACCCTCATTGTCGCGGAACTGCTCGGCGACCGTAAGACCTGAGAGCGCCACACGGAGACGGGCGCCCGGCGGCTCGTTCATCTGGCCGAACACGAGCGTGGTCTGAGAATTGGCTACCTCATTCATATCGACATCCGCGAGATTCCACTCCCCTTTCTCCATGCCGTCGGTGAATTTCTTGCCGTATTTGATAATGCCGCTCTCGATCATCTCGCGGAGAAGGTCGTTGCCTTCGCGGGTACGCTCGCCGACACCGGTGAACACGGAGAAACCGTTGTGGCCCTTGGCGATATTGTTGATGAGCTCCTGGATAAGCACTGTCTTGCCGACACCGGCACCACCGAAGAGGCCGATCTTACCACCCTTCGAATAGGGCTCGAGAAGGTCGATCACCTTGATACCGGTGAACATGATCTCGGTGGAGATGGCAAGCTCATCGAAAGCCGGGGCAGGCTGATGGATGCCTCTGAGCTTATCACGGTTGAGGTCGGGAAGGTGGTCGATGGCATGACCGGTGACATTGAGGAGGCGTCCTTTCACCTGGTCGCCGGTAGGCACGGCGATGGGTCGGCCCAGGTCCTCGGCCTTCACACCGCGGCGTATGCCGTCGGTGCTCTCCATGGCAACGCATCTCACTGTATCCTCGCCGATATGCTGCTCCACTTCGAGAATCAGCACCTCGCCGTCGTCGCGTGTCACCTTAAGGGCGTTGTAGATAGGGGGTACATTTTCCTTACCGCCCTCGAAGGAGACGTCGATTACAGGCCCGATTACCTGGGTCACTGTTCCGATATTAGCGCTCATATATTAAAAGTCGTTATTCTATAATAGTACGTGTTAATTCTTATTGAGGCATATTGTCAGAAATGCCAGCCGAGAGCCACAAACACAGCCATCAGAAGGAGGTTGGCCAGCGAGAGCGGCATGAGGTATTTCCACTCGAACGCAAGCATCTGGTCGATACGCACGCGTGGGAAAGTCCACTTAAACCAGATTATGACGTAGGAGATGAAGAAAGCCTTTCCGAGGAACCATACCACAGAGGGGATGTAGTCCATCACGGCATTGAAGCCGTCCCATCCTGGGATGTGGAGGGGCATCCAGCCGCCGAGAAACATCAGCGAGGCGATGCCCGACACGATGAAGAGGTTGAGATACTCGGCGAGATAGAAGAATCCGAAATGTATGCCGGAATACTCCGTATGGTAGCCGGCGGTGAGCTCGTGCTCAGCCTCGGGAAGGTCGAACGGGCCACGGTTGGTCTCCGCCGTAGCCGCTACTACATAAATCAGGAAAGCGATGATGGCCGGGATATGCCCGCGGAAAATAAACCATGTCTTCTCCTGTGCCCATACGAGTTCGGTGATGTTCATGGTGCCGGCAAACACCACGATGGTGATGATGGCAAGACCGAGGGAAATCTCATAGGAAATCATCTGCGCACCGCTTCGCATCGCGCCGATGAGGGTGTATTTATTGTTGGAGGCCCAGCCTGCGAGCAGGATACCGAGCACACCCACCGACGAGACCGCGAGGATGAAGAATATACCTATATTATAGTCGATGATCTGAAGGCCGCGTCCCCAGGGAAGACACGCCAGCATGGTGACCGACGAGATGATCACCAGATAGGGAGCGAGCTTGAAAAGGAAGCGGTCGGTGTTCTTTAGACAGATCAGCTCCTTGACAAGGATTTTGAACATGTCGGCAAACACCTGCATGACACCCCATTTACCGACACGCATCGGGCCGAGGCGGCATTGAAACCAGGCGCAGAGCTTGCGCTCGTAGAGGATATAGAAGAGTGCGAGCACAGTATATGTGCCGAGCACGAGCAAAGCGATGATGACACATTCAATGAGCACCACGAGCCAGTCGGCGATGCCGAGGCCGAGGAGCCAGTTGTTGAATTCGCTTGTCCAAATTCCGAAATTAAACATGTGACAAAGCCCTGTGGGCGGGTTGTTATTAAGTTTCAGTAGAGGTTAGTAGTCGGTATTGCTGAAGTTTAGCGGTCGATATCGGGAATCACGAAGTCGAGGGCAGCGCCGATTGTGATGAGGTCGGCGATCATATAGCCCGAGCATGTGAGGTCCATGACACCCACGAGATTGAAGCAGGGGCTCTGGAAGTGCACGCGGTAAGGATTCTTCTGACCGTCAGATTCGATGTAGACGCCGAACGTGCCGCGCGAGGCCTCCACCTGCTGATACCAGCGGCCGGCGGGGAGCTTGATGATCTTGGGCACCTGGGCGCGGATGTCGCCTTCGGGAATATTGTCGACGAGCTGCTCAAGGATCCTGCAGCTCTGCTCTATCTCGCGCATCCTCACCATATATCGGGAATAGGAATCGCATCCGTCGAGAAGCACCTCGTCGAAGTCGAGCTCCGAATAAACTGCATAGGGATGCTTCTTTCGGCAGTCGCAGCTCCAGTTGGAGCCTCGTCCGCTCGGGCCGGTGATGTCGTAGTTGACGGCATCCTCCTTTGAGAGATAGCCGACCTTCTTGAGGCGGTTCATGGCGATGATATTTCCGCTGAATACGGTGTGGTATTCCTTGAGAGCCTTGGGCATCACCTCGAGCAGGTGGTGGACATCCTTCCTGAAATCGGGGTGTAGGTCGGCGATGACGCCGCCGATCACGTTATAGTTCATCGACATACGGGCGCCGCATGTCTTCTCGAATATGTCGAGCACCATCTCACGCTCGCGGAATCCATAGAAGAATGCCGTAGTGGCGCCGAGGTCCATGGCCGTACAGCCGAACGACAGGAGGTGGGAGGAGATACGCATCAGCTCGTCCATCATCACGCGAATCACCTGTGCGCGGCGTGGCACTTCGAGCCCGAGGGCCTTCTCGATGCACATGCAGAGGCAATGGCGGTTCTGGTGGGCCGACATGTAGTCCATACGGTCGGTGAAATGAAGTATCTGTGGATAAGTGAGTCCCTCGGAGAGCTTCTCGATTCCGCGGTGGATATACCCGGAGACGACATCGACCTTCCTGACGGTCTCGCCGTCGACGGAAGCGCGGAAACGCATCACGCCGTGTGTGGAGGGATGCTGCGGGCCGATGTTGACCACATAGTCGTCTTCGCCGAACACCTTGCCGGGCACGGCCTTCACCTTACCCTTGGCATCCTCTACGTATGATACGGTATCGTCCTCGTTTTTCTCGTCGTCGAGCGGTATGGGGTTGAGATCCGGATTGGCGTCATAGTCCTTGCGTAGAGGATAGCCCTTCCAGTCGTTGCGCAGGAAGAAACGGCGCATGTCGGGGTGGTTGATGAACTTGATGCCGTAGAAGTCGTAGACCTCGCGCTCCTGAAAATTGGCTACCTTCCAGAGGGAGCTAACAGAGTGGATCATCGGCTCCTTGCGGTCGGCCACAGCCACCTTGACGGAAATCACCGCCCAGTCGTGGGAGGTGGATGTGAGATAATAGATGACCCCGAGCTCATCCTTCCAGTCCATGCCGACCACAGCTGAGAGCACGTCGAAGTCCAGGTCTTTGTTCTCCTTGAGGGCCTTGGCCAGAGGGAACCAGTCCTTCTCGGGCACAGTCACCAAGAGAGTGTCGCCCTCGGAGAAAGTTGCCGAGGGGCATATCTTGCTGATTATTTCTTTAAAATCGCTCATAGTGTATGAATAATGGCTGGGATTAACCTATCTGACCTTTCTCAGAGGGATGCTTTGCGAAAAACTCATCGATTTTCTCCTTGCGGTTGACGCCACCGAAGAATTTCTGAACCTTGATCTTGCGCTGTAGCTGCATCAGGCCGTAGAACATGGCCTCCGGACGGGGAGGGCAGCCGGGAATGAAGACGTCGACGGGGAGAATCTTCTCCACGCCGGGCACCACGCAGTAGGAATTCTTGAAGGGGCCGCCCGATACGGCGCAGCCGCCACACGCGATGACATACTTCGGCTCGGCCAGCTGCTCGTAGAGCCTGCGGAGCACAGGAGCCATGCGATGAACGATTGTGCCCTGCACCATGATGTAGTCGGCCTGACGGGGCGAGTTGCGTGCCACCTCGAATCCGAAGCGCGCCATATCGTATCTGGCGGCGCCGAGGCTCATGAACTCGATGGCGCAGCAGCTCGTGCCGAAGCAGAGCGGCCAGAGCGAGTTGGAGATACCCCAGTTGATGAGTTTGTCGAAATTGCCTACCACGACATTGGCGCCGGTGGCGTTGAGTTCTTCAACCAACTTGTCGATATACTCGTTGTGCTTGAAGTCCTCGTGCTTCATGCTTTTGATTTTCACGTCCATTTGAGAGCTCCTTTCCGCCAGGCGTAAGCGAGGCCAACTATCAGGATAAACATAAAGATGCCGATGCAGAGCAGACCCGAGGGGCCAAGAGCGTTCATCTTGACAGCCCAGGGATAGAGAAACACAGTCTCGACGTCGAAGATCAGGAAGAGGATCGCGAATATGTAATATCCGGCCTTAAACTGAATCATCGACTGCCCGCGGGTAGGGATACCGCATTCATAAGGCTCTGACTTCTTTACCGAGAATGACTTCGGCGAGATCAGGCGTGCAATCAGCAAAGCGGCAAACACCAGCACCGCGCCTGTGACGACTGCGGTAATGGCGAGGACACCGTTGCTTATCTCCAACAAAAGATTCATATATTCGATATATATATAAGATGTTATGCCGTTTTTATGGTATTATGGAATCGTGTCGCTGTCGCTAAACACGGTCGCGGTGCAAAGTTACTTAAAAAAACTTATATCGGCAAATATATTTGCAAGTAATACAGAAAGAGAGCGCGACGCATTGCCGCGCCGCGCTCTCCTGAAATATATCCTGCTGTGCTATGTGAGTCATATTATGACCGGCATCTGTCTCAGAAGAGGCAGTATACGCCGTTGAACATCCCGTGATAACGGTCGCCGACATTGAACTCCATGGCCACCTGGTCGAGATTGTCGGAGGTCGTGGTCATCGAGAATTTCTTGAAGGGGTAATTCGGGTTGGGCGTGGTGGCGGCTCCCTCCACTACCTCGGGGATGATATCCTCCCCAGTTATACGGTAACCGTTGGCCATAGTCTCTACGGGAAGCGATTTGAGCACCATAGCGGTGATCTTCTGCGGTTGCTGGGGCGCGAACTGGGCATTGTATATCACGACATCCGCTGTCATCTTCTCGACATCGATTACTGCACGATAGACAATCTCCTTGTTCTCGAAGCTGCCTGCATTGCCGTCCTTGTCGGTGTAATGGGTTGTAGTGGTGCCTGCATAATATGCATCCCGGCAGAATGTGCGCACGGTGTACTCATTGCCTATGTTGTATTTCAACACGGGGATTGGAGTCGGCGTGGCAATACCCGTTATGCCCGGCACTACGGTGCTGATATAGTAGACTGCCGAGGTGATTCGACCCGAGAAGTTGTTGAGGGGCAGCGAGCTGTCCTGGTTGACGTTGCCGGAGCATCCGGTAAACGATATCACGGTGCCTAACGCCGACACGGTCTGGGTGTAGGGCGTCTCTCCGGTGACGAAGGAAGATTTCGATGTGCCGAGCATAAGGTCGGCGGTCGATACCGTGAGGTTGCTTCCCTTCAGATAGAAGGAATATGTGCCGGTCGACATATAGGGCTTGACATCTGCATCGGAAGGAGTCACCAGGTTGACGATGTTGTAGACGAGCGTCTGCTCACGATTGTCGTCGCCGTCGCCGAGGCATGACGTGAGGAGGGGGGCCGCGAGGGCCACGGCGCCGAGCGCTAAGGATGATTTGATTTTCATTATTGATATCTTAAAGTGTTTCTTAACTGATAACGGAGAAGAGAGTCAAATATTGATACGCAGTGTCATGCCGATCTCACGCGGCTTGCCCCTCTGCAGGAATTCGTTGCCCATCGACACGAAATAGAATGTGTCGTAGCTGACGCTGTTGAGGTTTCTGACCCAAACCTGGAAGTCGCCCCGGCGTCCGGTGAAGGTAGCGCTGATGCCTGTGACGAAATACATGTTCTGGTGGAGGGTATTGGCCTCGTTCCAGTAGATGCGGCCGGTGCCCTTCATGTTTATGTCGAAGGTGAGTCCTGACAGCCAGGAAGTCACGTTGGGGAAGGTGTATAGCGCCTGGAGGAAGAGGGTGTTGCGCGGCACGTAAGGAAGCGCGTTGCCGCTGAAATTGTCGTGGCCGTCGAAGAAATGGATGAATGTGGCGTTGGTGTAGCCATAGTTGGCGCGGAGTGCCATCCCTTCCACAGGCTTGACGGTAAGGCTTGCCTCGCCTCCCCAGCTGCGTGTCTTTCCGGCATTGGTCATGATTCGGCCGGTGGTGGTGCCGTCGGGAAACATGGTGAGCTGCTGGTCGCGGCAGTATATATAGAATAAGGCGCCGTCGAGAAGAAGCCTGCCTCCGAGAAAGTCAAGATGGGCGCCGACCTCGAAATTCCAGCTCTGCTCCGGCTTGTAGCCCACCACCTCGTCGATGTCGTAGGAGGCGCCGACGCCCATGATGCCCATAAGGCGCTGCTGCAGCACGTCGCTGAACATCTGGGTGTTGAAACCACCCGATTTATAACCTTTCGAGATGTTGAGATATACATTGTCGTCGGCAGATATGTCGTAGAGGGCTGTGATCTTGGGAAGGAGGGTAAGGAAATGCCTTGAGCGCTCGCCGCGGTCGTCGATATCCACCGGCACGTGGCGCATCGGAGTCAGCTCGCCCCCGCCACCGGTCTGCATGATGGTGTAGCCTGTGGAGCAGTCGCTGTGATACTTGAGGGTTGTGTGCTCGTAGTCAAGCCTGACGCCGGCGGTGAAATGCCAGCGGTCGAGATCAAGACGCGACTCATGGTAGGCCGCGAGGCCCCATGTCGGAATCCTGAAATTTGAATTGAGCACAAACGACCTGGAATCCCATTGGATCGGATAGTCGGGATTGGCGGAATTGCGGTGGTCTTCTATCAGCGACGCTATCCCCTGGTTCTTGAAGGTCACCGGCGCGGTCATGTTCTGATGGCGATGGAAGGCGAAGGCGCCGAAGAGCCATCTGTAGATGCCCCCGTCGTCCATAGGCTTAAGCACGAGGTCCTGTGTCACGCCTGTCTCATGCTGCTTCTGCATGAGAGTGAAATAGTCGAGCGGAAGGAAATCCTGGTCAAGGGTAAGGTTGTCGGATATAAACTGGTAGGAAGTGATGGAGGTAAGTGAGAGCCGGTCGCCGGTATATCCCACTGTGAGCCCGTCGGAAACAGTGACGCGATGATAGAAGCATGTATCGTTGTATGAAATCTTTCCCGTCTGCACGGAGGCATATGGATAACCGCCCTGGCGAAGCATTCCGATGTTGGCCGCGTTGCTGATGCGGAGACGGGGCGAAGGATTCCACTGGGCCTTGAGCCTGAAATTGAAAAGTCTCTCGCGGTCGAGCTTAGTGCTGTCGTAGTCATTGGTATAGAATCCTGAGGAAGCCGAGAACGAGGCTATGGCTGCAATGCCGAAATTGCGGCCGAAGCGGTGATACCAGCCTGCGGAGCCCCTGAAGGGGTTGTTGGTGGCCGTCTGCACGGAAAGACGCCATCCCTGATAGGACAGGGGCGAGAGAGTCTGGATATTGATGAGGCCGGCCATGGTGTTGCGGCCGAAGAGGGTTGACTGTGGGCCGCGGAGCATCTCCACCGACACCATGTCGGAAAGGTCGAAGTCGTAGGCGTTCTTATTAAGGACAGGCACATTGTCGACATTAAGGCCGACCGACGGCTGGTCGATACGGGCGCCGATGCCCCTGACGTAGATGGTGCTTGTGATTCGTGAGCCATAATCGGGGATATAGAAATTGGGCACTACATCCGACAGGCCCTTGATGGCCACCACATTGAGCTGGTTGAGCTCGGGCGCCGTCACGATGGATGCCGCCACGGGCTGCCCGCGCAGCGATGAGCTCTGCTTTACTGCCACTACACTGACTTCCTCGAGGCCGGTGACCTGTGTGGAATCCGCCTTGGCCTCGGTCTGGGCGCGGGAAGACGCACACCATAGAGACAAGACTGTTAAGACGAGAATACATCTGACTGACATAACGGCTGCAAAATTACTGTAAAGAGCCGAGACCTGCAATCATCAAAATTGATGATTTTTAGATTTGCATATATCGCCCCATAATGGTATATTTGCAGACGCAACCAAACGAAACAACCACAATCATGAAATCCATAAAGGAAATCTACCGTATCGGCACCGGCCCCTCATCGTCGCATACGATGGGTCCGCGCAAGGCCGCCGAGATATTTCTAAAAAAACACCTTCACGCCAGCGGGTATGAAGTGACACTCTACGGAAGCCTTGCCGCCACAGGCAAAGGGCATATGACCGACCAGGCCATCATCGACGTGCTGAGCCGCAACGGTCTGCCTGTGGAAATCAAATGGAAGCCCGAGGTGTTTCTTCCCTATCATCCCAACGGCATGACATTCCGGTCGCTCAACGAAGCCGGCCTTCCCTCCGACGAGTGGACGGTCTACAGTGTGGGCGGAGGCGCGATAGAAGGTGAGGGACTGGAACACAACGATGGCGCCGAGATATATAACATGAACACCCTCAGCGAGATTATGGAATACTGCGAACGCAGCGGTCGCAGCTATTGGGAGTATGTGGAGCAATGTGAGGGCCAAGGCATCTACGACCACCTGCGCGATGTCTGGAAGACGATGCGCAAGGCTGTGGAAGACGGGCTCGCCACCGACGGGCGTCTTCCCGGGCCGCTCAACCTCAGACGCAAGGCACCGGCCTACTTCGTCAGGGCGGAGGGGTATCGAGATAATCTGCGGTCGCGCGGGCTCGTGTTCGCCTACGCGCTGGCGGTCAGCGAGCAGAATGCCTCGGGCGGAGAAATCGTGACGGCGCCTACCTGCGGCTCGAGCGGTGTAGTGCCCGGTGTGCTCTACCATCTATGGAAGAGCCGAGATTTCCCGGAAAAGCAGATGCTTCACGCCCTGGCCACCGCGGGCCTCATAGGGAATGTGGTGAAGCACAATGCGAGCATCTCCGGAGCCGATGTGGGTTGTCAGGGGGAGGTAGGCGTGGCGTGCGCGATGGCCGCCGCAGCAGCATGCCAGCTTTTCGGAGGGAGCCCCGCGCAGATAGAATATGCGGCGGAAATGGGCCTCGAGCATCACCTCGGCATGACGTGCGACCCGGTATGCGGTCTTGTGCAGATTCCCTGCATCGAGCGTAACGCCTACGCCGCCGCCAGGGCCCTCGACGCCAACATCTACTCCACGTTCTCCGACGGCCAGCACCGTGTGTCGTTCGACAAGCTCGTACAGGTGATGAAAGAGACAGGCCACGACCTTCCCTCATTATATAAGGAGACTGGCGCAGGCGGCCTTGCCAAAGACTATACCGTCGACAACGTGCAGCTCAACCGCAATCCCTCCTGACATACCGACACATATCCCTCGAGTATGTCAACATTCCGACTCCATACACTCGGCTGCGGCTCCGCAAAGCCGTCGCTCCGCCATATGCCGTCATGCTCCGTGGTGAACCATCACGAGACCCTCTACATGATAGACTGCGGAGAGGGCGCGCAGCTGGCTCTGATGAAGCAGCATCTGCCCCTCCCTAAGCTGCGCCATATATTCCTGACGCATCTACACGGCGACCACGTGCTCGGGCTGCCGGGACTCATCGGCACCATGGCGCTCCAGCAGAAAGGAGGAGAGGTGACCATCCATACTTTCGCCGACGGCAAAAGGATCCTCAGCGAGATATTCAACTATTTCTGCCGCGAGACTCCTTTCGACATACGATTCAACGTGATCGGACATGAGAACGCCGTCGTTTTCGAGAACCATGCCCTGAGAGTGCGCACTGTTGCGCTTGACCACCGTGTGGCCGCCGTGGGCTACGTCTTCGAAGAGAAACCCAAACTCCGCCATATCAACGGCGAGATGGCGAAATATCACGAGGTGCCACACTATAGGATGCGCGAGATCAAGGAGGGCGCCGACTTCGTTAAGCCCGACGGCACGGTTGTGGCAAACGACATACTGACCACGCCGCCCTCTCCCGCGCTCAGCTACGCCCATCTCGGCGACACCGTGTTTCACGGGAAGATAGCGGAGGAGGCAGGCCCTGTGACGCTGATGTTTCATGAGACCACCTATCTCGAAAGCGAGAAGGCTCTGGCAGCTCCCTACGGGCACTCCACGGCACGTCAGGCCGGCGAGGCCGCGAGGATAGCCGGAGCCCACACGCTCATCACCGGCCACTACAGCTCGCGCTACAAGGACTTCACTCCCTTCAAGACAGAGGCTGAGAGCGTCTTTCCCCGGGTAATCCTCAACGACGAGGGGCTCGTGACAGACCTGACAAAACTCTGACCTCATTGACTGTAAGAAACTTCAAGGGGGCGTGGAAAAATCCACGTCCCCTTGAGTTTATATCCACCGCTTTAAGCGGTCTCGGTAATGCTTATTTCACGATCACCTTAGCGGAAGCAGACTGCTCGCCGGCTACGACCTTCACGATGACAACGCCGTTGGCGTTTACATTGACGTAGTTGGCGCCGTTGCGGAGGTCAACGCGGTTGACCATGCGGCCGTCTACAGTGTAGAACTCGGCAACACCTGCCTGAGGCACGTCGATCATCACGCGGCCACCCTGAGTGCGCACGTTGATGTCGGAAGCTGCCACAGAGGCGACACCGGAGAGATCAGTGTTCCAGTCAGCGAAGGGAACGCGCTGTCCACCGAGCACCTCACCCGTATTGCCGTCGAGAAGCACGTAGTTGATCTCTGCATTCTCAACGTTGGTGAGGATCTTGGAGTCGGGAAGCGTGAACTCGAGCTTGCCTTCTACAGGCTCATATGCCTTGAAGCTGACCGTCATTTCCTCGCCGGAGAGGTTGGGATAGGCGGCACGGCAGACATCGTTGAACTCAAGACCCCTGACGGAACCACCGCCCTCTGTGAAGATATGGAAGAACGGAAGGGCATCCTCGGGGAAATACTGGAGAAGCTGGCTGTCGGAAGTGCCGCTGATGTAGTTTTGCTGAGCCCAGCTCTTGCCTGTCATATGGTTCTCGGTCACTATTGCGAGCACCTTGATGGCTTTGTTCTCCTGGCTGAATGTCTGCATATTTGCGAAATTGACCACTACACCCTGTGTGGCGGGATCATAGTCGATGCGTGTCACGCCACCCTTGGTATATGTCTTGCTGTGGATGAGGTCGTTGACGTAGCTGTAGCTCTCGAGCGGGTGCAGACCATATGTACGGTTGATCGAGCAGAACGGATAGCCGCCGAAACCGAGGGGAGCGGCAATCTGCGACATTTCTCTGTCGAGTGCGTCTATAGTCATGTTGTCGCCATTGTGTACTGCGGATGCCATATAGTTGCCTTGGTTCTCGCCCGGGGTGGTGAAAATTGAGTTATAATACTCAAGAGCGGCATAGCCGTAGGTGCAGTAGCCACACCAGAGGCCGGTGTTCTCCTCGATGAGGACAGTCTGCGGGAATGCCATCTCGGGGCAGAGGAATGTGCCGGATACCACCGTAGAGGGAGCGCCTTCATAGTTAGGGGTGATGGTGACAGTGTATCCCTGGGATATAGCGCCCATCATGTCGATGTTCTCGAATGCGAAGGTTGTCTGCTTCACCTTGTTGTTGACAAGCTGTGTCTCTGTGGAGTATGTTGCCTCGAAGCCGTTGTCGGTGCGGAGCACTGCCGTGAAGCCGGGTGTGGTCTGCGGAGTGCAGATACCCACGGTCATCTCAAGGCGGGGATTGTTCTCGTTGATGAGCACAGTGCTGAGAGAATTGGCGTTTGCCACAGTGATGTAGTAGGGACCGACATTGATGTAGCCGAAACCGGCCATACCGGTGGTATTGTCACAGTTGATGAAGGCAAGACGCACCTTCTTGCCCTGATATCCCGAGAGCACGTAGCGACGGGCCAGTGTCTTCACCTGGTTGCCGGAGCCCTTGACGTTACCGGAGTAGATTTCTGTGAAATCCTCCTTAGCCTCGCCGTTTTCAGAGACACAGATGCGGTAGTAGTTTTTCGAATTGTTGCCATAGGCAGCGAATTCGTATGCTATCACAAACTCGTTGTCGGTCACCTCGAACTCCGGAGTGACCAGCCACTCGTCGGATTTCTCGCCGCCCTCGAACTGGGAGGGGCTGAAGGCATATACATCCTGACCGACAGGAATCAGGCTATAGGCATTCGTGGTGCTGTAGTCTCCAAACCACTGCGCAACAGAGCCCGAAGGCTTGGCGTCGATGCCGTAGGTGGTCCACGTCAGCCCGGTGTTGTACTGGGCCTCGAAGTCAGATACCAGATATCCCGGTGTCTGGACCGCAGCGCCTGCGGTCATGGCGACGGCGCAGGCAGCCAATAAGGTAGATAATTTTTTCATTTTGTTGATTTTAAATGATAAATGATATTAATGACGTCAAAATTACAAAAAAAGTTTCAATAATAAAAATATAATTAAAATTTCGGGGCGGAAAAGATATTTTCCTCTCCGCCCCGAATATAGATAAGACATGAATTATCTGACAGTAATGACTTCTCCCCGGGAATGTGCCACGATAACCGGAGCGTATAGGCACTGTGCCTCGGCGATGCCGGAGGCATACTCCCCTTCCCGGTCGACAAAGCATTCGTAGCTGATCACGTGGCTTCCCTTGGGAAGATATGAGAAGAAGAAATTGGTGGCGTTGTCGCGGATCTCACGGTAGCAGAAGAGACCGTCAGTGGCGTTGTAGCCTGAGAGATAGTCTACAGGACGCAGGGCCGCTGCCCTCGCGTCGCAGAGCGCCACATAGTCCATGTCGCGGTCGGTCTTTACCACAATGGTAACCTTGACTTTCGTTCCCACAGCAAGCGGACCGGTAGTGGCATTTCCATTATCGCCGATCACATACAGGCTCTTGCTGACTGATATGCCGTCGGCCGTCCGGGACTTCACCTCCGCGATAGGAGCGACATACTGGCTCACCACGCCGCCCCACGACGGGCCACCGCCGGTCTTGGAGATCTCAAGCGTCTGACCCGAGGCCGTATGGGGATCAAGGTCTATCGTGAAGCCGCCGGCAGGAGTGGCCGAAGCCTTTACATCCAGCTCCCTGCCGCCGAGCCGCACCTCAGGAGCGGCATCGGATGACGTCCATTCCACACCCGACGACATAACGGCCCAGATTAGTTCTGCCGTGTAAGGCGTGGCGCCCCAGTCCTCGACCTGCTTCTGGAGCACGAGCCACTGGCGG
>OGQO01001056.1_pt1 | contig 26998 bp, 25 predicted proteins | sample 1553241 | NCBI WGS metagenome assembly OGQO01 (sample SAMEA2579933, study PRJEB22360) | human gut metagenome | biome: human gut; feature: human-associated habitat; material: faeces | place: Denmark | collected 2008/2010
ACCTGCCCGATTTCCTCGTCGGTGGCCTCTTTCATCCTGATCTGTATCCAGCGGCATCCGCCGTCGATCACTGAGTGTATCTGGTCTGCCACGGGTGTCTGGCAGTCGGTGTTGGTGATATATTGCAGCATGGTTATAGCTTTTTATTGGTTCCAGAAATAGCCGAGCATCGCCGCGCCGCTGAATCCGGCATCGCGAAGCAGCGGTATCCTTTCGGGTGTCACCCCTCCGAGGGCCACCACCCGCTTCCCTTCGAGCCATGGCCGCAGACTGTCGAGATCGAACGCGCTGCGGTAGCCCTGCTTCGAGATGGAGTCGAATACGGGCGACAACGTCACATATTCATAACGCCCTGAGTCGGCCAATTCCTCGACGCTGTGGCATGATTTGGTAATTTTAACAGCATCTTCCGGAGCCATGCGGTTGCGCGAGTTGAGATGCACCCCGCCTAAGGCGTAGCGGGAGGCGAGCTCGAAATGATCGTGGAGCTTCAGCCGGCTCCGCATGCGGGGAGCGATGGAGGCGATAAGCCTCTCTGTCTCCTCAGGTGTCCATCCCGGCTTGCGGATATGCACGTAGTCGGCCTCCCCTCCTTCCAGCAGCCGCATTATGCGCTCGGCTTCCCGCTCGATGCGGTGGGGGGAGGTGATGGCTATGATCAGGAAATCCGTTGGCAGGGCCATTCCAGGGGGTGGTTATCCGCCGAAGGCAGCCGTGATCAGTGTGAGCCGGTCACCGTCGGCAGGTATGGTGAGGTCCCAGTTCTGGCGCCTCACGAGTTTGTCGTTGAGCGCCACGGCGGTGGTGCCGGCGGGGAGCTCTTTCCATTCCACTATCTCGGCGACGTTCATGTTGTCGCGCGGAAGGGCGGTTATGATGTTGTTGATAAGTATTTTCATCGCTGTTTGCTTTATAGTGTTGTCGGAAAGGCGAGCGGACCGCTCGCGCCTTTCCATTCGTATCGTTGTGAATATTGCAGATATCCCTGCATGGCCTTTCCGGCCGCTTTCATGGCTTCTGCGGGAGTGGCTCCCCTGGCGAGGGCGCAGGCCACGGATGTGGAGTAGACGCAGCCCGTGCCGTGGCGGTTGATGCCGGGCAATCTCCGTCGCGTGTCGGTGGCCGTGCTGATGGAGCCGTCGCTTTCTCTGCAGGCCATCACGTCTGTGATGGTCTCGCCGGGCTGCGAGTGCCCCCCCTTGACGACTACGCAGCTGCAGCCGAACGTCTCGAGAAAGGCTACGGCCATATCCTCCATTGAGCCATAGTCTGATAGCTTCGCGCCGAGCAGCAGCTCGGCTTCCGGTATGTTGGGTGTCACTACCGAGGCGAGGGGCAGCAGACGCTTGCGCAGCGGCCCTCCGTCCGCGCCCAGCAGGCTGCCGTCGGTGGCTTTTATCACGGGATCCACCCCCAGCCGGCATCCGCCAAGCCTTGTCTCGTATATCCTCGCCACAGTCTCTATATGCTCATGTGAGGGAAGCATCCCGGTCTTCACGGCGTCGGGTCTCATGCCCTCGATTGCGGCAGTCATCTGCTTTTCCAGCATCTCGGAAGGCACCGGCATCACGCTTCTTACTCCATCGAAGGTCTGGGCTGTGACTGCCGTTACGGCTGTGGTGGCCCATAGGCCGTTGGCCTGACAGGTACGGATGTCGGCCTGTATGCCGGCGCCCCCGATGGAATCGGAGCCCGCCACGCTCATCACGCTGCGCAGTCTCATCGCTGTCCCTCCTCTTCAGGAAGGGCCGACGCTATGTCGTCACGGCAGCGCTTCATGAGCTCGCGGGTGTTGAAGCCGTTCTCTCCCGGCTCTATGGGCTTGTGGATGGTGAGTGTGATGGTGCCCGGGGTCACGTTGTAGGTGTCGCGGGGCATAACGCGAAACGCTCCGTCGATGGTGATGGGCACCACCGGCAGCCTGAATTCAGACGCCAGCATGAACGCCCCTCTCTTGAAGGGTATCATATGGCCGTCGTGGGTGCGGCTTCCCTCGGGGAAAATCACCAGCGACATACCCCCCTTCAGTATCTTTTCCGACTGGGCGATGGTCTCCTTGATGCTTTTCAGGTTGGAATCGTCGACAAACACGTGGCCCGACCTGCGGCATGCGTAGCCAACCATGAAAATCTTCTCGAGACTTTTCTTCATCAGCCATTTGAAGTTGTGGTTGAGATAGCCGTAGATGGCCCAGATGTCGAATGCTCCCTGATGGTTGGCCACGAAGACATACGATGTGTCGGGGTCGATGTTCTCGCGCCCTTTCACCATCACCTTCACAAACATCAGGCCGCAGCACATCCGCGACCATATATGAGCCGGATAATAGCCCCAGAAATGAGTCCCGCTGATGGCCGTCGCCACTATGGTGACAAGCGCTGTCAGGAAGGTGATCACTATGAATATCGGCCCCGCAATCACCCACTGGTAGATTCTGAAGAGCAGTTTCTTCATTTCGTTCTGTCGATAGTTGATAATACTGCAAAGTTACACATTTTTATCCACATTCAGAAATTTCCCCGCCCTTTCGTCATGTTTATTCACGAAAAGCGGCGGCCCCCCCCCTCGGCGGGGGGGAGCCGTCGTCTGTGTCTTGCCGCATTTCCCCTCAGGATTCCTGCACGGGATGGGCCTCGGCTTCCGGAGCTATCAGCTTGTAGCCTTTGCCGTGGATGTTGATGATCTCCACGTTGGGGTCGTCGTGAAGCAGCTTGCGCAGCTTAGTGATGTAGACGTCCATGCTGCGGGCGTTGAAGTAATTGTCGTCGATCCATATCGACTTCAGCGCGAAGTTGCGCTCCAGTATGTCGTTGACGTGCGAGCAGAGCAGTGCCAGCAGCTCGCTCTCCTTGGTGGTGAGCTTGCGCGTCTTGTCATCGGCGATGAGCACCTGCTTCTGGGTGTCGAAGGTGAACTTGCCGATCTGGTAGAGGGTGATCTCCTTGTCTTTCTTCCCTTTCACCCTGCGCAGGATGGCCCCGATCCTGAACACCAGCTCCTCCATGGAGAAGGGCTTCGTGATGTAGTCGTCGGCCCCCAGCTTGAAGCCCTCGAGCACATCCTCTTTCAGCGCTTTGGCTGTCAGGAAGATGATGGGCACCTCGCCATTGACGTTGCGTATCTCCTGGGCAAGCGTGAAGCCGTCTTTCTTCGGCATCATCACGTCGAGCACACAGAGGTCGTATTTCCCTTTCAGAAACGCCTTATATCCTTTTTCACCGTCAGGACAAAGATCGGCGCTGAAGCCTTTGGCCTGCAGGAACTCCCTGAGCAGCATACCCAGGTTCTCGTCGTCTTCGCAGAGCAGTATCTTGAGTTTCTCGTCCATATATAAATAGTTTTAATTATTTGCTGTTTTCATTCTTTTCCGCTTTTCCCGGCGCCTCCGCTTTCCGACAGTGGCAGCGTGATGATGAAGGTCGTCCCATTGCCGGGCTCGCTCTCGACGGATATCGTGCCGTCGAAGACGCTCACCATCTTCTTGACGTAAGCCAGTCCGAGGCCGAAGCCCTTTACGTCGTGGAGGTTGCCCGTGGAGACACGGTAGAATTTCTCGAATATCCTCTTGAGGTCTTCCTTCTTGATGCCGATGCCGTTGTCGGCTACCCTGATCTCCAGCTTGCCCCCGATGTCGCGGGTGGTGATCTTCAGCCTCGGCTCGGTGTCTTCGCGCATATATTTGATGGCGTTGTCGAGCAGGTTGTAGATTATGTTGGTAAACTGCATCTCGTCGACATATATGATGGAGTCGGAGGCGTCGAGCTGCGTCTCTATCGAGCCTCCGAATTTCTCGGCCTTGATCTTGAAGGTGTTGGCCACGTTGGCTATGATGCTGTTGGCGTCAACCTCCGAGAATTTCAGCGCGCTGGTGGTGCCTCGGTCGAACACCGACAGCTGGAGCACTTTGTCGACCTGGAAGCGGAGACGTTTCGACTCGTCGGTGATCACATCCGAGAGATGTTTCATCATTGACGGGGATTTCCTCACCGAGTCGTCGCTGAGCATCTGGCCGGCCAGCGAGATGGTGGATATCGGGGTCTTCAGCTCATGGGTCATGTTGTTGATGAAGTCGGTCTTGATCTCAGTGAGCTTCTTCTGCCTGAAGGCAAGGATGATGGTGTAGAGAAACACCACAAGCAGTATGAGCGTGAAGCAGAGCGTGGGGATGATGAACCTCACCGACGAGAAGATATAGTTGGTCTTGGTGGGGAATTCCACATTGAGCCTGTACTGGCTGTCGGTGTTGGGGAAGAGGATCTGCGAATACACCTGCGACTGCCGGCTAAGGTCGTATTTCTCCGTGGCGTAGACCACTGCGTCCTGGCTGTTGGTGATGGAGAACTCAAACGGCACCGTAAGGCCGTTGTTGGCCAGCTCGGTGGTCAGGTAGTTGCGTATCAGCGTGGAGTCGGCCCTCTCGGCCACCGGACGGTTGCCCGCCTCGCTCAATATAGAGAGTATCACCTCGTTGAGAAGTCCGCGCTGGTATAGGTACTGGCTGCGTATCACCTCCTGAAGATTCCGGTAGCGGGTCTCGATATTGCCGGTTGCGCTCCTGTAGCCCATGCTCCCGTTATTCTTCGTGCTTCCCACTATCTCGCTCGACAGGGTATAGTTGGTCACTGTCCCGTCGGGACCTTCCACCGAGTATTTGATGTTCTCGTTGTTTCCGCTGCCAAGCGTATAGTCGTCGTAGAGGTTGGCCTCTATCACGTTGACGTCTTCCTCAAGGAAATGAAGCGTCTCCGTGCGCTCCAGGTTGCTCGACGTGGCGCTCAGACAGCGCATCACTGCCTCCGAGAACTGCGCCTCGCGCATCTTCACCATATTCTCAAGATACATTATCTGAAAATACAGCAGTGCCCCGAATGTGATGGCCATCACTATCGTCAGAAGCCATATCAACGATTTCTTCATTCCTTTCTTCTTTCTCTAATATGCATTTCGTTTTAAGCAATATGCATAATTCTTTTATTGAATTAACAATTAATTACTCACTTGGTTTAATATGCCTGCCGTGGTGGATTTGCATCCGTATGCCCGTTCTCTGCGGTCTTTCGACAGTTATTAACACTCAAGTGCAAAATTAACATAAAAATATTAAACGGCAAATCTTTCGTTAAATAATTTTCTCTGTAATTGTGCGTTTTTAATCTGTTGAGATTACCGATTGCCTATTTTTTAGTAATTTCGCAACATTATTAATCATTAATCATTATCTTATGAGTCATTACCCCGCAGCGCCCCGTAGCCTGCTGCTTCCTCTCGTGATTCTTCCGCTGCTTGCCTCCTGCAGTAGCGACGAGCCCGCCCCGGTGCCGCAGGAAGCCGCACAGACTCTGCTCGTGTATGCTGTAGCCTCCAATAATCTTTATCCCAATTTCCACGCCGACACCACTGAGATGCAGGCTGCAGCCAGGCATATCGATATCGACCGGTTTCCCATTATGCTCTATTGCGTCACGCCAGACGGCGACCCTGAGCTCAAGCGGATGGTGAAACGCCCTGACGGCTCATGCTGCTTCGTCACTGTGCACACCTATGACAGAAGCATCTTCTCAACCGACCCCAGGCGTATGAAGGCCGTGATAGCCGATATGGAGGTGGCGGCTCCGGCTGAGAGGTACGGTCTTGTATGCTGGAGCCACGCCACGGGCTGGTCGCCGAATTTTTCCGGCCATCAGGTGCCGGGCATGGACAAGTCGTTTGGTCAGGACAAATATAACGGCACTTCCGACTATCTCGATATCGACGAGCTTGCCGACGCCGTTCCCGACAGGATGTTTGAATATATATGGTTCGACTGCTGCTATATGGGTGCTGTCGAGGTGGCCTATCAGCTGAAAGACAAATGCCGGTATCTCATTGCCTATCCCACGGAAATCATGAACGCCGGCAACTGCTACAACACCACCCTCCAGTACGTCTTGCGCGACGCGCCTGATTACGTTGAGGCCGCGCATACCCTTTTCAAATCATATGATGATTTCAGCGTGCCTGTTTCGGTCGGTGTCTTCGACCTTTCGGGTATCGACGCGCTTGCCGACGCCACCCGGGCCATATATGCGGCGGGCGAGGCTCCCGAAGCGTCCGCTCTCCAGAACTACGGCCGGCGTCCCAACGGACCTTACTATGATTTCGGGCAGTATACGCTCTCGTATACTGCCGATGAGGCATTGAGGAGCCGTTTCACCGAAGCCCTCGACGCTATGACGCTCTACAAAGCGGTCTCGTCGAAGGACTTCAACGGATTCCCGTTCGATACGGAGGTCTATTCAGGCCTTTCGTGCCATTATCTCGATCCGGAGGTGATTTCCCCGGCCGAAGACTACTACCGCACTCTCGACTGGTATAAGCGCGTATATTAAACCACAGACTAATATCTTGACTCTTAACTCCTGACTCTTAACTCTTGACTCTTAACTCTTGACTCTTAACTCTTAATATGTTACAGATAGATCAGCTCATGCCCGGCACAGACCAGGCCCTTGCCGACGAGATGGAGAAAGGCAAAGAGGCGATCGATGCCCTGAAGGGACTCAGCTTCGACGACGCCATCACCAAGATTGCCAACAGCATCGTCGACTTCTCCTTCAAGCTCCTGATAGCCATCCTTGTCTTCTATGTCGGAAAGCTTATTATCAGGAAAATCTACAAGACCACACGCTCGGTGATGCTCCGAAGGAAGGTAGACCCTTCGCTCACCACTTTCGTGCTCTCGCTCATAAAGATGGTGCTCTACTTCATTCTCATCATCACCATCATCGGCATCCTCGGACTCGAGACAAGCTCTTTCCTCGCGCTCTTCGCCTCGGCAGGTGTCGCCATCGGTATGGCCCTCAGCGGAACGCTGCAGAATTTTGCCGGCGGTGTGCTGATTCTCCTGCTCAAACCTTATAAGGTGGGCGACTACATAGAGACCCAGGGATACACCGGCACCGTCAAGGAGATCCAGATTTTCCATACGGTGATCAATACTGTCGACAACAAGGCCATCATCATACCCAACGGCGGCCTCAGCACAGGCTCGATCAACAATTACTCCCTTGAAGACTACAGGCGCGTAGACTGGACCATCGGCCTCGCCTACGGCACCGACTATGCCGCCGCAAAAGCCGCTATCCTCGAGATGGTGACTGCCGACACGCGCGTCGTGGAGAAGTTTGTCGAGGATGACCGCGAGAAGCGTCGGCTCGAGATGCTCGGCGAGGATAATCCCTGCGACGACGGCAACCCCGACTGCGACGGCGGCGCACTGGCCGAGCCGGAGAAACTGAGCTGGTGGCAGCGGTTCAAGATGCGCAGCCGGCGTCATAAGGAGCAGCTCGAGCAGAAGATAAAGGACCAGCAGGCTCTCAACGCCGGAATTCAGAAGCGGATAGACCGCTCGCCGTTTGTCGGACTTTCGGAGCTCGCCGACAGCAGCATCAACATCACGGTGAGGGCATGGACCCATTCCTCCAACTATTGGGCGCTCTTCTTCGAGATGAACGAGCGCTTCTATACGGAGCTTCCGGAGAAGGGCTTCGAGTTCCCCTTCCCGCAGATGGATGTGCATATTCAGAATCCGGCCCAGCCATGAACAGAAGGTTTGCCCGCCAGATCGCCATCCCCGAAATAGGGGAGGAGGGTCAGCTCCGGCTCGGCGAGGCCTCGGTGTTGATTGTGGGGTGTGGCGCCCTTGGCTCCATGGCCGCCATGCAGCTCGCGGGAGCCGGTGTGGGCCACATACGCATTGCCGATTTCGACACGGTCGACATATCCAATCTTCATCGTCAGCTCTTCTTTACCGACGCCGAGGCCGGTATGCCCAAGGCCACCGTTCTGGCCCGGCGCATGAGGGAGCTGAATCCAGAGGTCAGGGTGGAGGTATGTGAAGGTATGGCCACACGTCATAATATCGATGACCTTATGGACGGATGCGTGATGGCGCTCGATGCCACCGACAATGCGGAGTCGATGCTTCTGGTCGACGCTGCCTCGCAGACCGTTGGCATACCCTGCACGCTCGCAGGTATCAGGGAATTCTCGGGGCAGGTGACTACCTGCATACCCGGGGGAGTGCGCTATGCCGACATATTTCCCGGAGCCGCTTCGGCAGCAGGGTCCATCCTCCCATGTGAGGCGATGGGAGTGGCCGGGCCTGCAGCCGCTGTGGCTGCGAGCATCCAGGCTGCCGAGGCGATAAAGTATATAACAAAAAGCGGAAGCCTCCTCAGCGGGAGACTTCTGCTCTTTGATCTGCTTGAGATGCGGTTCTCGATGGTTTCTCTCTGACCGCGTCCCTGATGTGATATGATTATGCGACGATGCCCGTCCGGGCATCGTTTTTTTATCCGCAGTGCCAGTATTTGCGCACGAGCTTCATCATCTCGTTGTGGCTGCCCTCGCTCTTGGCGCGGAGGTCCTTGTCGTCATATTTCCTCAGTGTGGCCACGATGCCGTCGATGAGCTGGGGAGCGAAGATTCCTTCCTCCTCGAATACGGCGCGGTTCTTCTCGAGGGCGTCGGCCGATGCCATGCAGCTTGCGGGGAGCGACTTGAGCGATTCGAGCTTGGCCTTGTTCTCCTCCTTGTGGATGTTGACGCTGACATACATCTCCTCGGCTCGCCTGAGGGCGTCGGGATTGAGGAAGCCCTGGCGTGCGGCGGCTATCATGCCGGCGATGAGCTGGTAGACGTTGGCCGAGCCGTCGGCGCTGCGGAGCTCCACTGTCTGGCGCTCGGGTGCCGATTCCATGCGCGGGGTCTCGAGGGGATTGGCCTGCGAGCACATGTCGTTCTCTCCCGTCCAGCCCAGAGGCACGCGCACGAGCACTGAACGGTTGCGGTCGCCCCAGCAGATGGATGTGGGGGCCTCCTGATGGGGCACGAGACGGAAGTAGGATGTGGGCACCTTGTTGCCGAAGGCCGTGATGGCGTCGCTGTATTCCAGGATGCCGGCGATGGCCTTCTTGGCGATGTCGCTGAGGTGGCCGTTCTCCACCATCATGTTGTGGCCGTCTTTCATTATCTTGAAGTGGATATGGAGGCCGCTGCCGGCTTTGCCGGCTGTGAGCTTAGGTGCGAATGTCACGTCGTAGCCCTTCTTCATGGCGAGGGTGCGGATGATCCACTTGGCGATCATCAGCGTGTCGGCGGCCTCTCTGGCTGCTACGGGCAGGAACTCTATCTCGTTCTGCTCGTAGATCTTGTTGTCGATGGTGAAGTTGCCCACCTCGTTGTGGCCGTATTTGATCTGACCGCCGGCCTGGGCTATCAGGCTCATGCACTCCACGCGGAAGTCGTTGAACTTGGCGAACGGAGCCGACTCATGATATCCTTTCTGGTCGGAGGCGGGGAAGAGGGCCTGGTCTTCGGAAATCACGTAGTATTCGAGCTCACCCATTGCGTAAAACTCCATGCCGGTGGTGGCGGTGAAGGCCTCGGCGGCGCGGCGCAGGGTGTATTCGGGGCTCGACTTCATCGGCGTGCCCTCCTTGTCGAAGAAGGAGGCGAGCATCGTCAGCGTCGGGATCTCGGCGAAGGGATCCACGAAAGCCGTGCTGTAGCGCGGTATCACGTAGAGGTCGCTGTTGCCGGCCTCGATGAAGGGGAAGAGGCTGGAGCCGTCCACACGCTCGCCGTAGGTCAGGATCGAGTCGAGATACTCCTCGGAGTTGATCACGAAGTTGAGGGTCTTCAGTCGGTTGTCGTCGGCCGGATACATGAAGTTGACCATGCGGATTCCGTTTTCGGAGATGTAGCGCATGATGTCGGCCTTTGTGAATTCAGAAGGTGTCTTCTGAAGATACTCTACCACGCGGTTGGGGCAGAGACGCAGGTTAGCGTTCATAATAAAAGGTATTAGCTTGAGGTTGTAAATGTTAATAGTCTAATGTATGGGCCGTCGCCCTATCTGGAGGCAAAATTAGCCATTAATTCCGACACTGCCAAACTTTCCCCCCCCCTAAATCCGCCAAGTCCTTTATTGTCCCTGCGATTTGCATCATTGAATCAGAAGTCATACCTTTGTAATTGGTTAACGACTAAAACTCCTTTCATGATATGACCGAACAGGAACTTGCAGGAATGATCTGGAACATCAAGGAGATTTATCCGTGGTGTCTATGACGATACTGAGGTGAATACTCTCGGCAAGCATTTCCAGATCTACGACCCATGCTGCGGCACAGGCGGTATGCTCACCGAGGGCAAACCTTTGCTCTTCCTGCTCCACATGATCAGCAAGATGGATCGTCTGATGTAAACAATAACCGCGAACTGACCACCCGTGAAGGTTCTGCCGACAGCACGACATTCTCGGATTGCATATTCGGTCACGACTCCTTGAAGCGGCTGAAGCACACTACAGATGTGCGTTACTACCGTTTCCGCGATTATCTGGATAAGGTACGCGGCTGGAGAAACGAAGAGGCACACAGTGCCCCTGAAATTCCCGATGCCGAATTGCGTGAGGCAGTAAATATCCTCGTGACCATGTACGCCTACGTCATAGCCAAAAGCCTCCCCGACCTCGAGGGATGAACATTCCGGCGCATCGGGGCGTTGTATGAGAAACGGCACGTAAAGCCAAGACAGAATTATGGAGAAATTTGAAGACATTATCAAATCGGATAAGCCCGTGCTTATCGATTTCTTCGCCACCTGGTGTGGCCCCTGCAAGATGATGCACCCCGTGCTCGAGAGTCTTGCCGCCTCTGTAGGAGAGAAGGCCCGTATCATCAAGATAGATATCGACAAAAACCAACAGCTCGCATCCATCTACAATGTGCGCTCAGTGCCCACCCTGATGGTGTTCAAGAACGGCGAGCTGCAATGGCGCCAGAGCGGCGTCCAGTCGGAGGAAGCGCTCCGACAGGTGCTTGAGCAGTATTATTGAAAAAACGGCATTCTGATACGGCCGGCGGCTCTCCTGAGAGTGCCGCCGGCCTTGTAGTTGACAGTCAAAATAAACTCACGATGCCCCACGTTGTCAATAATACAACACCAAAACCTCTTTACAGATGAAAAGGATAAAACTTGCATTCACGGCTATCTGTCTGGCTGTCGGTCTGCTATTGCCCGCTGCCGCTGCCACCGCCACATTTCCCGACGAGACGCTCCATTATGTGGTGAGCTATAAATGGGGACTGATTCATAAGGAGGCCGGCGACGCCAGTGTCACACTCCGCAGCCGGGGCAACAACTACGAGATGACGCTCATCGGCAAGACACGTCCATGGGCCGACAAGTTCTATTCCGTGCGCGACACCCTGCTTGCCACTGTCTGTAAGGCCGGTTTCCGCCCTCTCAGGTATGAGAAGATCACCCACGAGAAGGGTAAGTATGCCCGCGACGTGATCACATATTCCTATCATGGCAATGTCACTGGCGGACGCTCGCTTAAATACCGCACCGACAGGAAGACCGGCGCCCCGACAGTAAAGGAGACGATGCTCACGGCCTCCGGCGCCGCATTCGATTTCCTTTCGGTGTTTTACTATCTGCGCACCATCGGCTACAGCTCGCTGGCCAAGGACCGCCAGATCGTCACCACCGTTTTCTCCGGCACGAAGTCGGAAACCCTCACAATCCGCTATGTAGGGGAGGAGACGGTGAAGATCCGCGACAAGTCGGCCCACAAGGCATACCACATACGCTTCCGATTCACGCAGAAGGGAAAGAAGAAGAGCAGCGACGATATCGACACCTGGATCTCGGTGGCCGCTCCCCATGTGCCGCTCTCCATTGTCGGCAACCTCCCCGTGGGGCAGGTGAGATGCATCCTTTCCTCACTTTGAATCGGGCCGCATAAAAAATACAGCCACCGCGACTTTGGCGGTGGCTGTATTTTTTATGTGGTAACGCTAAGCGTGGATTTACTTCTTCAGGTATTTGTCGAGGAAGTTGAAGAATACCCTCTGCCAGAGGATGGCGTTCTGAGGCTTAAGGATCCAGTGGTTCTCGTCGGGGAAGACGAGCATCTCGGCCTCGAGACCGTGCATCTTGGCGGCGTTGAAGGCCCTCATGCCCTGCGAGGCGAGGATGCGGTAGTCGAGCTCGCCGACGGTGACGAGGATCGGTGCCGTCCAGTTGTTGACATACTTGTGGGGAGAGTTGGCGTAGGTGCGCTGGGCGATGGCGTTGTTCTGGTCCCAGTACGGGCCGCCGAGGTCGAAGTCGGCAAACCACATCTCCTCTGTCTCCAGATACTGGGCCTCGATGTTGAAGATGCCGGCGTGGGCCACGAGCGCCGCGAAGCGTCCCTCATGATGCCCGGCGAGCCAGTAGACGGAGAAACCGCCGTAGCTGGCGCCGATGGCGCCGATCCTCTTGGCGTCGACATAAGGCTCCTGGGCCATGTAGTCGACGGCCGAGAAGTAGTCGCGCATGTTCTGGCCGCCGTAGTCGCCGGAGATCTGGCGGTTCCACTCGGTGCCGAAGCCGGGGAGGCCGCGGCGGTTGGGGGCGATCACCACATAGCCGTTGGCCGCCATGATGGCGAAGTTCCAGCGGTAGCTCCAGAACTGGCTTACTGCCTGCTGCGGGCCGCCCTGGCAGTAGAGGATGGCGGGATACTGCTTTGTCTTGTCGAAGTCAGGCGGAAGTATCACCCATGTGCACATCAGCTTGCCGTCGGTGGTGGGCACCATGCGCTTCTCCACTGTGGGCATCTTGAGCTGCTTGAGGATATCGCCGTTGATATCGGTGATGTCTTTCACCTGGCCGTTGGCGATCTCACAGACCTCGTTGGGGCGCACCATGCTGTGGCGCATTGCGATCACGCGGCCGTCCGCCAGAGGCTTCACCCCGGCGTAGTCCCACATGCCCGTGGCAAGGGTATCGAGGCGGCAGTCGGCCACATTCATGCGGAAGACGGGCTCCGTGCCCTCATAGTAGCCGTTGAAGACGATGCTCTTGCCGTCGGGCGCCCAGGCTATTCCCTCTGGCCAGTAGTCCCAGTTTTCGGTGAGGTCTCTCTTCTGGCGGCTCTGCATATCCATCACCATGAGGCGCTTCTTGTCGCTCTCATACTTCGCTGTGGCCATCGAGAGCCATGCGAGGCTCTTGCCGTCGGGCGAGAAGGCGGGGTCTGTGTCGTAGCCCGGTATCTCCTCGGTCAGGCACTCGGTCTTGCCGCTTTCCAGATCATAGAGATAGAGGTTGCTGTCGGTAGAGAAGGCGTAATCCTGACCCTTGAGCTTGCGGCTTACATACACCAGCGTCTTGCTGTCGGGGCTCCATGCGAAGCTCTCGGCGCCGCCGAAGGGACGCATCGGGCATTCGAAGGGCTCGCCCTTCATGATGTCGACGGCGTTGGCTGTCTCGCCGGCTACGTTGAAGTCGGCGAGGAAGGGATGGGGTATCGCCTCCACCCACTCGTCCCAATGTTTATACATGAGGTCGTCGACGAGACGCCCTGTAGTCTTTTCCAGACCCTTGAAGAGGGTGGAGTCGTTCTGGTTGAAGTCCTTGATGGGACTTGCATACACTACTTTCTTGCCATCGGGCGAGATCACGAAACATTCCACGCCGCTTTCTACGGCAGAGTGACGCTTGCGGTCGGTGCCGTCGGGCTTGATCGAGAAGATCTGTGCTGCATTGGTCGCGTCGTCCTTGGCGATGAAGGCCAGACGCGCACCGTTCTCGATCCACTGGAGGCCCGATTCGGAGGAGGCCGTGGTGGTGAGACGTGTGAGCTCGCTGCCGTCGGCGTTCATCCGGTAAATCTCGGAGTTGCCGCGGTTTTCCTCGATGTCTTCATACGTAAGGGTAAACACTACTGTCTTGCCGTCGGGCGATGGGAGCGCCTCGCTCACGCGGCCGAGCCCCTCGAGCACTTCCGGAGTCAGCATCCCGTCGGTGATCTCCAGCAGAGGCTTCTCGATGATCTTCTCATCGCTTTTCTGGCCGGAGCCGCAACCGGCGAGGGCCAGCGGCAGCACGACTGCACTCATTGTTACTGCTATCTTGTTCATATTTTTAGGTATTGGTGATTCAGGTTAGATCTGTCGGGTTATTTCACTTCGCGAATTTACTCATTTTTACTTAATATTCAAACCGTTTGTTTCGTGATTTTTTTCTATCTTTGCACCATACGGCTTCATCGTGTTGCCCGCATCTTGTGCGATATGGCTTATTTCCAGCCTGTTGTCTTTTTGTGCGGCTGCATTTGCCCGTTATGCGTCAGCCATGGCAAGAAAGATTTATTATCTATATAATCCGGAGACCGACAATTTCGAGCGTGCGTTTCCCTCCCTGGGCGAGCGCATGCGCCGTGTGTCGCTCTTCCTCGTGGTCGCCTGTGTGGCCGGAGGGGCACTCTTCCTCATAGCCTGGCATGGCCTCGCCTCTCCCGACGAGCGCTCGCTCCGCGCCGAGAACTCGCGCCTCAAGGCGCAGTGCAACATTGTGGAGCGCCGTCTCGACAACGCACTGAAAGCGATGGCCGACATCCAGCACCGCGACGACAATTTCTATCGCGTAATGCTCCAGATGGAGCCGTTCAACAGCTCGCAGCGTGTGGCCGGGCTCGACAATGAGAGCCGCTATAAAAAACTATCGACCATGAGCGACGAGCAGCTGGTGGGTCAGCTCAACCGCAATATGGACCTCCTCGAGAGGCAGCTTTATGCCCAGTCGCAGAGCTTCAATCAGCTCCGCGACGCTTTCGGCCAGCAGAAGGAGAAGTTAGCCCATATCCCGTCGGTTGCTCCCCTTGCCTCTCCCGATTTTACTATCGCCGCAGGCTTCGGATTCCGTCGCGACCCCGTCTACGGGTTCTCGAAGTTTCACGAGGGGCTTGACCTCGTGGCGCCGGAAGGCACCCCTGTCCACGCTACGGCCGACGGTGTGGTGACCACGGCCGAGCGCCGGGCCGTCTTCGGCAACATCGTGGAGCTCGACCACGGATATAACTACCAGACACGCTTCGCACATCTCCGCACCATCAACGTCTCCAAGGGGCAGCAGGTGAGACGCGGCGACGTGATCGGCACTCTCGGCAATTCCGGACAGTCGGTCGGGCCGCATCTGCATTATGAGGTGATATTCAAGGATGTGGCCGAAAATCCTGTCAACTATTTCTTCCTTGGCCTCTCCCCGGAAAAATATGACGAGATGGTGACTCTCGCTGAAAACGCCGCCAGCCTCATGGACTGATTCATCTATTATGGAAACCGATCCGCTCAACAAGAAATACTATAAGATCAAGGATGTGGCCGACATGGTGGGCGTGCCGCAGTCAACGCTCCGTTTCTGGGAATCGGAGTTCCGCGAGCTGAAACCGATGCGCACCGGCAGCAACACCCGCTACTACACGCCTGAAGACATAGAGACGGTGAAGATCATACACTATCTCGTGAAAGTCCGCGGACTCCGCCTTGAGGCGGCCAAGGCGGAGATGGCGGCCAACAAGGCGAATGTGAGCCGGCGTCTCGAAGTGATAGCGAAGCTTGAGGCCGTGCGCGACGATCTCAAGGGCCTTCTTGCGGCCTTTGAGAAGCGCAAATCCTAATCGGATTGACGCTTTGGTCGGCTTGTAGGGACATGCCTTCGGCATGCCGGTGGAATCCCGTTGGGTATGTTACGGTTTCAATGCTGAATTGTAATATGACGGGTCGCCGGTCACCTCTTTGCCGATGAACGGCGGCAGGGGATAGGTGGCGTCTGGCGCCGGCAGCTCGATCTCGGCCACTGTCAGCCCCTCGAGACGTCCGTGATATTCGTCGATCTCCCATTTCCAACCCTCATAGTCCACTATATAGCGGGTCTTCCTCAGTATTCCCTCCTCGCAGAGTCCGAGCAGCTCCAGTGCGTCGGCGTGAGGTATCCCGTATTCAAACTCCTTGCGGCAGCATCCCTCGGTGATGCCTTTCACTGTGAGGAACCCCTTCTCGCCCCAGATGCGGACCCTCACGGTACGTTCCGGGTCGCGGTTGAGATATCCCTGGCTTATCTCTATTTTCTCGCGGGCCATCTCCTTGAAGCTTGAGTCGGCCACAAGATATTTCCTTTCAATCTCTGTCATTTTATGGTTGTTTTATTGCAAAGTTAATGTTTTTTTGCATACAGCGGCACGCCGACGTTGTCGCCGGCGTGTCTCTATGCTGTCGTCTCAGAGACGGAGATAGTCTTTTAGTGTCTCCACATAATCCTCGAAGGCCCTTCTCCCTGTTTCCGTCACCCGGCAGCTTGTGCGGGGACGCTTTCCCGACATTCCTTTCTCTACACTGATATATCCGGCTCCGGAAAGCTTGTCGATCTGCACGCTTAGATTGCCGGCCGTAGATTCTGTCTTCTCTTTGAGATAGACGAAATCCGCCTCCTCTACATTCATCAGTATCGACATTACGGCGAGCCTGAGCTGGGAATGCAGCAGCGGGTCAAGCTCTTTCATTTCGTTTGGCTTTCTGGTTGATGATGTGGCCCGGAATTACCATCATGCAGATGAAGGCGAACATGAATATCGGCAGATACCATGCTGCGACGAGAGTCACTTTCCCTGCGATGCAGCAGAGCGTGAATATCCCGCAGGCGAGGCCCAGCGAGCCGCCTATGGTCAGCGATTTCTCCTTCACCACTATCCCCTGTATGATTTCGGCAAACGGCACAATCACCAATGCGTAGGCAAACATCATCAGCCAGCTGTCTATGCCCCCTGTCATCAGGAAAGCGAGGCAGCATGCTGTGGCCGCTATTCCGATGAAGCCGACGGCGCTCCATATCTGCGACGTGATCCTGTCGGTGTACGTCTTCACGCCTTCAACCCTTCGTTGCCTCTTCGCCATTATCGGGGTGAGGGTGCCTCCGATGATCCATATCAGAAACCACAGCCAGTTGAAGGCCTGGTTGCGTGTGATCGCGAGCAGGGTCCATATCAGCACTGTCACTGCCACAGTGAGCCAGCCCCACATCAGCATGATGTTGCCGTTGCCCACGTATCTTTCTTTCGTGCGCGAGATCATCGCTGTGATCACCTCCAGACTCTCTTTCTCAGTCATTTCTTTCTCTTCCATTTCGGTTGTCGTTTTTGGTTTCACATTTGGTTTATTTTATAAACCATTCTTGTCTGAAAAGAGGGCGGTCGCGCGTCGCCGCCCTCCTATACGGCTGCAAAGGTAATCAAGTTTATGATATAAACCAAATCCGAAGCCTGTTTTTTTTGAAAAATTTTCAATCAGGCGAAGAAGGCTTACCGGCGCCAGAAGGAGGGGAGGAGCAGCACGAGGTATGTGAAGAGCTCAAGACGTCCGATAAGCATCATGAATGTGAGAAGCCATTTCACCATGTCAGGAAGCAACGCGTACGAGCCCCCCGCGCCTGTAGCTCCATAGCCCAGCCCGTTGCAGCCGATACACGATGTCACCATGAAATATGAGTCGGTGACGGTATATCCATACATGGTGATTATGGCGCTTGCCACGACGATGACCGACAGATAGAGGGCTATGAAGGCTGTCACCCTCGACACGACGGCGGTATCGAGCTCAGATCCATTGAGACGCACCAAATAGGTACGCTTGGGGAAGACTGTCTTCTTTATCTGATTGCGGCAGCTCTCCCACATCACTATCAGTCTGTCGGTCTTTATGCCTCCTGTAGTGGAACCCGCGCATGCGCCACACAGCATCAGCAGGATTGTGAGAAGCAGGGAAAACGGTCCCCACGACTCGGCTCCTTCGATGGTGAAGCCCGTAGAGGTGACGGCTGATACCACATGAAACATAGGATAGACAAGCAGCCTGTCGAGCGTCTTCCCGGCTCCTCCTGCAAGTGCGGTAAGCAGTAGAAGCAGATACGCGGTCACGGTAATCACCAGATAGGTCCTGGACACCGAGTCGCGGTATAGGCTGCGGAATCCTTTGACGGCAGCCGAGTAGAGCGTCATGAAATTAAGGCCTGCCACAAACATGGCGACTGTAGCCACCATCAGGATATAGTCGGAATGCCAGTAGCCCAGACCCGCGTTCCGGGTGGTGAAGCCTCCCGTGGCTATCGTGGAGAAGGCCTGGCATACACTGTCGAAGAGGTTCATCCCTCCCGTCATGAAGAGTATGGTTGTGGCCGATGTCAGCACGACATAGACACCCCACACCGAGAGGGCTGTCTGCCTTATCCTCGGATGCAGCTTGCTGTGTACGATGCCTGTCGCCTCCGCCTGAAACATGGATATTCCGGAGGCCTTGTTCAGCTCGGGAAGCACGGCCAGCATGAAAAGGATGATGCCAAGACCACCGATCCACTGGGTGAGCGCTCTCCAGAAGAGCAGTGCGTGGGTGTGTGATTCCACATCCGGCATCACGCTGGCGCCGGTGGTGGTGAGCCCCGATATCACTTCGAAAAAAGCGTCGGTGAAGCCAAGGGCGTTTTCTCCGGTCATGAATGGTATGATGCCGAATATCGTGAACACTATCCAGATCAGTGCCGTGATTATGAATCCCTCCCGGCTGTGGATGGCCGATGTCTGGCTTTTTGTGCATAACGTGGCGATGCCTCCTGTAAGGGCGGCGCTGCCGGCCGCCGCTGCAAATCCAGTCCAGTCGCCCTCTCCGTAGAGAAGGCTCATGATTAAAGGAAGGAGGAGGATCAGAGCCTCGATGAGCACGAGACGCCCGGTCACATGGATGATTGTCCTGTATTTTATCATTACCGACATTCGACAATATGTTTACTGGATTGTCTCACCTTGGGGTTATCTGAAGAATCTCGTCACTTTTCTCAGCGCTCCGGGCATGAAGAAGACCACTGCATGGTCGCCGGGCCGCATCACGGTGCGACCTTCCACCAGCATTCCTTTTCCGTCGCGTATGATTCCCGCCACCGTGAGCTCGCTCGGTATGCGCAGGTCAGCCACCGGGCGCCCGGTGGCTCTCGAGTCCTCTCCGACTATGATTTCCGCGATCTCCATATATCCCAGCGATATGCACTGCATCGTGCTGATCTCGCTGTCGAGTAGCATGCTGAGGATCTTACCGGTGTTGAGCAGCTTCTTGTTGATGATTTTGTCGATCGAGAGGCTCTCTGCCTCGGGCATATACTGGAGCTCCTCTATCCTTGCCACCGTCTTCCCGACACCCTGCTCTCTTGCCACCATACACGACACTATATTGGTCTCCGAGCTTCCGGTCAGGGCAAGGAAGATATCGCATCTTCCTATGCCTTCGTCTTTCATGGTGGTGATGTCGTTGGTGAGCGAGTTGACCACAGCCACTGAGGGGAAGCGTGAGGCTACGACTCGGCAGCGTTCCTTGTCAGGCTCTATCACTGTGATGTCGTAGTCGGCATGAATGGTCTCGAGCAGGTTTTCTGTCACCTGCCCTGCGCCGGATATCATTATGCGGCGCGCCTCCGAGACCTTGCTGCCACACATCTCCGGTATCGCCCCGTAGTTTTCCGGCAATACCGAGAAATATACGGTGTCTCCCTCCTGAAGGATATCGTCACCGTGGGGGATTATCAGATTCTCTCCGCGGCGTATCGCGGCCACATGGAAAAGCCGGGGATTTGTGGCGACCTCTCTCAGAGTCTTCCCGCAGAGGCTGCCGTCAGCAAGCATCCTGACCCCTGATATCACCAGCGCTCCGTCGTGGATCTCGAGCCAGTCGGTCACCCAGCTGTGACGGATGAAGTGGCGTATCTCCCGGGCGGCAAGCCTTTCGGGCCGGATTATGAGGTCGATGCCGAATCTTCCAAACAGCTGTTTCTCCCTTTCGCCCCCGAGGTCGGGATTGTCTACCCTCGCTATGCAGCGTCTTGCGCCGCAGTCTTTGGCGATTTCGCATGCCACAAGATTCGTGGTGCCGTCAGGGGTCACGGCCACAAAGAGATGCGCGGCGTCGGCGCCGCATTCCATAAGGTCGTGGCGCGACAGCGGAGATCCATCATATGTGATGAAGTTGCCTGTAGCGTCAAGTTCCGCGAGATGCTCGGCATTGCTGCCTATCAGCACAACGTCCTGACCCTCCACGGAGAGGCTGTTGGCCAGATGAGTGCCTGTCTCTCCGTCGCCTGCGATGATTATTCTCATATCAGATGATTGGTTTCTTATCTTTCAACGGCCATCCCGTCGTTGTGGTTCGGGGGATGGTTTTATTCCGCCCGTTCTTTATCGGGATGCCGGTCAGCAGCGAGAGCAGCCGGCTCTGTCGTGCCGTATATTCCAGACAGAGGCATACTCCGATAATCGGAAGAGCGACGACGGCAGCCACCGTTGTCGTCGGGATGAAATCGAGTCCCATGGCGATGAGTGGCTTCCTGAGGGCGCCCAGAGGGAAGAGGAAGAAATAATGGAGGAGGTAGATCTGTAGGCTTTTCCGGCCGAGCAGCGACCAGAAGCCGTAAAGTCTGCCGCGATGTCCGTCGGCTATCTTTTCATAAGTCAGGCAGAGCCCGGTAGCCACCGTTGCCAGCGAAGCGTGGAGCAGTGTCTTTGCTGGTAGGGTGATGTATTCAGTGCGCTTGAAAGGCAGAAGCTCCGGATAGGCCATCACTACGAGCGTGGCGGCAAGCACTATGACGGAGCCGGTGAAGCCGAGGTCGGAAGTGGCAAACCGGTTGAACGCGCGGCTGTTGCATCTTGCCCACCCTCCGAAGACAAACACCGGGAAGTAGGAGGCGATGAACTTGAACGACAGGGCGTTTGAGACCTTGCCGGGCATGAGGAAATCGGCCACAATGAGCAGCGCCGCAGTCACTGCGAAGGCAATGAAGGGCAGACTACCGCTCATCGGCCGCTTTTTTCGTATGACCGACGCGGCCGGCAGCGTCAGCTGATAGAGCAGTATGATGGCGAAGAGCACGGGTGTGAACCAGTAGCCGTTTTTCCATAGATTGCCCCAGAGGGCGGGAAAGGTGCAGACGAGATGTTTCTGAAGTCCGGAATGCGGATAATAGAATATACATAGCGAGCTGATGGCCACCATCGGCACGATGAGCTGGATGAAGCGGCGTCGCAGCGACACCGGTGCGAAGCCTTGCTCCGTCTCCTTCACCGTGAAATATCCGCTGATGAAGAAAAACAGAGGCATGTGGATTGAGCCGATCAGCCGGAAGGTTACTGAAGGCTCTGTGCCGGTTATGCCGTAGGTGAGCACGTGCCCCATCACCACCATATAGATGGCGATTCCCTTGAGCACGTCGAAATATCCTATTCGTTTGTCTTCTGTAGTCATGTCTGCACAACGAATCCAAATCCTCAGTTTGTATATTCCTGCTGAAAATCTCTTGATGAAAACGCCTGATGAATTATTACCCTCTCTGAGATTATTGTAATTCCGGCATACGTTCCTTCAGGTCTTTGAGCGATGCTCCTGTCACATACATATAGACAGTTACGACTTCCTTGATGCGCGTATCAAGTTCTTCTTCACTGAGGAATACAGATGCGTGTGCCCCGTTGCCTTCTTCAGAATTTCTCCATGAACGCAGATGCCTTAAGCAACCTTCAAGGTTGCGGTATTTTTCACCGGGCATTGTGCGCAGCTCCCATAGACAAGGGAACGCATGAATGGCTTCGGAAAGCGTCGGTTCTCGGTCAGTGGCCTCTCGCTGCGGAAGTTTTGAGCCTTTCAGGAGAAAGTAGAGTTTTTTGAGATAAACTTCGAAGCGGGTCAGCAGCACGCCCAAGCCGACATGCTTGTCGATAAAAGCAACTTCTCGACGTCCATACAATTCGCCGAAAACTTTAGTGAAATCGATGGCTATTCCGTCGAGACTGGCATCTGACTGCAGGCAGATGATTTTAAAGAATGCTTCCACAACCTCTTTAGTGCCGGGCCAGCCACGGAGACCGCGAAGATTGGACATCACAGCTGTCGCAATATTATTGCATTTCTCCTGATCAGTAAGATTATTGTCTTGCGTCGGTTTCTGGAGAGTGGTCTCAGTCCCTGCCGTCTCTTCCTGCTCTACAGTCTCGTCAGAGATATTCTGGTCAAGGAAGAAGTTGTCGTTGTGATAGGCAAAGAGAATCTTGGCACGGTCCTCCGGCTTCAGTATGAAGCGAGACACTATGGTGCCCGCAGTGCCCATTACAAACATTCTCCTGACTTCGCGGCCAAGTATCCTTTTGATAAATTCCCGACCTCGGCTGTGGTCGAAGGTACGCATCAGAATGTCAAAACGGCCTTGGTCATTGATGTTCAGCTTGTCGACATCATCATTCACTATTTCAGAAAGTTTTTCACCGTTCAATCCGGTGATTGCGCATAGTGAATAAACCTGATAATCCGCCTGTCGCTTCTGATAATCCTTTATGTAGTCGTAGATAGTCTTATCAGCTTTCAGATGCAGATTGCCGTTCTGAATATCATGTATGATGGTGAGGGCCGTGCGCTGGTCACGTCTTTCCAACGTGGCGAACACATGATGAAGATCCTGAAGCATTTTCTTGACTACTTCACTGTCGGCGCCTTCAGTATACAGATACTTCACATAGCGGATGAAACGCGAATTTATATATTCCGCGTCAATCGTGCCGGCACCTGACTCCGTAATGTATGAATCCATCTCATACATATCGGCATCTCCTCCTTCTTCTTCGTCTCCATCGCCGTCATGGTTATCGGTGCCCGACTGGAACAGTTCTTTGTAACGCTGGCGAAGAATCAGGAAAGTCTCTTCGTCAAGAGCCATTTTTAGGGTTACATACCCATTGGAATGCTCGAATTCGTATTCATCTTTCTCCCATGTGAATCCCTGCATCTTAGATGCTTCTATAAGGCGTGTCATCTGGCAGAACTCCTTGGCAAACTTATTGCGCGAGGCAGGAGCTTTAGGAATCCTATCGAAATCCTTGATGCCCTCAGCTTTATATACCTCTTCTATCACATGAAAGGCCTTATTGATGTTTTCAAGATTGGCCTCGAGTTTGTCGACGAAAACCGACAGGGGCTGGTCCACGTACAGTTCCAATGCCTTATCGACATTCTCTTTCATCCTGGCAGGCAGATAGAAATACTTGATGATGCCGAAAGGCTTTTCCGGTCCGAAGATACGGTTGGTGCGCGAAAATGCCTGTACAACATCGATAAATTGCATCAGCTTGTCGACGTAAAGTGTATTCACCCATTTCGAGTCATATCCTGTCAGCATCTGGGTCACAACAATCAGGAGGTTCAGCTGCTGTTTTTTCTGTAGAGTGGAATAAGGCTTCTTATGCGCTAAGCGTTTGGCCACATCTTTTTTATACTGGGCGTATGTCGATTGTTGGAAACTGGTGCCGAAGCGACGGTTGTAGTCGTCGAGCATCTCAAGAATAGCATCCTCCTTATATTCCCCATGCCCTTCGTTATCGATATTATCGTCGAATATGGCGGCTACATTGAAATCAGGATAATGCTCTTTGAAAAGCTTGTAGTAGGCAATGGCTTCCGGTATATTTCTTGTAGCAAGCATGGTATGGAACTTCCCGCCTCGGCTGATCGTGGGGAAATCCTCCATTATCTTATACATCACACCCTTGTGATGGTCATCGTCCTGATATTTCTCCACAGCTATCTCTTCTACACGAATCATAGGAGTCTGCGCCGGATCCATGATGGCATCATAGATTGTCTGTTTCTTCTCGTCGTCAATCTCCTCCACCGATGCCACTCCGCATATCTTCAGAGCCGCATAGGTGCGGAGCTCGTTCTCATCCTTATCGACCATATATGTATCGAAGCCGAGCACGTTCTTGTCGGGGATACCGTTGGCGAGGGTGTATTTATGGAGCATGTCGCCGTAGATTACTCCAGTGGTGATTTCTCCATGGGCATTCTCCTCAAACACCGGCGTCCCTGTGAATCCGAACAGCAGTGCACGGGGGAAAGTATTCTTGATATTCAGAAGCATTTCACCGCCACTACCGCGATGACATTCATCGACTATAAACACGATGTTCTTTTTGTTGATGGCGTCGATTGTGGATTGAGGCACACCGTTCTTGCTGTTGACCCTGCTCATCTTCTGTATCGAGGCAACAATCAGACAGTAATCTTTTGAATTGCTCTCCAGACAACGCACTAAGCTGGCCGTATCTTTCACATCAAGCACATTGTCATCGGCATTGGCGAAACCACGGTATTCATCGGCGCTTTGGATGCTGAGTTCGATGCGGTCGAGAAGAAATACAACCTTGTCAGCATCATTGGCCTTGGCTATTAGCTGTGCGGCCTTGAAAGAGGTCATCGTTTTGCCGGAACCTGTGGTGTGCCATACGAAACCGCCTTTCTGTGAGTGGTTGTGCTTGTCCCAGTTGATGTTGTGCACACGGTCGCAGATTGCCGTCGTGGCATAATACTGATAGCTGCGGAGCACCTTCAAAGTTCGGTCCTTGTCATCGGCTATTGTATATAGGCCCACCATCTGATGGGCCATCGGTATGTTGAGAAGATTGGCGGCTATCTGCTGCCAATCATGAACCTCGTCGTTGTTGGAGTCGGCCCAATGAAACTGGAATGCTGGGTTGAAGTTCTCTTTCTTACCGGGATTGGCGAAATAGAGTGTTTTCTCAGGTGTCATGGCCACGAAAATCTGAACCATAGAAAAGAGACCGTGGCTGAACACACCCTCATGGGTATACTTCCTAATCTGATTCACAGCCTGTGTCACGTCGACTCCTGAACGCTTCAGCTCTATATGAATCACCGGGATACCGTTTATTAGCAACATCATGTCGCCGCGACGGGAACCTGCCAGAGGGTGGGCTGTCTCGAATTTTGGCTGACGCACAATCTGATAGACGCTATCGCCGGAATTGATTTCTGTCGGAGAGAATATCTTCAGATAGACAGCCTTTCCTCGGTTGACATGGTCATCGGGATTGTCGCGGACAATCTGCACCATCCCGCCATTTATGAACTGATTAAGTTCGTAAGGAGAATTACAGAGATTCACCCTTCCGATAATCTGATTCATTTCAGAATCGGTTAGAGGGAAATCGCCGAGCCGGTTTATGTCGCGGTTGTTGTTATAAATGATTGACGCCCAGTTTTTGATAAGGTCTTGTTCAGATGGATTTATGAGAATATGCGGTTGCCAGCCATGCTTGGTTAGTAGATCGGCGAGTCTTTTCTCAAAATCGAGTTCCTTGGTAAATGGTGTTATATAGTCTGGCATGATGTCGAGTGTTTATGGGTTATTTAAGGGCAATTCCTTTTTCAAGTTCTTCAATAGTCGGAATAGTCCCTTCAATCTGTTGAGGATAGATTTTAGAGAGTTCATACTCTGATATGCCCAATGGCAGATTGGATGCTTCGAGAGAATATTGGGCCACAATGCTGTCTTTCTCTTTGCATATCAATATGCCGATTGTAGGATTGTCGCGCCCATCCTTGCGTAGATGATGATTGCAGGCCACTACATATCCGCCAAGTTGTCCGACATCCTTGAAATCCAGCTCACCAATCTTGACTTCCACCACTACATACGCAGAGATGGTCAAGTTGTAAAATAGCAGGTCGATAAACTTCTCCTTGTTTCCGACCTTGAGCAGATATTCTTTTCCTACATAAGCGAAACCGGTGCCTAATTCAATCAGGAACTTCGTGATGTTGTTGAGGAGCGCATCCTTGAGCAGACGCTCATTATATTTTTCAGTCAGACCTGTGAAAGCAAATGAATAAGGATCCTTTGTCAATTCCTGCGCAAGTTCGGAAGTTACCTCGGGCAGCGTTCTTTTGAAATTGGTTATGGCTTTCCCGTGACGGGAATAAAGATCCGTATCAATAAAATTGCGCATCACGTCGCGGCTCCATCCATTCTTTACTGTCTGGTTTACGTAGAACATTGCTTTCTCAGGGGCGTCGGAAAACTTGTCGATTAAGACCATATGATGTCCCCATGGGAGAATGAACAATTGCTTGGTCAAATCTTCAGCAACTTGCTGAAAATTTGAGACTGAATCTTTATTGTTCTTATTCCCAGTCTCTTGTGAATCTTCGGCAACTTGTTGAAGATTTTGAATATACCCATCGTACAGCTCATAATAACGCTTCGCGTAGCGAAGCGAGCTTGCCGACAAACCCGTTGCTTTCGGAAGGCGAGACTTAAGGTCGCGGCTGAGTGCAGCATAAAAGCCACTCCCATATTTATTCTCATCGTTATGATTCACGATGTCCTTGCCGAGATTCCAGTAGAACCTTAACATCTCGGTATTCACCTTAACGGCAGCTTTGATTTGGAAGACGCGATAGCGTTCACACAACTCCTGCACCCAGTCAAGATATTCTTTATCCAGTATAGATATCTGTCTCATGGAGGAATCTATTATAACATTAAACGAACATGAGGTTGAGGCAAGCCGATTTAATCTGCTTCAGTTTCTCAAGCTTTGCCTCAGTCAGAGAAATCTGTCGGTCAAGATTCTGGAAGAAATCGGCGATCTTTCGCTGCTCACCGAGAGAAGGAAATGAGATATGAGCCATTGCAATATCTCCATTGTGCAGATGAACTACAGATTTACCCTGTGATAATGACGATAATTCCCTGTGAGTATCAGTATAAGTTATTGCAAGGCAAAGAATCGTAGGAGACAGAAAACTCTTGTCAACATTTATAATGTTGAGGTCACCACCAATGATAACTCCACTGATTGCCAGATGGGAAGCAATTGCAATATCTTCAGGCGTCTCACCGGAAGCAGGAATCAATATTTCATCTCCCTTGCTTATAACGCTACCATTCTTTATATCAGCGTATGTGCCAATGCTTTCTATTACAGTTGAATAATTCGTATACATACTTCCATATAAAATAATAGGCGTTCCAGAGTCTTTAATGTCTGCTTTTGAATAACCTTGCCCTTTTGAGAATGTTGCAACATCTCCAATTGTACATTTTTTCCACTGGTCGATGAAGCCTTTGAAGCGGAGACGGGGGACGGTTTCGCTCTCCTGTGGGAACATAGCCTGCAAGCTCGCCGCCTTTACTTGCCGCAATCGAGATATCTCTGCTTGAGTATTCGAGATATTTTTTAATTAGGGTGTTCAGTTTGATGTTCCGAAAACGTCATTCAAAACACCTGAAAATTTTA
>OGQO01001080.1_pt1 | contig 26570 bp, 25 predicted proteins | sample 1553241 | NCBI WGS metagenome assembly OGQO01 (sample SAMEA2579933, study PRJEB22360) | human gut metagenome | biome: human gut; feature: human-associated habitat; material: faeces | place: Denmark | collected 2008/2010
TTTCAAATAAAACAAGCCCCTCTCCCATACCTTCTATTTTTCGAATATATTTTTTGTTATTAAATACTTTTTCAAACTTCACTTTTTCGCCTCACTAATTAATCATCCTTGCATGATATTGAATTTGTCCATAATGTGTTTGTTCCTGTTTCAGGATACACATAATTATGTTTCCATCCAAATCAATTTTAGCAGGTATTTCAGTAGCAACATTACTTTTCTGAGTTTATCTAAGCTCTTTAATTCTGGCAGCCTCTGCATCTCTTGCTTCGATAGCCTTTGCTATATTAGCATCTAATTTTTGATAAATAAGAACAACTGTTATATTTTTCCATATAATTCTGCCAGTTCCAACAACTCCATACCTAACTGGTCTGAATAATCCCATGAATCCACTATAATCCGAGGATAACTTAAAATGACATTTTTTTGCATATTACTCTTTTGAAGCTCTGTCAATATAGTTTGCAACTGAACCATATTTTTCTTACTTTGTCCCACTTTAACTTTTTCTATTTCCAACTCTATTTTTTGTTGCAATTCGCTATTTCTTTTATAAAATGCCGGCAAAATCATAGCACTTCTCTTCCTAGGCTTTATCTTTTATTTTCGAAATCCATTCTGAAAATACTTCTCCCGCATTCTTTCCTGTCTTTGCCGAACACACTTCTTCATATTTGTATTCTGCATCATACTTTCCTGATGTTATGTCATAATACAATTTCATCTCAGTTGGAATCGGCATATTGTGCTTGATGCAAATAGCATCCACCTTTTCTAAATCTTCTGTTCCAAGTTTCAGAAACTGAAATGCTAACTCATTTGGTACTCCTAATTGATATAATGTTTTTACTTCTCCATTTACATCGAAAAAAGCATTAAACATTTTACTCTTTTTTTCATTAGAACAATATACATATACTTTATTGACTTTTTTTTTAGTCACCTCCAAACAAAGCGATATTAACGCTGTTTGTAAATCCATAAATTCATCTTCAAATACTTGGCTCATCTCTATGCTCCTTTTTAATTATATATTAATTCACTCACATTAACATTTTGGGCTTGTGACATGGGATTATCCAATTCTGGAGAACCTCCAAATCTATCACCAAACAGATGTCCGGCATGATCTCCTGTTTCTTTACCGTAGTTTATATACAAATTGTATATCCTGCGAAAAAGTATATTCCAAAGCCATTAACTGGATCGCATATTCTCTCGCCCGTCTTGCCTTGACCTCCATAACAACAGGATAAGTAATACTGCCTCCGGCAAGATCAGAACTTGCCATATACTTACTTCCCACATAATATATTGATTGCTCGACGCTGAACATTCCATCCATGTACTGCTGCCAACCTATATAGGATGAATACAACTGTTCATAATCTTCGGAATCTAAATATACTTGTAAATGGTTCAGAGAATTTTCAATTTCTGCGCACCATGCCTGATAGCATTTGCCAGCCTTTTCAATTCTATCTTCTACCCCAGTATCCTCCCATTTATAATCCTGATCAATGGGATTATTTTTAATAATTTCATAAAATTGCCCCTCCGGCAATACGATTGTCCCTGCATGATCTTCTACTTTCTGTATTTCAACCGTATTTTGCTCAACTGAGTTTTCTATCCTCATATTATGGCCGCATCCCATTGTTATAAGAAGCAGCATACTAATTATTACGCCCCTGCTAACTCTATTCCATTTAATGTGTCCTGACATAATCACCTCTAAAGGAAATTCTAAAAGTACAAAAATTGACATTTATTCTTCCGTACAGTTGGAAATCATAAGTGTTGTCACAAACCACTTTCCCTGTTCCTCAAACTCAACAGAGCCTCTATACTTTTCTGCGATTTCTCTGACAATCCCGATTCCAAGTCCATGATGCTCTGCATCCTGTTTCACACTTTGAAACCCTTCTCCGGTTTTCTTTACCTGCCCATTCCAGGTATTTTGAATCTGAAAGATCAGCATATAAGGGTTTCCCATATACAGTCTGGCATCAAGCCGGTGCTCTGTTTCTGCCTTTGCGGCAGCCTCAATCGCATTTTCCAGAAGATTCCCGAATAATGAGATCTTATCGGTGTCCCTGATAAATTCTACCCGGATGCCTTCTTCCACAAACAGGTTCATTTCTATATTCTTCATGGCCGCCCTGCTTTCGTATTCTTCCAGAATGGAATTCAATACAGGGCTTTCCGTATACAGGGACGACTTTTCTTCCCTTGCAAGTCCATCCTCCCATTCATCGATAATATGTACGACCTTATCTCCTTCTCCCCTTAATATCAGACTCCGGAACTGGGAAAAGTACTGGTGAACATCATGCATATATTTCCGATATAACTGATTGTTCTTTTCGATCGTTTCAAAATTACTTCTTTCCATATCGCGCTTTAACAGCGACATCTCTGCAATTTTACTTTCATTCACGATCTGTGCATAATGTGCCAGAATCACAAAGATAATTGCATTGGAAAAATATAACAGAAAAGCACCCACGCACATAAGTACCTGAATCACCCGGCTTTCCGGGAAGTCCATGAATACAAAGCTGAACAGAATCAGGACGGAAGTAAATGGCATAATCAGAAGATACCAGTCTATCGAACTGTCTTCCCGGTTATCCATTCTGACCATATAATTCCGGAAGAAAAGCAGCAGCAAAAAAGACACCACATATTCCATAAACAGAATCCCCATTCCCCTGATGGTTGCAAAATCGATGGAAAAGCCCGGAAGCACAGATGCCAGTAAACGATAGACCATCTCAAATGCCATTTCCCTTTCGCATACAAACACAATATAAAAAATAACCATATAGATGAATGCCTTTCTGAGAGACAGCTTCCACATAGTCACTGTAAAAATCCACATAACCAATGGTAAAATTACAAAATTTAACATGGAATTCTGAAAGGAATTCACTCCAAATATGATCCCTGTTGTAATAACGCAGGCACAGCCAAAGAAAACGCTGCTGTGTTTTCTTTCAAACATGGATTGAAAAAAGACACACAGCATGCCCACATCCAATCCACAGAATAAAAATCCCAGGAATAACACCACTACCTGTTCCATACCTACTGATCTCCATATTTCGAGGTTAAAAACTCTTTTTTCATCTGGTTGAACTCATTCATTTTACTTCTTGCTATCTTAAAAACCATATTGGGAAATCCATGCAGACGGATTTCATCCTTATAACAGCTCATAAGATATTTAAAATTAATGACATAACTGTCATGTGGATAACCAAAACCATACGGTTTTAAAACATCGTAATAAGCACTCAGTTTACCACCTATACGGATTTCCGGTTCCTTATCCTCCAAGCCGCCTGTGTGATACCTTCGCTTCGCAGCCGGAGATACATGTATTCTGATGCCTCTTCGATATTTTTCAATATAGACGATATCATCCGGTTTTAAGAACAGTCTTCCTCCATTGAACTTTGCTTCAAAGACCGGTCCCAGATCCAGCTCTGCCATCCGGTCCAATGCAGCCAGAATATGCCTGCTTTTTTCCTGCGGCGGCATATTCTTTTTCATAAAACGGTACGGCTGCACCTCAAAGCTGTGTGGCGTTGGCTCCGCAAAGCCGGTATAAAATACCAGTACCACACTGTCATCCATTTTCCGGATCTCTTCTGCGGTCCGCTCCCCATCCATTCCCTGCATCTGAATATCCAGAAAGATGAGTGAAAACCTTGCAAGCTCCATTGCTGCAAGCAGCTCCTTTCCGGAGGAATATTGATGGAAACGGACGGTTTCACGATATTTTTCACACTTTCTGATCTCCTCAATTAACAGATTTCGATCCAGTTCAGAATCGTCACAAACTGCTATGTCAAACATTTTATTCTCTTTCCTTCAAAATCCGATCCATGGTTTCACGATCCATATATTCCATCCATCGACTGCCATCAATAGACAATCCGGAACCATACATGGCTTCTACCTCTTCCGGTGCCAGAATGTAAAATTTAGACTCGGTAATATCAAAGTTCTCATCAATAGACAGGCTCATCCAGATCATCCATCCATCTCCAATGGAAAAATACTGCGTGGCCTTGGTAATATAGGGCATATCCTCCCTGAAATCAATTATCCTCGCTGATAACTCCTGATAACGGTATCCATTTTGTATGTGCCAGAGATTTCCGTTTTCACTGATTTCAAGTTCCGACTCCGGTACAAAATCAAAGTTTCCGATATACTTTTTCAGATTTTCTTCCTCAAGCAAAGTCTCTGCCTTTTCAATCGTCTGTTCCTTTTGAGCCTCATATTCTTCGACAATTCCTGCAACTTCATTTTTATTGGACACATAATTAATGACTCGGCCGGATACAAGTAACAAAAGCAGTGAGAGCAATGCTCCAATATAAATGATTGCCGCTTTCTGCCATTTGGTCTGCAGATCATAAAACTCCATCTTAGACTTTCTCATTTTCACATAAGCAGAACGATATCCTCCAAAACCAAATGCCAGTGACATAATTGGTGCAAAAATGGGAATAAAAGCAATCATCCCGACCGGCATTCCATTACAAATCCCCCAGAACTGCGGCATAAGAAATCCGGGCCAGCAGAATTTATCCAGGATCCCCATGGTATCTGTCTGTTCTTCCTTACCTTCTTCTGTATTCACGCTGTTATTTATTGTTTCATTTGATTGTTCCATCTCTTTTCCTCGCTTCTTTTTTATTCAAATAATGATTGAAATGCTATTGCTTTGCCAAATGCTTCCTCCAGATCTGCTGAAAACTCCTCAAGGTCTTCCTCCGGATCATCATGATATATATGTACATATACTATTTCATCTAAATCATTAACCCCAAGGTTAATTCGAAAAGTAAAATCTCCCTTCTGTACCTTCTCATCCTCATACGCTTCCCGAACTGCCTTAATAAACTGCTGTTCAAATTGCTCTTTATCCTTCTCATTGTGAATCCCTGCATCCAGTCTATAGCTTGGTTCAGGATCGTTCTCATATTCGCTGACCGTTATAGAGTTTGCAATAAGGCACTGTCTCATATACTGAGCTGTATAGTCTGAATAGATCTCTCTGCCGGGAACCCATGTTGCGGTAAGGCTTACTTCCATGTTGCGAATGGTTACCGGCATCGTATAAATAACCATCTTGGGATACTTTTTATTGGTATATCCATCCGTATTGAATCCACATGAGACTTCAATTTCTTCCGGAGATGTTTCAATTCCATATTGCCGCTCCAGCTCTGCACAAACCTCCTGCCGTGCAGGCGCTTTTTTCAAAAGAATGGAATCTACCCGGTACCACTGTGAACATGCACAGCCGATTATGGAAGCAATTACCACACCTGTCATCAATAAAAGCAGTACACGATTGTCCTTTCGGGTTATCTGTCTTTTGAAATAGAAATAAAGATACTCCATATTCTCATTGCCGGCATCTTCCCCCTGCAAACACTTCTTTAATGCTTCGATCAGATAATTTACCACTGCCCTGTTATTCGCTTTCTTCTTCCCCGCAGCCTCCAAAAAAGTGTCCAGCCGCTGTGTCCGAAGCATTTCCAGAAACTCCTCAGATTCAAACAAATCCTGTAACTGTTTAAGATCTTCTGTCCCTTTCTTTCGATCCAGTTGTTCATTTAAAACCTTCAGATATCTTTCCAGTCCTTCCTGTTCACTCACCATTTCCCTTGGTCCTCCTCATGTATATGTATTATAAATCAATATAACTTCTATTTCTGTTTACTGTATCGAAGATCCCGTGTCCACACAATATAAATGACAAAATTGTACATCGGATATGCAGATTTTGATCATCTAATACAAATCCATTATTTTTACATATGCTTCATTTTCCATGTTATAAAGTTCCGGATAATAAAGTTCTACATAATAAAATTCTGCCTCTTTATCTTCATTTCGTATCCAATGCCTTGTCACATCATAGTTTTGTTTATTAACCAGTATCTGATCAACTTCACAGTCTCTGATATGTTTCCTGCATTTCATCCCGGCATGATTGTAATAAGTCCCCCATACCTCCTGATATATCCCGTACTGAAAATACAGGCCGTCACTGGTTGAAAACCTGTATTGAAGTATGACGGGATCTCCTGTCTCACCGGTATCGAGTCTGAATTTCCACTTATAATACAGACCGTCATCTGTTTCATATAATTTCAGATCCACCATGTCCGACTGGTCGGGATACAAATAGTTAAACAAATATTGCAAAAGCACCTTGGCAGCCGGTACTATCTCTTTGGTGTTACGGTCAACTTCCCAGTAACCACTATAACACGGTACATATTCTCCCGCCTCATCGTCCTCAGTGGACGGCTTCTGTGAATATGCAGTATAAGCATACTGCTCTCCATCCTCACTAGCCATCATATAAGCAAGCACCTTGTAATCAGACAGTTCTCCTGCTTCGTTTACGCATTTCCACTTATAATATAATCTATCCTCAAATTCATATAGTTCAACACCCACCATATCCGACCGGTCTGCATACAAACTATTAAATAAATACTCCAGATTTTCTTTCGCATCTTCCGGTATCGGACTCTGTATTTTTTTTGTTAAGCCTCCATTTACTTCTACCGCTTCGCTGCTTATCCTGAAATCTTCCTGATCATCCATCTGTATTGCATCACTCGCAGGATCTCCATTCCGGTCAATAAAGTACCATGCACCATTCTGTTTTACGGCTGCAACACCTTCTTGAAATCCCTGATCAACTTCTTCAAATTGATAATCAATGACAAGGTCTCCGTCTTTATCGATAAATCCCCATTGATTCTCCTTTTTGACAGCCGCCAGTCCCTCCTGAAATGCATAAGCTGCCTCAAAGGTTTCCTTTCCAATTGGATTTCCTTCATAATCCACAAATAACACTTTATGTTCAAAATCTAACACCCGGACCATTTGTTCTCCGGCATCCATAACATAAAAAAATCGTCCTTCCCCAACAGAACTTCCTTGTCCATCCACAAATCCATATTGCCCGGAAGAATCTTTTACTGCGAATAAATTGTCATCAAGTATCTTAACATCTTCATATGCTTCCAGCTCAATAACCTGCGAATCACTTTCGGCACGATTGTCCGCACATCCGCAAATCATAACCAGAAATACACAGCCTAATATGGAGATTAATTTTTTATGAAGCACTTCCGTTATCCTCCTTCTACGATCCACAGCTATCCGCATGATTCCTGCTACTCTGATTCCTCTGGATATAAATCCAGCATATCCCAATACCTTTCATTCCAGATTTCATAATTATCCTCTGATTCCTTGTTGAAAATACTTCTCGGAATGAGTTCTTTTGTCTCACTGTTTACCATCCAGAAATTCCGATAGGAGTCTCTGGTATGCTCCTTATACGTCTCTCCATTCTCATCATAATGCGTGTCCCATATCTCATTGTATATTGCATATTGATGATACAATCCATCCTGTGTTAAACCATAATATGCAAGAACACAGGGTGCCGAAATCTCTCCCGCCCCAAATTCAATTTTCCACTTATAACACAACCGGCTTTCTGTTTCATATAATTCAATATCCACTATCCCTTCCCGGTCCGGATGCAGATAATCAAACAGATATTCCAGAAGTTCTTTTGCAACAGGTATGATCTCTCCTGTGTCCGGATCAATTTCCCAGTATCCTCCGCAATTTATAATCATAAAATATGATCCCCGCATGTATTCCGTATAACCATAACGCTCCTCATCCTTACTTATCCGCTTATACGCCTCATAGGCAAGCACAATAGGATACGTCAGTTCCCCTGCTTCGTCTATGTATTTCCACTCATAATACAGCTTGTCCTCTGTTTCATACAGCTTAAGATCCACCATCTGCGACCTGTCCGGGTGCAGATAATCAAACAGATATTCCAGATATTCTTTGGCATCCTCCGGTATTTGACCTTTTGCTTCTTCTGTTATACTTTCATCGGTTTCCTGCTCTTCCGGAACAGCTTCTGTTTTCGGCTCTTCCCGGGCATTTTCAGAAGCTTCATTTTCTGTTTCTTCTACATATGCATCGTTTTCTTTCTGAACTTTCGCCGCTCCGCAGGCAGACAATATCATGCTGACTGCTATAACGAAAATAATTGTATTTTTCTGTTTACACACGTTTATATAATTTCTCCTTCTTCCCGCTTTCTTTCCCACGATTCAGCCAGCACCTACCACATTGTACCGTCAGGTGGGATGATCCATGTAAGGATTCTATTCTTATTACCTTCCCTTTCCACTACATATTGTAGCGTGACCAGTTCCCCTGCCTCATCGATCCGGTATATTATTCCACCATTATATTTCTTTAGCGTATTATCCAGCAGATACAGATATTTCTCATCTACATAGAACTGGTATGTCATATCAAATTCCTCTTTATGCGCTACAACAATATAATCCTCCGACATTTCACTAAAGTGATCCAGATACTCATCTTTTGAGAATATATTTTTTATATCCTCCGCACTTATATCCAGATCCTTAAGCTTCAGAAGTTCACCTGTATGCAGGTCAAATGTACAGCCATAATAATAACATCCCCCTCGTTCCTCTCGTACTTCTTCAATCTGTAAGATACTCAAAATATCATCATCCATATACATAATCCTGCTTTCCAAGCTATATAAGCCCGGCTCTTCTGCCACATCCTCATCACCATACCTCTCTCGCAGATCAGCCACTCCATCTAAAAAGCAGGCGAATAGATTATCATAATCATTTCCGGGAAAATCTAATAATCTTCCCGTTCCTGCAAACCAGTCCTGTTCTTCTTTTTCAAAAAATTCTGTGATTTTCTCTGCTGCAACGGTATCTCCAGAAACAACCGGTCTGTCATAATAAATAATGGCCATCGTCAGTCCATCCTCATTGTAAATAGAATAGTCTGTACGTTCTATGGTAACTTCCAGAGTTGAATTACTTTTCGTTCTTCTGTCTGCCCACTCCTTATCACTCTCAAACCACTTCCTGTTTTCCTGTTCGGCTGCGTCCATCTCTGCTTCTGTCTTTGTATATTCATAATTCTTTACGATTTGTGTTTCCGGCTTTTCATATCCAACCCATGCAGCAAATAACAGACTCATAATAATCATTGTACTTCTCATGTTCGTTCCTCCAAAATAGTGTTCGTTCTATGACATTCCAGGCTCCCGACATGCGATCTGTCCTGTTGTACGATCTGTGTAATAATAAAGCTCTGTGACTTAGCTGTGTCACTCCCAGCATAATGATTCCTAGAAGAATTTCATAAATTTTCATAGTACAGTTCCCCTCATCTATTTTCCCTGTTCCCCACAAGAAAGTGATATAATCTATTTTCTATGATTTATTTTAACGTAAATAAAATAACCATACAACACAAATGTCAAAATTATACATAAGATATGACAATTTTAATCATTTCATGTAATTATCTTTTTTTCACTCCTGGTCCCCTGCACTATGGTAAAAGGTTACAAAAAATCACCTCAAACTTCTCTATCCACTTTTTGTGAAATTTGTTGCTATTTCCATATATTTTGTGTTAATATCTTATCAAAGCATACCGTTTCTTACATTCTTTTGTTTCATTTATGACAGAACAGCATCCGCTGTTTTATCTTCCGGAAACTCATTATAGAAAGTCTATGCTTTAACTATTCCAATTTACTTATTTTAATAAGCAGGAGATTTTCAGGATATTTATATCCCTCTGAATGTTTGAATCCGTATGTAAGGTGTTTTCTATTCTTCCATGCAGCATCTACTATAGATATTGCATAAGATAACTGCCTTTTCTCCTGTGATACGAAAGGAGATCTATGAACAGTTGGAAGTATGCCGACAAAATGAAATACCTGAACCCTATTGATGATGAATTCTTTAAAAAAATGGCAGAGGATAAAAATTTTTGTCAGGAAGTACTACGTATCGTGATGGAGGATCCTGGTCTTATCGTACAGGAACTGATTCCACAGAACAGCGTGAAGAATCTGCAGGGACGCTCCGTGGTTCTGGATTCTTTCTGCAAGACATCAGACAACCAGCATTGCAACATTGAAGTCCAGAAAGAAAATGATGATGACCATATCCGCCGTGTCCGGTACAACGGTTCCTGTATTACTGTAAATATTACAAATACCGGATCGAAATTTAAACAGGTGCCAGACGTATGTGTCATCTTTATATCCAGATCCGATATTTTTAAAGGAAATCACCCCTTGTACCATGTGGATAGTGTCATACGTGAAACCGGAGAAATCATCAATGATGGCTGGAAACGCGTCTTTTTAAATACGAAGGTAAAAGATGGCTCAGATGTTTCACGCCTGATGACCATTTTCACCGAAGATGATGCTTATGATGACCAGCGTTTTCCGTACACCTCTGCGCGGAAACGCCTATTCAAAAAAACACCGAAAGGAGAAAACGAAATGAGTGATATTGTAAGAGAAATCGTAGAAATTGAATGTGCCAAAGCAGCTGAAGAGGCAGCGCAAAAGGCTACAGAAGAAGCTACCAAAAAAACCTCCATTAAAAACATCAAACTTCTGATAAAAAATGGAGTTCCCCTATCAACGATTGTGACAACATTCTCCTATATTTTTTCTGAAAGCGACATTCAGAAAATTTATTCAGAGTGTGAAAGCAATACCATTAGTTAATTCAATAGAGATGTCCTATAGTGTTTATATCTGATGGGGCATCTCTAATTTATCAAACGTAATATTTTATATTTGTTCCTCAACCAAACCTATAAATAGATAGCTTTCATTTTTGTACACTGTTCACACATTTTTTACCTGAAAGTTCATCATAGGTATAACCTACCTTTTTTCGTTCCTGGTCTGCCAGTGTTTCTGCTTCATAAAATCGTTTGGTAAGTTCCTGATACTGCTCTTTTGTGACCGAAAAGAAGAACAAATCATCTTCCCGGCTATAATATGCTTCGCTTTTCATTTTCTCGGTCCATACAAATTTTTGATCATCCGACAGATCAAATGGCATAGTTACAAGAAATGTCTCTTTTCCATTGCTCCATACTGCTTCTTCCATGAAATAGACCCCGGAGACAGTATCTCCATTCTGATCCAGTTCGCACATACTGCAGCGCATTCCTTCCCAGTTCCATCCTAACTTGTTTGTTCCAAAGACCTGCTCCCACGGCGACTTTATTTCATGCCATAAATGAACCGCATCCTCTTCCGCGTCATATTTAAAAATATATGTCATGTATTTCCAGACACAGATTTCCGGGAGTGAATCACCATCCATGTCAAATACATAGTAAATATACTCATGCGGATCAAAATGCTCATCTATCTTTTTCATTTGCTGTTCTGTCCGTTTAAGACCGGCATAAATATACTCGGAATTATCCTCGATATTTCCTCCTTTAAATTCAAGGTAGTGTCAAAAACTACCTGTTTTTTTGTTCTAAAATCTTTTAAAAACCTTGATTCTATGGGAAATCTGCAATAAAAAGAGCATTGACCTCCCTTTTCGTGTATAATGAGTTCACCACAAATCCATTACCTCGAAAGGAGCCAATGCTCATGGACATTATACAATACTTACTTTCTTTAATTCAATATCTTTACCAGCAAAACTGTTGGCTGATCAGTTTTATCTGCAGATATATCCCACTTAAGCAGTGGGCTTTCGATGATTCCCATTCCCCAAAGTATCAAAAATTCAAGATTGATGAACCTCCTCTGATCACTGACTTCCGTCAGGACTGGACCTACAGGGAGCTGATCCCTTACTACGAAAAGCGTTACGGTAAGAAAATCCGCCCGGTCAGCCGACGTTCAGAGTGTGATATCCCTGACTCCTGCACCTGTCCGCGTTGTGATGCACCAAAACCGTTCCTCTACAAGAATAACGGTTCCAAAGGACAGCTCATGTGCAAAATCTGCGATGCCAGGTTTTCACCTGATGAAAGCAGGTTCGCTTCTGTGAAGCTGCGTTGCCCCCACTGTGGCAACACCCTGGTTCCTAAAAAGGACAGAAAACATTTCATTGTCCATAAATGCGTGAACCCTAAGTGCCCCTACTATCTGCACAATCTAAAAAAGGTAGATAAGGCAGATCTGAAAGAAGACTTTGGCAAGAATAAATACAAGCTCCATTACATCTACCGTGAGTTCACGATGGATTTTTTCAGCATGGATTTAAATACCCTGCCCAGAAATGCTTCCTCACTGAAATTCAGCAGACACAACGCCCATGTCATGTCCTTATGCCTGACGCTGCATGTTAATCTGGGACTTTCCCTGCGCAAGACATCACAGGCTTTAAAAGACCTGTATAACATCAGCATCTCCCACCAACAAATCGCCAACTACTGTAAGACTGCCGCCATCTGCATCAAGCCTTTCGTGGATCAGTACCCCTACGAAAAGAATGAGGTCTTCACTGCTGATGAAACCTACATCAAAATCCGTGGTATCAAAACCTATGTCTGGCTGATCATGAATGCCGCTACCCGCTCTATCCTTGGCTATCAGGTATCTGATAACCGTGGTGTCGGACCCTGCATCCTTGCTATGCGTATGGCCTTCCAGAACCTCAAAAAGCTTCCGGAAAACTTTAAATTTATTGCTGACGGATACAGTGCTTATCCCCTTGCCGCTATGGAATTCGCAAAGAAATTTGGCAAAGATTTCACTTTTTCCGTCACTCAGGTAATTGGACTTACCAACGGCGACGCTGTCTCTACAGAACATCGTCCATTCAAACAGATGATTGAACGACTGAACCGTACTTATAAAGCTTCTTACCGCCATACAAATGGGTTCGACAACATCGACGGTGCCAACTATGATCTGGCTCTCTGGGTCGCTTACTATAACTTCCTACGCCCGCATGGGCATGCAGGCTATAAAGTCCTCAATGAAATAGAAATGCTCCAGGGTGCCGACAACATGCCCGGCAAATGGCAAATCCTAATCCTCCTTGGTCAACAGACCATTCTGAATATGCAGAAAAACAGCACTGCTACACCGGAGCGGAACTGTTGTCAATAGAACCGTGGAATACCGGAACAGACGGCTTTGCCGGCTGTGAGGATATGCCGCGAAAGTCTATTGACATAAAGTTCCCGGATTATCCTGTCCAGCAGAAAAGGGGCAACTGCACCCTTTTCCTGCCTTCCGGCGAGGATGGGTTCGGGCAACGCCCGATAATGGGTCAAGGGACTGGTCCCTTGTGGGTTCTTAGGGCAACGCCCTAAGCCCTCGGAGAGCGTATTGGAATTAATATCTGCAATTTTCAAGGTTCATTTGAGCCTTTTTCTTTGGCTCTGTTTTTTCATAACTTATTTGACACTACCAAATTCAACACTAAAATCCATTTTCCCATAAGCATCTTTAAGAACTTCATAAACTTCATCACTTACAGCCTGCATATTCTCATAAGGAAAGTCACGTGTACTATCAAAGCTCTTCGCTCCGGATTGTGCTGTCTCACTTATTGGCGCTATTTCCTCTTCCTTTACCCGAATTAATTCCTTTCCTCTCCATTGCAAAGTTTGTAAAATATACCCATCCCCATTTCTAATCCAGTTCCGGATACCATCCTCCTCTATTTCAATCCACGCAAGAACATCATCATATACCACTTGTTCAAAGCACCAACTTTGATTATTCCATATATACAAATCGTGGATTTCATATGCGGGAACCTGATCGATTGCCACCATCATATCTACATAGCCATCCCTGTTGGCATTCAGAAATTCCGGATAACTTTCAAAGCGGGAAGTCCAGCTTATGTCCTGCATTTCTTTATTCCCACGATAAAGTGTAAAGTGATATTGCATTGGTTCTCCATCTTCTATTTCCAGTACAGCCTGATAGGTTTCTTCTTCACCCAGACAGAATTCATACCGCGCTTCCCTGTTCACAAAAGAAATATCACTTATAATCTGTGCGATGATGCCATCCGCGCATTCCACCATTTCCCTGCCATACTGGTTTCTGACCTCCTGATCCCACGGTTGTGAAACCAGTTCCGATTCTAATCGAAGCTTTCCTTCTACATGAACCAGGAAGGAATCATTCTCCAAAAACAGCAGATAATAAGCTTCGTTACCCTGAGCTGCTTCAAATATCTGCCCAATCCCATATTCGTTATTATTTTCCACATAATGCCACATTTGGTCATAGTCGATGATGTCGCAGAAAAAGGCCTTTGCTTCCTCATAGGTAAGTATTTCAGATGTAAATTTCTTCTTAACTTCAATTACCGGGCATCCGGCATGAATGGCATCCTCAGTCGGTTCGCACTCATAAATCATCCAGTCTTCATTTTCACTTTTATTTATATCATAATCCTTCAGGCACTGATCCAATATTTCGTCCAGTATGTCCAGATTGCTGCGATCGGATCCGGTATCTTCACGTATGGGTAAAGCATTGGCAATCTTCATCCCCTGATCAGATTTAAGGTCTACATTCTTTTGCACACCGCATCCCATCAGCAATAATACCGTTATGAATAAAACAAACAACTGTGTTATTATATTCTTCATTTGCTCCCCATCCCGTTACGATCTTCACCCACAGTATTTCACATAATTTACGTTACCAAAAGGGATCTCATTATACAATGCCAAAGGCAAAATTGTACATCAGATATACCATTTTTTGTCAAAAAAGCTACACATTGAGGTTCAATGTGCAGCTTCATTCTTATCCTGTTCTCTATATTACATTCTTGCATTCTGTACATTTTCCCGGAACCAGTCATAAGCAAGCTGTACGCCTTCGCGCAGCTCAACCTTATGTGTCCAGCCAAGTCCGTGAAGCTTATCCACGTTGGTAAGCTTTCTCGGTGTACCGTCCGGCATATCCTTGTTCCATACGATCTCACCCTCGTATCCGACAACATCCTTAACAGTTTCTGCAAGCTCCTTAATGGTTACTTCCTTGCCGGTTCCGATGTTCACATGCTGTTCTCCGCTGTAATTCTCAAGCAGGAAAACACAGGCATCTGCCATATCATCTACATACAAGAACTCACGAAGCGGTGTTCCGGTTCCCCAAAGCTCTACGGAAGGGGACTTGTTTTCCTTCGCTTCATGGAATTTCCGGATCATGGCAGGCATTACATGGGATCCCTGTAGGTCATAATTGTCATGCGGTCCATAAAGATTGGTCGGCATACAGCTGATAAAGTCATCCCCATACTGTCTCTTATAAAACTTGCACATTTCAAGACCGGCGATCTTGGCAATGGCATACGCCTCATTCGTTGTTTCCAAAGGACCGGTGAGCAGTGCGTCCTCCGGAATCGGCTGCGGTGCCATCTTCGGATAAATGCAGGTGCTTCCTAAGAATAACAGCTTCTTTACCTTATATCTGTGGCAGCACTCGATCACGTTACACTGGATCTGCATATTCTCATAAGCGAACTCGGCAGGTGTGGTATTGTTTGCATTGATGCCGCCCACCTTGGCTGCTGCCAGAACAACTACATCCGGCTTTTCTTCTTCGAAGAAATCACGTACCTGCTGCTGGTTGGTCAGATCCAGTTCTCTGTGTGTTCTTCCAATAATATTGGTGTAGCCCTTGGATTCAAGGTTACGCACGATTGCGCTTCCAACCAGCCCCCGATGTCCGGCCACATAAATCTTATCTGTTTTTTCCATCATCTGATAATCCCTCCTGAATGGTTTCTCCTATCAATATATCTTCTTTCTGCCATGGTGCGGCAGGAAAAGCATCATATCCGGTACGGTCACCCTCCTTCGGATAATAAAAGGTGTAGCCGTGCATATCATAAGCAATCGTATCAAAATGCTCATAGTCCTTCTGCTTTACAAAATATTCCGGCGTAAAGCTGCGGACATTTTCTATTCCAAAAGCTCCTGCTTTATAAATTCCAAGTAAAATCAGGAAAAGAAATGCAATCCTTCCCCGGTCAAACCTCTGGATCCATGTCACATAAACATATCCCCAGTCCAGTACGGCCGTAAGCCAAAGGAATACGCAGCCATAACGGACAAGCGGTGAAGTGGCCATCCAGAATACAAAGCAGACATTCACAACACCAACGGAAAACAATATAGGAAGCTGGTCTTTTTTCTTCCGGATCAGTGTTCCAAGCACGATACCAATCAGTAGAACAAGTCCGCTGACTGCCAGCAGAAAAAATCCCTGATCCGTCAGTGAAAGTGACCGGAACCAGTCCGGAAACCACTCTGTGATTTCCTCTCCATAACGGGTCACATCACTGTACCCTCTTCCCCAGACCTTGATTTCACGGGCATCGTATTCTGCCGCGCCCTTCGGAATCTTGTAAGGCAGATCAAAGAGGTCAATCGAAGTAAACGGGTAAACCAGCCATCCGGAAAGCAGTACATTCCGGATAAAATACGGAAGCGCCGTAAGGAATCCGGTCAGCAGAAAACAGCCCGTCTCCTTCCACCTCTTCTGCCGGATCATCTGTATCGCAGGATACCATACCAGCAGCAGAATCACAGCTCCCGAAAGCTTCATTGTCAGAATGGTTATACCCAACACACAAAGCATGGCGTAAGGAAAGTAGTCTGTCACACCCTCCTCCACCAGCATGAGCCACCGGATCACCACATAAAATACCAGCAACACCATAAAATAATCGGATGCCGGTGAAATCATTTCATCAAAAATATTAAACAGGTAGTATGCCGCCATCACACGGGCAAAGTCTGACAACCGGAAGCTCCTGCTTCCCTTCTCCCAGAATCTGCTCACACATACCACGGAAAGAAGCCACGCCAGAAATCCCGCTCCGCAGTGAAAGGACTGTCCTCCCAGAAAACGGAAGCTATACAATGCGGTCCATGGAAATGCCGCGCTGTTGTAAGCCAGCCGGCTGTGCAGGTTTCCAAGTCCCCGGATTACTCCGTATTCTTCAATCCACCGGATGCTCTGCGCATGATACAGCCCGGTATCATAATGCTCAATCCCACGAGATGTTCCGTAGGCATACAACAGAAAGAGCAACGCATAAACCATTGCTCTTTTGATATTCTTCTGATTCCATAACTGCTTCAGTTCTTCTCCAAATCTGTCCCGGTAAAAAATCACACCGGCCGCTGCCAGAATGAGCAGCAGCACATTTGCAAGAAGTCCTACTTTGTAGAATACACTGAACATCTGGGCATAGAACACAGTGAATGCCACTCCGGCATACACACAGCCGGACCATGTCCGATGCTGTTCCCTGCGAAACTCTTTCTCCTGCTTTCTCCGGAATCCGGCCAGCAATTCATAACAACTAAATCCGAGTAAGTAGCAGGTAATCAACATATAAAGAAAAATACCAATTACGGAAATCATTAGCGATTCTTATATTCCTCGCAGCTCATTCCTGCGATCTCTTTCATATCTGCGTCCATCATCATGGCAACCAGACCCTTGAAATCTACATCTCTCTTCCAGCCAAGTGTCTTCTCGGCCTTCGTACAGTCGCCCCAGAGGAATTCCACTTCTGCAGGACGATAGAATTCCGGATTCACATCTACAAGAAGTCTTCCTGTTGCAGTATCGTATCCCTTCTCGTCTACTCCGGTTCCTTCCCAGCGGATCGTAATTCCAAGCTGCTCGAAGGATTCCTCTACGAACTCACGAACGGTATGGGTTTCATTGGTTGCAAGCACGAAATCATCCGGCTTGTCCTGCTGAAGCATCATCCACATACCCTTTACATAGTCGCCCGCAAATCCCCAGTCACGCTTGGCATTCATATTCCCAAGGCTTAATTTCTCCTGCTTACCTGCCATAATGTTTGCAATGGCAAGCGTAATCTTACGCGTCACGAAATTCTCTCCACGTCTCGGAGATTCATGGTTAAAGAGAATACCGTTGCATGCAAACATGTTATAGGATTCTCTGTAGTTTACAGTGATCCAGTAGGAGTAAAGCTTGGCTGCTCCGTACGGGCTCTTCGGATAAAACGGAGTCTTCTCACTCTGCGGCGCTGTTTCCGGGATTCCTCCAAACAGCTCAGAGGTGGAAGCCTGATAATATCTGCAGTTACCACCATTGACACGAATTGCTTCGAGAAGCTTTAAGGTGCTTACGCCGGTTGCTTCTGCGGTATATTCGGGAACCTCAAAGGATACGCCGACATGGGACTGTGCAGCCAGATTATAAACCTCATCCGGGCGGATTTCAGCAATCAGTCTCATCAGATTGCTGGAATCGGTGGTATCTGCATAGTGTAAGAAAAACTTCACTTTATTGTATTCGGAATTGAGAATGTGGTCGATACGTGCTGTATTGGAAATACTGTGTCTGCGCACCAGACCATGAACCTCATATCCCTTCTCTAACAGGAACTCTGCAAGATAAGAGCCGTCCTGTCCTGTAATACCTGTAATTAATGCTATCTTCTGCATAGAATTCTCCTTTTTCCTTATTTATACTCTTTTATACTCTGCCTGATTCAGCGCTATATTATCCCAATCTCTCTTAAGCGAAAAATTGCATATTACACATTCCAATTGCAATAATGATCCCCAGAATAGCTCCCATCAGTACCTGCAGCGGCGTGTGTCCCACAAATTCCTTAAGTGCCTTCTCGACATCAATGTTCTTGCCCATCTGGGTGAAAATCTCCATCATTTCATTCAGTACCTTGCCCTGCTTACCGGTTTCCTGACGCACACCCATCGCGTCATACATCACCACAATTGCAAAGACCGCCGCCAGTGCAAATTCAAAGCTTCCGCCTCCATACCGGATCCCGGTTGCCGTTGCAAGTGCACATACTGTTGCGGAATGAGAGCTCGGCATTCCACCGCCCCCTACCAGCCGTTCTGCGACAAACTGTTTGTTCACAATAATATGGATAATGGTTTTCAGAACCTGTGCAACAAACCAGCCGGTGATTGCTGACATGAAAATACTGTTATGTGTTAAGTCTGTTAAAAATGTCATCCTATTTCATTCCTTTAATGTAACTTTCAATTGCATCGTGCCAGTCTGCAAACCGGTAATCGGAGGTAAGCTTTAACATATAGTTCTCCAGAATGGAATAGGAAGGACGCGGTGCCTTCGCTGCAAATTCTTCACTCGTAATATGATTTACCTTCGTATTCTTTCCTGCAAGACGGAAAATCTCTTCCGCAAAGTCTGCCCAGGAGCAGCTTCCTTCACAGGTTGCATGGAACAATCCGTAATTCTCGGTAAAGAGCAGATGTGCAATCGCTCCCGCAAGCTCCTTCGTACTGGTAGGGCTTCCTACCTGATCTTTTACGACACTGACCTGATCATTGGTTTCGGCAAGACGCAGCATCGTTTTCACAAAGTTCCTGCCGTCTCCATAAAGCCATGCAGTGCGGAAGATGAAGAAACGGTCTGCAAATTGCTTTACCATGTTCTCGCCCTGCAGCTTCGTTTTTCCATATATGCCCTGCGGATCCGGCGTATCAAATTCGATATATGGATGATCCGACTTCCCGTTAAACACATAATCCGTAGAAATATGAACCATCTTCGCGCCGGTCTGCGTTGCTGCAATACTTAAGTTGCGTGGGCCGATGGCATTAATGCGGTAAGCATTGTCCACATCGGTTTCACAGGCATCGACTGCGGTATGTGCAGCACAGTTGATAATCGCATAAGGCTTTACCTCGCGTGCCAGCTTTAATACCTCATCAATATTCGTAATATCCAGCTCGTTTACATCTGTATTTACAAACTCAAGCTCCGGATTTCCTGCAAGCTCCAAATTAATGGCCCGTCCTAACTGACCATTGCATCCTGTTACAATTATTTTTTTCATCATAAGCCTCCATGATAAACTCTTCTACTATTTTACCCTTTTCTTACCATTTTCACAAGTGAATTTCCAATTTAATAAAATTTAGCCTGCAGAATCACTATTATATATGTCCTTAAAATTTATCAAAGCTTAATAATTTTGTTAGTGACTGCTTATTCTTCCTATGCTATAATAGGCAATGTGAGTTTTTAACCCACAGAATTACAGAAAGAGAGGAAATTATCATGAAGTACTTAAAGGCGTTATCCATAGTTGCCTTATCGGCAGCTTTTATATTAACCGGCTGTGGAAAAGATACAGAAGAAGTTCAGCCTGTTGTCGAGCCCATCATCCAGTCTCAGCCGGCTAAGGAGGAAACCACGCAGGAAGAATCTGTAGAAGAGGAAACTACTAAAGAGGATGTTCCCCCGGAAGAAGGAATGGTCCGCAGCCCTCTTACCAACGAATGGATCAGTGGTGATCTTGAGAAGGCGAGACCGATTGCCATCATGTCCCCGAATGATTCCGGTGCATTGCCGCATTATAATCTTTCCAAAGCCGATATCCTTTATGAATGTCCGGTAGAGGGTGGAATCACCAGAAGCATGGCTGTTATTAAGGACTGGGAAGGCTTAGACCGGATCGGTAATGTCCGCAGCTGCCGCGACTATTTTGTATACTGGGCATTAGAGGCAGATTCTATTTATGTTCATTTTGGCGGGCCTTTCTATATTAATGATATTATCGAGCGTGAAGGAACAGACAATATTACAGGATGTAATTATGGTGAAACCCATCATGATGGATTATATGCCAATGCATTTTACCGTACTAAAGACCGTAAGGCTCCCCAGAATGCTTATGCAAGTGCAGACGGCATCAACGAAGCAATCGATAAATTAGGTTATTCCAAAACCTACCGCGACCAGTACTATCAGGGTGCACATTACAAATTTGCTCCCTCCAGCACACCGAATACTCTGGAATCCTATAGCGATGCCATTGATGCAAAGGAAGTAGATTTAACTCCTGCCTATCCGATTACCAAAACCTCCTTCAGCTATAATGCAGAGGATGGTTTATATTACCGCAGCATTTACGGAAAAGCCGATGTAGACGGTGCTACCAACGAACAGCTTTCCTTCAAGAACATCATTATTCAGAGTACCTATTACGAGGTGCGTGATGCAAAGGGTTATCTGGCATTTCAGGTACATGACACCACCAGAGACGGTTACTACATCACCAACGGTAAAGCAATCCATGTAAACTGGAAAAAGACCGCTGACTACGAACCGACCAAATACTATGATGACAACGGTAACGAAGTAGAATTCAATACCGGTAAGACCATGGTATGTATTATCAAGGATGGAGACAGTTTCTTGGCTGACGGTGTATCCATCAACTAAACTGCAGCCTTTATCACTAATAGTCCATGAATACAAAAGACAGGAATGTACATGCTTTCCTGTCTTTTTATTTTGGACAAATTGTGCTAAACTGTAAATATTGAAAATTAAGGGGAGGGTTATACGTGATTAAATTCAAGCAATTATCCTTACTTACATTATCTGCGCTGCTGATTGTTTCCGGTTGCGCCGCATGCGGCAGGGCAAATAAAGATACCACACCTTCTGTAGACGTAATTACAACCATACCGGAAGACGCTGAAGATTCTTCCGTAGATTCCTCTAGCAGTGATTCTACAGATGATAATACAGATGCTGCAGCCATTCCTTCCCATGAAGGAATGGTCCGCAGCCGGCTGACGAATGAATGGGTAGATCCTTCGGTTGCTTCTACCAGGCCGATTGCCGTCATGATTCCGAACTCCAAAACAGCGAGTCAGTACGGCCTCTCACAGGCAGATATTCTCTATGAATGTAATGTAGAAGCCAGCATGACACGTCTGATGGCGATCTTTGATGACTGGAGCAATTTTGAAAAGCTTGGAAATATCCGAAGCTGCCGCGACTATTTCGCTTACTGGGCATTTGAATGGGATGCGGTAATCGTCCACTATGGTGGTCCATTCTATATGGATGAAATCATGGGGCGCAACGACACCCAGCACATTGACTGCATTGATTATGGAAGCGCTTATTACCGGGATGTTGCGAAGAACGATTATGACAACGCTTTTACCAGTACAAAGCTTCTGGAAAAGGCTATGGATTATTATGGTTATTCTGATAAGTACCGGGATGGCTATGCAGATGAACAGCATTACCTCTTTGCAGATGACGAAGCGCCAAATACGCTGAATCAATATGCAGATTCCATTACCGCTGCAAAGGTAGATATGTCACTTGCTTATCCTGTTACCAACTGCTATTTCATCTATAACGAAAAGACCGGACTCTATGACCGCTACCAGCACCTTTCCCGTGACGTGGATGGTCCACATATCGATCTTGCAAATGACCAGCAGCTATCCTTTAAGAACATTCTGGTTCAAAATACCTATTATGAGGTTCGTGACCAAAAGGGATATCTGGCCTTCCAGTGCCACGACACTACACGAGATGGCTGGTTTTTCACTAATGGAAAGGGCATTCATGTTACCTGGAAAAAGGCTTCCGATTATGGTGCAACCAGATACTATGATGATGACGGCAACGAGATTCTTCTAAATACAGGAAAAACCATGGTTTGTATTCTTGCAGACGGAGATTCCTTTACGGTCGATAACAATGTAATTTCCTCGGCACCATAACCTGTGAATTATGTCTGATTTCTAAACACCCTGGGCGAAACATAAGGCGCTGCCAACGGCAGCGCCCTTTCTTTCCTTACCGGTTATTCTGTTTTATTCACCTAATCCATTCTCAATTGCAGCAACCAGAGAATGCAGTGCTTCTGCCTCATCTTCCCCATCACAGCAGAATTCAATTTCATCGCCGCACTTCACACATGCACCAAGTACACTTAATACACTCTTGGCATTAGCTGTATTTCCCCGGAATGAAAATGTAATTAAAGATTTAAACTTCATAGCCTCCTTGCACAGGATTCCGGCCGGTCTTAAATGAAGACCTGTAGGATTCTTAATAATCACCTTCTGACTTACCATACTTCCATCCTCCTATAACATGACATTCTGAATAAGGTCAGCAAGTTCCTTTGCATCATGTTCAATCATCTGCTGGTCTTTTCCTTCGATCATGACACGAACCTTCGGCTCCGTTCCGGAAGGTCTGATCAGAACTCTGCCTTCACCTGCAAATTTATCCGTAAGCTTCTGAATGGCTTCAGCAATTTCAGGATACTCCATGTACTTCTCTTTCTTATGGTTTGGTACCTTCGCATTAACAAGTGCCTGAGGCAATACCTCCATAATGGAAGCTAATTCTGAAAGCGGCTTGCCGGTCTCAACAAGAACCTGTAACAAATGAAGAGCGCTCAGCAGACCATCACCTGTCGTATTCTCTTTAAGGAAAATAATATGTCCGGATTGTTCCCCGCCAAGACTTGCATCAATTTCCTTCATACGCTCTAATACATAACGGTCGCCAACCTTCGTCTGTTCAATGTGGATTCCGTTTTTCTCACCCATAAGAAAGAAACCAAGATTACTCATTACGGTTGCTACAATCGTATCATTGTTCAGCTCACCGTTCTGCTTCATATGGTTACCGATGATCGCCATAATCTGGTCACCATCAACCACGTTACCAAGCTCATCTACTGCAAGAAGCCGATCGGCATCTCCATCAAAAGCCAGACCAATCTGTGCCTTTTCATATACAACACGTGCCATCAGCTCTTCCATATGGGTAGAGCCACAGTTAGCATTGATGTTCGTTCCATCAGGCATATTATGAATCGCTACTACATTACCGCCCAGTTCCTTCAATGCCTCTACGGAAGTGTAATAAGAAGCTCCCTCCGCACAGTCTACCACGATCTTCATTCCGGTCAGATCCACCTTTACGGACTGAATGGAATGATTGATATATTCTTCACGTGCATCAGTACGATACTTGATCTTTCCGACATTCGAACCAATCGGGAACTTGATCGAACTCATATTGTCCCGGATAATGGCTTCGATCTCATCCTCCAGGGAATCCGGAAGCTTATATCCGTTTCCGTCAAAGAATTTAATTCCATTAAACTCCACCGGATTGTGGGATGCGGAAATAACAACACCTGCATCTACCTTATATTTTCTGGTCAGATAAGCTACCGCCGGTGTGGGAATCACGCCTACATACACAGCGTTCGCGCCAACCGAACAAATACCAGCCATCAATGCATTTGCCAGCATATCTCCCGAAATTCTCGTATCGCATCCAACCATAATCGTTGGTCTGTGCTCATTTTCTTTCGTAAGAACATAGGCTCCTGCCTGACCCAGCTGCATAGCAAGCAACGGTGTTAATTCATCATTGGCTACTCCTCTTACACCATCTGTACCAAATAATCTGCTCATGTTTTAATATATTTCCTTTCTATTCTTGTTTTGCTGATATATGCACAACTACCTCTACCGGCTCCAACAGACGTACATCGTCCGGAAGTCCGAAGCTCACTTCCATAGTATAGAAGCCTTCCTGCAATTCCTCAAGACTGAATTTTTCCATCAGGTCATTGATATCAACAGTACCTTCCAGACTCGATGCCTGAACCTCACTCAGATCCTGCGCCAGTCCGATCACCTCAATGATAAAGGTCTCTTCCACACCGGATACGCTTGCCGTAAACCCATCCGGCAGATTGGTCACATGAATCCTGCTTTCTCTCATTTCAATCTTCTTGGAAATTTCAGGCTCAATATCCACCGTTACTGCTACAACACTGTCTGCCAGATCAACTAACTGGACATTATCCGGCAGATACTGTAACAGATCAATTTCCTCTGTAAAGGTATCACTCTTATTCGTCATATCCAGCAGTTCTGCCGGGATATCAATACTCTGGATTTTCTTAAGAACACTGCTCTTTCCACAGATCGTTACGGTCTGCAGATCACACTCCACATTACCGGTAAATCCATAACCGTAAGTCGGTTCTCCCTGCGTATGGAACACAAGCGGAACTTCCTTGGTCTGCAAAATAGATACCTGAACATTTACGCTCTTTATATTCTGTGTAATATTCGGATCATCCACCGCATTGCCATCGGCGTCATAAAGACGGATTTCCGCGCTGGTACTGATATCACTCGTAAATCCGGTTACGGTAATCTCCGCTACCGCTTTGGAAACAGAAGTAACTACCGATTCCGGTCCGGAAATCCGGACCAGGTTCTGATCCGTTGTAATATCGCCAACCATGTAACCATCGCTGACCTCACCGGAAATCTTCGTTCCCAGAGCCATGGTCTTGGTCTTCTTATTCTCAATATTCAGCTTCACCGTATCGCTGCTGGGTGTAATGCTGTTAATCTGATCCTGGTTAATGTTTGTAGCAAGCTTAATCGAAACCGTATCGAGACTGCTGATATTACTTACATCCGCTGTCGCCACGATATTACTTTCGGACATACTGGATACCACAGATCTCGGTCCCCGGATCGTCACCCGGCTGATGACATCGGAATTCTCCAGCACCTCATATACCCTGCCCGACTCCGTAATTGCATCGGTATTTTCCAGAACAACCGGCACATTATAAAACGATTTTGAAGTCGTCGGGTTTCCAATACTGGTTCCAACGAGCCACAACACAATAGAAAACAATACAGAGATCAGCTTCAGGCCAAGATTTGTCGTCAGTTTGTTTTTCATTTCGACCACCTGCCCTTCCACACAATCCGTTTACGGCTGTCTTCTTCGGATTTGTTCTGCAGATCACTCAGTCTTGCCCGAAGCCGTTCAGCATCTACATTCCGTTCCAGATCGCCCCCGTAAGCCACACTGATCTTTCCGGTTTCTTCCGAAACAATAATGGTAAGGGAATCTGTTACCTCAGAAATACCAACTCCGGCACGGTGTCTTGTACCAAGTTCTTTACTTAAACGCATGTTATCGGAAAGTGGCAGATAACAGGTTGCAGAGGTCACCCGGTCACCACGTACAATCACTGCTCCGTCATGCAGCGGTGTATTATGCTCAAAGATATTGATCAGTAACTGACTGGTTACCACTCCGTCAATTTCAATTCCTGTCCGTTCGTAATCGGTCAGGGACTCATCCTTTTCCATAACAATGAGGGCACCCGTTCTTGCCCTTCCCATTTCTACACATGCTTTCACAATTTCGTTAATGGTCTTGTCGGAGAAGCGGCCACCTTCCGGTCCTCTGCCTACCGTAATCGGGATAATGCTGCTGATAATGTTCTTTCGTCCCAGCTCCTCTACGGCTCTCCGTAACTCCGGCTGCAGAATAACCACAACTGCCGTAACAGCCACGCTGAACAGGTTATTCACAATCCAGAGAATGGTATTCATTTCAAAATAAGCTGCAAACAGGATAAATACTGCAATAACCAGAATTCCCTTTAACAGGGACCAGGCCTTGGTATTTTTAATCCATACCAGTATATGATAAATCAAAAATGACAATATGATGATTTCTACAATATCTGTCCATCGGATCCCCGACATTCTGGACACATAAATTGCTATCTGTTCGATTGCATGCTTCATCGGTTAACTCCATATCCTTTTATTTATGGGATTGGGAAGGTACAGGTTTCCGTTTATGGGAATTGATCTTCTTTACAGTACGTGACGGAGCTGCTACGTTAATCTTTGGAATTGCTTTCACGTAGTAATAATATTCGTCATCCTCAAACTGAACCTTCTCTGTCCTGCTATAATCTACACTAAATACAAAAAACTCAACAACCTTG
>OGQO01001087.1_pt1 | contig 26470 bp, 18 predicted proteins | sample 1553241 | NCBI WGS metagenome assembly OGQO01 (sample SAMEA2579933, study PRJEB22360) | human gut metagenome | biome: human gut; feature: human-associated habitat; material: faeces | place: Denmark | collected 2008/2010
TTTACAATTCATCTCACCACCTATAGAGGTGGGAGAATCCTTGTTATATCTTGTTAAAGTAATGTCATTTTAGCATAAGGTATTTTTCCTGTAAAGTTTCCGGGCATTAATTTTTACTTATTTTGAAAAAGCAGACAAAAAAATCCTGCCGCACAACTGTTTCCAGCAGTGCGGCAGGGAATGCACAGGCACATATTGATTAATTAATTATTTATTTATCTCTGCGGTGTTTCAGATGAAGTGCAAAGAATGCAAGAACTACGTCAAGCAGTGCAAATGCGAACATGAAAGCTGATCCTGCAACTTTTGTGTTATCTGCTGTTTTTACCTGATTTGATTTCTGAGAATCAGAAGTTGTAGTTCCGTTGGAAGATGTTCCATTTGTAGAAGTTCCGTCTCCACCATTGCTTCCTGTTGTTGTACCTGTTGCTGTCGGTGTTGGTGTTGCTGTTGCATCCGGATCTTCTGTCGGATCTGGTGTTTCTGTTGCATCTGGAGCAACTGTCGGTGTTGGAGTTACTGTCTCTTCTGCACCTGGTGTTGGAGTTGGTGTTGCTGTCGGTCCTTCCGGATCTGTCGCTCCCGGTGTTGGAGTTGGTGTTGCTGTCGGTCCTTCCGGATCTGTTGCTCCCGGTGTTGGGGTTGGTGTTGCTGTCGGCTCTACCGGTACTGCGGTCGGTCCCGGAATTACTGCACTTGCAGTTCCAAATCCGAAATCCATTCCTGACCACGGGATTACAAATCCGTTTGACCAGTACTCTCTGTATCCAAGACTTGGACACATATTGCCTTCATCCCAGTAATTGAATGAAGATGTAAATGTCATAGTCTGAGTGTAAGTTACACCTGTATCAGGATCTGTAAATGTTACATCCTTTGTAATAGATACTGTGTACTGTACTCTGTTGTCAAAAGTACCTACCGGAAATACTCCTGCGATGTGGATCTGTCCCTCACCAAGAATAATTGCTCCTGCATAGTCAGGATCCACTGTAATATTTCCAAGGTCTCCCTCATCAAATACAACTGTCTGTGTCAGTGTTTTGTCTCCAACAGTAAGAGTTGCCTCTGCCACTCTGGAAAGATCGATATGGCTTACAGTTCCTGTCACCAGAAGTCCTACTGCCTCTGCATCCTCTCCATCTTCCTCTGCTGCAATAACATCTTCACTTTCTTCCGGTGTTTCTTCCGGATCGATCACTACATCTGCGACACTGTCAGAATCCTCATCCGAAGTATCCTCGTCTGTTTTCTCATAAAGAGTGTCTTCATCGGAAGTATCTTCATCTGTGTCTTCACCTGTGTCTTCATCAGAAGTACTCTGATCTTCGGAATCTTCATCAGAATCTGTACTGCCTTCTGCTGTGTCTTCAGCAGTCTGATCTTCATTCGCATAATCAGGTTCATTCTGCTCTGTAGGATATTCATCGGCTGCCATTGCCATACTTGCACCCTGCATAACCATTGCAGCGCCGACGAGGCATACGGCAACCTTTTTCCATCCTAACCATTTCCTATACATTTCTTTTTTCCTCCTCATTTCCAAGAGCGGCGTTACCGCCGCTCCTGACCACATCAGTGGATTTCTTTATTTCACTCTAACTTTTACAACCTGGCTCCAGGAAGGTGCATAAATGTTCTTGCCATTTGCCACTTTGTAGCTGCGCACACGTACATAATAGTACCTGCCGCTTGCGAGACCTTTCAGAGTTGTTTTGCTAATTGTATTTTTATTGATTGTTACACTCTTTGTGGTCTTGCCCTGGAACTTATTATTCTGGCTGTACTGTACTACATATTTTGTAGCCTGTGCATCACGTACCCAGCCCACAGCCAGTGTCTTCTTACCAGTACTCTTTACAGATGGTTTGCGCATCTGTTTCGGTCTGATAATAAATGAAGCTTTGCCTGCATATTTTGCAAACTTGCCTTTACCTTTGACGATAACAGTTGCATAGCCTGTATTCTTGTTGTTCTTATAGGTTACTGTGTAGTACTTATTTGCAACTTTCTTCTTTCCATTGTATACAGTAACGGTCGGTTTCAGATTCTTTCCTGTGTATACATAGGATGTCTTGGAAAGTTTCAGATTAAGTTTCTTTGTAATCTTGGTGTATTTGCTTGTAACATTTACAGTTCCGTTTGCAGATTTGATTGAAATGCTGTATCCGGATGGTGCTCCAACAACTTTTCCTGTGTAGGAGATTACTTTTCCTGCTGATTTCTTATTCAGGTTGGAAACTGTTGCAGTCCATTTGTTTGCACTTGTAAGTGTTACTCTCTTACCTGTTGCCTTTCCATTTGCATAGATTTCAACAACAAGCTTGGAAGGACGGGAATCAACAACATTATTCAGGTCGTTCCATGTGTTCTTAACAGTTACTTTTGTCTTGGCAACACTGTGAGCATAAGTTACTGTGTAACCTTTCTCTACATCTCCGGATACTTTGACGCTATAACCGGATACCGCAGATGCAACTACTTTATAAGCAATTTCTTTACCTGCTTTGTATTTCGGAAGTTCTGCCCATGTCTTGGTCCAGGATTTTCCAGATTCAAGAACTGCCTTGTCACCAAGTACTTCTCCATCTGCATAAAGCTGAACAAGTGTATCTGTCGGACGGATTCCGTCCTGGTTCTTTGCATCATTCCATGCTGCCTTGGCGCTGATGTTTACAGTTGCCGGTACATGTTTGTAATTAAGGGTAAGACCTTCCTCATCAAGGATATTTCCAGATACAGAAACTGTGTAGCCTTCCTTCTCTGTACTCTTAACCTCGTATTTAATTCTTGTTCCGTCTTTCTTGACATCAACCTGTGCAAATTTAGCCGTCCAGCTGTTCTCTGCATTCAGAGTCACTTTATTTCCTGTTGCTTCGCCGTCTGCATAAAGTTCTGCTTCTACAGAGTCAAGACGTACTCCATCCTGGTTTTCTGCGTCATCCCATTTTACAGATACCGGAATCTCAACAGTTGCCGGAATATATGTGTTTGTTACAACAAGACCTGTCGCTGCGTCTCCACTTACAGAAGTCTCATAAGATTCCGGAAGTCCGGTAACCTCTGCTGTGTAAACGATCGCTTCGCCGACTTTTCCAGTTCTGTTCTTCTGCAGACCGGTCCATGTCTTGGAGAAATCACTTGCACTCTCAAGAATAATCTTATCACCAACTTTTACGCCGTCTGCAAGAAGCTGTACATAGTAAGAAGCCGGACGAACATTATCCTGATTGTCCTTGTCATTCCACTTAGTTGTCAAGGTTACATCTACAGTTTCTGTCTTGTGTGTGAATTTCAGTACAAGACCATCTGCTGTACTTGTGCATGCACTTGTGTATGCATCTACATCAGATTTGAGTGTATAAGTGATCTTCTGTCCTGCGGCATATACCGGAAGGGCTTTGACGGTTGCTTTCCACTCACCCTCTGCTGTCAGGGTTACTTTGTTTCCTGTTGCTTCGCCGTTTGCAAGAACTTCAGCTTCTACAGATGCCGGACGAATTCCATCCTGGTTATCTGCATCATCCCATGCTGCGGATACTGCGATATCTGCAACTTCCGGAGTATGAGTTAAAGTAACTACGATTCCGGATTCAGTACTGCTTACAACTGCTTCATATCCTTTGGCAACATCACTTGCTTTTACGGAATATGTGATTGCTTTTCCGGCTTTGTTCTTTTCAAGGCCTTTCCAGGTCTTTGTAAAGTTTCCAGCCTCATTCAGGGTGATTGCATCACCAACAGCTTCACCGTCTGCTGTAAGCTGTACACTGTAAGTGTTCGGACGGATTCCATCCTGGTTATCTGCATCATCCCATTTGGTAGTTACAGTTACGTCTGTCTTGTATGTTGTATGTGAGTATTTCAGTACAAGTCCCTTAGCCGGGCTTCCCTCTACTACGCAGTCATATCCATCAACTTTGGTTGTTACCAGAGTATAATCGATTGTTTTGCCGTTTTTCTTGAGATCCATCTCTCCGAAAGAAGCTGTCCACTTGTTGTCAGCAGTAAGTTTTACTTTCTTACCTGTGGATACATCATCGGCATAAAGTTCTGCTTCTACAAATTCCGGACGGATTGCATCCTGGTTCTCTGCATCATCCCAGTTAACAGATGCTTTGATCTCTGCCACTGCCGGTACATGAGTTGCTGTGATGGTAAATCCGGTTCCTGCATCTCCTGTGATCTCTGCGGTATATCCGTCTTCACCACCCTTAAGGCCGACTACTTCGACTGTATAAACAACTTCCTTACCAGCTTTGTACTCGCCAAGTCCGGTCCATGTCTTGGTCCATTTGGATTTCTCATTGACTGTGATCACATCACCGAGATTTTCGCCATCAGCTTTAAGCTGTAAGCTTACTGTCTCCGGACGAACACCGTCTCTGTTATTTCCATCTGCCCATACAACAGTTGCTTTAACATCTACTGTCTTAACTGCATGTGTATAGTTCAGAACAAGTCCTTCTGTTGCACTTCCGGTTGTCTTGATCTCATATCCCTCAGCTTTGGTGGATACGAGAGAATACTCGATTGGTTTACCATTTTTGTTTACTGCAAGTCCCTCGAAGGTTGCTTTCCATTCGTTATCTGCAGTAAGTTTTACTTTCTTACCTGTGGATGCATCACCCGCATAGAGCTCAGCTTCTACAAACTCCGGACGAAGTCCATCCTGGTTGTCTGCGTCATTCCAGTTTACAGATACTGCAATATCAACACCTTTTGGTGTGTAAGAGTTCTTAAGTGTGATTGCTCCTGTTTCTTCATCCTTGGTAGTTGTGATGGTATATCCTTCCGGAAGTCCGGATTCTTCTACTGTGTATTCGATCACTTTACCGGCATTGTATTTCGGAAGGTCTGTCCAGGTCTTGGTCCAGTTTCCATCAGCGTCTGCTTTTACAGTTACGTTATCACCAACGTTTACTGCTTCTCCGCCTTCAACTTTTGATTTAAGCTGTAAGCTTACTGATGCAGGACGGATTCCATCCTGATTTTCTGCATCATCCCATGTTACATTTGCTGTAGCACTGACTTTTGCGATTTCATGTGAGTAAGTAACAACGAATCCATCGTCTGCACTACCTGTTACTTTTGCAGTGTATTCTTCCGGATCTTCTGCTTTTACACGATAAACAATATTATTTCCTTCTGCATCTTCTGCATCCAGAAGTTTCCATTCATATGTCCAATTGTTTTCTGCATTCAGTTCGATTGGATCACCACAGTTTTCATCATTTGCTGTCAACTGAAGTGTTGCTTTTTCAGGACGGATTCCATCCTGGTTGTCATGGTCATCCCATTCTGTTGAAAGAGTTATATTTCTACTTGGAGTTACGGTAACTTTTACATCATTAGCATTGACACCATTCCATGCAGCACTAACTGTTGCATTACCTCTTTTAACACCTGTAACAACGCCGCCGTCTACTGTTGCAATGGACTCATTATAGCTCTTCCATGTAATCTGCGGATTCTCCACATATGCAGATCCATCCCATGCCTTTGCTGTAATTTTTTCTGTAGTCCCCTGCTTAACAGTTAATTCAGCTGGCTGAAGAATCAGTCTTGCATCAGATGTTACCTCTACCTCACAGGTAGCTGTAGGATCAAACGGATAACATTTGATTGTGATCGTAGTCTTTCCAGGAGAAACAGCTGTAAGATGCAGCATTCTTCCATCTTCCGGATCTGCTTTTGCTGTAACGATATTTGTATCGCCTTCAACCATCTCAAGTTTTGAAAGCTTCGGATTACTCTTATCTGCCCAGAACTTTCGTTCCAGTTCTGTTCCATCTTCCTTAATAAAGGTACCCAGGATTGTTGCTGTACCGGATTCTCCCATCTTCATAGATAAGGAGTTTTTGTTCAGATACAGTCCTGCTTCACCATTAACCTTAATGGCGATACTCTGCCATACACCATAAAGCTGTCCAGTTTCCATCGGTACATAATATTTATGGCTCAAATAAATATATCCACTGTATGGAGTCTTTCCTGTAACGCTTACTTTTTCTCCTGCCTGCTTTACAATATCAATATTATAAATACCGTTACCATAAAACTGGGCATTCAGACTTCCATGACCGTTTTCAAAATAACCGATTTTCCAGGTATCTGTAATATCTTCACCGGCCTTGTTGGTTTTGGTTTCACCCTTAGTTCCGGTAATTTCTACAGCTTCACCCTTTACAACAACTTTCTGGTTTTCGGTTACATTTACTTTAATATCTTTTACTTTTGTTCCTTTGTAGCTTACTGTAACAGTCGTGCTCGCTGTTGTCTGACCTTCCGGAAGATCCTTCGCAGTGATAACACCAACAGAATCTACTGTTGCAACAGCTTCGTCAGCTGACTTCCAGGTTACATCACTGGATGTATTATATCCTTCTCCGGTAGAACCGGCTTTATACTGCCCCATATTCCAGAGTGTCCAGGCGATTTCCTGTGTACTTCCCTGAGGCATGGTTACTTCATTCTGTGCATCAGTCAGATAAATTCCATTTTGTACCACTTCTACGTCTGCTTTTACAGCATATGTAGTTCCATTTTCTGCTTTCCAGGATGCGGTGATAACAGTCTTACCATATCCAACCGCTGTAATCTTTCCACCATCTACAGTTGCAACTTTATCATTGTCAGTTGTCCAGTTAAATACTGCATCTGAAACTTCCTGCTTATTGTAATAAGCAGTTGCAGTAAGAGACTGGCTGCTGCCCTTGGTCATTGTAAGAGAATCTTTATTTAAAGAAATTCTACCACCGGTAGAAGTCACTGTAACACCCTGAGTAGCTGTATCCTGATATCCGTTAATTGTAGCTTTTAATGTAACAGTTGCAGATCCCTCTTTTTTAGGACGAATCACACCATCTGTACTGATAGATGCAATTGCTTTGTTATCAATTGACCATACAATATCTTCTTCTGGAATGGATGTTGTTACATCCGGGTTTTCTTTACTATAATCAAACAGTTTATATTTGATCTTGTAGTCTTTGGCTTCGTCAGCTGACAGTGTTATGGTAGCTGGTTCATCAAACACAATACCATTGACTGTAATCCGAATAGGTTTGGATTCTGCTGTTTTCTCTTCTCCTGTAGTCTTATCCGTATAACTGTAGATAATTTTCATAGAAGTAGCACCAGGCTTCAAAGCTGTAACTTTTACTTTTCCCTTATCGGCTGTTGTAGCAGTGATCACAGATGAGTCATCTGCATATTCACTTGCAGAATCATCCATAAATTTATAGGTATAAGCCGGAGATGATACTGCGCCATTTCCACCGTTAAAGGCCTGAGTAGTAATAAATGTATAGTCGCCCTTCTTCGGAATACTAACTGGATCCGGAGTCTGGACATAAATACCAGGTGCCGGCAAACTAACATCTCTTCTGAAAGTTTCCTGCAGTTTTGCTCTTTCATCAGGTGAAATCGCAGTAGTATTCAGTTCTTTACCTATCATTTCATGAAAATCAACATAATAATTATGATTGATTGTTCCCTGACCCTTACTTGGATAAGCTTTGTAACTCATTGTACATTCTTTCATGCCTGCTTTGATCTTGCCGCTCTCATCTCTTGTTGCAGCAAAATCGGTATAGGCATTGTCTTTTCCCCATGAGTCGCTTTCTGTTAATACTGAGTTATCAATGATATCCTGAGAGGTAGGAGAACCACTTAACCCAAACTTGTCACCAAAATTCACTTTACCTACTGCTGGTGTAATATGAATTTTGTAAGTAACTACTAATTCGCATGCTTTATATTTTTTGCTTGAAGTATTACAGTTATATCCTGTCCATGTTCCAGTAAGTGTAACATCGCCTTCTTCAAAAGCACTAATAGTTACAACTGGATTTGTTTCTCCAAAGATAGAGGCATGATCACTACCTTCTGTAAGTGCCCATTTTATAGTTGAGTGTGGCCAATAACTTGGATTTCTGGAATAATCCTTCCACCATTGTGTAGTTGTTACATCGTCTGTAGCTGTCTTATAGTTAGTTGCTACCAGTGATTGAACTACAAACTGTCTTGTTTCATACGGAGCCATAGTTATTGTTGCATTGTTCACCGGATAATTTGCCACAGCAAATCGATATTTTCCAGAATACTTTCCATCAGTTGTTCTGTATCTATGATACTCATAGACATCATTTCCGGCAACAGTAAAAGTTCCTACGTCACCTTCTCTTGGTTCATAAGCACCGATATCTGCGGTATCATCTCCAACTGCTTCTGCACCATCAGAAACAATTGCATCTTCTTCGCTTCCGTCAGAGAACAGAGGCGCCTCTGAACCTTCATCAGTATCCTGCTGATCGTCTGCGACTACCTCTGTGTCGAGGTCCTCATCACTGATCTCCGGAACATCTGCTTCTGTTGATGTATCTTCTCCTTCATCAGCAGATTCCAGGTCGCTGTCTGCACTTGTGTCAACGTCTTCAGAAACTGCTGCTTCTTCAACAACCGCCGCATCCGGTTCACTGGTGAAGTCGTCCGCATATACGATGCAACCCTGAGCCATCATAGCTACCGTCAGCATCCATGCCAGTGCACGTTTCAGACCTGAGTGTGGTTTTTTACTCATATTATCTCCTTCTTTCCTTTTTTATTTGGTTTACAGTTTCATCTGGCTTATTACTGTCTGTCACAGCACCAGGTATATTTAGCAATCATACTTTCTTTTCTTCAGTTCTTTAGACAGTTCAATGCGGTTTGTCTTAAAGTGGAAGAAAGGTCTTTCATCGATTGCCAATATTTCAACTGGAAACATATATGGTTCCAGACAAGACTGTACATCGTCAATGATGTCATCTACTGAGTATCCATCCTCAAGTACAACATAGAGGTATGGAACAAAGTATCCATCGTGATCCTCATCCTCGATCAGTACAAAGAATTCATCCCTGATACCTGGGATCTTCGCATCGGCAAGGCGGTTCTCCATCGGAAGAACTGCAAGCTCACCGCCGCCATAGCGGAATGCTGCTCCACGGTTCAGCACATAAAAGATGCCGTCCTCATCCACATAGCCGATATCTCCTGTATGAAGCCAGAGCTTACCGTCTGCATGGGTCTGAAGAGCCTTGGCTGTGGCACTTCTCCTGTCATAGCCAAGCATGATTCCCGGACCTGAGGCACAAATCTCACCCATCTCGTTATATCCAAGTTCTTCCTGGGTTCCCGGCTTGAAAACACTCATATCTGTCAGTGGCATCGGAATTCCCACATTTCCGTTGTGGATGGACTTCGGTGCCATCTGGAAGGTCAGGTTGGAGCCTCCCTCGCTGCTTCCATATCCTACGGTAAAACGCACATGACAGTTATGCTCCTCGAGGAAGTTCTGTACACGATCCAGCTGGTTGTTGTTCACTGCCTCGCATCCGGCTCCTGCCGCCAGAAGATGAGACATATCATAGTCCTTTGGAACTCGTCCATTACGCATAACCAGCTCAATAAACATCGGGATCATCGGCCAGCCGTTTGGTCTGTAACGCATCATCTCAAGGTCAACATCCTCCGGATCAACAAATGGATCCATGATCAGAAGTTTATTGGATGACAGCGGAAGCATTACCATGGAAACCACAACTGCTACCAGTGCAGGCGGAAGGCATGTCACCATCCAGGTCGGACGGATCTGATCGGATCCTCCGTAAAAGTTCATCTGACATACGGTGCCGAGAATACTGTTCGCACAGTGGATAACCTGCTTGGACGGGCCTGTGGATCCACTTGTATAAGCACGGAACAGTGGTCTGGTGAGATCTCTGTCTGCTTCTACTCTGCCGACATAGTAATTGCCAAGAGAGAGGAACTCGTCCCAGCTCATGGTATTCTCACCGGAAGCTGTCACCCGTGGATAAATCTCATCCAGGGATGCTTTTATGTAATCCGGAAGGGTGGATTCATGTCCATAATACATCGGCTCGAGAAGTATAACCTTTCTGACTCCTGCCCCTTCGCAATATGTTCTCAGTTCTTTCTGTGACAGAAAGTCATGAGCAAAAATGGCCTTCGCATCAGCCTTGCTGACGGCCTCAACATTCTCAATAAGTGTATTATCTCTGCACAGAATAGAAGCACCGATCTTCTCTGCTGCCAGCAGAAGAAATACAAAGTTCGGAACAAGTCTGAAGAATACCGGGATCTGATCTCCCTCCCCGAATCCCATAGCTCTCAGGGATCTCGCACATTTCTCTGATTCCTCAAAGACCGTTCTCCAGGTGATGTCCTCTCCATAATAATGGATTGCTACAACATCAGGACCCGGACAATGCTGTTCCAGATATTCCCATACAGTGCAATTCGGTCTCTTGATCAACTCAAGCATCATGTCTGGATAATACTGCATCCAGCGACGATCTTCACTCGGTCGTCCTGTAGTTTTCTTTTCACAACTCACTTTTTCATAACCTCCTTGATATTCAGCATTTCCTGCATAGAACAAAAACAGCCCCTGCGTTCTTCCTTTATACTGCGGCTGTTCACTTTGTAGAATATGCTGTTAAATTTCATGAATTTTGTTGATTCATGACGTTTTCTACTCATTTATGTAGTTGCATGTATATTTTAACATAACGATATCTGTCTGTAAAGTTATTGGAATGTATAAAAAAATCATTTTTTCTTGCTATTTCTGCCTTTCTTTTGGTAAGACCAAATAATCTTTCGTTTGAATCAATCTCCTTTTTCGGATTGTTTTTTTTATTTTTTTCTTGTAATCTGTTTTTTTATGTAGTATAATATAAAACCATTGAACTGAATATGGTCTAATTGGAAACGCACATTCTCCCGGAATGATTAACGAACAACACATGCTCTTGTATCATTAATATTTCAAGGAGGATTTTTTTATGCCAAAAAACAAATTTCAGGAAGTAATTTTTACAATCATCATGGTATTTTTCATGGTATACGCCATGATCTGTTATAACATCGCTCTTAATATGGGTGGAATGTCCAACGCAGTTTTTCCTGCCGCCTTTCATGAACTGATCATAATGGGACCAATCGCATTCATTCTTGACTTCTTCCTCGTATCCAAACTTGCTTTTGCATGTGCTGCCCGCATGGTTGATTTCAGAACCTGCCATCCGTTCAGTATGATACTTGCGATCTCCGTTCCATCGGTTGCTTTTATGTGTCCGCTTATGAGCCTTGCTGCTACCATTCTTTTTAAGAATGCTGGAAATCAGTTCGTTGCTGTATGGATCCAGACAACCGCTATGAACTTCCCTGTGGCATTCTTCTGGCAGCTGATTTATGCCGGACCGATTGTCCGCTTTATTTTCAGACATATTTTCCCGGAAAGGGAAGATGCACGCCAGAGTGCACCGGAAGTTTGAGTCCTATTTAATAGGAAATATTTTTTATAAAAGTAATTTCTTATTACAAGACAAAAGCAGATTCCAGACAGCTTACCTGCCGGGAATCTGCTTTTGTTTTACAATGATCTACAGAAGATAAACCGGAAGTTCCTCATTTACATGAACCGGTCCGTTTACTTCTTCCGGAGTTTTTTCTTTGACAAATGCCGCCTCAAGTACTTCAGAGTTCTCCGGGGTGAGAACAGAAGTCTTTACTGTTTTTTTGCGGGTTGTCGTTTTCTTTGGTGCAGTCTTTTTGGCTGCTGTTTTGCTGGTCGTTGTTTTGGCTTTTGTGGTTCTTGGCTTCTTCGCCGGAGCTTTCTTTACTTCCGGTTCTTTCACCTGGGCTTCTGCCTTTACGGCTTCTTTGACCTCTGCCGGAGCCTTTGCTTCTTCTGTCGTCTTTGCCGGCTCTGCTTTTACTTCTGTGGTTTTTGCCTCTGCGTTTGCAGCACGCAGAATGCTGTCCTTACCTACTGACATAATCCATTACCTCCCTGGCTAATTCTGTATATTCTTTCGCACTTCTGCTGGATTTTCTGTACTCCACTACCGGAACGCTGTTGTCCTGAGACCATTCAATATTACTGTCCACACGGATCAGGTTGTCGAATACATGTATATTTTCCAGCTGATGCAAAATTTCCATTGTCTGTTTGAAATAGTTCTTTCTCGTGTCAACCTTGGTCACTGCGATACCTGCAACCTCAAGCTCCGGGGCAATCTGTCTGACCTCATTCAGGAATTCAAACATATTTGCAAGTCCGAACATCCCCCATGGGCTTGCCTCCACCGGAATGATTACCTTATCCGATGCACACAGGATATTCATGACCCATCCTCCGAGTGTCGGAGGCGCATCGATCAGAATATAGTCATATACCTCTGAATCCTTGATCTTCTGAAGGCATTTCTTCAGAATGAGTTCTCTCTGCCATTTTGTAAACAGCTCGTACTCGATAGAGCTCATCAAGGTGGACGACGGGATCAGATCAAGATTCTCATACGGTGTATGTACAATATAATCTGTCAGATCTTCCTGCCTGCCAATCGCATAATAAAGATTTTTCTCGCTTTTTGCGTGTTCCAGGACCCAGTCCTCCGGAAATACGGACAGCGACAGATTCAGCTGCATGTCACCGTCAACCAGAAGAACTTTTTTACCGTCACGTGCCATGGCAACTCCCAGGTTTGAGCAGGTCGTGGACTTGCCGCTTCCTCCTTTGTTATTAGTAAAACAAATCGTTGTTGTCTTTCCCATGGGATTTTTCTCCCTTCCCTGTTTATTCATTTTGGGTATTTTTATATAGCTATCTATGCCATATTATACGAAGTTTCGACAGAATTTTCAATGCGTTTGCAGGTTTTATTCTCAGTTACTGGTTACTGTTCACTCCGTTCACAACAGTCCGACTTTATTTGACATCCACTGTCTTTTCCGCTAGTATAAAACCAACTGGCAAACTGATTTTCAGAAAGGATCTGACTTATGAACTTTAAAGCTATGGCAGAAGAAAACGAATCCTGGATCATTGAACAGCGCCGATATTTCCACGCACATCCGGAGCTTTCTTTTGCAGAAAAAAACACGACACAGCAAATCGGGAAGCTTCTGGAGGAAATGGGACTCACCCCTCATTATTATCCGGATTATAATGGTCTTTGGGCAATGCTCGAGGGCGGCAAGGCTTCCACCGGCACTAAAACCGTCGCTCTCCGTGCAGATATTGACGCGCTTCCTGTCGAAGAACACACCGGGCTTTCTTTCTGCAGTCAGACACCTGGTGTTATGCATGCCTGCGGACATGACTGCCACATAGCCATGCTTCTTGGCGGCATACGCATGCTGATGTCCCGCCGTGAAGATCTGAAGGGCAATGTAAAAATCATCTTTCAGGCCGCTGAAGAATCCTGTCATGGTGCCCAATACTATATTGAGCATGGTTTTCTGGATGATGTCGATGCGATTTACGGCACGCACATCTGGGGTGAGCTCGACGCTCCTTTTATGAATTTTGAACCCGGTCCCCGTATGGCAAGCTGCGATAATTTCCGCATTGAAATCGAAGGCGTTTCCGCCCACGGCTCCACTCCGCATCAGGGTGTTGATGCCATTCTGACTGCAGCTTACATCATCACGGAGATCCAAGCTGTTGTCTCACGTATGAATGACCCGCTGAATCCACTGGTCGTCACTGTTGGCAGGATAACCGGCGGACAGCGTTTTAATATTCTAGCAGATAAAGTCATTCTGGAGGGAACCACCCGTACACACTCTCCCGAAATGCGCCAGAAAACAGAGCCTCTGCTTCGCAGGATTGTCGAAAACACGGCTGATTCCATGGGTGCAAAAGCCACTCTCTCCTTTGAATATTTTCCGGCTCCGATCATCAATGACCACGAAGACCTTGTTCAGATCGCAAGAAATGCCGCCACCAAAATGTATGGCCCTGATGCCCTGAAACCATTTCCCAAAATGATGATCAGTGAGGACTTCGCATACTATATGGAAAAAGTCCCCGGTGTCTTCGGTCTTGTCGGAAGCCAGAATAAAGAACTTGGATTCACTGCCAGGAATCACAATGATCACTATACGGTAGATGAGAGCGTCCTCAAACGCGGTGCCGCTATGTACGCACAGTTTGCCTGTGATTTTCTGGAAGAGAAAGCAGAATGATCTGCTTTCCCTTTTTCTCCAGGATTTCTTCTTCCTCAAGACTTTTCAGTTCTCTTGTCATAGCACTTCTGTCTACGCTCAGATACTGTGCCAGTGCTGTGTAGGACATCGGAAGTGTAAGGATCCTGCTGTGTCTTTCTGCCGAAAGTGCATTCAGATAAGACAAAATCTTCTTTCGCGTACTCGACCTTGATAACATATAGATCCGCTCCGTCTGCTGCCGCGACTGAACAGCGATCAGCTGCAGAAGGTTGCTGACCATCTGGCTGTGATGAGCACATGCCTGTTCGCAGCGCTTGATCACATGCTCATAGTCAATAAACATCACCTTTGTCTCCTCCGTCGCACAGACGTAATAATGCTGTGAATCTGTCGGAAGAAGAAAAGCTTCCCCAAAGACCGCATCTTTTTTCAGTTCATCGATCATATCCTGATTTCCTTCTGAATCACAACAGTAAAGCACTGCCCGCCCATAAAGGATCAGACCGATTTTTTTCATGGAACTGGAATATTCCATGATCATTTCCCCGTTTTTAAAAATTATTTCTCTTGCATGAAAACAAACCCGCATTCTTTCCTGTTCTTCGGGAAGAATATCTGTAAAAAGTGTAATGTGTTCCATACTTTTTCACCCCTCTTTTCCTTGATTATAGCATATATTTTCTCAAGAAAAGCCTGTTTTGTGACTTTTGCAACAGATTTTTTCTTTTAATCCTGTTATACTTTTAACAAAGTTACAGATAAGAAACCCTCATATAAATAAATATCATACTAAACTGGAGGATGCACACTATGAAGATTACAGATACTATCAAATACGTCGGCGTTAATGACCATCAGGTTGATCTTTTTGAAGGTCAGTACAAAGTTCCGAACGGCATGTCCTACAACTCCTATGTGATCCTGGATGAAAAGGTTGCTGTCATGGATACAGTAGACGCCAACTTTACGCATGAATGGCTGGATAATATCCAGCAGGTTCTGGACGATCGCAAACCGGATTATCTCATTGTACAGCATATGGAGCCGGATCACGCTGCCAATGTTGCAAACTTTCTCAAGGTTTATCCGGATACCACCGTTGTTTCCAATGTAAAAGCCTTTAACATGATCCAGAATTTCTTTGATCTCGACCTCACCGGACGCAAGATTGAAGTAGAAAACGGTGGTACTCTTTCTCTCGGATATCATCAGCTCACCTTTGTTTTTGCACCAATGGTACACTGGCCGGAAGTTATGGTCACATATGACAGCACAGAAAAAGTTCTCTTCTCTGCTGACGGCTTTGGTAAATTCGGTGCCCTGGATGTGGACGAGCCGTGGGACGATGAGGCAAGACGTTACTTCATCGGTATCGTAGGAAAATACGGAAAGCAGGTACAGGCACTCCTCAAGGTTGCCGGCACCCTTGATATCCAGAAGATCTGTCCGCTCCATGGACCAGTCCTTACAGAAGACCTTGGCCATTATATCGGACTTTATGATACCTGGTCTTCCTATACACCGGAAGCAGACGGAATCGTGATCGCCTACACCTCTGTCTATGGACATACCAGAGAGGCTGTTTATCTCCTTGCAGAGAAGCTCAAAGCCAAAGGCTGCCCAAGAGTTCTTGTCTATGACCTTGCAAGAGATGATATGTCACTGGCAATCAGTGATGCTTTCCGCTACTCCAAGCTGGTTCTTGCAACCACCACCTATAATGCAAGTGTTTATCCGTTCATGAATGACTTTATCACAAGACTGGTAGAGCACAATTTCCAGAACCGTACTGTGGCACTCGTCGAAAACGGATCCTGGGCACCTCTCGCAGCCAAGATCATGAAGGAAATGATGGCTCCGTGCAAAAAAATCAACTGGGTAAAAAACAATGTCCATATCTGGTCTGCAGTAAAAGAAGACAACCGTAAACAGATTGAGTCAATGTCTGATGAACTCTGCAAGGAATATATTGCAAAAAGCGATAATCTTGCAAACAAAAATGATATGTCTGCACTTTTCCGCATCGGCTACGGACTCTATGTCGTAACCTCCAACGACGGAAAACGCGATAACGGCCTGATCGTAAACACAGTTACTCAGCTGACCGATAACCCGTACCGTGTAGCTGTAAACATCAATAAAGCCAACTACTCTCATCATATCATCCAGCAGACGGGAATTATGAATGTAAACTGTCTGTCCGTGGACGCACCGTTCTCTGTCTTTGAACAGTTCGGCTTCCAGTCCGGCAGAAGCACAGATAAATTTGCAGGTCAGAAGGTCAACCGTTCCGGCAATGGACTGGTATTCCTGGATAAATATATCAACGCATTCATGTCTCTGAAGGTTGAGCAGTATGTGGATCTCGGCACTCATGGAATGTTCATCTGCAGTGTCACCGAAGCCCGCGTCATGAGTGACCAGGAGACCATGACCTACACCTACTACCAGAACAATGTAAAACCGAAGCCACAGACAGAAGGAAAGAAAGGCTTTGTATGCAAAGTCTGCGGATATATCTACGAAGGCGATGAGCTTCCGGAAGACTACATCTGCCCGCTGTGCAAACATGGTGCTGTGGATTTTGAACCGATACAGTAAAGATTATATATAAAACAGAGGAAGCTGTCCGATGGGCAGCTTCTTTACGTATGGTGAGTCAGGTTATAATGTATAGCAGTCATATCGGATTGCCTTGCCATTTAAGGTATAGGAAGGTTTTCTTCCTGCAAGGAATTCGCTCTTCAGCGGACGCTTTACAATAATCTTGTCCGGACCGGCCTTGATCGCTGCGTCAAAGAGATCTGTTTCCTCTGAGCAGGGCGGCTCCAGTTTCTGGATCAGCTGGAGTTTCTTGTTGATCAGGCTTGATTTCTGTCTTGCCGGAAACATCGGATCCAGATAGATCACATCTACCGGATCCAGAAGTCCGGACATACATTCTACACTGTCACCCTCGACCAGCTTCATCCTGGCGGCGATTTCCTTAAGTATCATATTTTTTTTCGCACGGCGTAGTGCATCGTTCAGAAGGATTGCGACCACCGGATTCTGTTCATATAATGTTACCTCATAGCCCTGTGCCGCCAGAAGGAAGGCATCCTCTCCCATTCCCGCTGTGGCATCAATCGCTTTGCGACCAATCTTCTCGGACTTTGCTGCCCGCACCAGCATTTCGTGCTGCAATCTACCATTTGTAACGCGGTGAGTCATATTTTCAAAATCTCCCTGATACGTCAGTCCGTACCCAGTCAGGGAAACCCCTTTGGAATCAAAAAGAACGGTGAGATTCTTGCCCGGCTTATCTACGATCTGGCTGGCTGTCCGCCTCGCAAATGACTCTGCCTGGTCTCGCTGTCCGCCTTTTTGTATACATACTTCAAATTTATTATTCATAGTTTTTTCGCTTCTCTTTTCTGAGTAGTTTCAAAATGTTTTACTTATCTTGGCCATCTCTGTTCCGGCGGCAGCAATTCTGAAAACTTCTGATGAGGTTCTGTCTGATACCAATAGGCCACACTCGAAAGGTCATCTTGTCTCTCAAACAATCCATTATGACTGACTCCTATCTGCTGAACAGTCACTTTGAGATTTTCCTCAAAAAACACCGGATCCGGAATATGCCATCTGTAAAATCCACGCATTGGCGGACAATCATCGTTATGATACTGGTTCCATACAAGAGAATCGTGTCTCGAATAAAAGGGATATCCCAAATATGGAGTACAATAATTCTGTTCTACGATTCTGCCGTTCTCATTTGCCGCAAAACTCCAGGATCCGCCAAAGTAATCCTCCATTCCCGTTCCGCATATTGTCGGATATTCTTCATCTCCATCTATATAGAACTTGACTTCACCTTCTCCCCACCAGTATCTTTGTAAAGTAGAAAGTCCCAGATAAGTACCTATATATTGACCTGTACCCTTTATGCCATCCAGAATAACATAGTCTTTACCAATCTCTGTAAGTGCCTGCCTTCTCCACTGAGCATGAAAATAGGAGGTATTTGCAGGAAGTGAAGCATACAAACAGTAATCAATCTGATAAAAAAATGCCGGTATGGGATTCTTATGCTGATTCTCAATTACAATACGGGCATGCTTATGAAAAGGCATCGCAAAATATGAATTAAGTCCACGTGAAGGTACAACAGCTATCACACTGGAATTTACGATACATTCCTGTCCAAAACCACAGCAGAAAAAATCTCCCAGTGGTGTTTCTACTGACGGATTTTCTTCATCATCCCAGTACATTCTCAGGACCAGATCTCTCAGTACAAAACAGTCTCCATCGGACGTCTTATTATCGACAGTAATCCATATATGACGAATTACTCCCGGTCCATCTATGTCGGCCAGAATTTCTTTCTCTCCTGGCTGAATATTTGTCAGACAGGGACTTCCTTTTCTGGAAGGTCCCAGCGGACTGCTTTCCATTCCTCCCCTGCCTTTTTCTCCTGTCCTGTTCTCAGCATTAATTGCTCTGCTTTTTCCACGGGTCAAATATGGCATCATTGAAATATCTCCTGGAAATATCATTTTGTATCCTCCTGTTTTTGTATTTTTCTTCGGAAATATGATAGACAATGGTTTCCTTTTATATCCGAAGCATAATTTTGGCTGTAAAGATTCCATTTTTATAAGTAAAACTGTCTGCGCCGCCATTTTTTTCGGCAATGTGGCGTACAGACTGGATTCCAATCCCGTTTCCGGCACGCTTTGAAGACTGGAAGATCTCATTTTTCTGCCGAATTTTCTCATCGAAGGTATTTTCTACCTGGATCAAAAGAAGATGGGTATGATGCAGATACATTTCCACCGTAATCTTTCTCCTGGAACGCTCTGTCTTCAGACTGGCCTCCACTGCATTTTCCAGAAGATTTGAAAGTACCAGACATACATCCATCTCATCTGCTGGCAGCTGCTTCGGAAGATCGATTTTGGCAAGAAACGGAACCCCCTCCTGTTTTGCATGAGCTGAATAATATCCAAGAACACTGTCCACCGCCTGATTATCACAGAAGTGAAGATCAAAGCCTGGCATTTTGCTGTCTGCACTGGAAAGATATTCTTTGATTTTTTCCAGATCGCCATTTTCTGCCAGTGATGCTAATTGAAGCCAGTGATGACGGATGTCATGGCGAATCTGCCTTGTCTCCTCAATGGCTGCACAGAGATTATCGTATCTTGCACGCTGCAAAGAAAGGAAATGATTTTCCAGCTGAAGCTTTGCATTTTTATTCAGGCTGATCGCCATCATAAGAAACATCGCATAAAAAAAGGTCAGAATTATCAGAAGCACAAGACTTACTACAATATAAATCTGCAGAATCCGGCCTGTGTATAAAGTACTCTGATATTTCGGAGCTATAAACAGATTCAGGCCAATAAAGATCAATGGCAGGATCCAGAATATATACCAGGTCTGGGCAAAATTTTCATCTGCTATCAAAATCCTCACCATATGCGTGGCAGGATACCATGCTGCCAAAACAAAGACCAGACAGACCACATTATAAAAAGCACCAGCCCCTGCGCAAAACCATAACTGTTTTTCTGCAATATTTGGTTCAAAAATCATAATAGCGTTTACTGCACGGGACAGACTGTTCACACACGCAAAAACGGCACAGACTGCCAGAAAGATACTGCTGGATTTCCAGATGGAAATCTGAAGGGTTTTGTGGTAGATCAGCATAAGAAGCATCAATACAGGAACCAACAGTAATTTGACAGGAAACTGAAACATATAACAGATTATGCCGCCTGACAGGCTGAGTGCCAAAAGCAGCGGGGTAAGCCACAAAGCAAGTTTGACGGGAGCCTGCTTCAGACATTCTTTTACGGGCAGATAGGCAAGAAGCATGCCGGGGATAATAACAGTGAGTTCTAATATCGGGCGAATCATTTCCATCATTTTTATTTTCCTCTCTGAAACAGAAATTCCATAAAAACCTGTCGGGCATTTTTGACCAGCTTACGGCTGACCGAAATATTGCTGTCATCATCCATAAGAAACATGGTTCCATCAAAATCAACCGCATGTTCCAGGTTAATTACAACTCCTCTGCTGCACAGATAAAAACGGGTATCCATTTTCAGTGAGGCCGTAAACATCTCAAAAGACTGACGGGTGACCAGTTCCTTCCCACCGGTAGTATGTATATAGATCATATGTGAAAAATGTTCCGCATAAATAATATTTTTGAAAGGAATCTGGATATTACTTCCATTTACCTTTACATCGATGTACTTTCCGGAATCTGGAATTCTGGCAAGTATCTCATCCATCAGGGTGGAAATTTCCCTCTCATTATACGGCTTTACAAGATAATGCAGTGCCCGTACCCTGAATCCTTCCAGTGCATGGTCTGTGGATGTGGTGGTAAAGATCAGAAGACAGTCCGCATCGGTCTTTCGAAGTTCTTTTGCAATCTCAATTCCATTTGCTCCGCCCATATAAATATCCAAAAACAACACTGTGAAAGGACGTTCTTTTGCAGCCAGAAGAAATTCTTCTCCGGATTCAAATTCAACAATATCTGCCGAAACATTTCTTCTGGAGAGTTGATTGTACAGCCATCCGTGCAATAATGTCCGCTCTTCTTTTATATCATCAACGACAGCAATTCTCATAATTACGCTTCCTCAACAAAATTCTTTATAATACTATGTTACAGACAGTATATCACAAATTGTACTCTCAGACCATGAGACTATTTTTACAATTCGTGTTATTTCCGTGCGTTCCGTGACAGAAGTATTGAAATAACCTCCACATTCCATATAATAAAGGCAACTTAACTATTCAGAAGGTCATATTCCAAAAGGAATCCGGTCGAACGCATATGGAAACTATAGTGAAAGGAGGAGGTTTGTGTATCGTATTGGGGTATTAACAGATAAGAAAAAGAATGGGGAAACTTACGCAAAAATGATCTCAGATTACTGCATCACGCAAAAGCTTTTTCCATTACTTGAAACTTATCAGAATCAGGAAGTTTTTTTTAAAGAGATACAGAGCAATGTGCCAGATATTGTACTTCTTGTATTACCCGGGGTGGATGGGCTCAATGCAGCAGAACATCTTCATTCTTTATTTCCCGAATGCGGAATCATATGGTGCAGTGATCTGGATTTTTCACTTCATGCTTTCAGGCTTCGTGTGGAATATTTTTTTATGGAACCGGTGAATGAACTCAAAATCCAGGAGGGACTCAAAGCCTGGTTCAGATCCGAAAAACGATCTTTTAAATAATAAAATTTCAGGAGGATATATAATGAAGAAAAGAACTTTAATTCTTGCCATGACCGCATTGATGATCACTATGACATCTGCCGGCAATTGCACTGCTGTATATGCTGAAGAGACAGCCGCTGCGACAGAAGATGCCGGATCAACAGAATTTCCGATAAAGCCACTGTCTGCTAAAGTGGTGGACGAGAATCCATATATGGCAGACAGTGATTCCAACATTCATCATGACTGCTATAATACCGATTCTACCGATGAGGTACTTCCGGTTGGCATCTACTCAGAAATCAATGTTTCTTACGAGAAAACAAATCCTAATGCTTCGCCTGCAATCTTTTTTGACACCTATGGACATGCCGTAGTTCCCTTCCTTGGCGGACTTGCCATTCGTGATATAAATGCAGATGAAACCCAGACAGAAGGCTGCTTTTCACCAAAACAGCATGACGGCGGCGGTTATATGATACAGAGTTCTTATTCCTTTGTAGATGAAAGCAACCGTCTGGTATGTCCTACCAGCAACAATCACGTCCTTATGCTCAAGGCAACAGATGACGAAGGCAATGTTCTTCCTGAATTTGAAAAGGTGCTGGATATCGACATAAAAGCTGCTGCTGAAGAAAAACTGGGAAAAACGCTGGATCAGAATCTTCTGTCTGTTGTATTTGATTACGACGGAAATCTGTGGTTTGCAACAGGCGGCTTCCGTATTTATCCTGACAGAAAGCAGCAGGGTGCGATCGGTTACATTTCCAGATCTGCCATCGACTCTATCCTGAACGGAGAAGAAACAAACCTGTCAGATGCTGTATTTGTATATGAACTGACTCCTGGTGAGGGTGCAGAGAATGGAATTTCTGCTTCCAAAGACGGTGCCGTGATCCTGACAAATACAAACTGCTATCTGTTCCAGGCAGACAACGGAATAAACAAAGTATGGGAAACACCTTATGAAAGTGTCGGAGCAAAAGAAAGCAAGGAAGGTGATTCCACTACCGGCGGCGGTCTGGCATGGGGAAGCGGCTGCTCACCGTCTCTGACAAAGGATCTTGTTATGTTTACAGATAACCAGAATCCGGTAAATCTGATTGCACGGGATATGAAGACCGGCGAAACGGTTGCAGCTACACCGGTCATTGATGAACTTCCGGAAGATGTACAGGTATCTGTCGAAAACTCAGCGATCGTATATGATGACGGAGCAGGAACCGTAAGCACTATCGTATGCAACTGGTTTGGTGCCGGAAGTGCCAGCCTTGGAGAAGAAGACAGCGACTCTTCCATCCAGAGTTACGAAAATATTTATGATGTAAACTGGCTGAGACAGGGAAATAAAATGATCGCCCCGGGTATAGAGCGCGTAGATACTGTAAAGACAGATAACGGATATGAAATGAAGAGTATCTGGTGCAGAAGCGATCTGTCTGACACTTCTATGCTGAAGCTCTCTACTGCAACCGGATATATCTACGGTTACGTCCAGGATATGGAAACAGGCATGTGGCAGTATATTATGCTTGACTTTGAGACAGGCGAAACGGTATTTACCATGGATATCTCCAATAAACCTGGATATAACAATATGGCGATCGGTATGTATGCCGGAAACAGCGGAAATGCCCTCTACTGCCCGACCGGATATCTTGAACTTCTGAGATTACAGGACCGCTTTGTATATCTTCCTGAGATGCCTTACCGTAAAGTAGATCTGGACAAAGCAAATCGAAATATCTTAAGTCAGGAAAAATTTAAGACTGATGGCGGACAGGGAAATGTGTCTGGATGGCTGAATACTGTCACAGTTGAAAACGTTCATCCGAATACAACTGTCGCCCTGCGCATGAAGGGAATTTCCGGAGAAACCGCCGGATTTAAGCTTTATGCCTACGAAGCAGATGGTTCCCTGAAAGAAGTTCCTGCAGAACTGTGGCATATCCAGACAGAAGACGGCGAAACACCGGATACCTTGTCTGATAATATATTATATGAGGTGCACTTCACTGTACAGGATAATGAGGAGTTTGACCTCAGCGAGAACGAAAAAGAGATTAAAATCTCCGCAGTTCTCGGAATCTGAGATACACAGATCAAACGAACATAAGGATGCGTGGCCATTCCCTCAGAAACTGTCCGTATTATCCGCTCTGACGCAGGATCACACGTTTTGCCGGATACAGGGCTTTGTCTGTCCATTCTGCTTTTTTGCAGTTCAGCGAAAAGATATCTTCATCCGGATAAACTTTTCTGATCAGTTCCTTTCCATTATCTGAAGTAAAAAGTGCTGTGATCTCTTTTTTGCCTTCCGTGATCCTGACACTGTAATCGATCAGTTCCGGAATCTGAAACAGCACTTCATCTATCTCCAGTATACTCTCTGATGGACTGATCCGCTTCACAAAATCCAGACGTTTTACTTCACTTCCGCAGCTACATTTTCCCGGAATGATACGTGTACAGTCTCCGGTCCGATATCGGATCAGAGGCTGTGCCTCCATTCCAATGGTTGTGATCGCCAGTTCTCCCCATTCACCGTCAGGTAGCACATTTCCATCCTCATCTGTGATTTCTATGATACAGTGGTTTTCCCGCATATGCATACCATTATGAGCAGCACAGCAGATGGCTCCGCCAAGCCCCATCTCCCGGGATCCATAGTGAGGCCAGAGTCGTGTTTCCAGAATTTCTTCTATTGCATTCATTACGCTGTCCGGACAGGTATCTCCTGATACCAGTGCTCTCTTTATGCTTCCCTTTCCACACATTCTGAGCATGGCAAGTAATGCCGATGGCATACCGACATAAGTATCTGGTTTTTCCCTCTCCAGGATTGTTTTTAATTCACCATAAGTTCTTCCGATTCCGGTTAACAGAGGTCTGGCTCCTATACGTCTAATGGCCTCCGCGATCAGTTCTCCCAGTCCGAAAGGACCGGAAAACGGCATGACAACCATCGTTATGCTTCCCGGATAAATAAATTCACCGAGTCCTGCCATAAAAAGCTCTATCGTGTGTTCACAGTCTCTTTCCGTATAAAATACACGTTTTCCGGCTCCCGTTGTTCCACTTGTCTGTTCTGAGATGACTTTCTGGACTTCTCCCTGGGAACACAAAAGTATTCTTCCGCCATCCCTTACCAGATCAGTTCCTGTTGTAAACGGAAGAGTTCTCAAATCGTCAAGGCTTTCCAGGCTTGCTGGCAGATTCCTGTAAAAACCCTCCCGCTCTTTTTCTCTTTTCAAAACAGCGTTCAGTTTCTCAAGCTGTATTTTATTTATTATTTCGCGTGTAAGCTCTGTAACACCTTCCTGCTTACAGATCATCGCATCTATATTTGATCGTTTCACTTTCTGTATAGATATTTTCCTTTCGAATCAGTCAGATTGTAGGCACAGAACGGCACCATTCCATATTCAGAATCCACCTCACAGATATAGCATCGTTTCAGGCGGTCAAGATCCAGGTTCCAGGCATCCTGAAAGATCATCCCGGATACAGCAAAAGTCTCATTATGGATCCGGAGCAAAAACTCATCCAGTGCATTCGTCTGTGTCATTTCTTCTTCCTCATAGGTCTTTGTGCTGTAGCTCCACTGGCTTTCCACATATTGTCTGGAATCATCGCTGGTGGTACAACAGCACCCTTTTCCGGATTTCTTCTCAAGAAGCTTCAGTTCCCGCTCACCTTTTCTCAGATAACTTGCATGGAAGGAACAGTATGGATTCTCTGCTCCGCCTCCGGCGAAATCCTCCACTTTCATAAGTCCGTCTGTCTGTTCTTCGATCAGCCTCAGCATCCTTGGTATGGTGATCGGATCTTGCGGACGTTTCTGCGAACATCTGCCAAAATAACTGATCGGCTGGAAGTGTACCCCACGCACAAGCGGCATATGCTCCAGAGCAAAATTCAGAATATCCCCTGCCTGCATATCATTTACTCCGGGTGCAATGACCGGCACCAGAGCAATTCCAAGTTCTGCCTCTGAACAGTTTCGGATCGCTTTCTTCTTAAGTTCCAGCATAGGACGTCCTCGCAGGATCTGATAAACTTCATCGGTCACACCGTCAAACTGAAGAAAAACGGTATTCAGTCCTGCTTTTTTCAGTTTCTTCGCATATCCCTCTTCCTCTGCCAGACGGATTCCATTCGTATTCAACTGAAAAAATGTAAATCCCTTCTCTCTTCCCATCTGTATGATCTCAGGGAGGTCATCCCTCATGGTCGGCTCTCCCCCTGAGAGCTGTATATTAAACGGTCCGCCGTGTGCCATCAGAAAATCATATTGTTTTTCTATTTCACTGATCGGAAGATCAGCATTTTCCTCATCTTCGCCTGCTGAGGCAAAGCATACCGGACAGTGCATATTGCAGCGTTTTGTGATTTCCACAACCATACAGCAGCCCTTTCGTTCGTGTTCCTCACAGAGCCCGCAGTTATTCGGACAGGCTTTTTCTTTCCTTTTGGGATTTACAGGAGACTCTGCGGACAGATTTTCCCTCCCCCAGGCGAGATAGTCTACTGCATTCCCTTCCCAGATCAGAGTCTGAAACTTTCCGTGAATGTCACATTCCTTTACCAGATAAATTCCATCTTCGCCGATACATTTCCTGGCTTGAATCACCTTCATACACTCCGGACAGACGCTCTTTGTCTTGCCAATTGTAATCAAAGTTCCAGTATCCCCCGTTCTGTCAGTATTTCCATGACTTTTGTATAAGTATCTGCGATAAGTGCAGGACATCTCTCCATGATCACGCCCCAATCCAGATGAGTGATATCTTTACAGTAAAAAGCTCCGAATTCTTCCTCTGTTTTCTCATGGAACCACTGGTATAATTCCTGTACAGCCGGTTTCATCTGCTCATCTTCTTTCTCCTCCGGAGCCAGATTGCCGAGGAAATATCCGATCGCACAGGCTCCTCCGGTCAGACATCCGCAGGTATCTCCGCAGTAACCAATCCCGCCGCCAAGACCTCCCAGAGCCTTTACAAGCTGCGGGTTTTCCTCACCTATGGTTTCCAGAGTCATGATCATGATCATCTGTGAACAATGATATCCCATCGTACCAAGTTCTGTTATTTTTTCATAAAGATCCATATACTACTGCCACTCAAAATGTGATTAAACATACTCACATCGAGATAATGCGGATTCTCACGAATACCGCTTACTGTTTCTTCGTGTATGC
>OGQO01001094.1_pt1 | contig 26350 bp, 31 predicted proteins | sample 1553241 | NCBI WGS metagenome assembly OGQO01 (sample SAMEA2579933, study PRJEB22360) | human gut metagenome | biome: human gut; feature: human-associated habitat; material: faeces | place: Denmark | collected 2008/2010
CCGCCGCTTTGAATATCTGCACGGATTCAGTCGGCCATAGGCTGCACTTATGGCTGAACATCCGGAATCTTTGAAAACGATGGCTGCGCAGTGACGGCACGCACACCCGACGAGCCATATTTCATGTGGCACCGGGTGTCGGCGTGCCTACCTGGGGAGATTGAGGTCGTAAGGCTTGCTCCGTGTCCGGCGACACCGAGCAAGTCCATACGATTATCGCAGACAATCATCCGGCATAACGCCGGAACGGGCATCGATGCCAGAGCCGCCACGAGTGTCAGCTTTCGCGTCGTCGCCCTTGTATTTGGAGGCCTCTCGATGACAGCTGATGTGTGGAGACCGTGGGTGCAAGGTTATGTCCGGGATTACACCTGTTGCGGTTTGAGGCACGGCAGGATGGCGTATTTCCGTGCGAAAGTTACTGCATCCGGGTGAAATGTCAAGTGACGCTGCGCTTGCGGTCGGAGGGCTTGACGGCAGCCTTCCACGATTTTTAAGCATAAAAATCGGGTATTCCGTCCGCGCCCTCTGACTGCACACTTGCCTTATTTACCCTTGGGGACGCAGAGACGCACGCGCACGAAAAACGGCAATCCCTGCCGGTAGGCTCAAAGAGCCTTACAAAAGGGAAAATGATTAAACAACACATTATAAGAATTATGGCTAAATATAGAGTACAGACACGATTTGTGTTCAGCGGCTATTTCGATGTGGAAGCCGACAGCTTGCACGAGGCTGAAAGCTATGTGTCCGAGCAGTGCGGATTGGTTCTCGGTGGCAACATACACACAACACTCCCCGATGAAGATGTGGACTGGAATTTCCCGGTTCACCCTGATACAGAGATTAAATCAATTCAAAAAATCAAAGACTGAAATCATGGACTATCAAGCAGTAGCGGAAATCATCAACCGCAATTCTGGATTATACACAATAATCACTGATAAAGGCAGCGAGAAGAAACGCCTGTTCCTGTCGGCACAGGGTAATGTCTGTGAGTTCGCGCCACGCTCTCGCAAACGGGGATATGCCATACCGCTTAATGTAGTGGAAAGTTGGCGCAGCATAGAAGAAGTGCAACGTAACGAAGCCGATACTGTTGCAAAGTTCAGGCGTTATGCCGCCCGTGCTTCCTTCCCCTCGGCTTTCGTGCGCAAATGCCTCGCGGCTGACCCTACAAAGGATTGTTACGAAAACCGGCTGACTACCGGCACCCGAATTGACGGAGAGATTATCTCCCTTAACGCCATCGAGCGATATGCCCCGGGGGATGTCCGCGCGTTCCGCAAGGCTCTCATGGAGCGGCGGGAATACCATTCGTGCAGGTTCGACTTTCGGGGTTATGACGGCAGTCTGTGGATTGAGATTGCCGAAAAAGATGACAGCTACAATCGCAAAGGAGATGTCATGGCAGGGTTCAGCAAAGAATACCGTGGTTGCGGCAACGGCTACTACTATTCGCTCATAGATGATGAACACTTTATAGGCACTGACATTGACTGATTTAAGCCGCTCTGACCTTTCCGGTCGGGGCGGTTTTGCTCCGTAAACTACACAAAACCGCCGTCTCTGAATACCTGTTGTTTCATCAAAATATCATCAGCATGTCATCTTGAACCTGTCGGTTTTAGTTATCCTGGGATTGGAAAGATTGGACCGGACATTGCCGATGATTAGTTCCCTGTTCTGTTCATATTCTTTCAGAGTCCTTAGATAATCAGCTTTTTCGCCATACCAATAACGAAATATGTCGGCATCCCATTGGGATATTTGTCTTGAAATCAAATGATAGATGTTGTTGGCCGCTTCAAGCTCGTTCTTATATAATGCGACTCCGTAGATCAATTTATATATCTTCATGTTGAGTACGAAATTGCTGTTGATAGATTTGTCATGTGCAATATGACTGTTTAGGGAGATTATCATATTGGCGAATGAAATATCGCCTGACAATAAGGGGAACTGCTCACGACATTTCTCGATGAGTGACTGCGCATATTCGTCATCAATATCTTTGGAAAGATAGATTTCAAATCCTTTGTCATCAAGCAATGCAATCTGGAATAACGGAATATCCAGGCACTCTTTGAGTGAGGAACGCCATAATGGATACATGGCAAAGTAGAGCTTATACGAGGGCATAACCGGCACTTTGACCAGTACCAGTCCGACGATGACACAATCGTTCAGATGTGCGAAAATCCTTGAAGACATAGCCTTCAAGTGGAAAGATGCACACAGCCGTCTCGAAAACTCATTTATATCCATTGCTGATTATCATACTGTTGTGTTCACTTCATTATACCATTGATGGCCGTTCCGACTAAATTATTGACTGCAAAGTTACTAAGCGTTTACGACTTTAGCTGTGACAAATGTCCCAACTTGCTATTTTGCTTCATCGCCGTTTCCAAGACTGCGCCGGGCGGCAGTTTCGCTACCTCTTCCTTTGCAGCCTCCATGCTCTCGACGGCAATCGGCTCGTATCCGGCTCGCGTGAGCAAGCCCGACATAAGCCGACGGTCGGATTCGGAGGCTTCAACAATAAGTATCTTGTTCATTACTTACGTTTTTTATGGTTTAACAATGGGGTTATGATTAGATATAATACAGTCTAATTACCCAAATAGGCACCGCTAATGATGACGATGCCTAAAGAGAATGAGAGAAAATGAAATACAATCGTCATTTACCAGCCTTCATTCTGGGTGAGATTTGGATTCCTTTCCATTTCAACAAGAGGAATCGGCCACATTTCATGGCGGGACTGATAAGACCGTGTGTACATGAGATCTCCAAATATGTCAGTAGCATTTTTAACTGACTTTTCAAGTATTCCCCACCGACGTAAATCCCAATAGCGATGTCCTTCACCAACGAGTTCAAACGCTCGTTCACGACGGATGCGTTCCGCCATATCTTCCTTGCCGGCGACACATAACCATGGCGCTCCATTATTTAGACCTGGCATTCCGACACGGGCACGAATCTTATTTACTTCAGTAATGGCCTTGTCTGTGTAGCCTGATTCATTATATGCCTCTGCGAGCATCAGCATAACATCACCAAGACGGATTAGTGGAAATTCATACGGCGTGCGGTTGTATTCACCCCAATAGCCGTCGAGGTTGCCTGTCGGAATCCATTTGCGCCAGAAATAGGAGTTCCAGCCTTCGGAATTCCGGATAAACGCCATTGCCTCCATAGGTGCACCGCCTTTCGACGGGTCGGCAAGCACAAACTGTTTGTCCATCGGATTGGAGCCGGCATCGGTTCCGAGATAACGGGAATAAGGAGTTATTACATTCAGACATAATCGCGGATCGCGCAGGCGGTAAGCGTCCATAACTTTTGTGGTATCACAGTCAAGCAAGTCTGTGACTTCCGTACTTCCTTGATTGATAGCCACACTCATATATTTGCGCCGCAACTGAGAATCGCCTCCATTAAAACCGGGAAAAATGTCATCCCAATTAAATTTAGAGCCGTCAAGATTTTCATACATATCCACAAGCGTCGTGGACGGCACGATACAGTTGCTGGCAATCAGACGCATTGTGGATTTGTTGCCGAAATAGCCCACTATATTAAGTGCGTATCCTGCTGTATTGCCATCAATCGACTGAATCGAGAATATCATCTCCGGACTATGCTTGCCGTTGTATAGCCTGAACAGTTCATTATAGTCCGGGTGAAGGGAATATCCGTAGTTATTACTTTTGTTATAGACGATTTCCTCAAAATCAGTAATTGCCTTATCCCATTGTCGGTTGAACAAATAAACTTTTCCGCGAAGGGCGTATGCCGCACCCTTAGTGGCTCGTCCCAAATCTGCAGCATCCCATGTGACTGGCAATTTCTCTATGGCTTCAGTAAGGTCGGCTATTATATGGCTTCGTATTTCTTCGGCTGAACATCTCGGAGATTTGAGATTAGCAAACTGCTCGTTTATGTCACAGGTCTCGTCATAATACGGCACACCGCCCCAACAGTTGAGCATACGGAAATATGCCATCGCACGCAGGAACTTGGCCTCGCCGGTCACACGGTCAATCGTTTCCTGACTGATTGGCATTTTCGCCACATTCCTTATGACTGTATTTGCCCGATGCACCAACTCGTAAAGATACTGCCAATGGTTCTGCACGCCGCCGCTATTTGAGGCGAATGAGTTACCGCGCGAGATGTCAGACCACGGTGTCGTGCCATCGGCAAGATCACTACACATATCGAAAGTGAAATCAAGTCCGAAACACCAGTCGGCTTTCATAGCTGCATACATACCTACAGCAGCCTGTCTTGCGTGATCTTCTGTCTGCCAGAATGTCTGTCCTGACATCTGGTCGCCCGGAACATAGTCAAGGCTCTCGCAACCGCTAATGAACAGCGAGACTGCGGCTGCCACTACTGAATATTTTAATTTCATGATTTTCATTATTAAAAAGATACATTTAACCCGACAGAATATTGGAGGACGGTCGGATAACCAACATTCGCACCCACTTCCGGATCAAGCCCTGGAAATTTGGTAACAGTGAAAAGGTTGTCGATGCTTGCGTATATCTTTAGATTTTCTACAAAGAATTTTCTTGTTATGTTTTGCGGAATGGTATATCCAAGCTGTATGTTCTTGCATCGAAAATAAGCTGCGTTATGCACGAATGCGTCGCTTGCAATGTTGTTTTTGCCATTTGCATTGTTACGCAGAACCGGATACTTAGAATCATACGGATTATCAGGAGTCCATGCATTATCTGTAATGTCCTTTATCAGCGACTGTCCCATCACAGTGACGAAGCGGAATGCCTGATTATTGTAATATACCTGATGGTTGCCTACACCTTGAAACAGCGCGCTGAAGTCAAAGTTGTTCCAGCTCATACCGAGGCTGATGCCGTATGTAAGTCTCGGAAGAGTGCCATGCCCAATCTCAACACGGTCATTGGTGTCGAGCTTTCCGTCGCCATTGGCATCACGATACAGGAAATCGCCAAGTTCGGGCCGTTGGTATGTTGCGAAATAATCAGGATTTTTATCCACCAATGACTGAACATAGTCTAAATCAGACTGGTCCCGTACGATTCTATCGACTGTTACGACATACAGCTGATTGATGGGCTTGCCTTCCTGCGTCTTATAGACTCCGCTGATTGAAGATACATCTCCTTGGAATTTTGTCACCTTATTGTTGACGAAGCCTAAATTGAGACCTACATTATATGATACTTTACCAATCCGGTCATTCCAGTGTAGGTCAAGTTCAAAACCTATGTTGTTGACCTCACCGGCATTTTGGTTAGGAACCACGCTTGTACCGTGCTCCAACGGAGCGGGCAGAGAAATAAGGATTCCTTTGGTATCTTTATTGTAAATATCCACCGAACCATTCAACCGGTTATTGAGGAAGGCGAAATCAAGACCGACATTGGTCATATACGTCTTTTCCCATGTCAGATTGGGATTGGCGAGGACAGTCTGTGCCAAGCCGCCTGCAATATTTCCATTCAACACATAATTGGCTGTTGCAAACAGCGACTGATACATATAGTAACTCGTAGTCGCATTATTGCCGAGAGAACCGTATGATGCTCTTAGTTTCAACTGATTGAGCCATGATGCAGTCCCTTCCATGAATTTCTCCTGAGATATACGCCAACCGGCAGATATTGAGGGGAAATATCCCCACCGATGTCCGGGTGCGAATTTAGAAGAACCGTCTGCGCGAAGATTGGCTTCGAGTAGATATTTATTATCCCAGTTGAGATTAATGCGTCCGAAATAAGAACGCATAGCCCATTCATTATAATTACCCGTTATCTCGCCATTCGTCATCCCGGCATCTATCGCGCCGAGTGAGGGATCTACCAAGTCATATTTTCTATAATAATCCTGATCATATTTATTATACTCCTGACTCATTCCGGCAAAAACAGTGGCATCAAGCTTACCAATATTAAAATTATAGTTGGCTGTAAGTTCTGATGAACGGAATGTATTTTTATAATTGTAACGGCGAATGTAAGTGCGCACGACACCTTCGCGTATGAGAACAGGGCCGTCAAAAGTGAAGCGGAACAAGTCACGGTCTGTCAGATGATGCTCTATATTTCGCTCCCAGAAATTGTATGAAAAGGCCCCTTTTATGGTAAGTCCCTTTATTGGAGAAACGCTCGCATGAAGTTTTATTACCGAGCGTTTTGTTTTAGTAGGATATTCAGTTTTGTAGAACCACTGTCGGCGGTAAGGATTGAAATTGCTTACATTTTCTTCTTCAGGATTCTGTATGCCGCCATACAATCCTGTTGCGGGATCGTAGAGCGTCATTCCCGGAACGGTATTGAACGCGCCAGAACCGAAAATCACATCGCCACCGGCAGTGGCGTTTTCCGAAGATGGATTATTTTTGTCGATATATCCAAACAGATCAGTGCCGATGCTCAACCAAGGTTTAATATTGACATTGATATTCGACCTCAGCTGATAACGCTGGTAATCAGTATAATAAATCATACCGGGATTGTTGACATAACCTAATGAAATATTATAGTTCACTGTTTTCGTACCACCGGTTACTGAAAGATTGTGGTTCTGGACTACCGAAGGGTTACGGTATATATGATCCTGCCAGTCGGTATTGGGATATATAGTCGGATTGCGTCCTGCATCATTACGCCATTCGTCGATCTTACCCTGAGAAAATCTTGGAGCCTGCCCGTTGACAATGAGTCCGGCGTTTTGTATCTCCATGAAATCTGCATAGTCAGTCACGAGATTAAGTCTTTTGGCGACGGTTTCAAAAGACACGTTGCCGCTGTATGTCACTCTTGGTGCTCTCTCCGAACCGTGCCGGGTAGTGACGAGTATGACACCGTTGGCTGCACGTGAACCATAAATGGCAGCAGACGCGGCATCCTTCAGGACCGAAATGTTTTCTATATCCTGTGGATTGATATCACTCAATGCGATACCGGTCATTCCGTCCACCACAACCAGCGGAGCAGAATTATTCAGTGTACCTTGGCCGCGAACAAGTATGCTTTGCGATTCGTATCCGGGTGTATTGCCTCCGGAATTGGTAACCGTGAGCCCGGCAGCGAGTCCGGCCAAAGCATTAGTTGCGTTTGTCAATGGCCTGTCTTGTAAGGCTCCTGAATTTATTGAAGAAACAGCTCCGGTCAAATCCACCTTTTTCTGAGTGGCATAACCTACGACCACAACCTCATCCAGTTCGGAATAATCGCTTTCCAAAACTATCGAATAATTCGACTTGTCGGGTGACACTTTAACAGTCTGCGGTATATATCCTACATAGGTTATCTGTATCGTTCCATAATTACCGGGAATATTTGAAATACGGAATATCCCATCGGCATCAGTCACGGCATATATTCCAGAGCTATCCTTTAATTTAACTGACGCGCCTATTATCGGCTCTCCGGACTTGTCTTTGACTGAACCTTCAATAGCAAAAACAGTGTCAGCGTGAGTAGCTGTTCTTATTGTATCTGAAGGCGTTTGGGCGAATACTCCGTATGTTCCGAAAACCAGTGAGAACAAAATGATTACTATACGATTCATTATCTGTTATGTGTTGCTATCAAGAATTTAGTGTTTATCTATCATTTAAGACCGTGCGATATATACATTTTTTGTTCAAGAAAAAATGACCTTGTTATCGCAAGAAATATAATAAGACCAACAGCCTGAATGACAGCAGACATCCAAAAAGCTGTATGATAGTTCCAGTATTGGGCGATAAAACCGCCGAACAGAATACCGATTCCCATGCCAATATCCCATGAAATAAGAATTGAAGAATTTGCAGTACCCCGTTGATCTGGCCGTGCTAAAGTTATAAACATATTGAGGAAAGCAGGATACATTTTGCCATTGCCTAAACCGATAAATAATGCCGAGATATAATATGTCCACTCATTAATGGAGTGGGCAAATAAAATAAATCCTATCAGGCATAAAACCATCCCCTGAAGACAGTTCTCCACTAATTTGCCTTCCCTTAGTCCTTTTCGGCCGGTTATTCGTGATAAAACGAGTCCCCCAGATAGTATTGCGAAAAATATGCCCGTCCCTTCGGATATTCCCAATTCATTCTCACTATATATAGCAACATAATTGTTGATAATACCCCAACAGGCACCGAAAAGACATATATTTATGGCAATAAGCCATGCGGATTTTAGGAAAAGATGGTCCAGATCAAACTTAGGTTTAATACTGACAATCTCCCTATGAGGAATCTTTACAGTAGTGGAGCATAAAAAGCCTATAAGGGCAAGAACTAATGCCAGCCAGAATAATATTTGAAAATTATCCGTCTTATTATAGATATAGATGGCCAAAGTAGGAGCTATTGCCATTGCGAGGTTGTTACTCAATCCATAGAATCCCATACCCTCGTTACGACGCGAATCTGGCAAAACATCAATGGCGACTGTTGAATTGGCTACTGTGGCAGCGCCAAACGGGATGCCGTGTATTGTCCTGATGATGGCAAACATTAACAGTGTTCCTGCCCCAATATAACCGGTAAAGCATATAAAGAAGGCAAAAAAGCACAATAGGAATATTGTTTTGCGATTAAATCTGTCAACAAGAAAACCTCCGAATGGACGAATCAGAAAAGTTGCAACTATATAACCAGACAAAACCACTCCAATGACATCTTTGTCTGCGGCAAACTGTCTGTCGAGATAAAGAGGGAGTAATGGTGTCAAAAGATAGAAAGCAAAGAAAAGCAAAAAATTACTTGTCATTACTTTCAGATATTCGGCATTCCATAACTTATCAGTCGTAGCTGACACCGATTTGGTTGAATCTGATTCATTCATTGCGTTCAAACAATATTAGAAATGTAACTGTCCGGAACCAGATTTTATCATTTAAGGCAATAAAACAATCCGCCAAAATTATGTTTGTATCAGTCACAGAATAATGATTCTAATATATATAAACAAAATTTGTGGACATTATCATAGCACTTAAAATCCGCACAGTTACACTATGATGTTAGTGATGAACAAGAGAAAGGGACTAACACCTATTTTTGAAGCTTTTTTAGGGTATCAGTTCCCGACTCTCGTTGCTTGGTTTTAGTTTTTCTGTATTACAAGGTAATTTGATAAACTCCAGAATTCGTCCGGATTAGTTATTTTAATTGTTTTTAGCCCATTTTCATCCAGTATTTCATATGACTTCTCAGGATGGTTAGACAGGACTTTGACTTTTGTGGCATTGAGTGGAAGAGAGGACAATGTACGTTTGTCGCTGATAACAAAGAAACCTTTGTCAAAGTCACCTTTCATCAGTTTGGTTTTGCGCAGGAATCCTGATTCGATGATGTTATGTTTTTTTAGTTCTGACTTCGTGGCAATAACATAGAAGCAGGTGTTGAGTTCATTCTCCAGCTTTACTGACGCTTCCTGTGCTGCATTACGCTCACCTGTGACAGTGGATACAGTCGTATTAAGAGAGTCAACGGCATTGTTTAATGCTCCGATATGTTCATTTGCAGCCGTAAGTTGCTGTTTGAGAGATTCGATTTCCTCCATCTGTGAATCAATCTGCGTTCTGAGGGCTTCGATTGTTTCTTGCAGCTCTTTGTTGTTTATAGTCGATTTCTGGAGTTTGTTCTCCAGTTCATTCAACTGTTCCTTTCGCTGTTGGATCTTCTCTTTCAAGCTTGCTATATCTGCAAGAATCTGAGTTTTTTGTCCGGGATTTTCAGACGGCTGGTTTGCTGCAATCGTCATGATGTTTTCGAGTTGCTTGATTTCGTTAAGTCCAGCCGATACTTCTTTAACTAAAGACAGAAGCTGGTCACGCTCATTCAATGCCGTGGCAAGCTCCTGTTTGGTCACTTCAGCCAAGGACTGCTGCTCCTTTTCTTTGTTCCCATTGCAAGAGAACAACATCGTGGCAAGAGCCAACGAGATGAAGAGATGTCTTGTTTTCATTGTGTTGAATAATTGATTTGATGCAAAATTCGGGAACATTCGTGGCTTACAAAAGCGAGTGTAAACAGACAACGGAAATGTGTCAATGAAGGGATTCTCCAATATTTGCCACTGCTGGAAATATGTGTTAATTTTGCAACATGAAATCTTTAGAGCATAAGACCAATCTCATCTTTGATCTCTTTTTCTGCATCATTATTATGCCTCTCCTGATAATTTTTGGACCGGCACAGTATTGGTGGAGAATATCCCCTCTGTTTTCCAGCATTGCCATAGCTTATCTGTATGGTTGTTACTTTACTACTAAAATACTGCATTTACCACGGTTGATACTCTCCAAATCGTATTATAAATTAGGTGGTCTCTTTCTTGTACTCCTATCGTTGACATATTTGTTGACTTTATATCCCCTGCCAGAAATGGATTTCGTCATTCCTTCCATGAGTGAGTATCAGACACGTGTAAGAAATTACAATGTCTCAATTACAATGTGGCTTATGTTTTTGGCAGTCATGTGTTATTCTTTAACTGTGGCTTTTATTAAAGAGCTTTATCATAGACTATTATTGCAGAACATTGTGGAAAACCAACGTGATAAAGCTGAATTAGCACTTTATAAGGCCCAAATAAACCCACATTTCCTTTTCAACACGCTGAATTCGTTATATAGCCTGATAATCGGCACTTCGCAGAAGGCGGAGGACGCATTTATTAAATTTACCGAACTGTTGAAATACACCTATACAACCGCAAGTAAGGATTGGGTTACAGTTTCGGATGAAATTGATTATATCAATAACTATATAGACTTGCAACTCATTCGTTTTGACAAGCACACCAACGTTATTCGTGATTATTCAGTGGATGATTGTACTGCCAGAATTCCTCCAATGATATTTTTGACTTTCGTGGAAAACGCGTTCAAATACGGAGCCTCTTCAAATCGTTATTGTGATATATTGATAAAACTTCATCTTAATAATGGCACACTGCTTTTTGAAACTCAAAACCTGATAGTCAGACATTCCGATGAGTTCCGAAAAGATATTCCAATCGGAATAGGCAACTGCAGGAATCGATTATCTGGGTTATATCCCAATAGTTATTCCTTAAATATAAAAGATGAAAACGGATTGTTTAACGTTGAAGTGAAGATTAATCTTAACGAACATGAATGATACGATAAGGTGCGTGGCTATTGATGATGAACCATTGGCTTTGGATATAATAGAGAAATTTTGCCAGCGATTAGGAAATGTGGAGTTGCAGAAATTTTATGATCCCATAAAAGGTCTGGACACAGTCGTGCAGGATAAACCGGATATTGTCTTTCTTGATATTGAGATGGATGGTGTTAACGGTCTGCAAATAGCCACTCAATTACCTGAAAGCACATGTTTTATTTTCACGACAGCCTATCTAAAGTACGCGCTTGATGGGTTTGACCTTGATGCTGTTGACTATCTTCACAAACCATTCTCATATGCCCGTTTCCAGACAGCCTTTTCCAAAGCTCTGCGACGTATTGGACATCGGCATTTACAGACAGCATCACAAACTATTACGCTCAAACAAGATTACAGCAATATAAACATTTCCATAGATGATATTCTCTATATAGAAGCTGTGGAGGGATACTCAAAAGTTTTCAGAGTGTCTGGAGATTGCATACTGTCACGTATTCTCTTAAAGAACATATTTGTTTTGCTACCACAGGAGCAATTTTTACGCATACATCGGTCATTCATCGTATCAAGGTCAAAGATAAAAAGCTTTAGTAAACAGGAAATTGTTCTAATTGATGGAACAACTTTGCCAATCGGTAGGCAATACGCTGCTGAAATCACAAATAAAATATCATAATAAAGTCCGGACTAAAACATACTGAGTTTGTAGTCCGGATCTTATGGCTTAGTGTGTCTTCTGTCTGGTAGTTTCACTTGTTCGGAAGAACTTCTCCTTTCTCATTGAAGAGAACATCTGATGTCTTTCCTTCTGCATCAGCAAGTGTAACCTTGAACATCTTGACTCCAGCGGCCTCCTTTACATAGGCAGCCTTAACTGTTTTACCCTCGTAGTGTTTTGCAACAGCATCCTTTACTGTCTGCGGGAGTTCTTCCACTTTCATCTCTTTGAAGGAGTCTTCAACAGTGGTTGTTGTTGCCTGAGTTTGGGGATCGGTAGGGGTCTGTGCATAGACTGCACCAACTCCAGAGGCTGCGATAAGAGCCACAGCAATTAAAAGTTTTTTCATTGTCAGTTCATTTAGTTGTTGCCTTCCATCATTGGAAGGTGATGCAAAGTAACTCTATTTGTCACGTCCTAACAAGTATGTGTCAACAGACAGCGGATTAGTGCTAATGAATAATGGAAGTTTACAGTTAGTTTGTTGTCAATTCCTGAATCGACCAATATTCTTATCGTCGTTGGGAATTGTCTGAATGAGTCATTTACCGGTAATAATCGGCGACTAAAGGCACCCGCAATGTTATCGAGTCTTTATCCTGTGGCTGTTGAGTTCCGGCAGGTTGTCGTTTTCGCGTGCGAAGTTACTGCGTCCGTGAGCAATGTCAAGTGACGCCGAGCTTTCCGTTGGCGTCCGCGACCGTGAGCCTCCACACATTTTCTCGTACCTCAAAAATGTGGGTATCCCGGTCTTGCCGCCGACTGCACACTTGCCTTATGCTCACTGTCGGCCGCAGTCTTGACTTGCACGAAAAACGGACAGCCCTGCCGAAGAAGCTCAAAAGAGCTTCACAAAAGGGATAAAAAATAAAAAACTCAGACATTTCAAGACCATGCGAGTAAAAAGAATGACAATCGAAGAAGGGAAACGGGTAGGCATAAGCCGTTTCCCGAATTTCCACAAGACCGGAAGCGTGCGAGGCATGAAGAAGCTCTATTACGGGCAGCACTGCCTTCTGGTACGCTGTGGCGACTATATCTATAATGTGTCGCCCGAACCTCAAATCTACAATCAGGCAACAATCTAATTCTCAACCTATATGAACACGGATATTGACTTTATGAATATCGCCGAGGGCGATAAGGCATTTGTGGCGGAGTTTGAGAACTTTGTCAACGGCAAGGTGAGCAGCACGGAAAAGACCGGCATGGCTATGACAACCATGCACCGCTATCTCCAGCAGCAGGCTTTCAAGGTTTGCGTCGGTTTCATGAAATCGCTTGCGCACAACTATCAGAAAGGAAGGTTTGATGACCGCAACGAGTGGGCATCACGCATGGCGGACCTAATGTACGGTACAATGGTCGAGGACGGCATATTTTTCGACCCCGAGTATCTCGAACTCATACACGGCAAGTAATGGAAGATACGGATTTTCCCGAATACGGGCGGCAGTGTGAACTCAAAGAGCCGTGGAGAGGCTACCGCCGTGGAACAATAGTAGGACGCAACGGCTACCGCTTTATCATAGAATTGAGCAGCGGCGCGAGAATAGAACTTTATGATGACGAAATAGAATTTGACTGACATGTGCAGATTACAGACACCACAACTGGAGGAAGCCTTAAAGGGCTTCCCCCTATACTCCCAGGACGGCAAGGGGAAAGAGGCGATATGCCGTGCAATTTTCGCAATAGGCTCCGCCCGATGGTTTATACTTGAGGGTGAAAGGGAGGACGGAGACACCATCATGTTCGGCATAGCCATAGGTCTTCTTGAAGATGAATACGGCTATGTGTCGCTGAAAGAACTCTCCGAGATTGAACTCAATCTTACATCGTATGGATTTGGCATACTCCAAGTTACGCAAGTGCCGGATTTCAAGCCAACCGCTTTGAAGGATATTAAGGATTATCGCCTTCAGGAACTCCTTACAAGACTTGAAGATTAAACAATCTGTCAGCCGTGGATCTCTCCGCCACGGCTGACACTAACACAAACTGAATATGTATATCGACGATTTGACCGATGCGGTAGTGGCATGTGCCGAAGCCAAAGGCTGGAAAGTGGAAGCCGGAATAATCTACAAGGAGCAGAAAAGCGAGTTTGAATTTGCCAGGTTCAGCCCTGCGGGACGGGACTTTTCATTCAGCGCGACCATGAAATGTGCCAACATCAACTCTCTTATCGAGGACATAGACAATTACTATGAGGGATTTGATGTTGACTCCGAGACATATCTGTGGCTCGACCAGTTCGGGCATGGCAAACGTGGCGCTCCATACCGCATGAGAGCCGTGCTTGAAGATATGGAGGCTACCGAGAAGATGATAGAGGAGCTGTTGGACGCGATAAAGGAAATGGAGTTACCCGAAGAATACTGATTTTCCCTAATAGCCTGTAAAGCGACCTGCCACATCCGTCACGGACATGGCAGGTCTGAGTGTGTGGAATTTTAATCATTTAATATATTGAAAAGGTATGTTACATAGCGATATAATCAGGATAGCGGTCAGGAATGGATGGAAGGTCTCGATAACTGCCTCGGCAGATGACTCGTTCTATTTCGACTTTCAGTGCCGGACGCCCGGCGGCTTGCCTTTCTGCTTCACCGCCGAGCTTTCAGGAGGACATGTCGGCACACTCGTTGACGAGATCATCGCCTTCGTCGATGCGCTCGACCCAGAGCGTTATGCCGTCGAATGGCTGGAGGCCGCAGGACCGGTTACACCGTCCCGCTACTTTCGGGCGGTAGCCGACATGGACGACATGCGCGTCCGTGCATGGCTTCTCGCCTTCGACCTCTCGGAAGAGGCCGAAAAAGAGCGCATCCTTCTCGACATTCCCCGGTACCGTCTTAACTGAAGCCTATCGGTCTTTCCTTCTCCGGCCACGCTTGACCTTCGGATTCTCTTTCAGCGATATTATGTCGCTGCCGAGAATCAGCCTGTGCCAGCCGTTCTCCGACATCCGGTAGGGAAGCACCGGCGGCTTTTTCTTCATGTACTCGTAAATCGTGGTCTGACCTATACCCAGCAGACGCTTCGCGATGCCCACCGAATACAAGGCATCCGGAATGATATTGTTGAAATCAAGGCGCATGGCAAGAGCCTCCCGTATCCTTGCCGCCGAGACTGCGGCGATATTCCCTGATGAACCTGCCGGCTGCCTCGACAGCCATCTCTGCGGCCACTCTCACATAGAGCGGCCAGTTCTCAATCTGCGACGATGGAGACTTGTCGGCGGTGTGCCGCAGGTCGTGATAGAACAGTGCCGAAGCAAGCTCAAACTGTCTCTTCTCCCAGTTTATCCCGGTCTTTTTCTGTTTTTGTCTCATTTTCGTAGTTTTTTTGTGTCGATTTCCTGAAAGTACGCCCACGGAGAGCCACAAAGTTGAACATCTCCTTGAAGCGGTCGTATATTCTCGCGCCATAATATTCGGCTATCTGGTCCGGCGTGTAGTTGGTGGTGACATGCGTGAACTGGTGGAAGCGGTTGTCATAGCGTCTCTGGAAGATATACTGCATGACATTCTCGAAATTGCCCCATCTGCCTGTGGGATTGGTCTCGCTCCCGAGTTCGTCAAATGCCTGTCGGGGGCAGTTGATGTATTCCTGTATCGCCCGGTAGCCGCCGCTGGGGGATTCATCGGCGTAATCGGCACAGATGTCGATGACATTGTTTATTCGGAAAAAGTAACGCATGCCGTCAACCGGCTCGCGTATATGCCAGCAGAACTCACGTATGATTCTCAGCATCGTCGATTTCCCGGTGCCTACGTCGCCCCAGATGAACAGGCCCTTGTCCGGGTCGAGATTGCCGTCATAGTCCATCATCGCCCAGTGAACGATGTCAGAATAGGTGGCTTTCATCTCGTCTCGTATCTCGAATCCGGGACAGACCTTCTTCGCGCAGATTACGAAAAACTGCTTGTACCGGCTAATCCTCGATAAGTCCGCAGCCGGGTTCGAGCGGCGTTCGCCGGCCTCTTTTATTTCCCTGACTGCCTCCTCCGGGTTTATTCGCTTTGGTTGTGCCATCTCTTTTTTCCTTGTCTAAGCGGGCGCGGGCCCAGTTGAAAAAATGTTCCTTGCATTGCAGGACTGTCCCGTATCTTTTTTCCTTGACCCGGCTTTCCTGAACAAAGTCCGGGTACATGGATTCAAGTATCTCTTCCTTGCAGTGGAGCGCCAGGGCTATTCCCCTGAACGCTTCCTTATCCCTTGAAAAAATTTCAAAAAATTCTTCCTCGCGCGCGGGGGAAGGAGAAATATTTATATTATTATTCTTATTAATATAATTTATGTCCCCAAAGGTGTCCCCGGAAGTGTCCCCAACCGTGGGCGTTTTCGTGTCCGAGACTGCCGGATGCTCGATGCTCTCCTTAATAGTAAAGCCGGGAATCTGCTCCATCACGAGGACAGTATATAAGGTGACATTGCCCAATACCTTTCGTTCTATCCATCTCTGCGACTCCAGTATCTTCAGATAGCGACCGACGGTATCCTTGTCGACGCTTATGGCGGCGGCGAGTTTTCTTGTGGATGATATGAACTGGCCGGGCCGGACCTCCACAGACACTCCCTTTACCGGGTAGGTGTCCTTCGACCTCTGGACTCGGAACAGTATCTCCAGCCACAGGTGCAGCATCCTGCTTTCGCTGTATAGCCAGCCGACCGAGCGCAGTTGGTGAAATACGGGTATCCATGAGAGGTCCATTTCCGTAATCCTGTTTCCTTATGATGTCTTTAAGGACGCAAGTCATCCCTGCAAAGTATCAGCTACCGTTCCCGTCGGCGGGATAGCCGACATTGCGTCGCCGGGCCCCCTTTCCGAATAAAGCTCGCGGAGAAACACCTTGCATCCTGCAATCTTCTCGATGATGTCCTTGCAGAAATCAGGTATGCGGCAGTAACCGGCCTTCCAGTTGTAGAATGTCTTTTGCTTGATGCCGTTGCCACATTCGGCTACGACTTTCTTCACGAAGAAGCGGTGGTTTGACTGCGGGATTGTGGCAAGATAGTCATTGAGACATTTGCAGTCGATCTCGCGGATTTGGCTGTTGGTCATGGCTGTGTCGTTTAACAACATGTGAATCATATCTTCCGTTTTTTTTCAATAATCCCGTAGCCCGCGCGTCTTCTGACATCGTGAAACGACAGAAAGTAGCGTCGGCCTGTACGGGTGGCGCTCAGCGCGCCCTCATGGATGGAATCACGCACCCTCTGCGGCGTGCAGTGAAGAATCTCGGCCGCCTCGTTGACTGTTATGAGGCGGTCCGGCGGCTCCGGCTCACTGAGCGTGCGCTTAATTTCTTCGAGGGTGTTCTCGATGCGGGTAAGCCTCATTGTTATGCGTCTTTCTTCGCCCATATCAATTATTTTTTAGGGTTTCTGATTATTTTTCGTTTAGTAACCATTAGTATTATTTAGAAAAATGATTAACTTTGCAGTTAGAAATGATTAATCTAAATTAGTCACTTGCAATTACACTAACAAACTAATATTGCTAAATGATTGTTTGAAGTGTTATTATTGGAAGACTCTAATCATTCTAATTAGAAAATCTAAACGAGAGATATGGACGACAGAGTAAACAGGATAAAGGACGTGCTTGAATGGCTCAAGGCAAGCGAACTGTTCCGGTCCAACCGCGAGATAGCCGAAAGAATGGGCTACAACCCGAGCATGGTGTCACAGGTCATAACCGGGCGGTCCGCCGTGACACAGAAATTCGTGAGGAGCCTCAGCTCCGTATGTTCGAGAATCAGCTACGACTGGATATGGACGGGAGAGGGGGATATGCTGCGGGAGACGCCTTCATCCGGCGCAATCCCGGCGGAACGCTTTTCGGAACTCGACCGTTTCTCCTTCATCATGGCGGACATGGCGCAACTTATGAAGAACTTTTCATCGGTAGTCGGGCCTCTTGAACGCAGGGTGGCGGAGCTTGAACGCAGGCTTGCAGAACAGGGCAGCACGATAGAACGGCTCCAGAGCCTGCTTGACAGGATGGAAAAAGCCGCCACTCCCTGACGGAATGACGGCTTGACGCTGCTGTCTTGTAAGAATTTCGTACTCTATTTCAGAAGCTCGTATCCTTCATATACGCTCGACTGAAGCACCTTGGCGTATTTTTCGGTCATTGATATGTCCGAATGGGAGAGCATTTTGCTCACCACCTGTATGCCGACCCCTTTGCTCAACGCCCACGTAGCGAATGTGTGGCGTCCGACGTGCATTGTCAGGTTGATGTGGATTTTCGCCATGTGCGCAATCAGCTTCAACTGCTCGTTGCATTTCTGGTTTGAAAGCAGATTGAGATTGAAGTTGTACTTGCGGAGAATGGCAAGAGCCTTGGGAAGCAGTACGATGGTGTATTGGTTCCCTGTCTTGGTCCGCTTGTCACGGATACAGAAATCATCGCCTCTCTGAAACACATCCTCCTTTTTTATTTTTATAAGGTCGGAATATGCGAGTCCTGTATAACAGGAGAAGATGAACATATCTCTTGTCTTCTCCATCATTCCGAAAAGCTCCAGCTCCTCGATGCGGTCGCGCTCCTCTTCCGTGAGGAAACGGATTCCCTCGGACTTCCCTCTGGGTATCTTCACATTGGCATAGGGATTGACGTCTATAAGCTGTAACTCCAGTGCTTCCTGAATATACGGGCGCAGACGCTTGTGATAGCCATGCACGGATGCCTGGCAGTTGACTTTATCCAGAGAGCGGATGTAGTCGTCCCACAGCTTGATGTTTCGTGACGTGACATCGGTGAATGTCTTTATCTTTCCGAAATCTCTGAGGGATTTGAGCACCGTGCGATGATGCTTTCTGGTCGATTCCTTGATAGGACGGCGGGAAATCCTGTCCTCGAGCCAGTCGAGGAAATCTGTTCTGCCGCCGATTACGTTGGCTTTTCTTGTCTTTTTCAACACAGCGAGGTCGAAGCCGGCGTTGCTTTCGGCCATGTGGTTGATTTTCTCCTGCATGGTTCTGAGCAGGCTACGGATTTTTGCATTGAGCTCGGCGGCATCGGGATGGTTCACAACCTCGTTGCCCTTCCATTGCTGCTTCAGCACGGAGACACCTGAAGACAGACGGATACGCTCTCTGTTCCACGTAACCTCTATCTCGACTGTCCCTTTTGTCGTGGACGACGCGGTCTTGCGTCTGTCAAACACGAGCTTTATCTGTGGTATTCCAGCCATATCGGTTTGATTGCATTTTTAGTTGATTACTTGTTCTGGTACATTTCAGAAGTGTGTACCACATCAGGTAAAAATGTACCGGACCCGATTTTGCAACACCCTCCGGAGTGGTGTTGTTCGTAGCAGGAACGATTTAGCAGCAAATAGCACAAACTCTTTAATACCAGCGTCTTGAAAGGATATTTTCGGCCGATTTGTTCCTTCCGGCGGTATTTGGAGAAATCTGCGTTCCTGCGGGTACGATTCCGGTACTTTTTCGGTACGTTTCTGTGGTACGCCTCTGAAATCTGTACCAAAGTTAGTGTGCTAAATCGAAACTAACAAATGCTACCTTTGGCGAATCACGGCAAGTCAAGAATGTGCTAAACCGTTGAGAATAAGGAGTTTCAAAGGTTGCTAAATTCTGAGCCACAATCACTTGCGGACACAAAAAAAAGGGTCACTCAATAGTGACCTAGAAGTGGTCCTTCAAGGGCTTGAACCTTGGACTCCCTGATTATGAGTCAGGTGCTCTAACCAACTGAGCTAAAGGACCGGATGCGCAACGCGCATCGTCATATGGGCATTATACCCTTTTGCGGATGCAAAGGTAGCATTATTTTTTGTATCCGCCAAATATTTCCGCCTGTTTCTTTCGTATTTCCTGCAAGACGGGATTCTATGGCCTGATATATTTCAGTGTCCGGGAGCCCGATCGGAGCACGTAAAGTCCCGGCACAAGCGCCGATAGGTCAAGACGTCCATGTGATGAGGCAGCAAGGCGGCCGTTGATGTCATACGCCTCGATGAGGGCCGTTTCGGCTGCTAAGGCTTCAGTGCCTATGATGGAGAACGGGCTTCCGGCGGTCACAAGGTCGATGGAATCGGTCTGAGGCCCGATCTTGAACGCCGGCGATATCACCTGCTGCGAGAATGAGCCGTCATCGTCGGCCATCGTTACGCGAAGGTCGTACCATCCTGAATATTCAGGGCTGACCACATCCTTCAGTGACGCCTCGTAGACATAGCCAAGCTCCCGCGTGGCCCACTCGGGACGCTCATCGACGGCGAGCTCCGTCCATGATTCCTTATGCAGCGGCGAATATTCCACTGTGATATCGGCCTGCGTCGTCTCAAACCACCAGTTGTAGCCATCCTCAGGCTTCATGACTTCATTGAAGTCGGCTGCCGCGAGACGTATCACGCCGTCAGCCGCTTTTTTGAAGCGGTCGGTGACCATCCCCTCTGTGTCGCGGAACTGAACGAGCTGTAACACCGGAGCGTTGATGTCCTTCTCCGGATTCAGATGAAGCGTCATGTGTGTGCGCCCCTCGATGCCTTCTATGTCAAGCCCCGAGAGCGTAGCGGTGAACTCCACGCCGTCGTCAAGATCCCTCTCGGATGTCTCCACCGACGGCTGGTTGCCGAGCTGCCATTCCCCGAGACGCCCGATCGGCAGGCAGTCGAGATACCAGTATGTCTTCTCGTCGTCCCAGTCGTAGTCTTCGCGGGAGTCTGCTATCAGCGATGGCTGGGTGGCCATAGGCTCAAGGTCGGAGTCGTGAAGTGTATGCGAGAACGCCGGATTACCTTCCCAGGGGCAATATTCCTCCCAGTCCTCGCTGCGGGTGTAGTCGGGTATCAGCTGCACGTATTCCTTCACCGGATTTCCGCTCTCGTCGAACCCGAATGGCTGTGACGCGGAGGGATAACAGCGGATACCTGTCTCGCCCGTCTCCGGATCCACCTCCTCAACGCCCCAGTCGGCATACGACTGAAACAGCCGGATCTTCATCCATTCCGGGAAATTGTCGATGCCTGCTGTCCAGATTTCCCCGGCAGGTGACTGAAGGTCATCTCCGTTGAAACTGTTGTCGTTGGGAAATATTTCCTGGGAATGCATCCACCAGGTGGGTATGAATAGCTCGGGATTATTGTCGGCCGCTTTCAGCGACGGATGAAACTTCTGGACGAACGGAGCCGAGTAGGATTTCTCGTATTCACTTTCCCTATCTCCGGTCAAGCCGAATACCGGACGCATGGATGTGACGTAGAAACCATCCTTTGCCGACATCAGGGAGTACTGGTGGAGGCAGATGTCCTCGCTGATGTCGTTGATGCGTATGTCGGTCATGCGCGTCAGGTCGAACTCCTTGACTCCACGGTCGTCGGTAATCCGGAAATCCCCCAATGAGGATCGGCCGTAGATCCATCCTGCCCACGTCGACGACACTGTGCTTGAAATGAACATCTGCGACACGTTCCCCTCGATCACCTCCGGCGGATCGTCTTCCGTCCAGTCTTCGGAGTAATGATAAGTGGTGAGCGTAGGCGTTTCCCCTTCAGGTGTCACGGAATTGCAGACAAGCCTGTTTTTTGCCTCATCGGCGTCAAGATCTATCTCCATGTCGGAGGTGAGGTCGATCTCCTTCACGATCCATGCCCATCCCTCCGTGCCGAGCATGATGTTCTCATTCAGTATCGTATATTCGCAAAACACCACATACCGTCCTTCGGGAAGTGATATGGTTGCCTTGCCGTAGTTTTCCGTGTCTTCGGGGTCGTCGCCGGTGAAATAACCCTGATAAAAGTCTTCCCCGGCCACTCGGAACATATCCCACGACATATATCTGTCCGGGTTGTATGTGAGCCTGACCGTAAGGGAATGCTCGGCCTCGCGGCTCTCGTGACTGCGGCGAGGGGCTTCGTGTGCTTTGCTTGAGGGCATACGGTGGTTGATTTGAGGCAACATTCGGCCGCCTCCTGCAGGAAGATGTAGGGCGAATGCCCCGGGGCAGACTGTCAGGAAAAGTGAAAGCAGTGAGATGAGTTTCTTCATGTTTTAATGGTTATGTGTGGCTTCGTCCGGAAAGCCCGTATGAGAGATGCCTGTGGCCGGACACCCGCAGGATGATCGATCATGGATGCAAATTTATAGTCTTATATCCACATCAAGCATGCCGCGGGGACGTATTACGGCTGGTATGGGGCCGTCTAAGTGTACTTATATCGCATGTATGGGCGGTTAACAGTCTATAGAGTAATTAATTGGCAAGAATGATGCGAAATTGCCGGAGCATCATCTAAGTGTGGCCGGGAATTTGCGATTGCCCGTGAAAAACAGTAATTTTGCAGGAAATATACTATATGGCGATGCGAGTTATAATTTCCATAATCATGGCCCTGTCTATATCGCTGCCCGCTGCGCCGCAGGTCAGGCCGGGCAATGCCATCAAGGCGGCGTGGTATAAAGACAGGCTCGGCGATGAGGCCGTGACACTCTCCGAGAAGCTTGGCTACACCGACAGTCTGATCTCTCTGTCTCGCGGAAACGACCGTTTCCCGCTCTATAAGCTGAAGGCCGACTTCCTCTACGACATGGGGCGTTACACCGAGGCACTGCGTATTTGCGACAGCGTGGCTCCGCGGGTGCCCGACGACTCCCTCAATCTGCGCTTCAGTCTGGAGTGGATGCGGGGTATGCTCGCCTTTACGCAACGCGACTATTCGCAGGCAATCGAGATCGCCTACAGGATGCTTCACACTCCCAAGCCGGAGTCAATGGCTTATCACGACGTGAAGGCTTATACCATCCTGACTGATTTCTATGGACTGATGGGCAATATCCCTTTGAGCTGGAGATACAACCGCAAGGGGTTTGACCTGCTGCTGAAGGTCACTCCCACCGCCGCATTTCCGGCATCGGAGAAGGCCCGTCTGATCAGCGTGTTCCGTCATGCCAATGCCGGTCTCTATCTCGAGGAGATGAAACTTGACTCGGCATACATGGAGATCATGGCATCGGTAAAGGAGAGGGGGAGCTCGGACTACGACAGCATGGTGGAGCATGTGATTCTCGGCAACATCATGCGCCGGCAGGGGAATCCGGATATCGCAGGGGATATGTTTCTGCAGTCATTGCGTAAAAAGGATATCGACAATTTCAACCGGACGTTCGCATTGCTGAATTATGCGGAGATGCTTGTGGAGCGTGGCGACGCCGATGGGGCACTGAAGACTCTCTCTGAATATGGCGGTGTGGCGGCGAAAATCAAGGGCTCTCCTCTTGAGCCCCGTCTGCTGCGGATCCATGCCGATTGCCATGAGCTGAAGGGTGATTACCGGGAGGCCGCGCGTCTGCTGAATGAGATCATCCAGCTTAACGACTCGCTTGAATCGGCCACAAGGATAGCGCTGACAGATGAGATAGCCAAGCGGTATGAGAACATGGACGCAGAGGATAAGGCGCGTCGCTCCGCGATAGACGGCAGCCGTAAGGCTGTCGTGATATCCGCTTTGGTGCTTCTTGCCATGGTCCTGGTCGGATTGCTGGTGTTTTTCCTTATGCGTCGCCGCAATGACCGCCGGCGGTTCAGATCGATGGAGAGCAGGCTCGACGAGGCGGAGAAGATGCATCGCGAGGAGGTGCGTGACTCTGAGGCGTCGCTTGAGGGACGAAGCCGTGAGCTCTCGGCCATGACCATGCTGATGGGGCGCCTCAACGAGGCCTTGAACAAGATACAGATGGCTTCCGACGACGTGCGTCTTACACCGGAGGAGAGGCTCGAGACTGTCAGGACCACCATCCGCACTCTTGAGAGGGAAGAGAACGTATGGGAGATGTTCAGGCTTTATTTTGAAAAGGTCAACCAGTCGTTTTTCGACCGGCTCTACAGGCTATGTCCTTCTCTCACCAACGCGGAGATCAGGATGTGCGCCTTCATCCTTATCAATCTCACGACAAAGGAGACAGCCATATTGACCAACCGCTCGGCGCGTACTGTGGAGACCATCAAGCATAACCTCAGGAAGAAACTCGGGGTCACGGGACCGTCGGAGACATTCATGAGACATGTCGCCTCGGCATCGGAGGAGGAGTTTCAAAAGATGGTGGAAGAGGCCGGATCGGCGCGAATGGGTCAAAACGGGTAAGACTTGCAGCGTTTTGTGAAAGGGTGAGTTTTAGGAATATTTATTACCTTTGCGCCTGATTCCGTATTTACGATACGACTAACCCCGATATAAACGATACTATCAACCGACATATCTATATTATGGCAAAGAAAGTGCTTATACTCTCCGGAAGTCCACGCCACGGCGGCAACTCCGATACGCTCTGCGACCAGTTCATGAAAGGAGCCCTCGAGGCCGGCAACGAGGTGGAGAAATACTTCATCGCCGCCCATAACATCGGCTACTGCTCGGCCTGCTACTACTGTCAGAGCCACGGCGGCGAATGCTGCAAGCAAGACGACATGCGCATGCTGATGCCTAAGATTCTCGAGGCCGACGTGCTCGTTTTCTCCTCACCGGTATATATGTATTCTGTCTCGGCGCAGCTGAAGGCGGTGTTCGACCGCATGGTGGCCCAATACGAGACCATTGCCGACAAGGACCTCTATTACATCATGACGGCGGCCGAAGACGGCCCCCACACAATGGACACGACACTCGCCTGCATGCGCGGCATGGCGGCCTGCATCCCCGGCTCACGTGAAAAGGGCGTGATCTACGGCAAAGGTGTCTATCAGAAAGGTGAGGTCAACTCCACCCCGGCCTATGAGGAGGCCTACGTGATGGGCAAAACCGTAAGATAATCCCGAATCCTTTCAAGGCAACTCCTTAAAATTGCAGTTAGCAGATTATCAACTAACTGCAATTTTCTTTTGTCATATTTGCACAACATTTTTCGACAGGCAAATTGAGCGTGAGAAAAGTTTCGTCAGGGGACATAATGATGTCATAGCCAAAATTGAAAGGTTCTTTCCTGATACAATCGCCATGATTCCGGCTCTGGAAGAATGTGAACAGGTCGGCATTCCTGACAGCTTCGCCCGTAAACTGATGGACGGAGGTGGACGATACCTTACTAAAAACGTTAGTCTGGACTATACAGATAAGAATGAAAAGATTGAAGTCGTGGCAGGCACGACATTCAAATTCATCCGCGACCCATCTGATAACAAGTTCCACCTGCATATCAACGGGACGAGAATATTCCAATGGCTCAAAGAGCAATGGCAGTCATTGAAACAGACTGTCAAGAGAGGCTTTGGAATTAGATAACTAATCGGGAGCCACAGGCAATAACTTGTGGCTCCCGATTTTTCCGAATATATTGAGATTTCATATTCATTAAATATTGCCGTAGAGAAATACATCAACTTCAAAAAAAGAACCCCGACATCTCTGCCGAGGTTCCCATCTATATTGCATGATTAGCTGTTCTTATCCTATTTCAGAGTATTGTAGATTTCGATCATCAAAACTTTGTCCGAGCTGTTGATAGTGAAACTTCCGCTCTCGATACGGCAGTTGACGGTCGGTGCCATTATTACAGAGTCATTGAACACAAAACCTATCCTTTTGCCGATTCTTTTTTCAGTGGCATTAGCCCATTTATTCACCTTGTCTGCTTTCAGTTTCCCCTCAATTATTGCCATATCAGGAAATGAAACAGTGTCAAGAGTAACGACATCAAAGTCTTTCGTCGTAACAATAGCATTCCCTTCTATTTTATTCTCCGGGATATCAGCTACCAGATACCAGCCATTAACCCGATGCGCCGACGAACAGGCACCAAGTATGACAACAAAAAATATTGCCGCTATTAGTTTCATCTTCCTTATACCTACTTATAATCTACTGCAAAGTTACTAAGCGTTTACGACTTTAGCTGTGACAAATGTCCCAATCGCGTTATTTTTCTGATAAAACTCCCAAGTCGATTAGACAGACAGTAAATCTTTATTATCAGCTTCATCAGCGTCTATTCGTCCTGTAAATCGCCCACCAGGTCTTTAATTCAGGGACAGTCAACCCCGACATCACTACCGAGGTTCCCTATTTTTGTCTATGTATGTTCAAATTGTCTTCATCATAGTCGATTCATTTCATCTTCTCGCACGGCTTTGCCTTTGTACTTTCCTTTTGCCGTATTGATGGTATATCTTACTGTGAGAGAGACGTATTGCGAGGCGCCTTTTATGTCTGATTTGTATTCTACGGAATTGGAGTAGGTATCAAAGCGCTGTTTCCATGTTCCAAAGATGTCGTTGGCCGACAATGTAAAAGTCCAGTTTCGATAAGTCTTGCTGAGAGTCAATGCCATTTGCCATGTTCCGCGGGAATATGTGGTGGATGTATCGCCGGTTCCAAGATAGAATGCCGAGAGATAGGCATAGATCCCCGCTGGCAAATCGAATCTGTTATTCAGCGATAGCTGACAGGGCTGGCGCATGAGATTTAACTTTCCTTAAAAACTTTGAGGAGGTAGTCAAT
>OGQO01001102.1_pt1 | contig 26157 bp, 20 predicted proteins | sample 1553241 | NCBI WGS metagenome assembly OGQO01 (sample SAMEA2579933, study PRJEB22360) | human gut metagenome | biome: human gut; feature: human-associated habitat; material: faeces | place: Denmark | collected 2008/2010
TATCGGTAAACATGAACAAATCCATTTCCTTACCTATCTTACGATGGTCGCGTTTCTTGGCTTCTTCCAGCATTACCAGATATTCGTCCAGCATTTTCTTCTTCGGGAAAGTTATACCATAAATACGTGTCATCTGCTTGCGGTCTTCCTGTCCTCTCCAATAAGCACCGGCTACAGAAAGCAGCTTGATAGCTTTGATAGGAGCGGTAGAGGTCAAGTGAGGACCACGGCAAAGGTCGGTAAACGCACCTTGTGTATAAGTGGTGATGTGTCCATCCTCCAGTTCGGAAATCAATTCACATTTATAAGTCTCACCTCTTTCACCGAATTTCTTCAACGCATCCTCTTTAGCGATGCTCTGACGCACCAATATCTCTTTCTTTGCAGCCAACTCGGCCATCTTGGCCTCGATAGCGGGTAGATCTGCTTCCTTAATGATTGCTTCACCCGGGTCTACATCATAGTAAAAACCGTTTTCAATGGCCGGACCGATACCAAACTGAATGCCCGGATAAAGTTCTTGCAATGCTTCGGCCAGCAAGTGGGCACTAGTATGCCAGAAAGCATGTTTGCCCTGTTCGTCTTCCCATTTATAAAGAACGAAGTTTGCATCTTCATTGATAGGGCGAGATAAATCAATCGTTTCACCGTTCACGCCACAAGCTAAAACATCTTGTGCCAGCCGTGAACTGATACTTTCTGCAATCTGCAGACCAGTAACTCCTTCGTTATATTCGCGAACGGAGCCGTCGGGGAATGTTATCTTTATCATAATCTTCTATTTATATTCTATCTTGAGGATGCAAAAATAACGAAATCTTTTTGACTTATCCTCTTTTTAGCAAAAAAATGTTATTCTTTTCGTTCCGTAAAGCGTTTGATGATATTGTAAGCAGAGAAAAGCCCCAACTCACCTGCTTTACTCAGGTCCTGTATACCTTGCCTGTTGTTACCCAAGAAAATATGTGTCAAGCCGCGATTGAAATAAGCATCCGCAAATTTAGGATCCAACTGGATGGCTCTGTCATAATCAACAATTGCCGCACGATAGTCTTTCAAGATAGAAAGCACATTACCTCTATTATAATAAGCATAGACAAAATCCGGAGCCAGCTCAATCACCTTGTCCAAATCGCGCTTTACCATTTCATAGTCCGCAGCTTTCACTGCACTCTTCTCTCCCGGACCGGCTTTCAAATCATACTCTTTTTCCATCTTCTGGTATTCCAGCTGCTTATAACGGATGAGAGCACGGTTGAAATAAACCGGGAAGAAATGATCTTCTATAATAATAGCCTGATTCAAATCTTCAATGGCACTTGCAAAATCCTGCACCAGATAAAAGTCCAATGAACGTGCAAAACGTTTGTTCACATCATTCGGATCAGCCACAATGGCAGCAGTCTGTTCGTCAATGGATGCAAAATGTTTTGTAGCTTGTTCTTCCGTCAGAGGAGCTTCCTCATTAGTTATAATCAGACGGCCGGGAAGTACTTTCTGATTATTCAATGTTTCAATGAACTTATAATAGTTGACCTGCCGTTTCACATCATCGTGCTTTTCATAATAGGTAAGCACGAACATGGGCTGGGGAACAATATTCACATTCTTATCCTGCACGCGTCCACGATAGTCACTCTTATATTTTTCTTCTCCCTCTTCGTTGTCGGCAACCACTATCTTACGATAGTTGTTCATGTTCTTGTCGGACTTCTTACGGGTTTTATTATTCTCCGTATTATCGGCAGTCTGCTTATTAGGATCTACTCCGTTCTGTTTATCCAGCTGTGCTTTCAACACCTTGAATTCATCTGCATCAGCACCTTTCACATCCCCTATTTTCCTACGCGCCTGCGCTCTGTACTGATATCCCAGCAAGAAATTGGGATATTCATTTATCACCGTAGAATAATCTTTAATTGCCCCTTTATAATCTCCTGTCTGATCCAACAACAGACCACGGTTGAAAATAGCCATCATATTGTCGGGCTCCATTTCGATAACAAAATTAAAGTCTTGAATAGCCCGGTTGTCATCGCCTACTTGTGCACGTAACAAGCCCCGGTTATAATGGCCGATGAAATTATTGGGATCAATATCCAATGCAATATCATAGTCACTCATCGCTCCTCTCAGGTTATTCTGATGGTAACGGGCCAAAGCACGGTTGATATAAACACCTGAATTCCGGGTGGACAGACGGATGGCATGATCAAAATCGGCTTCCGCATCTTTATATCTCTGCTGTTGCAGACGAAGGATAGCACGGCTGGCCCATGTATCTGCATCATAACGGTCTATTTCAATCGCCTTGCCAAAGTCTTTTTCGGCAGCCAAAGTATCTTTCTGCTTCAAATCCACCTCACCACGCATCAAATAGGCCTTTGTATATCGGGGGGAAATGGCGATCAGCTTATCCAGATCATTCTTCGCCCCCTTATAATCCTCCTGTCTGATACGGCAAAGGGCCATATTATGCCATACCCCTATGTTCTCAGGATCAAACTCCAACGCCTTGGTATAATCTTCTATAGCTCCTGCAAAATTATTCTGCTGGATCCGTGCCAATCCACGCACCTGATAAGCACTTACCACAAACGGATTCCTCTCAATAGCTTCCGAACAATCACTCTCCGCCCCCTGAAAATCATCCAAATTTATCTTCGCCAGACCTCTATAGAAATAAGGATCAGACAAATAAGGCTTTGCATTAATCACCTGATTGAAATATTGAATCGAAAGGACATAATCCTCAAAATAAAGCGCATTACGCCCTATCGCCATCACCCTGTCCGTATTTATCTGTGCCGAAGCCACTACAGGGAACATTATTAATAATGTATAGAGTATCCGTTTTATCATTTTGTATTTATAAAAATACGGTTTTCCCACAAATGCGCCACTGGTGGCGCATAGATCAAAATTGCGGAGTTATCATTTTATAGTCTTGACCTTATAGGAGCAACGCGCCTTGCCCTTCAGCATGGCCCCCAGCTTTCCTTTAATCATCTGTTTGCGTAATGCAGACAAATGATCAATGAACATTTTTCCGTCCAGATGATCAAATTCATGCTGCATGACCCTTGCCAAATAGCCTTCCACCCACTCGTCATGTTCGTTCAGCTCCTCATCCAAATAAGTCACATGAATACGGTCCGGACGTTTCACCGTTTCATGGATACCGGGCAAACTCAAACAACCTTCTTCCATGCTGACTTCCTCTCCACCCACTTCTAAAATATGAGGATTTATATAGGCACGGCGGAAATCCTTGAATTCGGGCAAGTCGTCAGACATCACATCCAAATCAATAGTTACAACACGAATAGGCAGACCTATTTGCGGAGCAGCCAAGCCCACACCATCTGCACGATTCATGGTTTCAAACATATTTGCTATCAACTCTTTCAAATTAGGGTAATCCGGGGTAATATCCTCTGCTTCTTTACGCAACACCGGTTGTCCGTACACATAAATAGGTAATATCATTTTTCTTAATCTGTTTTTATTTATTAAATATATTTCTTCGACTCCAAATAAGACTGTAAGATTATCGTAGCACTGATTTCATCAACCAAAGCTTTGTTCTGCCTGTCTTTTTTCTTCAAGCCTCCATCCAACATGGCTTGGTGGGCCAATACGGACGTAAACCGCTCGTCAACAAACTCTACCGGTATATCCGGTAATTTTTTCCTTAGTTGATTGACAAAAGGGACAATATTACGCATATTTTCCGACTCCTGATTATTCATTTGCTTAGGATGCCCCACAATGATGCGTTCCACAGGCTCTTTTTCCACATATTTCAGAATAAAGTCCAGTAGTTGGTGTGTAGGAACAGTTGTCAACCCGTTTGCAATAATCTGCAAAACATCCGTCACAGCCACACCTGTGCGCTTTTTACCGTAATCTATCGCTAATATTCTACTCATATAGTTTGCAAAAATACAAATTTATTCCATACCTATTTTATATATAAAGATTAAAATATGCTTTTTCAACTGTTTTTTCAAAAGGAATGATTCATTTCGTTTAATTTTATTTGCTATTTAAAAAATAGTACTTATTTTTGCACCGAATATGTGGTTTAACGTAGAGGCCGCATAATTGTTAAATCGAAACAGGTATTTGTTATAAAATGAAAAATCAGAGCTCTTCCAAAGGAGTTTCATATAGATGTTTGTTGTATTGTATAGCTATATTGTTGCTTGTTATGATTCCATTAAAAAGTTTCAGCCAATCAACAGGAGAATTAACAACAGATAGTCTTGTAAAAATGGGATTTGAAAATGTAAGATGGACAGATACTCCTGAAGAAAGAGTTTATGTGGTTGAAAACAGTGCTTACAAAATTCAAGCGTTGGGTATCAGAAAGGCTGTAGATATCATACAGTCGATGGGATTACCCAAGGACAAATCTTGTAAGTTGATTGTTACCAACTATAATATACCTCAGGTCTCACTGACCTATCAGCCTCTTGCCGGTGACACAACAGTGGTAAGCGGTGAAGACTGGAAAGTCAGTTATGATATAGGTGACAGTTGGGACAAGGTGAAGAAAGAAAAGAAAAAGAACAGTTCGCTGTTTAAAGTAGATATTATGGTATATCCTCAATTATCATATATGAATATGATTATTACACAAATATATCAGGTGTTATTTGACTTAAGCCCAGCTATTGAAGTTTCCTTATGGCCAGGAAGTAAGTTAACAGGACAGATAAAGATACCTGTGTATAACGATGGATATGGGATATTGGAAGATAAAGTTCATCCGGGACATATAACCCTTTCCCAGCGTTTCCGTCTGCCATATAATATATATGGGAAAGCAACTATAGGCTATTTTAATGCAGACAGATGGGGAAGTGATTTATCATTGTTTTATCCGTTTAAAGACGAACGTTTCTCTATAGAAGCACGTATTGGTTATGTAGGTATAGGTTATTGGAATGGCTTCAAGCTACATTATGATACGAAAATGACAACAACATGGACAATTGGAGGAAACTTTTATTGGCCGAGATATAATACACAATTTAGCTTAAAAGGAGAAAGATATTTATTAGGAGAAAAAGGTATCAAGTTTGAAATGATACGTCATTTCCGATATGCGTCCATAGGTTTTTACGCAATGAAAGCAGAACATGCCAACAGTAATGGTGGATTCAGGTTTCAAGTCGCGCTTCCTTTTTATAAAAACAAAAGACATAAATATATACCGCGTGTAAACTTCTCAAATAATATGGGAATTATTTATAACGCAGGAAATGAACGAAAATATTATAAACAATATAAAGCTGAAACGAGTGACAACATAATGGAAAGTAATAGTTTTAATCCATATTTTATTAAATCAGAATTATTAAAATTTTAATTTTATCGAGATGAAAAAAAACAAATTTTTAAGTGGTTTAAGTGCTAAATTGGCACTGGCCATAGTAGCATTGACAACAACAATGTTTACTTCTTGTGAGAAGGAAAATATTGGAATTGAGGTTACCCCCGTAAATGCAAAATTTATTATAACCCCCGTGGTTATTGATGCGACTACAGGTACAGATGTAACTCAAAGTGCAGAAATTTCTTTCAGTAAAGGTAACGGAACCTACGAAGGTACACCTGAACTAGCTAGTGAATCCATTAATATAAATGCAAAATACGAGGGAATGACTGGTTCTGCATCAGTTACTATTCCTGCACTAAAAGCAGGTCAATTCGGTGCAAAAGAAGTTACTATTATCTTAAGCGAGAATTTCTTTGCACAAGAAGAAAGTAGTAATTCTCAAATAGAAACAACTAAACACAGTGGGTTCAAGGATAATACCAGTGATTATTGGTATTACATTACAGTAACTTACACTAAAAAAGAAGGTAGTGAAGTTATAAAGAACGATTATGAGGGAAACGACAGCGAAATAAATAACATTATAGATGCTTATAATAAAGGTGTCCGAGAAGACAAAGTGACTCTAAATGATGTACAGGTATTAGCACATTCCCGTTTTAGTGTTTTTGTGGACTATATGAAAACAACATCTGTTTATCAGATAATCGAAAAATCACCTAAAAGAGATGGAAATCCTGTTGCAAGCTTCACAGTCGATTCTTACAATACTATAGTTTCTCCTAAAAATGAGCAAATACCGGGTCATGGACATGCTCCAAGTCACGGCCACGGTCATGGACATGGAGATGACAGCAATGCCGGTGGTGGTATTATTATTGCAGACTAATAGCCAGTTAATATTTTGATTTAATCACTAAAAACATAATATAATGAAATATAAATTTTTAACCCTGTCTTTATTATTGGCAGGCGTATGTGCAACAACAATTAAAGCACAAGAAACTAATTATTATACTCCGAAATGGAGCGATAATATTTTTATTAGCGTAGGTGGTGGTATACACTCTGTAGCAAACGATGGATTTAACAGAATATCTCCGAATTTCAGTATTTCGCTTGGTAAATATATTACTCCGACTTGGGGAATACGCGGTCAAGTGAACGGAATATGGCAAAGTTTATGTTTACAAGAAATTGGCTATCACGAACACAACAAGAACTATGTTGGAGCGAATATTGATGCAATGGTAAACTTGTCATCTTTATTTGCAGGCGCTAATCCTAACCGTTTCTTTGAAGTTTATGGTTTTGTAGGTCCTCAGTTATCTGTTGCAAAATCTGCAAATGTTTATACTTACGATGGCAACACAGGTGAAAGAACTGGTGTTTCTACATCCGGTGAAGCAAAAGCTAAAGCTCGTATAGGCGCTTCTGCCGGTTTAGGTTTAAAGTTTAACTTAAACAATAAATGGGCTATCGATGTTGAAGCTCGTGGTGCAATCGCTCCTTCAATCTTCGGTAACATCAGCGATCACCGTAAGGCAGAAGGTACAGGTATGATCACAGCAGGTGTAAGCTATACTTTTGGCGGCAAGAAGTTTGCTAAAGTTGAAGACCGTGTAGTAGAAAAAGAAGTGATCAAGGAAGTGGTTCGTGAAGTTCCGAAAGAAGTAGTCAAGGAAGTGATTAAAGAAGTTCCTAGCGCTGCAGAAGTTGCTATCTTCTTCAAGATCGGTAAAGCAAAAATCAGTTCGGAAGGTATGGTTAATGTACAGTTAATGGCTAAAGCTATCAAAGCTAATCCTAACGCCAAGTACAAAATCGCAGGCTTCGCTGATAAAGCTACAGGATCTGCTTCATTCAACCAGACTTTGTCTGAAAAACGTGCTCAGGCTGTTTACGATGCATTGGTTGCAGAAGGCGTAAAAGAAAGCCAACTTGAAAAAGTTGCTATGGGTGGAACAGACAACATGTTTGGCAAGAACTATCTGAACCGCGTAGTTATTCTGGAAGTAAAATAATCATTGCTACCTGATAAAACTCTGATAAATTAAAGAAGGGGGTATCGTAACAAACGATGCTCCCTCTTTTTTTCTTCAACTGCATTTTTAATCACATAAGCAGCAACAGCAAACAAACCGTATAACAAGAATCTACGAATCTTGGCTATACAATTCCGGAAACTTGAGGCAACATTTACCGAATCTTGTAACAAGATACCGGGCTATATCACAAACAAAAAGCTTTTTTAAAATACTCCCAGGATATATAAGCAAAGGGCATATAATGTTGCAGGTGCAAGATATATATCTTGCACCTGCAACATTACACAAACAAAAGCATTTACTTATCTTCAATAGACCAGCTTCACATTGTCAACCCAAAGCGTATTTCCGGGAGAACCGATAAAAGCTCCCCCATGACTGGACGAAAATTGCAGTATCATGTGGGTAGGATTCTCATTGGCCTCCGCCCATCCTGTTTCTTTAATCAAGACACTTTCTCCCTTACTATTTCTAGTATAATCTCTCTCTCTCAACCCCATCGTTTCATGATCATAAGACGGATGCTTGGTTATATCACCATACAGCACTTCATAAGTAGCACCATTCACCCAACCATCCGAGTCCTTATCATACTTCACCACCATAGTTCCTACCCTCTTCGCAGTAATATTTCCTTCAGCGTCCTCCATACGTTTTTGCAAAAAGAAAACAGTTATCGCACAATCCTGCCCTGCCACCTGACCTTTCTTGCTGAAGCCTGTCAACCGGATACGATCTTTCTCACCAGACATCTTTACCTTATAATCATAACGGACAGCTTTGGGACGTTGGGTAAAAGGAACTCCCCAATTCATATTCTTCTCAGCATTCTTGGTTCCTGTTATCGGCTCCAACATATCACCCAAATAAATGGATCCGGCTGCCAATACAGTAATATTCACCATTCCCAATACCTTGACGCTCTCTATATGCGTTTCCAGACGAGCACAATATCCATTGTCCCGTTTGTCCCTGTAAACAGAATTATTTGTTTTAACAATGCCCACTACCTTAGCCATCACATTAGAGGTTCCCCAAGGAGACCCTCCCATATTCTTATAAGGTTTGTTACCATCTATTTCCTTTGTAGGGCCTATCTCATAAAGAAGTTTGGTATTGCCGCCTATAACACCGGACTCATGAACCTTACGGATTATCCACTGATCCATATCTCCGTATTTTATAGGTACCACCTTTTCCTGGGCAAAGCCATACAGCGGTGCTATAGCCAAAAGAGCAGCGACCGATAATCTGCCATAATATTTCATACCCTTAGTTTTTATTGTTGTTTAGAACCGGCAAAGCTATAAAAAAAAGCGGCAACTTCACAGTTGCCGCTTTTAATAAAGAAAAATAGACTATATTTTCTTCTTAATTTACCAAAAAGAAATCATTAATATACTCTATATAGTAACCATGCCTTTTGGAAATCGTCACGGTTAGGATATTTTGCCTTAAATTCCTCCTTTGCCTGAGTAGCCTCCGCACGGTCATCGTATGAAGATGCTATAACGCGATACGTATTTCTTTCAGCATTATAAACCACTTTGGCATTATAGCCTTGACCATCCAAATATTGTTTCAGACCTTCCGCATTCGCTTTCACGCCAAAGCTACCACATACTACACTATATGCTTTTAAGCCGTCACCTGAAACCAGTTCTACTTTCTCTTCGCGAACCGGACCGGCAACAGGAGCAGTTGTCACGGGGGCAGATACTACCGGAGCAGCTTCAACCGGAGTCGCTTCTACCTGATCGGCAGGAGCTTCAGCCAATTCCTGTTGTTTTGCCTTTTCATAAGCCTTCTTGTAAGCACTTTCGCTAGATTTACATGAGGAAAATGCCAAGGCTACGCACAATCCCATACCCAACACAACTAATTTTTTCATGATTACTCAATCTTTTATAAATTAATACTCTAGTTTAATTCCATTATATTGGTGCAAAAGTAGCAATATATCAACAGCTTTCACAGCAAGAACAGAGTTAAATTTAGTTAATCAGAGAAGAATCTCCAATTTCTATTCAAAAATAGACAAAATAAACAACAACATTCAGTTTTATTTGTTAGATTTGTAAGGTACAAAAAACAAAAAACTATGAAAGGATTAAGTATTTTAGCTGCATTCCTAGGCGGAGCCGTAGTTGGTGCAGCAGCCGGTATTTTATTTGCTCCTGAAAGCGGAGAAGACACTCGTAGCAAAATTGCTGATGCTTTACGTAAAAGAGGTATCAAATTAAGTCGCACAGATATGGAAAATCTGGTCGATGAAATTGCAGCCGAGGTAAAAGAATAAGCAACGCCCACAAAAGTGTATTGTCATTCCGGATACAAGTCCGGAATGACAATAATTTTTAAATCAAAACTCCACGCATGTTTGCAAACGATAAAAATATAGATAATCTGCAACAACTTCTGGCAGAGCTTAAAAAGTACGCAGAGTTACAAAAGGATTATGTAAAACTACATTTAGTAGAAAAACTTACTATACTGATATCAACCCTCATCCTTGTCTTTATATTATTGATATTAGGTATTATCGCCCTTTTCTACTTATCATTTACATTGGCCTATGTACTCGCACCTCATGTAGGCGGGCTTATGGCCAGTTATGGAATCATTACCGGATGCATTATTCTGCTGATTCTGTTAATCGTTTTATTCCGCAAACGGCTGATTGTTCAGCCTATGGTAAATTTCCTTGCCAACTTGCTTTTAAATGACAACTGATTATGAAAGAGAATACTCCTAATGAAACGCCCATCATCACTTTGGAAGTGATAGCACAACGAAAAGCTGAGAAGTTGGAAGAAGTACAGCAAGCTAAAAAAGAAATGGTACAAACCATACATGAACTTTTTGCGCCTGTAGAACACAAAGGAGGCGTAGAAGGCATTATGCAACATATCAATACAGGAATCGCCGTTTATGACGGAGTACGGACCGGTATCAAGATCATGCAAAGAATCAGAGGATATTTCCTGAAAAAAAAGAAATAACTTAGTATTAACCACAACATTTTATCCACATGAAAAGACAGCTACTAGGTGTGGCGGCAATTTTGTTGTCAATTTCCACGTATGCACAGGACAATCCATTATGGATGCGTTATTGTGCCATTTCTCCGGATGGAACCACCATCGCATTCACCTATAAAGGTGACATCTACACAGTACCTTCTACAGGCGGCAGGGCCAGTCAGATTACAACCAACCCTGCCCACGACACCAAACCCATCTGGAGCCCTGACGGAAAAAAAATTGCTTTCGCATCAGACCGAATGGGAAGTATGGATATTTTTGAGGTAAACAAGGAAGGGGGTATCCCCAAAAGATTAACTACCCATTCGGGTAATGAAACCCCGGTGGCTTATAAAGATGCCGGACACATTCTGTTTCTAGCCAATATAATGCCAACAGCAGAAGACGCACAATTCCCCTCCGGACAATTCCAACAAGTATATGAAGTCAATACCGAGACGCCCCATCCTCTTCTCTTCCATGCCGATGGAAGATATCAGTATCAATCATACAGGCAATACTTTACTCTACCATGACAAAAAAGGATATGAAGACCCTTGGCGTAAACATCACACTTCATCCATTACCCGCGATATTTGGCTGTGTTCTCTGAATGGAAACCGTACCTTTCGCAAACAAACTGCTTTCAATGGTGAGGACCGCACTCCCGTTTGGGCTTCAGATGATAAATCATTCTATTATTTAAGTGAGGAAAAAGGCTCATTTAATATTTTCAAACGTGATATTGACGGTAATACATCCAAACAAATTACCAACCATACCAAACATCCGGTACGCTTCCTGAGTGCTGCCTCCAATGGAACATTATGCTATGGATATGATGGCGAAATCTACACGGTAAAAGAAGGTGCCATTCCGCAAAAAGTTCAGATTTCCATTGTCACCGACAAGAACGACAAAGATCTCATCCGCCAGATCAAGCGTAACGGAGCAACAGAGATATCCCTTTCGCCCGATGCAAAGGAAATTGCTTTTGTACTACGCGGAGATGTATATGTCACATCAACAGAATACAGCACTACCAAACAAATCACCAATACTCCGCAACAGGAACGCGATATTCACTTTTCTCCGGACGGAAGAAGTATTGTTTACGCTTCCGAAAGAAACGGATTATGGCAGATTTATCAAACCAGTCTAGCTAAAAAGGAAGAAAAACAGTTCGCTTACGCAACCGATATCAAAGAGGAAAGACTGACCAATTCGGATATCACTTCATTCCAACCTCAATACAGTCCTGACGGCAAAGAAGTAGCCTTTCTTGAAAACCGTACTACCATCCGTGTTCTGAATCTGAAATCAAAAGCTGTACGCACCGTCATGGACGGCAAGTACGAATATTCTTATAGTGACGGCGACCAATGGTATCAATGGAGTCCGGACAGCAAATGGATTCTTACCAACTACATAGGTATTGGCGGATGGAATAACAAGGATGTTGCACTGGTCAACGCATCTGGTAACGGAGAAATTCATAATCTGACCGAAAGTGGATACAGTGACGGCAATGCCAAATGGGTATTGGATGGAAAAGCCATGATTTGGGAAAGTGACCGCGCAGGATTCCGCAGTCACGGAAGCTGGGGTGCTGAAGCGGATATCTATATCATGTTCTTCGACCTGGACGCATACGACCGTTTCAGAATGAGCAAGGAAGAGCTTGCCTTACTGGAAGACTCGGAAAAGAAAGACAAAGAGAAGAGTGAAGAGAAGGAGAAGGCCGATCATAAAAAAGATAAAAAGAAAGACTCCAAGAAAGAAGATGACAAGAAGGAAGTAAAACCACTGGTTTTCGACCTTGAAAACAGCCGTGACCGTGTGATTCGTCTGACTGTAAATTCTTCACGATTGGGAGATGCTGTATTAACTCCGAAGGGTGACAAACTATATTATCAAGCAGCCTTCGAAAGCGGATATGATTTATGGGAACACGATCTTAAAGAAAACAAGACTAAAATCGTCATGAAAAAAGTCGGTGGCGGAGCCCTGCTTCCTGATAAGAAAGGCGAGAATCTGTTCCTTTGCAGCCAAGGTGGTATCAAGAAAGTCACTGTCAGCAGTGGTGAAACCAAACCTGTAGAATTCGAAGCTTTCTTCGACTACCAACCCTATGGTGAACGCGAATATATTTTCGATCATGTATGGCAACAAGTAGAAGATAAATTCTATGTAAAAGATCTGCACGGAGTAGACTGGAAAGGCTATCACGAAGCATACGCACGCTTTCTTCCATACATCAATAACAATTATGATTTTCAGGAAATGCTGAGTGAAATGCTGGGTGAGTTAAACGGTTCGCACACCGGAGCACGTTACTACTCAAACGGCCCTATACTATCCACAGCGACCCTAGGAGTATTCTATGACGAAACTTATGATGGTGACGGGTTAAAAATTAAAGAAATATTGGCAAAAGGTCCATTTGCCGTGAAAAAAACGGATGTTACTCCCGGTTGCATCATCGAGAAAATTGACGGCAAACCTATCGTGAAAGGGCAAGACTACTTCCCGCTGCTGGAAGGCAAAGCCGGAAGAAAAGTGTTACTGGCCATATATAATCCGGCTACCGGCAAACGTTTTGATATCACCATCAAAGCTATCAGCATGGGCGAACAAAGTAACTTGCTGTACAAACGTTGGGTAGAACGTTGCCGCAATATAGTCGATAAGTTATCCGAAGGCCGCATCGGCTATGTACACGTAAAAGGCATGGACAGTCAAAGTTTCCGCGAAGTATATAGTGAAGTATTGGGACGCTGCCGCAACAAAGAAGCTATTATTGTTGACACACGCCACAATGGAGGCGGATGGCTACATGATGACTTGGCCACTTTATTAAGCGGCAAGGAATATCAGCGTTTCGTTCCACGCGGACAATACATAGGCAGCGACCCATTCAATAAATGGCTCAAGCCATCCTGCGTATTGGTATGCGAGGACAATTACAGTAACGCACATGGCTTCCCATGGGTTTACAAGGAATTAAAGATAGGCAAACTGATTGGTGCTCCGGTTCCGGGCACAATGACTGCCGTATGGTGGGAAAACCAGATCGACCCGAGCATTGTGTTCGGTATTCCTCAGGTGGGTTGTATGGATATGCGTGGACAATATGCGGAAAATCACCAACTTTCTCCAGACATTGAAGTTTATAATACTCCAGAAAAGGCATTGGCAGGTGAAGACCAGCAGTTGGAAGCAGCCGTACAAGAAATGCTGAAAACAATAGGGGAAAAGAAATAAAACAATCCCATCCTGATAAAAAGAAAAGGGTGTCAAAACACAACCTTTGAGGAAAAGGACTTTTCATCCGAGGCTACTTTGACACCCTTTATCAGCCATAAAAAGAGCCGTATCAACTCTACTCCCGAGTAATGATACGGCTCTTTTCTATACATTACAGCAAGATAATGTATGGGGCATCTATGCTGAGCATACTTAAATATGTCATAATGATGCTCTATAAGTTGTTCCCACTCATGCCCTCATTTCCAACTATAACCCACTCATTGTAAAGTCATTACCCTCACACCTCATTCTCATCTCTTAAGACACTCATTCACAATATAATATACATGCACAAGCCTATAAACCGGTTATTTGGTAAGCCCCCTGTTTTTTCAGCTTTTCTTCCTTGCACAAACGGCATAAATAACGGTGCCGTAGTTTGTATCATACTGTTCTTCTTTGACGATTAAAAGTTCAATATCTGTTAATCACGAATGTAATTAAGTCTAATCACTATTGTAGTTAACTTTAACCACTACTGTAATTAAACTTAGTCACAGTGGTGAATAAGCAATTACAAATATATAAAAGTGAGAAAATAAAAGGGAGAAAACAGATAAGAGACAGGGAAATATGCATACATAGACTACCGCCAACTCGCTGCACAAGCCATGCAGCTGCTTTATAAGAACGAACGTTATGGGTTGAATGATGAAAATGAGAAGGTATTGTGGCAAAACAACATCGAATTTGAGTAAATTTCGCCTTTGGAACAGTTGTTTAAATGTCACTTCTATTCCGCCACTACAGAGAAGAAGGGAGAAAGGCTGACCGCACATGAAGATTTTCAATTATTTGCAAGAGTACAAGCGTGAAAAACCTGTCAATCAACAAGATAAATTAATACAGACACATTATCCGCAAACTGAACATTCACCCAAAAGCCAGCAGAAAAGGTACTTTATATCACATGATAAAGTTAGAATAATTTATTTTCAATCATCTGTGTTAGTGAGGGCAATGCCCTCACTAACACAGATGCTACCATCACTAATAAGCAGTTCATTATAAACCAGTTAGAGCCAAAGTGAGGGCATGAGGGCATTTTCGCGTCCAACTTTCTATTTGTTAAGTTGAAAGGGATGGCTTCTATTCTCCGGTATGAAAGACACCATTTCCGGCATCGCACCAACTTATCTTGCTCTTTCTTTCCAAAGACGAGTCATATCTTCCAAAGTCTTTCCTTTTGTTTCAGGAACCATCTTCCACACAAACAGAGCTGCAAGCACACAAATCACGCCATAAAGCCCATAGGCAAATACCGGACTGAATTCATACATGGCAGGAAAAGTGGAAGAAACCAGATAATTGAATATCCACTGGAAAGCTACAGCAATAGCCACTGCCTTGCCGCGGATAGTATTCGGAAATATCTCTGCAATCAACACCCAGCAGATAGGTCCCCATGACATCATAAAGAATGCAGCATAAACTATGATGGAAAGAACAGGAAGAATACCTCCCACCTGAAACTCATCACAAAACGCAACACAGAATGCACCTACAGCCATGCCAATAGAACCAACAATCAACAAGGGTTTACGTCCCATCTTCTCTACGGTAAAGATGGCAATCAATGTAAAGAGAATATTAACTACCCCCATTACCACAGTCTGCATCATACCATCGCCACCGCCACCGATTTTTTCAAAAATACGCGGTGCATAATAAAGCACAGCATTAATGCCGATAGCTTGCTGAAATACAGAAAGCAAGATGCCGACTACAATAACTGTCAGCCCGTATGTAAGCAGTTTTTCCGTTTTCTCGGAAGTCACAGCCTTTATTTCAGACAAAATAGTTTTAGCCTTATCTGTTCCATTTACTTTTTCAAGTACAGAAAACGCTTTATCATCCTGATGGGTCATAGCCAAATAGCGCGGAGTTTCAGGAACCAAAAACAATAAAATGCCAAATAATGCAGCCGGAACCGCTTCTGAACCAAACATATATCTCCAACCATCGGAAACAAGCACTTCATCCGGCATACCATCTTTAATCATATAATTGACAAAATAGACTACCAACATGCCAAAAATAATAGCAAACTGATTACAGGAAACCAATTTACCACGAATTTCGGAAGGGGCAATTTCGGCAATGTACATCGGACAAACAGCAGAGGCAAGTCCTACACCGATTCCCCCGATGATACGATAAAAGTTAAAAGCAAGGATCAATGCAAACGAAGTATCTCCTTTAGAGAAAAATAAAAATTCGGGATAATAAGAGCCTAAAGCAGACAGGAAGAACAATAAAGCAGCCAGACGCAACGAATTACGACGTCCTAGCCCCGAAGCAAAATAACCGGAAAAAGCACTGCCAATGACGCAACCTATCAATGCACTGGAAGCAGTCACGCCATGCCAGAAAGCATCTAATCCCAAATGTTTTTGCAGAGCCTGCTCCGCCCCCGAAATAACAGCTGTATCATAACCGAAAAGTAAACCGCCGAGAATGGCTATAAACACCACTCCCATCAGATAGAAATTGTTTTTCTTGTTTTTCATAATAAAAGAATTATAATAGTTTTCGTAATAAATACAATAACAAAGCTGTGCGAAAATAATCATTAATACGTAATTCTATTATAATTCTCCAACCATTTTAAATCTTTTTCACATCAAGGAAAAACAAGATTATTCCGTCTGAACTGTTCTATGTCTTCCTTTTTTAATCCTATCTTATCCAATGACTTAGGAAGATTATGGTCATTAAGATAATAACGCGGACGAATGAGATATTGTCTGTTTGCTACCGATAGGCTATCTGCCCTATAAGGTGTCTGTACCCCTGCCAAATTCAGCATGGTATGAAACACGGAAGCATTTCCCGCCACCGGTTTTTCACGGTTCTGCAATATAGCTTCATGTACTTCCACATTCTTTTCTCTATATGTTTTGGACAACCAAATTAAAAATGGCACATGCAGTTGATAATAAGACGGGACCGGGGATGCGTGTAAAAATAATTTTCGATTATCATCAAAAATATCCTCTCCATGATCCGAAGTATAAAGCATAGCCGAAAAAGAGTTTGTTTTCTGCAATAAAGTGATCAAAGAAGCCAGGAAACCATCTGTATAACGGATGGTATTATCATATGCATTCATCAAATACTCTTTATTCTCATATTTGGCGTCTGTCAGATTATCCGGTTTAAAGACAGACATGGATTCGGGATAACGTTCTTTATAATTAAAATGTGATCCATAGGCATGCAGCACGATGAATAATTTTTGATGACCTGCCTTTAGCTCCTTTTCTACCAGAAACAATAGTTCGTCATCCGAAATATTGGCTCCTTTCGGAGCATCTTTCTTGATAAACTTCCAATCATCTGCCTCCATCCCCAAAAAATCAATAAAAGAATGGTTAGGAAGCTGGTTCGAAAAAAAGGCAGTATGAAATCCTGCTTCCTTGAAAGCGGTAATGATTCCTTTCTGTCTATAAAGACAGTCATAATCCTCAGCCGAAGCTGCCGAAAGCAACATAGGCACACTTTTATGAGTAGTATTAGACTGGGTAAGCACATCCGTGAAAGTTACCACCCCCTCCATTTTATCAAGTAATGGAGTAGTATTCCTTTCATAACCATAAAGTCCGAAATTACAGGCACGGGCCGTTTCCCCTATCACCAAGACATAAACTTCCCGGCTGTTTTCATCATGTGCGGCACTGGCATTAAAAGTAAAATCCCTTGAAGTTTCCGCATATCCGGCTGTTTCGCCCGCACGTTCTGCAGCCAATACTAGATTATAACATACATTAGCCGGATACATTTCGATCTTTACTTGATAATCACGTTGCGTCGCATAGCAGATAACGGTCAATAACGCTCCTGCAACAATGCCTGCCAAGGCATACTTACGTTGAGAACGAATAAAAGAATATTCCAACTGATTACCCCGGGCCCATGAAAAACCTCCCAAGACCAAAGCAGGAATGTAAACAACAAAAACACCAATTACAGCCGGCAGTAAATTATCCAACAGTTCCAGCGCCTCCCCGGAATTAGTAGTTGTCAGATTCAGGAACATATCTACTGCAATGATAGAACGCCCGAACAGGTATAGCAATACCAGTTGGAATGCCGCAAAGAAAACAAACGGAAATAAGATCCAAATAGTCTTTCCAGGTTTACGCCCCAATGTCATAATCAACCAATAAACCGATACCGGCAGAATGACATTACAAATACGTGCCCAAAGTGTCATTTGCTGTTCTGTAAAAAACAATGCCACATTGGGAATGGCCAAGACAACGATGAACAGAACGAACAACCGTTGTGGCTCACAACACCACTGAATAAATTCTTTAAAATGCTTCATTTATATTAAAGATAAAACCAGACTGTCCATTTTTTCCAAATCCATAGTCCAGACGAACATTTACATTCTTTTTAAACTCCCAACGATAACCTATTCCATAATTAGGCAACACTCTGTCCATGCACAAAGCACTGAACTTATTGAATACAGTTCCGGCCCCTATCCAAACTACAACACCATTACGTTTCCATACATGCTGACGCAGTTCCACCTGCCCCTCTATTTTATGCTTGTCACGATAGCGCCCTTCGTAATAACCACGCATGGAATACGAGTTTCCCAACAACGCCATCATGGCCCATGACGGATTACCGAAATTAAAAGTACCGCGTAATTCTCCTGCCAACAATCCTCCTTTCCATACAGGATGATAATAACTGGTACGCAAATCCGTAGTACTGAATGCATAATCGTTTCCTAAAAACTTAGGACGGAAACACTGGGTAATATTCAAATAATATCCCTTATGGGGATTGGTCAACACATCGCGCGAATCATATGCCAAAGAAAGGCCCACTCCATAATTAGCAGTAGTAAGATTCATCCCCTCCAGTAGTTCGGGGCGTTCCATATTCTTACCATGCACATAATCATAAGATGCCATAGGACCTACATATAGATTATCCGCTATCCGAAACAGGAAACTAGCTTTAACTTGTGCTTGCCAGCGATCTAAATCAGATTCATTGGCATCTACCTTACCCATATCGTACCCTATTCCCCAAAACTTGGAAGGAAAGGAATAAAAATAAAGAGTATAATCCAGCCGGTATTTGTCCTGCGGAAAGATATGAGTTCCGCGTATCCCCAACATATAGAAGCCAACAGTGGAAACATCTCCGAATAAAGATACATTGGACGGAGGAAGAAGCATGTCATTTCTATCGGTACGATAAAGCCCCGCCGCCACCAGTCCCAGCCCCAGTTTGGTATCCGTACTGTAATGTGGTCCGCCAATAATACTGAAATCAAATTTCTTATGATTCTTATCTTTATTAGCATCATTAAAATAGTCCAGAAACTTTTTGAAAAAAGTCCTTTTCTGTACTGTGCTGTCTTTGTGTTGCGTTGTCGTATCTTCAGGCAAATAAAACAGCCCACCCTCTTGCGTGACTGCCAAAGCCGCATCTGCCATACATATAAAGATTACGATCCAAAATGATATTTTCTTCATTGTAATCTATTCTTTTTTCCACTGTTAAAACAAGCTTTACAGTAAACATAAACTGAATAAAAACAAATAAAGCAGGTCTGGATACAAAGATAGCCAAACCTGCTTTATTGTGACTTTTTTATATAATAAGAATCTGGTCTGAATTTACCTATTTCTGTCCTAAATACCTTATACCGGTTGCTTTTCTGTAATCAGCCAACGCAATCTTCTGCTCATAATAAGATTGGATAAGGTTTGTATATGCCTGTATCCATGTCAGCTGTGCAGAAAGCACATCCAAAATAGTCAACTTACCTTCAGTATAACTAAAAGTGTTCAAATCCAAGTTCTCTTCTGCCAGTTTGCAGTTCTCCTCGGCAATACTTATCTGACGGGTATTCTCGGTCAGACTAGTCCACGCCTTCGCCACTTCTTTGCTTATTTGGTCTTGCTTATCTTGCAATGCATACTGCTTGCTTAATAAAATAGCCTTCTGTGCAGCCGTCGATTTAAAGCGGGCTCCCCAATGGAAAATCGGCAATTTAATAGAGGCATACACATTACTATTAAACATAGTTTCGCCCGAAATGTTCAACATCTGTGTTCCCCATGTCTCTTTAAAACCGATAGAAAGAGAAGGATTGTACTTGGCGGCAGCCAGACTTACCTGTCTTTTCTGATAATCCACATCCAACTGTGAGATAGCATAATCGGGACGCACATTCAAGGCTGTTTCCGCTCCAATAAAGGCAGGCATAGGCAATATGGTAGAAATAGAATCCGTCAAATCCATTTCAGCCAGCGGTTCCAATCCCATCAGCACATTCATATTCTGCAAGGCGACCTGATAAGACTGGTAGCTGCTGGAACGTTGCAATTCAGCCTCTTTCAAACGGGTCTGCATCTGAATGAGATCCGTCTTGCTGATATAGCCATCATCGTACTTATCTTGCAGCACTTTGGTCAACTGCTCAATAATCTGCACATACTGGCACATCGTTTCATACATTTCTTTTTGTGCGGCTGTTCCCCAATAACTGGCTTCAGCAGCATAGATAATATTATCCGTTGTCAAATCCACCGACTTATCCGCCATCTGGGTTTGTATTTGGGAAGCCTTGTAATTGTGATAGATGCTTCCACCGGCATAAATAGGTTGTGATACCCCTACTTCGGCACTGTATGAATCGTGCTCCATAGGAACAGCCATTCCGCCAAAATCCATCTCGTATTTGTTAATACGATACTGATAGCTTCCCGTTGCATCAACAGCCGGGAAGAAAGCGGTTTTTGCCGCTTTCATAGCCTTCTGCATAGCTGTACGTTGTGCCACACTCTGTTTTAAGGTTTGGCTATAATCCAGTACCTTTTGTTCAAAGGTAGAATAATCCACGACAGTCTGAGCCGAAAGTGTACCGGTCATACAAGCCATACCTATAATATAGATCATCTTAGTTTTCATTATCTGTCTGCTCTGATTTTAAAGAAAATACAATAAGTTACCGGAAGAACAAAAATGGTCAGTACCGTCGATACGAACAAACCACCCATAATGGTAGCCGCCATACCTGCAAACATGGCATCGCCCAACAATGGAAGCATACCCAGAATAGTAGTTCCGGAAGCCATGGTCACCGGAACGATACGTGTCTTGGTAGCCTCGACCACGGCAGGCACAGCCCCCTTTCCATCCTTCAACTGAAGTCCGATTTCATCGACCAGCACAATGGCATTCTTGATATTCATACCAATCAACCCCAACAGACCGAGGATGGCAAAGAAGTCCAATGACTTGCCAAACAAGAGCAATCCCCATACCACACCGATAAACACCAGCGGCAACATAAGCATAATCAATACCGGCTTGCGGTAGTTGCTGGGGAAAAGAAACAGCAGAACCACATAAATCAACAGGAAAGTCAGCGGAATATTCTTCGCCAATGCAGCGTTACTTACATCCTGTGTTTCCTGCTCACCGAAATATTTCATTTTATACCCTTCGGGCAACTGCATCTGCTCTTGTACGGCAGTAAGCACCTGTTTAAACGCAGCCATCGTATTGGCTCCACGTTTAGGTTCACATTGCATCATCATACAACGCTCGCGGTTAAAGCGACGGACTACATTATAATCATAACCCAAAGCGAAATTATCGATTACCTGTTCCACTTTCACGGAATTTCCTTTCGTACTGAATACAGGCACACTTTTCACATCATTCAAGTTCATTTTTTCCACATCCTCATCTTTCAGCAGGATAGGCAAGGAAACATCCCCCTCACGATATTCTCCCAAAGGCAAACCATTGGTAGCCGTACGGAATGAGTTGGCAACCTGCTGACGGGTAATCCCCAAGCGTAAACCTTTCTGTTGAGAGAACATCGGTTTCCACACGGGCACCTTATCTCCCCAGTTGGAACGGATATCCGTCACCATATCACACTGGCGGGCTATTTTTTTCGCCCTTTCAACCAATGCGGTCAATGTATCGGGATTTTCACCGATAAAACCGATCTCAATAGCAGCTTCAGGCACCGGAGACAAAGCAAAAAGTGCCGAACGGGTAATGATATTGGGAAAGTTCTGAGTCATGTGCTCATAAAACTGCTGTTCCACTTCGGCTGCATCTTCGGGGTCTTTAGTTTCCACCATCACATTGGCATAGTTAGACTTCGGTCCAAAAGAAGAACTTGCCAAATAGTAACGCAACGGAGTACCACCCAATGTCACCGAATATGATTTAACTTTCTCATGATTCTTCAAGTAATCCTCCACCTTCATCACATCCTGATCTACCGCATGAATACTAAATCCCTCAGGGAATACCAGATCAGCACGGAAATAAGGCTTATTCATTTTCGGGAAAAAACTCTGAGGCATAACAGCCATAATAACCAAAGAAAGCACCAAAGTTACAAAAACCGTGGTCAATGTCACAAAACGGCGTTTAATCAGCAAGGTCAGAAACTTCTCGAATTTATGATAGAGTTTAGTATCATACGGGTCTTTCATCGCACCGCCGGGAACAGCTTCTTTCAAAATAAAATTACCAAAAGTCGTAGTCTGGCACAAAGCCAGAATCCAGCTCAATCCCAGTGATACAGCCAATACAACAAATAGCGGTTTCACAATCTCAGCCACGGATGCCGGTGCCAGATACAAAGGCAGGAAAGAGCAGATAGCAATAAAAGTAGCGCCCAGCAATGCCCATTGCGGCTTGATGGCTCCCTCTATCAATGACTGATAACGTGATTTTCCGCGCTTGATACCTATCTGCGCATTATCTGTCACCACAATGGCATTGTCCACCAGCATCCCCATGGCGATAATAAATGCCGCCAAGGAAGTACGGTTCAATCCTACCCCCCACATCAACATAATAAGCAAAGTACCACCTACCGAGAAAAGTAACGAACTACCTATCAGCATACCGGCACGCGATCCCATCACCACAAAGATAATCAGGATAACAATAACCAATGATTCTATCAAATTCAGGATAAAGCCATTATTCGCCTCATCGGCAATCTTGTCCTCAGGATAAAGCGAGGTCAGTTCAATGCCGATAGGCAACAATTGCTCTATTTCCGCCAACCTTTCGTCCACTGCTTTACCCACAGCTACCACATTATCCTTTGCTCCACTGGCCACACCTATACCGATAGCACGTTTACCATTGACCCGCATCAAGGTTGAAGGCGGATCATAATATCCACGCTCCACTGTTGCAATATCCCCCAAACGGGCTTCCCGTCCGTCCTTGCTGATAATCAACTGGTTTTCTATATCTTCCAGACTGGTATAAGTCCCTTCCGTACGCAAGCGCAACTGATAAATTTCTGTCGCTATATCTCCTGTATTCACCTGTATGTTCTGCTTCTGCAAAATGCCCATAATCGAAGTGGGATCAATACCCAATGCCGAAAGTTTGGAGGTAGATATCTTGACATTGATCACTTCGGTCTGCTCTCCGTATAACATTACTTTCTGTACTCCCTCAATCGGAGTCAACTGAGTACGGATACGCTGTGCCCAGTCACGCAAATCGGTATACGAGAAGCCCTCATCAGCTGTCAAAGCATAATAAATACCATACACATCACCAAAGTCATCATTTACAGTAATGGTAGACGCCCCACTGGGCAACTTGGGTTGTATATTCGCCACTTTACGACGTAATTCGTCCCATTTTACAGGCATATAATCCGGATCAATCGTAGGCTGAAGTTCAATAGAAATCTTAGACAGTCCGAAATAAGATTCCGATTTAATCTGATATACATCTGTCATGGACTGAATTTCACGTTCAATCGGTTCCGTAATCAGTTTCTCCACTTCATGTGGATTCGCTCCCGGATACTGGGTAACCAATACCGCAGTCTTTATCACGAAAGGCGCATCTTCTTTCTTAGGCAGCTTGAAGAAGGAGATTACTCCGCCTATCAACAAAATAGCCAAAAAGAAATAGATAACCTTCCGGTTCTCCAAAGAATATTTTGGAATATTCATGATATGCTCTCTCCTTTTTTATTCTGTTAATATTTTTACTTGCTGGCCATCTACCAGATAAGACGCTCCGGCAGACACAACCTGTTCGCCCGGTTCAATATTTCCGGATACTATCAGGTCGTTACGTCCTACAATAATTCCCTCATCACTGACTTTACGCAGTTCTACTTTCTGTGTAGACGGATTATATATAAATACGATCTTGCTATTCAAGTTATTATCAAACACTACAGCGGACAAAGGCACTGTAATTCCTTCTTTTACCACATCATTCTCAATATTGACAATAACACGGCAAGAAAAGCCCACCGATACCTTATATTTTTTCAAATCAAATTCCGGATCATCAATGTAAAGGAATACAGGAACTCCTGCCCCATCGGGAGAAGCCTCTACATACTCCTTTACTTTTGCCTGAAATAATTTTCCTTTATAGGCATCAAATTCTACGTAAATAGTAGAAGGAGAAGTTACATAAGAAATATTCGTTTCGGGGATAGTGAACTCCACTTGCAATTTAGCTGGATTAATCAAACACACCACTCCTTGTCCTGGCTGTACACGCTGATAGTTTTCAACATATTTTTTTTGGATAAAGCCATCAAATGGAGCGCGTAGCTTGGTGTCATTCAATGTGTTTTGCGCATTTTCAAATGCCGATTTGGCATTGGTATACGAAGCTTGGGTCGTTTCGAACTCTTGCATGGAAATAGCATTCTTGGCCAACAGTTTCTCTGCGCGTTGCATCTGTGATGACGCCTTTTGGAATGAAGCCCTCTTAGCGTCATAATCCAGTTTGTAATCTGTCGGATCAATTTCGGCCACTACCTGTCCTTTCTTCACCCGTTGTCCTTCGAGTACATTCATTGCTACCAGCGGACCGGACATTTTAAATGCCAAGTCACTGAACTGATCAGGCGACACAACACCTGAATACGATTTTTCGATCCTGCTTAACGAGGTCACTTCCACCAATTTCACGGGACGAGGACCGCGTTCTTGTGCAGGTTGCTGTCCGCAAGAACAGAACACTGCCGCAATCATTGCCATAATAGACAAATTTTTACCTTTCATACTGTTTATCTTCACTATTAGTTTCGCTGCAAAGTTCTTATAATTATTAAAAGCGTACAAGTGCTAACAGTAAGATATATTAGTCTATTTTTAAGCATTTTCTTTGTTATCTGCTCTAACTGCCCTATATTTGTGGTGCATAATCAAAACCTTCTTTATTTTTATGAAGTATATAGATGACATTAACTTATTTAAATCGAATAAGGATTTCGTTGCAGAAATTGACATGACAGGATCATTAGGCCGTATTTACCACTACCCGCAACGAATGGAAGGATGCTTGTTCCTTCTGTGCCTGCGAGGTGAATGTGACATAACGATCCATCTGTCTGAACACAAGATACAAAAGAACGACATTGTCACTATTCTGCCAGAAACCTTTGTACATGTTCACCGGCAAAGTCCCGACTGTCGTCTGTACTTGATAGGATTCAACAAAGAGTTGCTGAACGGAATAAATCTCTTCAATTCCACCATGAACTATCTTTCAGCCCTGATTGACACGCCCATTATCCCTCTGCGTCCCGAAATAACCGAGTTGTTTCAAGACTATTTCCTGTTGCTGATAAAAATGAAACGTATGGGAGCCAAGCCCAATAAAGACTTAATCAGCACCATGCTGCTCACTATATTGCACGGTGTAGGCAGCATTCATCAGAACACCAATGTAACCACACGTACTTTCAACCGTGGAGAAGAAATTGTGAAACGCCTGGTCCAATATATCATCAAACATTATACGAAAGAACGGAGTGTAGCTTTTTATGCCGACCTGCTTCATATATCCCCTCAGCACCTCAGCACTACTGTCAATAAGATTACGGGAAAAACTGTTACAGATATCATCGCCAAACTAGTGATAACAGATGCGGAAGCCAAACTAAAATCCACAGACCTTACCATTCAGGAAATAGCCTATTCACTTAATTTCCCAGACATCTCGTTCTTTGGAAAATACTTTAAAAGATATACAGGAATGTCACCGAAACAGTATAGGGAGAGCACATAACAATGCTCATTCCCCATATAATACGGTTTCGGTAATCCATGCAAAAACATTGGCTATCAATTTGGAAGCATCATTATTGATGGTTCCTGCTGTGTTATTAATGTGATTCTCACTAGTCGCCCCTGTACCGGATAAATTACTGCTCATATCTGTATCCCCCCAATATACAATTCTCCTGGAATAATCTATACCCAACACTATTCCCCCACCAGGCCCCATCAAAATAGGAGTTATGCCCTCAGAAGCACTAGTATTCACCTGTATCTCACCATGATATATATCATAATTCCGTAATGCAAAGTAAGCATTCGGCCTCGTGCGTGTTTTTTTCCCCTCTTTTCCTTCCTACCTTTGT
>OGQO01001109.1_pt1 | contig 26015 bp, 16 predicted proteins | sample 1553241 | NCBI WGS metagenome assembly OGQO01 (sample SAMEA2579933, study PRJEB22360) | human gut metagenome | biome: human gut; feature: human-associated habitat; material: faeces | place: Denmark | collected 2008/2010
GGGAAGAGCCACGGCGCTCAGCGCCATCAGGGAGGCTGCCACGAGGCAGCCGGGTGTCGAAATCTTCATGTAAGGATTATTTAGTCTAAATGATAGTGCAAATATAGTGATTCTTAGCTTTTTTTGCAAGCGTTTCAGGCCATGCCGACGATTGCGGCACGTTAAATTTCATTATTTTATGGATTTTTTGTAATTTTGCGGCTTAAAACTGATGCACCACAGATGCAAGATATTAGAAACATAGCAATCATAGCCCATGTGGACCATGGGAAAACGACATTGGTCGACAAAATGCTCCTTGCCGGCCACCTCTTCCGCGACAACCAGACCACCGGCGAGCTCATCCTCGACAACAACGACCTCGAGCGCGAGCGTGGCATAACGATACTCTCCAAGAACGTATCGATCAACTACAAAGGCACCAAGATCAACATCATCGACACTCCGGGACACGCCGACTTCGGCGGCGAGGTGGAGCGTGTGCTCAACATGGCCGACGGCTGCCTGCTGCTCGTCGACGCCTTCGAGGGCCCGATGCCCCAGACGCGCTTCGTGCTCCAGAAGGCCATCCAGATGGGGCTCAAGCCCGTGGTGGTGGTCAACAAGGTCGACAAGCCCAACTGCCGCCCCGAGGAGGTCAACGAGATGGTGTTTGACCTGATGTTCAACCTCAACGCCACCGAAGACCAGCTCGACTTCCCCACGATCTACGGCTCCGCCAAGCAGAACTGGATGAGCACCGACTGGAGCAAGCCCACCACCGACATCACGGCCCTGCTCGACGCCATCATCGCCACTATTCCGGCTCCCACGCAGCTCGAGGGCGACCCGCAGATGCTCATCACAAGCCTCGACTACAGCAGCTATGTGGGCCGCATCGCCGTGGGCCGAGTGCATCGCGGCACTCTCCGCGAGGGTATGGACATCGCCCTCTGCCGCAAAGACGGCTCAGTGTCGAAGCAGCGCATCAAGGAGCTCCACACCTTCGAGGGCATGGGACGCAAGAGGGTGGCCGAGGTGTCGAGCGGCGACATCTGCGCCATAGTGGGTCTCGACGGCTTCGAGATCGGCGACACCGTGTCGTCGCTCGAGAATCCCGAGCCGCTGCCGCGCATCGCCATCGACGAGCCCACCATGTCGATGACCTTCACCATCAACGACAGTCCCTTCTTCGGAAAAGACGGCAAATACGTCACCTCGCGCCACATCGCCGAGCGCCTCGAGCGCGAGCTCGACAAGAACCTCGCCCTGCGCGTGAGCAAGGGCGACACCGAAGACAAATGGATAGTCTACGGCCGCGGCGTGCTCCATCTCTCGATCCTCATCGAGACCATGCGCCGCGAGGGCTACGAGCTCCAGGTGGGGCAGCCCCAGGTGATCGTGAAGGAAATCGACGGCCGTAAATGCGAGCCTGTGGAGGCCCTCACCATCAACGTGCCGGAGGAATACAGCTCGAAGGTGGTCGACATGGTGACGCGCCGTAAGGGCGACATCGTGTCGATGGAGACACAGAACGACCGCATCAACATCGAGTTCCAGATACCCTCGCGCGGCATCATCGGCCTGCGCAACAACGTCCTGACCGCCACCGCCGGCGAGGCCATCATGGCCCACCGCTTCCTTGAGTACCAGCCCTGGAAGGGAGATATCGAGCGGAGGGTCAACGGCTCGCTGATAGCCATGGAGGCGGGCACGGCCTACGCCTACGCCATCGACAAGCTCCAGGACCGCGGCCGCTTCTTCATCTTCCCGCAAGAGGAGGTGTATGCCGGCCAGGTGGTGGGGGAGAACGCCAAGGACAGCGATATCGTGGTGAACGTCACCAAGTCGAAAAAGCTCACCAACATGCGCGCCTCCGGCGCCGACGACAAGGCGAGGATCGTGCCCCCGGTAGTGTTCTCGCTTGAGGAGGCCCTGGAGTATATCAAGGAAGACGAGTATGTGGAGGTGACGCCCAACCACCTGCGCCTGCGCAAGATCATCCTCGACGAGAACGAGCGCAAGCGCGCCAGCCGCTCCTGAGCCGCCGGCAGAAATCAAGCCGTCGGCGAAGTGTGATGGAATTGTCAGGAATCAGGAATGTCATCGTTCAGGTTGTTGCCGTCATGATGTCGATAGCGCTCTCAACGGGAGCGTTTGCATCAGATGGCGAGTCGCTCAGACTGGAATGTCAGCAAAAGCTGGAGACCCTCGACTATGTCGGACTACGCCAGGCATCCGGGAAACTGTATGAAAAAGCGGTGTCGGAAAAGGACATCAGGCTTGAGGCGTATGCGTGTTTCTATCTTTCGGCTGCCGAACTGAAGACAGGTCTGGTGAAAAACGCATACCGTCATGCCTTCGCATCTGATTCATTGGCCTCGATAGCAGGAAGCGATACATTGAGGGCAGCAGCGCTCAATGTGCTCGGGATAATAGCCAATGAATACAATCGAAACAACGCTCTGGCCCTTGGATATTACCTGAATGCCCTCGACCATGCCGGGCGCGTCTCCTACAATAAGATGCTGTGTGGAATCTACAGCAACATATCCCTGCTATTCATCTCCCACAATGATACCGCCGGCTTGCGTTATTGTCGCGAAAGCTATCGGATAGGGAAGGGTACAGGACGCCCGGAAAATCTATATTATCCGGCATGCAATCTGGCTACGGCCTGTCTCCTGTGTGGAAATCTCGGCGAGGCATATAAGTTTGCATCCGAGGCAGTGGCCATCTCAGACACGCATTCCTTAGGTCAGCCGGAACTTGCCAGAATAATACTCGGGAGCGTCCTGGGCCGTATGGGGCGGGATAAAGAAGCGCTTGCCAGCCTTGACTGGTCGATAGCATCCCTCGAGCATGCGAATCCGTCGAGTCCGCTTCTTGCGCAGGCTTATTATGAGAAGGCGCGGGTCTATAGCGATATCGGCGATATCCATGCATCCAACCGATTTTGCGCAAGGGCTCTCCATCTGTCGGATGAACTCGGCAACCGCAGTCTCCTGTCGGATATCTATGCCTTGACGGGAGACAATTACAGAAAACTCGGAGATAATGTCTCCGCACTTGAGGCCATCGGCAACGAGAACAGGATATTAAGGACAACAGTCAAAGTGCAGGACGAGACAATCCATCGGGAGATAAGCCGGGCGTATGATTTGATAAAGAAGGAGAAACTCCTTTCGTTGAGGGACATGGAAATATCGCTCCACCGTCAGCATCTGGTGATACTCATAGGCGTTCTGGTGGTCATGGCGTTAGTTCTTGGATTGGTCTATCGCAGCTACCGAAGGGAACGTAGCTACAACCGTCGTATTGTCAGACAATATATGGAGCAGGACAGTCTGGAGGAGAAACTTTCCGAAACAAGAGTAAGACGTGGCGGTGAGCCATCCGGCAGCACAGAGCAGGCGCTCTTCGATCGCATGAGCAATCTTGTCGAGACAGAGATGATATATCTCGACAAGAACCTGAACCGCGATAACCTTGCAGAACGTCTTGGAACCAACCGGACATACATCACGAAAATCGTAAAGGCCAATACCGGTCTGACTCTACCGCAATGGATCAACCGCTATCGAATCAAGCATGCACGCCTCATGCTCGCCGATTCTGAAAAGAGCGGTAAGTCTGTAAAGGAGATAGCCGATGAATCGGGATTCGCCAATGTCTCCACCTTCAATGTGGTCTTCAGGGAGAGTGTCGGAATGTCGCCTACCGCTTACCGCCGAAGCGCGTCGGAGCTCCATGAATGAATCGGTTGGCGGGAAATCTTCTGAAAAAGACAAAATTAAGGTTATCAGCTTTTTTAAAAAGCAAAATTGCCTTAATCGAAAGGCGGATATTAGGCCGCCGGCTTCGAATGCCTGTAAATTTGCAGCGTTTTCAAATCTTAAAAAATATGAAGATGAAACACAGATTTACATTTATTCTGTCGGCTGCCGTCCTATCGGTATCGGCTTATGCCCAAGGCTTCACGGTCGGAGGCATAGAGTATACGGTGATATCGGACGTGGAGAAGACATGCCAGCTCACAAACGGCCGGGCAATCAAAGGACGTCTGGATATCCCGGCGTCGGTAAAAAACGGTGATGATGAATATGCCGTTGTGAAAATCGGGGAGGAGGCTTTCGCTACCGACTCTCTGCTGACTTCGGTGACAATTCCGACCTCGGTCACGAAAGTCGCCTCGTGGGCTTTCAGCGAGTGCAAGGGGCTGGAAGAACTGTCGATTGGCGAGAACGTGGACTCGATAGGAGGGTCGGCCTTCGCCCAATGCCCCCTTCTGGAAACGGTGGTCGTCCCTGAGAAGGTGGATAAACTCGAAGCCGCCCTTTTCAGCGGGTGCTCCGCTTTGAAGAGTGTGCAGCTCAAAGGAGTCATAAAGACGATTGCCTACGGAGTGTTTCTGGACTGCGCCTCACTTGAGACAGTGGATCTCAAGGAAGGACTCGAAAGCATCGGGTATTCCGCCTTTGTCGGCTGCTCGTCGCTGAAGTCACTCCACATCCCTGCTACGGTGACACAGATCACATCCGGCTGTTTCGACGGCTGCACAAGTCTGGAGAGCATCACCGTCGGGGAAGGGAGCACCTCATATAAGGCGCTGGACAATATCCTGTATACGGCTGATTTTTCACAGCTGATTAAATGCGCGTCGACACGTTCGGGTGAAGTCTGCGTGGAGAAGGGGTGCAGGAATATTGGTAGCACTGCATTCGAGTATTGCTCCGGTATGACCGCGATTAGTCTGCCTTCAGGTCTCGAGAGCATAGGATATGCCGCTTTTGATCACTGTGCCGGTCTTGAGACAGTGATGATACCCGAGTCATGTCTGAGCCTCGACAATTTTGTGTTCGACCATTGCTCGTCACTGTCGACGGTATATCTCCCCACCAGGCTTGAGACAATCCCGTTCGGTCTGTTTGAAAACTGTACGTCTCTCCCATCTATATGGATTCCCAACACGGTAAAAACAATCATGCGTCAGGCTTTCGGCCACTGCGAGTCTCTGACTGCGATAAGCCTTCCGGCATCTCTTGAGTCGCTTGACCCCGCGGCTTTTTTTGAATGTCTGAATCTTGAGACCGTCGAGATCAGCGAGGAATGTCCCACCTATAAGAGTGTAGGCGGCATCGTATATACTCATGACATGAGCTCGATAGTGCTGTGTCCCAATGGCTTCATCGGTGATGTCGTCATTCCCGACGGCGTTACGGAAATTCAGCCTCTCGCGTTCCTGAATTGCCAGAAGATAAAGAACGTAAAGCTTCCGGAGGGACTGAAGGCGATCGGGATGTCGGCTTTTGAGAACTGCTACGAGCTTGAAACCATCAATCTGCCGGAGTCGATAGAATTTATGGACGAGGCAACGTTCTTCAAATGTCTGTCGCTCAAGAACCTTACCTTCCCGACATCAATGAAGGCGCTGCCATATCAGGTCTGCCAGCTCTGCGAGAGTCTGGAATGGGTCAAGCTTCCGCCGGCTCTCGAGGAACTGAGCTATGGAGCATTCCAGAAATGCGAGAGCCTGAAAGAGATAGAGATACCCGAGACCGTGACATATATAGGTGATTATGCTTTCGTCTGGTGTACAAGTCTCAAGGATATAACGATTCCGGACAATGTGACATATTACGGCGATATGATGTTTGTGAAATGCACAGGTCTGGAGCATGTGAAACTTTCAAACGGCAATGGCGGCCATGTGCCCAATATCAGAGCCGGAATGTTTACCCAGTGCGACAATCTGACTGATGTGGAGATTCCCGAGGGTGTCACGACAATCGCGGAATATGCCTTCATGCTTTGTCCTAAGGTGCAGGTCAAGCTTCCCTCCACCCTGACCACAATCGGGGGGATGGCTTTCCGTGGCTGCGATGCCATGACCACGGTCGATTTCGGTCCCGACATGAATTATGTAGGCTATCAGGCGTTCTTCGATTGCCCGAATCTTGCGAATATCAACAGCGAGAACACTGTTCCTCCTACGCTTGACGGCCCATGCTTTGAGCAGAACGCGTATTCGGATGTACAAGTGACCGTGCCTGCGTCGGCTCTCGAAGCTTACCGGTCGGCTACAGAGTGGAAGGAATTCCTGCACATCAGTGAGCCGGACGGAGTAGGGATGATTGAGGCTGCAAAGGCGGTATCAGTAAATGGCCTGGATGTCATTGTCCATGATATAGACGCATACGTCGAGATCTATAGCCTTGGCGGTGTGCCTGTCTACAGAGGTGTCACTGACGGAAATGCCATTACTCTTCCCTCGGCGGGAGTATACGTCTTGAGGATGGAGGGAGGTTCGCTCGTAATCAGCGTAAGATAAGGCTAATGCGTGACGCCTGACCAAATCCGTCTGCGCAAGCGCGCCAGCCGCTCCTGAGCCGCGGGCATACCGTGTCATCGGCTAATCGGTAAAACTCAAATAAAAGCGCCGTCATATTTGCAGATGACGGCGCTTTTCATGTCGGGGATATTTATATTAATCAGCATTAACGTCTGCCGCATAAGCGGTGAACGTCCTCAATCCGATAGGCATTCTTGATGGGTCGAGAGCTATATCTCCACTATATAAACAATATGTAGGGAAATTAGCCACGCCCTGTAAAATAAGATTATATCATTGCCGGTATGCTATATTTCCAATATCCGGCGTTGTCTCGCGTGGGATTTTGCCTTACCTTTGCATTAAGGTTCAGACAGAGCGGTGAATTGCGTTCGCAATGCGAGTCAGCGTAATCGAGAACCGAAAATCAAAATATCAGCCAGTATGACAGAAAACTTTAGAAAAAAAGGCAAATCGGGATTGTTGCCAATCCTGTGTCTATTGACGGCAATTAATGCAATGGCACAGGACCCGTGTGCCAGAAAGGATGCCATGGTGATTTCCGACAATGCTCGGTTTACCGTGTTGACCCCGGAAATGATACGTATAGAGTATAGCGACAATGGTGTATTTGAAGATCGCGCAACATTCGCTATCCAAAACCGGTATATGGATGAAACGCCTGTATTCTCAACAGAGCAGGACAGGGATTATCTGTATATTACGACAGAAAAACTTCATCTCAGATATCGTAAAGGAACAAACCCGAAAACAGCACCCGCCTCTGAAAGGAATCTTGTCATAACGATGACACACAATGGGAAGCCCGTCAGTTGGTATCCCGGAAAGACCGACAGCCTTAACCTTAAAGGAACATGCCGGACTCTTGACGGCTGCGACGGCGACAACAAGCGGGCAGAAATGGAAGACGGATTAATCTCCCGTTCCGGATGGGCCGTAATAGATGATTCATGGGGAACGGCACGTGCCGACGGCAGCCGTTCCTTCGCTCTGGAACCGAATTCCGAGGTGGGCTACGACTGGTGGGCAGAGCGGCAAGACCCACAGGCGGTGGATCTGTATTTTCTTGGTTACGGTAATGACTATAAGAAAGCCATCAGGGATTATACTGAAGTAGCCGGCAAGATTCCGTTGCCCCCATCCTACGTTTTCGGTTATTGGTATAGCCGCTACTGTTCATATTCGGCAGACGACTACAGGGAGATTATGCGGGAAATCGAAAATAACGATATACCGGCCGATGTGATGATTCTTGATATGGACTGGCATTGGAACGGCAAGGAGTCAAGCGGCTCTGAGAATATCGGAGGTTGGACCGGGTGGTCATGGAATACGAATCTGATACCTGAGCCGGCTGCACTTCTTCAGGAAATCCATGACAATGATTACAGGATCGCATTGAATCTCCATCCGGCAGATGGCATCGACAGTATCGAGTCTCCCTCTTATTATAAAGCCATGAACATGGAGATGGGTGGGAAATACGACAGCGACGGCAAAATAGCCTGGTGTCTTGATTATCCTGATTTTACAAAGTCATTCTTTAAAAACATCATCCGCGACCATGAATCAGAGGGAGTCGATTTCTGGTGGCTTGACTGGCAACAACACCTCACGAGTCACTACACTTCCGGCCTGGGACAGACCTTCTGGTGCAATCATGTCTTTTTCAATGATATGGCGAAAAACAGGCCAGACCGTCGTCCTGTGATATTCCATCGATGGGGAGGTCTGGGCAGCCATCGTTATCAGATCGGTTTTTCCGGAGATGCCCTGATCAATTTCCCGACCCTCGCGTTTGAACCGTATTTTACATCGACGGCATCAAATGTCGGGTATGCCTACTGGGGACATGATCTTGGTGGTCATGCATTTACCGATGAAGAAACAGTAAATGACCCGGAGCTGATGCTCCGCTGGATTCAGTTCGGGGTGTTTACTCCGATATTCCGCAGCCATGCCACCGATGACAGCAGGATAGAACGTCGTATATGGAAATTTCCCAATTTCCCGGAGTTGCTTGATGCCGTAAAGCTCCGTTACTCGCTCTTTCCTTACATATACACAATGGCACGCGAGACGTATGATACCGGCATAGGTATGTGCCGTCCGCTATACTATGAATATCCAGAATGCGAGGAGGCATATGAATATGAAGGTGAATATTTCTTCGGTAATGATATATTGGTGGCTCCGATAACAGAACCGGCATCAGAAGAGGGAATCAGTCTAAAAGAAATATGGTTTCCGAAAGGCAACTGGTGGAGTGTCCCGACGGGTGAACTTATCACCGGCCCTTGTGTGAGGACATTGGAATTCACGCAAGACCAGATTCCATATTTCTACAGGGAAGGCGCCATGATACCGATGAATACGCCAGATGTGAAGAATGTCACTGCTCCGGCGAGGTCTCTGATCATAACCACGGTGGCAGGGAAAGAAGGAGTCGGCTCCTTATACGAGGATTCAGGAGATAATCCGGATTATGCGACTGTATATTCCACTACAAAGCTGATGCATGGAGTGGAAGGAAATACAGAGACATACACGATTTCTCCTCGGGAGGGCGATTCCAACGGCCTTGTGGAGCAGCGGGCATGGCAGCTCAATGTGCTAAATGCTAAAGAGCCCATATCTGTAAAAAATAAAGGCATATCGCTAAGTCCGTCCGAATGGAATTATGCAGCCGCTGATAGATTGCTGACCATTAAGCTGCCTGAATCGCGTTGCTCAGCTCAGGTCGAAATTGTGGTGGAATATAGGTAAACAGCTGGTTATAGGGAGTATAATCTATTAAATAGCACCGGAGGGGAGATTCCGTAAAAAGGATTTCCCCTCTAATTGTATCTCGAAACGCAGAATACGAAGGCTGGAAGACCGATATAGCCTCACAATCATATTTTAACAAACATTTAGAAATATTTTAACAATTAGGCATTTCCTTACTTCAAATAAATTGTTTAATTTTGTCTTTGGTATGTTGATTCGCCAGAAAATATGGATATTAATCAGTCTTCTATGTATATGTTGGCTGCCAGCATCAGGAGAGACGACAACTGATTCGTTAATGAAGCAGTTGGATGACGTCATCACCAACAGGGGTACCTACCTCAGGCAAAAGGAGGCGCGACTGTCGGAATTGCACGGTCAGCTGCGGGCGAATAAGAATGAAAGGGAGCGATTCGACATCCTCAATCACCTTTATGATGAATATCATCCTTTTAATACTGATTCCGCCTACAATATCAGCATACGTCAGGAGGCCATGGCAAGACGCCTGGGAGATAAGTCATTGTTGCAGAATGCCCGTATGAACAGAGCCAACATATTTGGCGCTACGGGAATGTATCATGAGTGTCTGAGAGTGATGGACTCATTGCGGGTCGACTCTCTGCCCGAATACCTGCATGCCTATTATTACCATATCAAGCGGACCATTTACGGAAGGATGGCTGATTATGCGGCGTTTCCCGCAGACAAGTCGCGTTATTCCCACATCACGAATCTGTATCGGGATTCCATAATAAGAGCCAATCAGCCGGGCACCCTGCCACATGTGATAACGAAAGCGGATTACCTGAATGTCAATGGCTCTCCGGAAGAGGCTATCAAGCTGATGGAGGCATTTATGCGTGACAATAAATTGTCGGAACATGAGAAAGCCATATGCGCATGGACTCTGTCGGAGGCTTATGGGGAGACAGGGGAGAGGGAATTGCAGAAAGAAAACCTCATCATATCGGCGATTTCCGACCTGAAATCTTCCGTAAGGGAATATATCTCGCTCAGACAGCTGGCCCTGTTGCTGTATGAGGAAGGCGATCTGGACCGTGCATACCGATTTATGACGATAGCTGTCGATGACGCAGCGAAATGCAACGCACGCCAGCGAATCATAGAACTCAACGATACATATCCTAAAATCAACGGGATATATGTCGAGACTGTCAGAAAGCAGAAGGATACCCTTGAGATATGCATTATCGTAATAGCTGTGCTCGCTCTCTTGCTGGTCGTCATGTTGTTCTATATGAGGAAACAGATGATCAGGATAAAACACAATCACACGGAACTCGGAGCCGCTTATGAAAGGCAGAACAGACTGACAGAAGAACTTAGAGACTCAAACAGGAAACTCACGGAGGCGAACTATGCCATTGCGGAAAACTCCGAACTCAAGGAAATCTATATAGGCAAATATATGGATCAGTGTATCGTATATATAGAAAAACTCGATACCTATAGGAAATCTTTAAATGGCCTTGTCAAATCAGGCAAATCAGACGAACTGAAGCAGCTCCTGAAATCCTCTTCTATAATCGATGATGAGCTGAAGGCTTTTTACGACCAGTTTGATAAAACCTTCCTGAATCTGTTTCCTTCTTTTGTCGAGGATTTCAACAGCCTCCTGCTTCCTGAAGAGGCCATAATTCCGAAGAAGGAAGGCACCTTGAATACCGAGCTCCGCATATATGCCCTGATCAGGCTCGGCATCACAGACAGCGAAAAGATAGCGAGATTCTTGAGGTATTCCCTTACGACAATCTATAACTACCGGACCAGAGTGCGCAATAAAGCGAAGGGAAACCGCAATGAATTAGAGACGGAGATACTGAATATAGGCAGAGCCGGACAATGACGTCATCAGCGATCCTCCGGATGTGCGACATCAGGTCCGGTCGTTGTCCCTTCCCGCATTTCACCCTTCAGAAAGCCGCGCCACGACTGTCGGATCTCCCGCGGCCAGCTTGGTTCCAACTACCAAAAGGGGAGGCTCGCGATGAGCCAATGTGCTTAGAATCAGATATGGTATCCTTGAGATTCACTATATTTTAGATATATGCTATTGTGGCTGCTTCAATCAGAATATAACTTTGCAACAAGTTAACACACGGAGAATGCCGTTATGTTGAACTATACCTTGAAAACTTTTTTTACAAAATCATAGAATCCATGAGAAAAAGCAACCGCAATCTCCAATGCCTGTTCTTTTTGCTCTCCCTGTTTGTCGGATGTCAACTGATGTCGGCGCAGCAGATCAGCATAAGCGGAACAGTGACAGACCCGTCAGGCGAACCTCTGCCTGGCGTGACCGTAATCGTATCGGGAACGGCCAACGGCACGGCTACCGATCTTGACGGCCTTTATTCAATCAACGCTCCGGCTGACGGAACCCTGCAGTTTTCGTATATCGGCTACAAGATGCAGAGTGTCCCGATAGAGGGCCGCAACAGAATCGACGTCACCATGCAAGAAGACTCCAGCCTGCTTGACGAGCTTGTGGTGGTGGGCTATGGCCAGATGAAGAAGTCTGACCTGACAGGAGCCGTGGGCTCTCTTGCCGGCGGTGATATCAAGGACTCTCCCGTCAACAATCTTGGCTCCGCCATTCAGGGACGTATCGCCGGCGTGCAAGTCATAGACGCCGCCAAGCCAGGCGACAATGTCAATATAAAGATTCGCGGTCTGGGATCAATCAACAATTGCGACCCTCTGGTGGTGATAGATGGAGTGCCCACTGATTTGGGACTGAACGCCATCAATATGCAGGATGTGGACCGTCTCGATGTCCTCAAGGATGCTTCAGCCACAGCGATCTACGGCTCCCGCGGTGCGAATGGAGTGGTATTGATAACTACCCGACGTGGCTCCACGGGTTCCGGTAAGATTTCAGTCAATGCGAACGTCGCTTTCCAGAATGCTTCAAAGACGCTCGACCTGCTCGACTCGCCAGGGTATGCACGCCTCAACAACGATATGATGACGGCTGCGGGCCACAATCCGAATCCCGAATGGATAGACCCGTATTCGCTGACACACACCACACGCTGGGTCGACGAGCTGCTCCAGACGGGCATCATGCAGAACTACAATGTGAATTTCTCAGGTGGCTGCGAGAATGCCCATTACTACCTTTCAGCCGGCTTCCTCGACCAGACAGGTATCGTGGAGGGCGTGGGCTACCGTCGATTCACGTTGCAATCGAACAATGACGCACGTCTGAGACCATGGTTCAAACTGTCGAACAACCTCCTCTTCTCGACCGATATGAAGCGTTCCGGATCATACAGTATGATTGACGCGATGCACGCGCTACCCGTATTCCCGGTGCGTGATGAAAACGGAGAGTGGTCAGGACCGAGCGGCAACTCGGAATGGTATGGCTCGGTGCGTAACCCGGTGGGAAACAACGATATGTATCGCAGCAACACAAAAGGCTACAATATTCTCGCCAACGTGGCGGGAGATTTCATAATAGTGCCGGAATGGCTGCAGTTCCGCAGCCTGTTCGGATATGACGCCAAGTTCTGGTTCAACAGTTCGTTTTCTCCGAAATATAACTGGAAACCGAGTCCTGTAGAGGAAAGCTCATATTTCGAGAGCTCCGACAGATCATTCACCTACTTGTGGGACAACTATTTCACGTTAGACCACACATTCGGCAAGCACGCGGTGAACGTCATGGCGGGCATGTCGGCCCAGTGGAACGACTATTCATGGCTCAACGCGACGATGAACGGCTTCCTCTTTGACAACGTACATCAGATGGACAATGGCGAGGTGATGAAAAACATCGGAGGCAGCCGCTCGCAGTGGTCGTTGATGTCTTTCATGGGCAGAGCCAATTATACATTTGACAGCCGCTATCTGCTCACACTCACCATACGCCGTGACGGTTCGTCGCGATTCGGCAAGAAGCACCGCTGGGGCACCTTCCCCTCTGTGTCGGCTGCGTGGCGCATTTCCGAAGAGAGGTTCTTCAACAAAGACAAAGTCTCCGACCTCAAGCTGCGTCTCGGCTACGGGCAGACCGGCTCGCAGGCCTCTGTGAGCAACTACGGCTATCTTCCTACTCTCGAGACACTTGTCTATCCATTCGGCAATCCCAAGGACAATCAGTCTGCGCTATCGGCACAATCGCTTGCCAATCCTTATCTGCATTGGGAGACCATCGAGCAGTTTAACGCAGGTATAGATCTCGGTCTGCTCAACAACCGCATCACCGTGAGTCTCGACGGCTATATCAAGAACACCAGCGACATGCTTGTGAAGGCCGCGATACCCATCACATCCGGTTTCGAGGATACCAGCACGACATATACGAATGCGGGCCGGGTGCGCAACATCGGATGGGAGCTTTCCGCCAATTCCTATAATCTCACAGGCGATTTCAGCTGGCAGACGAATCTTGTGGTCACATACAACAAGAACAAGATCAAAGACCTCAACAGCGAGGTGCCTTTCTATACAAACCAGCTCAACAACTCATATGTGACGATGCTCTCGGCCGGTTATCCCATCAACGTGTTCTACGGCTACGTAACCGACGGCATCTTCCAGACACCTGAGGAGGTGGACTCGCATGCCGTGCAGCCCGGCGCAGAGCCCGGCGACATACGTTTCCGCGACCTCAACAACGACGGCGTGATCAATGACCAGGACCGCACCGTGATAGGCAATCCCAACCCGACCTGGCTCTTCTCGATGAACAACATCTTTTCCTACAAGGGCTTCGAGCTCCAGGTGTATCTTCAGGGAGTGGCCGGAAACAAGATTTACAACTACACCCGAATCGGACTCGAGAACATGAGCGCCGCATATAACCAGCTCGAGAGCACCGCAGGACGCTGGACAGGCAAAGGAACCTCGGACGATATGCCCCGCGCGGTCTGGGCCGACCCCAACCAGAATGCCAGGGTGTCAGACCGCTGGGTTGAAAACGGTTCATACCTGCGTCTGAAGAACCTGTCGCTGAGCTATACCTTCCCGGCGAGATGGATACGCGCGATGCGTCTGGATGCGCTGAAACTTACGTTCTCATGTGAGAACGTGGCCACAATCACAGGATACAAGGGCCTTGATCCGGAGGTGGACGTCAACGGAATAGACTATTCTTCGTTCCCATCCCCGCGTACATACAACATAGGCCTCAACATTAACTTCTAAACTACAATCCGACATGGACAAGATAAGATCGATCATACTTCTTGGAGCGATGGCAGTAGCGGTCACTTCATGCAACGACTTCCTTGAGAAGAATCCGTATGACAAGGTGGATCCTCAGGAAACGGTGACCGACGAAGTGGCGGTAGCAATGACCAACGCCTGCTACCTGACACTCCAGTCATCCAACATGTACAATCAGCGTATCTGGACACTCGACATAGTCGCCGGGAATTCCGTGGTAGGCGCAGGTGGCGGCGACGACGGTCTCGAGACCGTGCAGGCCTCCAATTTCACTACAATGTCCGACAACGGCATGGCGCTCTATATGTGGCGCTCTCCGTGGGTGGGAATAGGGCACTGCAATGATGCAATCGCGGCGATAGAGAACAACGGCGACCTCTCGCCGGAAATTCACGACCGCTCGCTCGGAGAGGCCCTTTTCCTGCGGGCCCATTACTACTACGTGCTCGTCCGCCTATACGGGGGACTGCCGTTGCGCGACAGACCATTCAGCCCCGGCGATGACTCCGCCATAGCCCGTGCCTCTCTCGAGGACACCTACGAGTTTATAATTTCCGACGTGACACGAGCCGTTGAGCTGCTGCCCGCCAAGAGCGAGTATGATTCCAGCAACGTGGGACGTGCGAGCAAAGATGCCGCGCTCTATATGCTGGCCGACATCTATCTGACCCTTGCACCTTCCAATCAGTCACTCTACACCGAGGTGGTGAATATCTGCAACGATATCACGGCGCTCGGCTACAATCTGAATGCGTGCCCTTATGCCGACAACTTCAACGCGCTAATTGACAACGGACCTGAATCGATTTTTGAGGTGCAGTATTCCGGAAGCACCGAATATGACTTCTGGGGCAATACACCGCAGGCCTCATGGCTCTCGACATTCATGGGGCCGCGAAACTCCAATCTTGTCGCCGGAAGCTATGGCTGGAATCTGCCGACCGAAGAATTCATGCAGCAATATGAGGAAGGCGACCTCAGAAAGGATATAACTGTCTTTTACGAGGGATGCCCGAGTTTCGACGGCACGGAATACCGCAGCTCATGGTCCAACACGGGATACAACGTCAGAAAGTTTCTCGTGCCGAAGAGCATCTCGCCCGACTACAATACTTCGCCTGCCAACTTTGTGGTGTACCGTTATGCCGGCGTGCTTCTGATGCAGGCCGAGGCACTTAACGAGCTGGGCCAGACCTCCCAGGCCGCGGCCCCGCTCAACATAGTAAGAGCGCGTGCAGGCCTTCCCTCAGTGTCTGCGTCGCTCAGCCAGGAGCAGATGCGAGAGAGCATCATCCATGAACGCCGCATGGAGCTGGCCTTTGAGGGGCACCGATGGTTTGACATGATCCGTATCCAGAACGGTGACTACGCCCTGAATTTCCTGCATTCGATCGGAAAGACCAATGCCACACGCGAGAGGCTTCTCTTCCCGATTCCGCAGACAGAGATGGACTCAAACCCGCTCATGACACAGAATCCCGGCTACTGAGCCGGCCAATGGAATCATAAACACACAGATATCAAGAAATGAAACCCAATATAAAGAATCTTGCTCTGTCGGTGGCCATGATGGCTACGCTGCCTCTGCTGCAGGGGTGCTCCGACAACGACTACATGCAGCTTGACAAGGGAGAGGAGCCACTGGTGCTCTCCTGCTCAACCGAAGCGGTGGCATTGACTGAAAGCAGCCATGCGTCAGAGGCCCTCGCCCTCAGCTGGACCACTGGAACCAACCAGGGCACCGGCGCACGAATCACATACGCCCTCTCATTGCTGCCGGAGGGAGCGAATCCCGGGGATGCAGTGTCTGTAGTGGAGGGCGCGGTGCAGACCTATGACTGGAAGCCGTCGAACGAGACGCTGAATAAAATCCTCCTTGAGCGCCTTCACGCCATGCCCGGCAGAGAGCTCAATATCGAGGCAACCGTCACCGCCACTGTGGCTGGCCTCGAGGGAAATCCACAGGTGTCGACCGTGAAGTTCGCCGTCACCCCCTACCAGCCTGTCTCCGAGACACTATATCTCATAGGCGATGCCACTCCCAATGGATGGGACGCAGGTAACGCCACAGACATGGCCCGCATTGACAACGGCGTATTCTCCTGGACAGGCAATCTCCATGCAGGCGAGTTTAAATTCATCACCGAAAAGGGCAGTTTCCTGCCTTCCTACGGCAATGGCGGCGATGGAAAGCTCGTTTACCGCGACTCTGAAGACCAGCCTGATCCCAAATTCGAGATTGCGGAAGGCCATGCCTACAAGGTAGACGTGAACCTTCTGACCCTTACAGTTTCAGTGACGAAGGTCGATGGCATAGCGCTCCCGTATGACAATATATATTTCGTCGGCAGCGTCACGGACTGGGGCTTCTGGCAGATGGGTCAGGACCCGCTCGACAGATTCCTCTTCCGCAAAGGAGTCTTCTTCCCCAGCGCAGGAGAATTCAAGTTCGGAACGGCCGACGGGAGCTGGGAAAACATGTATAAGGCAACTACCGCCAACGCTCCGTATACGCAGCAGGAAGTCGAGTTTGTCAAGGGCTACGATCCTGACAACAAGTGGTATCTCAACGATTCGGAGGCCAATATGGCCTACAAGATATGTCTTGACATACGTCCCGGCAAGGAACGCATGATCATGCGCCCCTTTACGCCCTACACCACAATGTATCTTGTCGGAAGCGCCACCGCAGGCGGGTGGGACCTTGCCAACGGCACACCGATGACAGTGGATCCGTCAAACCCCGACATATTCGTATGGACAGGCCATCTATCCGAAGGAGAGCTGAAATTCTCCGCTGACCTTCAGAGCGACTGGAACGGAGCATGGTTCATGGCGTCGTCGGAAAATGCAAGCCCCACCGGCACTGTGGAGAAAACCATATTCATCGACAAGAGCGACAGCGGGCTTGCCTCGCAATACCGCGATATCTCGATTGGCGACATAGACTACAAATGGGTCATCTCCGAGTCGGGCACCTATACAATCACACTCAATCAGCTGCTTGAGGAGATAACAATAGCAAGAGACTTATGAAATCAATGATCAGCACATCATTCACATTAGTGCTGCCGCTGGCCTTAATGGCCTGCGGCAGCTCCACGCCCGATAATCCCGGAGGAAAACCGGGCACAACGGATCCGGATAACGGCGTTGAAAAGGTGGTCTCCGTAACTTCCAGCCTCGATATAGACCTAAAGACCGACAAGGCGGTATACTCGCCTGGCCAGACAGTGAGATTCACGGCATCTTCGCCTCTTGACGGATACAGGATACGCTACCGCCACGGGCTGAAGACAGTAGAGGAGACATCGGGCAGCGGCACATCATGGGAATGGACCCCTCCGGCCACCGACTATACCGGCTATATGGTCGATATCTACCGTCCCGGCGATGACACGGAGGAAATCCACGCCACCATAGCCGTCGATGTCTCGAGCGACTGGAAGCGTTTCCCCCGCTACGGCTTCGTGGCAACGTTCGGCAAGTCGAAACTCGCGCCTGGAGTAATCGAGTCTGAGATGGACTACCTTAACCGCTGCCACATCAATGGGGTGCAGTTTCAAGACTGGCACTACAAGCACCACTGGCCGCTCGGGGGAACACCGGGAGACCTGATGGACACATACACCGATATCGCCAACCGTGAGGTGTCGACCGATGTCGTGCGCAGATATATCGACGTTCAGCACTCGCTGGGAATGAAGTCGATATTTTATAATCTATGTTTCGGAGTGCTTGATGACGCCAGGGAAGACGGGGTGGCGGAAGAGTGGTATCTATATAAGGACGCGTCAAGAGGCACACGCGACTCCCACCAACTTCCCTCGTCATGGAAGAGCGATATCTATCTCGTCGACCCCTCAAACCCCGAATGGCAACAATACATCGGGAAACGCAACGACGACGTGTATTCGTCGCTTGAATTCGACGGCTATCAGATAGACCAGCTCGGCAACCGCGGCAGTCTCTACGATTATAACGGCAATGCCGTCAACCTGCCGACAGGATACCGGTCGTTTATCGATGCCATGAAGGCGTTGCATCCCGACAAACGGCTGGTGATGAACAGTGTGAGCAGCTACGGCGCTTCCCAGATCGCAGGTTCCGGAAAGGTGGATTTCTGCTATAATGAGCTTTGGAACGATGAGGCCTCGTTTGAAGACCTGCACAAAGTGATCAAGGCCAACGACGTCTATAGCGGAGGCACGCTCGCCACCGTATTCGCCGCCTATATGAACTACGATTATGCCGACAGGAATCAGGGATATTTCAATAATGCCGGCGTGATTCTGACGGATGCCGTGATGATGGCTCTCGGTGGTTCTCATCTCGAGCTCGGCGACCATATGCTGTCGAGGGAATATTTTCCGGCATCGCCGCTGTCAATGGACGACAATCTGCGCACAGCCATGATACGCTATTACGACTTTATGACGGCATATCAGAACCTGCTTCGCGGAGCCAATACCGCTGCGGAAGCCGAGGTGTCGCTCAGGTGTGACGATTCCTCAAAACGAGTGAAATTCGCGAGTTGGCCTCCCAAGCCCCGTACGGTGACCACATATGCGCGCAAGTTTGACGGCCGCACCATAGTGCATCTCCTGAATTTCATAAATAGCGACGACATGTCGTGGCGTGATCTGAATGCCAGTCGAGTCGAGCCATTGCTTAAGACTGATTTCCCCGTTTCGATGAAAGTGGAAGGGAACGTCAGCAACGTGTGGATCGCGTCGCCAGACATTCACGGAGGAGCGGGGGTGGAACTTCCCTTCTCTTTAAAAGACGGTGTGCTTATATTTACGGTCCCTTCCCTCAAATACTGGGATATGATTGTGATAGAATAAATTTATTATGAACAAAATAGAATATAATCTTTTTTTATTGGCATTGACCGTGGCTACTCCATGCGCCTCGGCCTATGTCACGTCTGTAATGTCGCCCTCGGGCAATGTCTCCGTTGAATTCGGTCTTCAGGAAGACGGGCGTCCCCGTTACAGCGTCGATTACAAAAACAAGTCGGTGGTGCTCGCCTCCGGGCTCGGTCTCGAACTGTCCGACGCACCCTCTTTGATGTCGGATTTCGAAATAATCGGCACCGACACGCTTTCATTCGACGAGACCTGGGAGCCGGTGTGGGGCGAGAACAGCCATATCCGCAATAACTACCGCGAGCTGCTGGCACACCTGCGCCAGCGAGACACCGACAGGCTGATGGATATCAGGTTTCGGGTGTATGACGATGGCGTAGGATTCAGGTATGAATTTCCCGCGCAGAACAATCTGGTGTATTTCATCATCAAGGATGAGCATAGCGAGTTTGCCATGACGGGCGACCATGTCGCCTGGTGGATAGCCGGCGATTATGACACCCAGGAATATGACTATACAGAGTCACGTCTCTCCGAGATTCGCGGCCTTATGTCCGGTGCCATATCGTCCAACGCCTCGCAGACGCAGTTCTCACCGACAGGAGTTCAGACCTCGCTTCAGCTGCGCACAGATGATGGCATATACATCAATATCCATGAAGCCGCGCTCATCGATTACTCCACAATGCATCTCAATCTGCACGACGACAGCATGGTGTTCGAGTCGTGGCTCACTCCCGATGCGCAAGGCAACAAAGGTCATCTGCAGGCTCCGTGCAAGTCGCCGTGGCGCACTCTGATCATAAGCGACGACGCCCGCGACATGCTGTCTTCAAACCTCATATACAATCTGAATGATCCCTGTGCCTATGAAGACACCTCATGGATCAAACCTGTGAAATATATCGGCGTCTGGTGGGAGATGATCGGCGGGGGAAAACAGTGGTCGTATACATTCGACCTGCCGTCGGTGAAACTTGGCGAGACAGACTATACTAAAACCAAACCACATGGGCAGCATCCTGCCAACACGGAAAATGTGAAGCGCTACATAGACTTCGCGGCAGAGCACGGCTTTGATCAGGTTCTTGTAGAGGGATGGAACATCGGATGGGAAGACTGGTTCGGACACTCGAAAGACTATGTGTTTGATTTTGTGACCCCTTATCCAGACTTCGACATCGACTGCCTGAATGACTATGCCCATTCGAGGGGAGTGCGTCTGATGATGCATCACGAGACATCCGGAGCCGTACGTAATTACGAGCGTCACATGGAGGCGGCGTATGAACTGATGGATAAATACGGCTACAATGCCGTAAAGTCAGGATATGTGGGCGACGTCATGCCGCGAGGGGAGCATCATTACGGGCAATGGCTCAACAACCATTACCTTTATGCCGTGACAGAAGCCGCTAAACATAAAATAATGGTAAATGCCCATGAGGCCACACGGCCTACGGGTCTGGCACGCACCTATCCCAACCTCATAGGTAATGAAAGCGCCAGGGGTACGGAATACGAATCGTTTGCAGGCAACAAGCCTTCGCATACCACGGTATTGCCCTTCACACGGCTTCAGGGTGGACCGATGGATTATACTCCGGGCATCTTCGAGATGGATATGAAAAAGGTAAATCCCAACAGTCAAGGGCATGTCAACAGCACGCTTGCACGTCAGCTCGCCCTTTATGTGACGATGTACAGTCCGCTACAGATGGCCGCCGATCTTCCCGAGGTGTACAATCGCTTTCTGGATGCATTCCAGTTCATAAAGGATGTTGCTGTGGATTGGGATGAAAGCCGGTATATTGCCGCAGAGCCGGGCCGCTATATAGTGGTGGCGCGCAAGGCCAAGGGGAGCGATGACTGGTATGTGGGATGCACAGCCTCCGAGGATGGATATGAATCCGTACTTTCGCTTGATTTCCTTGACCCGGGCAAGGAATATGAGGCCACTATCTATGCTGATGCGAAGGATGCCGATTATCTCTCTAATCCGCAGGCATACACAATTGCTTCCAAAAAGGTCGATGCGAAATCAAGGCTGAAGATGAAAGCCGCACCGGGGGGAGGCTATGCCATATCAATAAAACAGAAATGATAATCCGCTTTCCACAGATACATGAATCATACGGATATATGTCAGGTATAGGTAACATGATGTCGAGTAAAGGAAATGATATGTGAGTTATATAATGGTTAATTGTTACAGAGGAGTCGCCGTGAGGAGATTTCCTCTGTTTTATCTTGATGAGGCGCTGGAGCATATCATTTGAATACGAGCATGTGTAGGTAATGCTCAGCCACATCCGTCTGCGCAATCAGTAAAACTCAAATAAAAGCGCCGTCATATTTGCAGATGACGGCGTTTTTCATTAACTTTGCATGCTTTTTTGAGAAAAGTGCCTGCCGCACACAGGGGAGAGAGCCCCGCGGAGGTGCGTTTCCACGAAAAGTAAACAATTTTATTTCAAACAATTAACTCTCTACAACTATGCATCTTACAACAGAGCAGAAGCAGGAAATCTTTGAGAAATACGGCCAGGGCAAGACCGACACCGGCAGCCCCGAAAGCCAGATCGCACTTTTCTCCATCCGTATCAAGCACCTCACGGAGCACCTCAAGGACAACCACAAGGACTATGCCACAGCCCGCGCCCTCAAGGCGCTCGTGGGCCAGCGCAGAAGCCTTCTCGACTATCTCATCCGCAAGGACATCAACCGCTACCGCGCCATTATCGCCAAGAAAGAGCTCGGCATCCGCAAATGATGTTCCCCCCACGGAAAGGAGTCATATGAAAACAAAGCGTCCCGGATCTGTCGTCAGGTTCCGGGACGTTTTTTTATAATTATGTAAGCTATTCCATCTGCAGCCGGCTTCGCGCGCGGGGAGGTGGAACCTTCACCGCCGGATTGTGAGTCCTATCCGGCTTTGTTATTACAACATACGGTACGGCGCATTGGTTCATATCGAAATTTTTTGTAACTTCGCATCACTTATGGCAACAGACATCACAATCAACATACGCGGCCGTCTGGCCGATTTCCGGCGTCCCTGGGTGATGGGCATCGTCAACGTGACGCCCGACAGCTTCTACAGCGGCAGCCCCACCCGAAGCGCCGCGGAGAAAGAGAAGCGCGTGGCCTCCATGATGGCCGACGGCGCCGACTGCATCGACGTGGGAGGCTACAGCTCGCGCCCCGGCGCCGAAGAGGTGAGCCCCGACGAGGAGTGGAGCCGGGTGGCGACGGCCCTCGACGTCATACGCAGGCGCTGGCCCGAGGCCGTGGTGAGCGTCGACACCTTCCGGGCCTCCGTGGCAGCGAAATGCGCCGACCAATACGGCGTCGACATCATCAACGACATCGGCGGCGGAGACCTCGACCCCGAGATATGGGAAGTGGTGGCCTCGCGCCGACTTGCATACGTGCTGATGCACATGCGCGGCACCCCCGCCACCATGCAGACCCTCACCGACTATACCGACATCACCGCCGAGGTCTATACCGACCTCGCCATGAAGGTGGCACGCCTGCGGCAGACGGGTGTGGCCGACATCATCATCGATCCGGGCTTCGGATTCGCGAAGACGCTTCAGCAGAACTACGAGCTCCTCGCCTCCATGTCGCATCTCAAGGACCTCGGGCTTCCCGTGCTCGCCGGCCTCTCGCGCAAGTCGATGATCTGGAAGGCTCTCGGGCGCGACCCCGGTGACACCCTCGAAGGCACCGTGGCCCTCGACACCGTGGCCCTCCTCAACGGCGCCGACATCCTCCGCGTGCATGATGTGCGTCCCGCGGCCGACACCGTGAGGCTGCTGTCGCTGATGCCGGGATTCAGGGGCCACGCCTCCGGCGCTTCACATGATAAAGTATCCAAACAACACCCGCAGCCGCAATGATCGATTTCGGAATCAAAGACATAATCGACATCATCATCATCGCCCTCCTCCTCTTCTACGTCTACAAGGTGATGAAGAGCAGCGGCACCCTGAGCCTCTTCTACGGAGTGCTCGCATTCATCGTGATATGGGTGCTCGCCTCGGAGATCTTCGCCATGCGGCTCACGGGCACGATCCTCGACAAATTCATGGGTATCGGCCTGATAGTGCTGGTGATCCTCTTCCAGGACCAGATCAAGCGCTTCCTGATAGAGATCGGCTCCAAGGGAAAGATACGCAACTTCAAGCGCCTGTTCCGCCATGAGAAGAACCGGGAGGAAGACCACGCGCGGGTTATGGCCGTGGTCTACGCCTGCATGAGCATGTCGAAATCGAAGACCGGCGCGCTGATAGTGTTCCAGCGCAAGATGCCTCTCACCGATTATATAAAGACGGGCGACGAGATCGACGCCGCCATCAACGTGAGGCTCATAGAGAACATCTTCTTCAAGAACTCGCCCCTCCACGACGGCGCCATGATCATCGTGGACGACAGGATAGCGGCCGCCGGATGTATCCTGCCGGTGAGCCACGACATGAATATCCCGAAAAACCTCGGCCTGCGCCACCGAGCGGCCCTGGGCATGAGCCAGGCCACCGACGCCGTGTGCGTGATAGTGAGCGAGGAGACCGGGGGCATTTCCGTGGCCAAAGACGGCGCCCTCAACGTGAAGCTCACCGCCATAGAGCTCGAGAGGGTGCTCTCGCAGGCCCTGCTTGCCAGCTGAGAAAGGGCGGTGGCGGTTCCGGCGCGGAAAAGCTAAAAGGGCTTGCGGTATCTGTCGGAGCCGCCGGCGGCAGCCTCCACGGCCTCGTCGAGAATAGAGAGATAGGAGGAATAGCGGCTCTGGGAGATGTAATGGTCTTCCACGGCCGGAATCACGGCGCATCCCGGCTCGTTGGCGTGCTTGCAGTCGCCGTAGCGGCACTGCGCGCTCCATCTGAAAATCTCGGGAAAGAAATGTCCTACTTCCTCCGGTGCGAAATCGATCGTGCCGAAGCCCCTCACGCCCGGAATGTCGATGATGTCGCCTCCTCCCGGCAGCGGTATCATCTCCGAGAAGGTGGTGGTGTGGGTGCCGGTGTGATGGATGTCGGAGATATGGCCGGTGCGCAGGGCTGCACCCGGCACGAGGGCATTGATGAGCGACGACTTGCCCACGCCGCTGTTTCCGGCCAGCAGTGTCGTCTTTCCCGCGAGGGTGTTCCTGAGCTCCTCAAGGCCGTCTCCGGTGTGTGCCGAGCAGAAAGCCACCGGATATCCGATGCCCGAGTATAGGATTCGCCATGCCTCGGCCAGCTCACGGTCGTCATCGTCCCACATGTCGCATTTGTTGAGTATCATCATCGCCGGCACATTGTAGGCCTCGGCCGTGGCGAGGAAGCGGTCGATGAATATAGTGGTGGTGGCCGGCTCGCGCAGCGTGGCCACGATGGCGGCGAGGTCGATGTTGGCCGCCAGGATATGGCTCTCCTTCGAGAGGTTGGATGCCCGGCGTATGATGTAGTTGCGGCGTGGGGAGATGGCGGTGATGTAGTCGGCGTCGTCGGCTGCCTTCGCCACGGTCACGAAGTCGCCTACGGCCACCGGGTTGGTGGTGCGTATCCCCTTGATGCGGAAATTCCCCTTGATGCGGCAAGCCGTGGTGTGGCCGTCGGGCATCTCCACCATATACAGGCTGCCTGTGTTTTTCACTACCCGGCCCTCACCGATGACGGCGGGCGCTGCGGCAGTCTTTTTCTTGCTGGCCATGTGAAGTGTGTGTTTTTTTCAGTGCAAAATTAATTAATCCACACGATTGTTAACAAACCGGGGGAGAAAATTGTTAAAAAATAAGGAGGCCGGAGAGCCTTAAGCAGCGGTTATTTGTAAAAAATGACTATATTTGCAGCGAAAAAGAAGTTTAACAACCCTAAATTGTAATAAAGATGAATATCGAATCCATTGGCACCTGGGCAGGCGAGGTCTACAAAGCGCTTGAAAACACCGACACCCGCATGCTTGGCCTGAAAGGCATCAAGAAAGCCACCAAACTGAAGAAAGACGAGATCATGGCCGCCTTCGGCTGGCTTGGCCGCGAGGGAAAGATCACCATCGCGCAGACCGATGAAGACATCGTGGCCACACTCGTGTGACAGACAGCGACAATCCGGCCTCTCCTCGGGAGAGGGCCCGACATAAAATTTAAGAAGGACTGGCCTCACGGCTGGTCCTTCTTCATGTGCTAAAAATCAAAACTATTCAATATGTCTAAAAAAGATTTTCCGTATTCCTTTCTGATGGTCATTTCCTGAAGGGGACGGGCCACACCACCCTTACGGGCACGGGCTGGCCGTTGATTCTGCCGGGCTCCCAGTCGGGCATCTTGCTGAAGATGCGTATCGCCTCCTGATTGAGCGAGGGCTCGACGCCCTTGAGCACGGTGATGTTGGAGATGGAGCCGTCGGCGTTGACTACAAACGAGCAGGTGACGCGTCCCTCCACGCCGCGCTGGTAGGCCGACGCGGGGTAGCGGCGCGTCTTGTTGATGAAGCTCACCAGCTGCGTGTCGCCTCCGGGGAAGGTGGGTTTCTCCTCGGCATAATCATATTCGTAGACTTCCTTATAGCTTCGGCTACCGTCGGAGCTGACGCCGGCAGTCACCCTGCACGTCTGCGCGCCGGCGCTTTCTGTTAGATAGATTGCGAAGGCGGAGAGAGCGGCAATCAATATGAAGCGATAGTTGGTCATTGTCATTTATGTCATGTCTCGGTTTACGCTGCAAATATAGTGGCAACATTCCACTTGTGCAAATATCGCGCTTGCGATTATTAAATAATTAAGGTTGTTTTACTTTTTTTTACAATTCGGCCGGTCAGTGTGGCGGGGTGCGCGGGGAGGGGGGGCCCCCCCGGGTTCTG
>OGQO01001118.1_pt1 | contig 25796 bp, 20 predicted proteins | sample 1553241 | NCBI WGS metagenome assembly OGQO01 (sample SAMEA2579933, study PRJEB22360) | human gut metagenome | biome: human gut; feature: human-associated habitat; material: faeces | place: Denmark | collected 2008/2010
GATAACATCCGAAGAGCAGCGCGCCCCAGGATCAGCCATGACGTGAGCCGGCGGCATCCGGTCGGTGGTTTCGGGTTAGCAAATCCCGAATCACGCTGCAAAGGTAGGGAGGGAAAAGGAGAGGGGATTGTTATTTTACCATTTTCGTTAAGAAAATTCATGCGAAGACACAGACGAAGATTGTATAAACGTGAATTTGTAGCCGTTGTCAATGACACGCGAAATCCAGTCATATACTTCCTGCGAGGAGTATAAGTGTTTGCCATCAGCCTCCTTCTTCTTAAGCAAAGCCAAGGCGAGGAGGGAGTATTCATTGGGTAATGAAGTAGAAAATACACCTAAGTCATCGGTATTGATGGTGACGGCCAAGGGATAACGCGTCTCTTCGGACCTCACAGGCATGAAGCGGAAAATAGGATGGACGTCAAACCGTTCGAGACGCCCTATTCGTACATTTGACGACGGGCAACATTCTATACATATCTGTTGCTTTGAGATAGCTCTAATCATCGCATCCTGAAGAGCAGTTATCATCAGATGATAACCATCGGGGAGATGAAAGGCTTTGGTCTCATTACCCTTTTCACGAATGCCATAGCCATCGGCATGATATTGCTTTAACAACGTGCGGGCAGTCGCATTGTGGTTACGGACATTGTTTGCCGCCTCAGAGTCAAGTAGCGCATAATAATCCCAGCTCTCGGGGTCGATATGGGCATTGGAAATGACAGTTCCGTCAGAGGCATAAACATCGGGGTTGTCTCCACGTAGAAGGAGAGAGTCCCTATAGTCATACATATCCGGGATCTGTGAGGAATCAGATAGTGAGCGGTAGCCGATATCCTTGCAGAGGTTTCGGTATGTCTCCTTAAGGAAAAACTCAGTTGCCGGATCTAACTGTATGCCGGATTTCTGTGATTTTGCCCATAACCAGACCACATTGTCAAGCATCCATTGCTTGGGTAGTACGATATAGTTGTGTCGTATCTTGTAGTATTCACATGCGTCCATCCCGAGAGCGAGGGCATGCCCAATTCTGTCGCGGGCCTTGAGATCAAGCAGATGTATGGCCTCGTCGATAGCCCGTAGTCCATCAGCCAGATCATAGAAGTCTTCACCGGCATGGAAAGTGGCGTCAAAACCGAAATGACGCAGATAACGGAAACTTTGGCTGAAGGCCTCCGGTCGGTTGGCAAACTCCGAACTTGCAGCATCAATCCCTGGATTTTTCATCACTGATGGAATACCGGATAGAATGCGGCTTTCAGACTTATTGCTGTTCCTTCTGTCATAATCCCTAAAAGGCTTGTTTTTCGTTTTATCACGGGTTTTGATGAAATGGAAAATTAAGGTCCAGTCATCAAAGTTGAATTCATCTGTCACGTAACCATCCATCCAGTCATCCTTGGAATAAAGGGAATAGATGCCTTTATATGCCTTTAGAAGGTCCTTTTTTGATTTCACTGGGACAATCCTTGTCTCAAATACCTTGGTGAAATTATGTTCTCTTGCCTCCCATAAAGGAAGCGATTCTAAAAATTCCTTGTATTCGTCTTTGATAAAAGTGGATTTTATATTTTGGAATTTCTGGAAATTGGAGAATCCGACATTCTTGTTGATTTGGATGAAATAGCCTCTCAGAAGACTTTTGATCAGGATATACTTATAAAGAGCCCTTGTCAGCTCCTTGTCATTTGTTGCATATATCTGCTTCAGGGCATTGTAAAGCAACCAGCGCTCGCCGGCATATATCGACATAGGTTGACCTGGATATATGCATATATAGTCAGGAATCCAGTCATTACACCTTATATCCCTTTTTAAATGAGTCTCGCTGTCAAGGGAATCGTATACGTCTGGAGAATTGAGATTGAAACGATTGCCCTTGGAAGGAAGACTGCCGGAATCCCCGTTCAGGTAGTCGTATATATTCAGCCTTAAAGCTACAGCTTCTGCCACATGACTATAAGTAAAAGATCCTATGGATGCTTTTAAGGAAGGCTCATGCTCTTGTGCAAGCTTGTCAAATTGCTTATTTAAGCCGCCGATATGGTTCATCAGCGATACCCATGAGATTTCGAAAGTATTGGTGGTGGCTTTCAGGTGGCTGTGTAGCTCACATAGTCCTTTCGTCTTAAATAGATAATTCAGATGAGGATTATCGTTATGGACAACTGAGGGCCAGTCAAACTTCCTCTGGGCATTGAGTGAATCCCTGTCGACAAATGCGAGGAGGGAACAGGAGAGAAGGTCCTCTCCCAAAGTTTGGGTCACTTCTCTCCAGCGGAACAGATGCTTGAAATGAGCCATGGGATATCCGTGGGAATCCTCGGCCAATTGAGTCGACAGGCATGCAAGCGCTTGAAATATATTGCGCTCCTCCAGGCGATTGCTGTCATAGCCGAATCGGCTCCATTCATCTACTCCTACATTATATATCATCCTTAGGCTGTCATCGGATAACTCGGGATGATGTATTCTTGCCTCGTCGATGAAAATATCTACCGGTAGGATATATGAATCATCAGGCACTGAAGAGACGGCACTTTCAGTCGCAATGATATATCTTCTTGCAACCTTGGCAAATGCTATTTCGGTGAAAATTCTGATTAAATCCATATCCCGATGGTTTATTGTTTACGGTTCAATTAGAATGCGGTTCTCAAAATTATATTTAATTCTTTTCTCCTCTTCCTCAAGGCTCTTAAGCTCTCTAAGGTGTTTCCTTGAACTCGTAAGTAATGACCTTACCTGAAGCTCTTTTTCTTTAAGGGAGGAAATGTATTTATCCATATCGTCTTGGTACAATGCCAGTTTGCGTCTTCCTTCTTCAACGGCGCCCTCATTCGAATGGAGAGATATGGTTCCTTTCTCAATGCTTCGATTAATAACGTTAAATTCAGCTATGTTCAGACCTTCTTTATTTAATTTGTCTCTCAAAGCTTCGATATTTTTCTTGTCAATCGAGATTGCAGTGTCCGATTTTATAATGGATGCTTTAATATTTAAAATATCATTATTAAGGAGACTTGTGTTATTCTTTAACTCCTTAATATCTTCTCTTAAGCTGGATACCTGTTCATTAATCTCGGTAATATTACCTTCTAAACTTTCTCTTTGGTTTGCAATAGTCTTAAGTTCCGATTGATAGAGAGAGTCAAGAGCATTAGGATAATAGAATTGAAGGCCTTCAGGCAATCTGCCACTAAAATCATATCTGTAATGTATGGTAAGTGAGGCAAGGATATCCGCAAGGTCAAAATCAGAGAAATTATCCTTATGTGTGGTTATTGCAGAATTGACATATGCCGGTGAAATATATTGATAGAGTGTCTCTTGAATTTCTTCTTTGGTGTAACGTTTTTTATACGCGAAGATAGCATTTTCCGACATTATTGAATGAAAAAGATAGTTTCGCCTTTTAGCAAGTTCCCTTTCCCGTGGTTCAGCGAAATTCTTTTCCTCAAGCTGTGACAAAACATTTCTGAGCAAAGAGTATATGGAGTAATCAATAAGATAAAACTTGTTCTTTTCCTTCAATGATTTATATGCGGTATATTTATTATAAGTCTTAATCCAATACCCTTTAGTTGGTATTTCTCCATCTTTTTCTGTAATCTCAAGCTGGTCATAGAAATCTGTCAAAGCACCAATCATCCCATTGCCGCTGGTTCTGATACTGTTTTTCTTATCGCGGAGCCATTCAGTCAGGTCTTCTAACACTTCCATATTCCGTATGGCTGCTTTTGACATTAGCTTCCATGAATCGTTCTTTTTGTCCTTTAATTCGTGTTTTTTAACCCCTGAACTATATCGAATCATTCGATTAAGCAGGGATTCATTATCTTTTTTTGCGATATTGAAAATGTCAGCATGAAAACGGTCATAAGCGAACTTGGGATATATTGCGTTTACTAGAGGGACTGTGGCATCAAAAAGAAGATTCTTGACAGTATTGCCAAATGGCTTGAAATATAGAGGTTCATTAGCAAGTCTACCGTTACTGTCTGCTACCTTAAGATCAACACGTTCCTTGACAGTCAGCATAAAGAACTCTATCAATCTAAGCTTGGCCGATAATCCAGAAGGGATATTGTCTCCGTCAAAATCATCCTTATGGACTGCCAGCTTCTTGTATTGTGTCACTATATCTCTTATTTCGGAAAGAAGGATACGCCCGTTAATCAACTTTACTTCTCTCCTCTCCTTACCATTCTGAGACAATGGGATATAGAAATCTCCGCTGGAAGATAGGAAAGAGCCACCGATAAGACGGAAATATTCAGGAATGTCGCTTCTGACTGCTGTTTTCAGTTCCGGTTCGGAAGTCGGGTTTTCCTCAGGCAGACTCAACCCTGAATTATCTGTCATATCTGTCATCCTATTATATGTCTCATAGAGCATAATCGAATAGTATGATTCTATTAGAAACAGCAGTCGGAGGGTCTTGCTTGAGTCTGACCGCTTCTTTATGAAGTCCATAATAACCACTACATCCCCTATCGATACATTCCAGTAGGAATTGGAGGGGTTTAGTATATCATGAAGCAATTCTTTCTCACGGACATAGGAATTGTTCTTGTTTTGTTGCTTGAAGGCTGAAAGTTCCGACTCAATCTTCTCTAAAGATTCAGTCTGTTTTAAAAACAGATCGTAAAGATTGGAAATGACGTATCGGTTCACTTTAGCGAGATTTTCTTCTTCAAGCAGATGCTTTGCGAAGGAGCGGTATTCTGGGTCTATAATTCCGAGCCATTCCTGAAAGAAATAGTTCTTAAACTGCCGCTGATTTTCCTGATTGACTGTCTTGGAGGATTCCTCAAAATCCTGCATGTTCCATAGCAAGGTGGTAAGCATCCTAAGGTCGCGGAGATTTCGTGGGATGACGAGGCTCGGAATGCCGGACGAATTGTAGAAGAGATATCTTGTCTTGGCGAAAATCATGGACGGCACCCTTGTCGCCACTGTCAGTTTGTCGCCTTCCGAATCTGACGGCTTCTTAGGATCCTCGATGACGAGACGGAAATCAAGATAGGAATTTAAGTCCGGCATTTCAAACCGCTGGTCGGGCGGTAATAGCTTGTTGAGGTAACGCTCAGCCATCTCAGCAATCTCCTTATTGGAGACAAGATGAGGAATATCTTTGTAATGTCTCTTGATTACGAGACAGATATTGTCGAAAAGCTGATTATATTTTGCAGCGATTATGACAGCAACCCTCGGAAGGATAAGATACTTCCGGATACATTCCATCATCTCATAAGAGCAAGATATGTTAAGGTCAAGGTCATCTATATTGATGATAAGGAAGGTCTTCTTCTTGTAATCCAGATATGTCGATATGAGATTCTTAAGCAACAGTCTCAACCGACTTCCCTCATTGAGGTGCCGGAGCTCATCGATTTCAAACTCGTCTTCAAGCTTTAGCTCCTTTTCAAGATAGCGCATTGCAGACTTTACATCGCGAAACAATGCTTGGATTTTGCTTAACTTGGATTGTTCCATGCGAGGAATGTTGTCCCACTCCTTGAAATCATCTTTGAAGCAGCCGTAAAGATTGCCGACCACTATATCCAGAATATTATGATGAGTATCGAAAAATGAAGGATCAATCTCATTAAGTATTAGCAAGTCATCACGTGTTTCCTCACATTTCTTCACAAGAGAGCGCATACAGGAGGTCTTACCGGTACCTCTGTCACCTAAGAAAGCGATAATATTGTTAGGAGTCTTGCTTTCCCATGAAGTATCATTAGCATCGTCAGACGTTGTATGAGATAACAGTCGTTCTATGCCTGCAAAAGATGCTTTAAGCACAGTCGCGAAAGGGGTTACATCTTGTTCTTCTGAATTAAGAATAGTGGGGTAAGTCTCTTCCCCGATTATGAATTTCAGAACCTTATCCGTAGTAGTTTGCATAATGAATTGCGTGAATTATTGTTAAGATATATTGTAATGTGCTTGGCTAATTTCAAATAATTTATATATAATGAATCTGAAATAAGGAATGCGTACTTGTCGGTGTGACACCCCTCATCTCAGCTCCGAGAATAAGTGGAGTAGCTGAGTCCACCTAATCTTGTATTATTGTTATATTCAGTACATTATATACTATATGCCTGTGTCGTATTTATACTATAAATGTGTCGTATTTATATTATAAAGAGGAACCGACTTCGGGGACACCTATGTGCGGTCTTGGCATCGCAGGAAATCGGCCCTCAGGCTTTTGGATATGTCTTAGCGTTCGGCCCGCATGGGGTTGGTGAGGAAGTCCTCATAGACCATTAGGCTGCCGTCACGGTGCATGTTGTCATGGACGTAATGTATTACAGACCATAATACTCCTTGAACCATTTTACGGTTCGGTCTATACCTGTTTGAAGATTTGTATTGGGTATGAATCCAGTAGCAACAGCAAGGGCAGAAGAATCTGCATATGTCTGATATACATCACCCGGTTGCATAGGAAGATACTCTTTCTTCGCTTCACGTCCTATAGCTTTTTCGATACACTGGATATAGTCCATCAGTCTTGTTGGATGCTGGTTGCCTATGTTGTATATTCTATATGGAGCGGAAGAAGTGGCAGGATCCGGATTCTTCTCGTCCCATTCAGGGTCGTTTTGTGGAATGATGTCGAGGATTCTCACAACACCCTCTACAATATCGTCTATATATGTGAAGTCACGAAGCATATCTCCATTGTTGAATACTTTGATGGGACGGTCATGCAGAATGGCGTCGATAAACAGGAATGGGGACATGTCTGGGCGTCCCCATGGTCCATATACAGTGAAAAAACGTAATCCAGTAGTTGGAATACCATATAGCTTTGAATAAGCATGAGCCATTAACTCATCACTTTTTTTTGTGGCAGCATACAGACTGACCGGATGAGCAATACCATGATGTTCTGAGAAAGGAACTTGACCGTTCAATCCATACACACTAGACGAAGATGCATATACTAGATGTTTAACGTTGTTATTGCGACAACCCTCTAGTATGTTTAGGAATCCATCTACATTACTTTCGATATATGTTGTGGGATTGGTTATTGAATAACGCACCCCAGCTTGTCCTCCTAAGTTAATGACAGCATCGAAGCTTTCATTGGCGAATAACATTGCAATTGCCTTAGAATCTTCAAGATTCATGCGAATGAATTTGAATGATCCATATATAGAAGAACAGATGAATTTATACCAAGATATGTCCTTGCAAGCAATTCCTAGATTCTCAAGACGTCGATGTTTAAGCTCTTGATCGTAGTAATCATTGATATTATCAAGTCCAACAACGGAACATCCGTTTGCTAGAAATCTGTTGCATACTGCTGATCCAATAAAACCAGCAGCTCCAGTTACAAGTATTTTCATTTTAATAGATTATTATATATATTCATGTGAATGGCTACAACTTCATTAATGGAAAATTCTTTCATGGCCTTGTCCCTAGCTGCCTTACCCATCTTAATTCTTAAATCCGTATCATTAAATAGTTTTATAAGAGCGTTAGCAATTTCTATTGGATTTTTAGGTGGTACAAGAAAACCATTGATGCCGTCATCTACTACATCACGGCATCCGGTGGAATTGCAAGTAATGATAGGGCGACCGATAGCAGATGCTTCGATAAGGGACTTAGGCACACCTTCACGATAGTATGAAGGGAATGCCATAATATGGCTCTGCTCTAATAAATGCTTAACATCATTCCTTTCTCCAAGCCAGCATATATATTCTCCATCGCAGTGATATTTTAGATATTCGTTTGAGACACCGGATTTGTTAGGTGTAAGGCGTCCGCATAGTATAAATTTAATTTTGTCTGAATATTTACTTTTTAATAATTCTGCGGCATCAATCAAATCACATACTCCTTTTTCCTTTACCATTCTACCTGTGAAAATGACTGTCAGTTTCCCGTTGGTAGGAGCTTCTATATACGAATAATCTTCTAAATCTATTCCAGAGCCTTTAGTGAATTCAACCTGTTCATGTTTAACTGCAAACTCACTTAGGAATATCTTGAGGTCATCGTTATTTTGAAAAATAACTTTGACGTTATTCCTATTATTGGAATATCCGATAATCCAAAGAATGATTTTAGCTGTCAAGGATAATCGCTTGCCGTTGAAAAGACCGCCAAGTCCGCTCACTGCATTTACAACACCTTTTATGTTTTCCTTCTTTGCAGCAAGTCCTCCCCATAATATAGTTTTAAGGCCAACATGGTGCACAATATCAGGGTTCTCTTTATTATAAAGCCTTTTTAGAAATCTGTAGGTCTTTAATTCTTGAAATGGATTCATGCCTGTAGGACTGATAGGTAAATCCAACATTTTGAATCCTAGCTTTTCAATATCTTTACGGCGTCCGGTATCTTTTGTAACTATGACAATCTCAAAACCTGCTTTTTGAGCAGCGATAGCGACAGCTTTGCGATGAGATAGAAAGAAGCGGTCTTCATTAACAACAATAAACAATTTTGGCATATTACTAAAATGGTCTACATGTTATAAAGGCTTTCATATATATTATTGTATTCATGAGCCATGATGCTTATATCATATTCCTTGGCTCTGATAATACATTTACTAACTACGGATTTATAGTACTTAGAATCAATTAATAGAGTATTAATTTTTTCTGCCAGGCTTATTTCATCAGCAGTGTTGAAAATTTCACCAGCCCCTCCAACGACTTGCTTTAAGCCATCTACGGAAGATGCTACAACAGGTTTCCCGGCAGCCATAAATTCCAATGCAGTAAGACCAAATCCTTCCCAATGAGACGACTGAACGCCAATTGAAGATGCTTTTATGAGTAGTGGAATATCGTTTCTATTTCCTAAAAATACGCATTTATCGGAGACTCCTAATTCTTTTGAGAGGAGTTTGGCTCTCTCGATCAAATCTCCATCTCCAGCGAAAGCGATAAAAACATTAGGATTGTTAATTAACCTTATAGCTTTGATGAGAGTGCATTGATCTTTCGATGGAACAAAACGTGAAATCATTAAGATAGGAATCCCTGATCTTCCAAATAGGTCTTCAATACTCTTAGTCGGAGCATTGTAATAGCTATTGAAATCTATTCCATTATGGATAATATGGAACTTTGATGAGTCCTTAGGTCGTAACCATTTGGTTAACGCGGATTGCGTTGATTGACTGATTGAGACAATACAACAGTACCGATTATATATAAATTTTTCTATTGGCTTTAAGAATTTTTTGCTACGTCTTCTATTGTACGTGCTGTGTTCTGTATATACGATATGTGCTTTTGTGCCTATAGATGCAAATGCTACATGATAAAGAGAAGGGAATAAGTGGACATGGATAATGTCGTAACCTTTTATTATTTTATGTAATTTAATAATGCTTCCAAAGGAATATATGTTTTGTAATTTCAATGAAATTACAGTTGCTCCAGCTGCAATAAGTTGTTGTTCTAAAATGGATTCAGAGAAATTGTATACTATAACGGAAACATTATTGCCCGATGAAATTTGAGACAATGCTAAATCATGTACAATCCTCTGGGCTCCTCCTATTTCTAAAGAAGAAATTACGTGGAGTATTTTCATAGTAGGGTAATAGTCACGAACCTTTCTTGTGATTTATGATTTGCTGATACAGGGCATGAAATTGTGATGTATATATGCTGTTAGAATATTTCTGGTCGTAATATTCTTTATAATTGAATGTGGCGGATCTTAACCTCAAAAGGGATACATAAATAGATTCGGGGTTGTTTTCAAATAGGAAATTGTCACTAATTATTATTTCAGGGACAGCGCACTTGTTGCTGCCGATGACAGGTTTGTTAACGCAGTATCCTTCGATTATAGGTAAACCGAATCCTTCAGCGTGATCACATGTAATTATTACACAATCAACTTTATTGTATAATTCTGCCAATTCCGAGTCGGGAATATAACCAAGCAATTCTATGTTGTCAAGTTGCTTATTAATAATGATATCCCTGTAATGTTGTAGAAGAGGCCCTTTGCCGGCTATTTTAATCATGATCCTTTTCCCTTGGAACAATTTATCCTTGCAATACTCGGCAAAATCAATTAATAAATCTATTCTTGTACGTTCTTGAATCCCTCTCACGGCTAAAAGTGTATAATAAGGCTCATCAATGTCCTTATTTATCCTCTTTTGAAGATTCAAATCGACTTCTAAAGGGGTTGTATTATATATTATTATACTCTTTCGGCCATTTTTATTTGAGTATAAAGATTGATCTTGCGCATATTTTGAAATGAAATGAATTCTTCTAGATCTAATATACGCAAGTTTTTCTATGATATAGAATAGCCTGTATGATTTCTGATTTAGTCCCTTCCTTTGATAGTATATGGCATCATGAACTGTTAAAATGTCGGTTTTATATAAACTAAATAAGGTTTTAACAGGACCATGAGAGTGAATAATCGCATTATTCCCTTTTTTTATCCTACGTATGATTAGGTTTAGGGCGATTATTTTCTTTATCCCTTTCTTTAACGAAATGCATATAATGTTGCCCCATCGAAATACTGCGTTTTTATCATCGAAGAATATATAATATATTTTACCGAAGTCATATCCGATAGCTTGGGAATATATCACGTTTTCAACTCCTCTTTTAAATATCAGTGGGTTGTTGTTTCCTAAATAAATGATATCCATATTTATATATTTTACCAATATATGTTGATGAATCCGCCTGTATTAAAGAAAGTCATCCTGACAAAAGTGTATATTCCAAAAATGATTATATATGTGTATAATATTTTGAAATTTCTTTTATTGATTCTTTTTAGTAATAATGGATATAGAAGTACTATAACCGTAAGGTACATTTGGTTTAGTCTTGAGAATGTGGCAGATTGGTTAAATTCAATCATACATAACAGTGCAAATATAAATGTGACTGCTAATCCTTTATATAATAGCGAACTATTATGTTTATATATAAAGGCCAGTATGGGCAAATAAGGTATTATCTGTTTGAATCCAGCCTCCTGTTCATTCCCTAAATGACTAATACCTTTGTTGACTGCCAGTGCTAGTATACCAGGTAAATACTTTGCAGTTTTTTCGATTATACTAAACAAGGTTATGCCGATAATAGACAATGCAAATAGACACAACAGCATAATCATAACTGTTCTTATCTTCTGATTATATAATATTTTGAATAGCGGCAAATATAGAATATAAGATAGTGCCGTATAGTGAAATAGAAAAGCTATGAAAGCGAATATTAAAGATTTTTTGTAATTGCTTTTACTTAGTTGTATTATGGCAATTAGCATTATTATACATGACAATGCGAACCTTATAGTAATGATATCCCTTTTGAAATAAAAGCATGCAATGTAAATGAATAACGATAGGAATGGATATGGTGAATATCGCTTAATTAAGAAGGCTAAAGGAACTAGTGTTAATATAGATACTATACTGAATAGAAGGAGATATTCAGTTGAGAATATTTTTGTGGTTCTTTCTAATGCCACATATCCTGGTTCGTACCTAAAATTAGAGAGATTGAAAAAATCATCAAATCCAGGAGCGTTATAAAAACTTAATATATAGTAGCTGGTATCGAAGCTTGTATTCTCATCCTTACATGATGAAACAATGATAAGTGAAACAACAACAATCCAAAATATTAAGTCTTTATATCTGGACTTAATAAAGTCAAGTGTACAACACAATAATGAACAACCAAAGATGGCTAATATTATTATGCCGAACATTTAGATGTAATTAAGTTAATATAACGGTATTCAAATAATGACAAATACCATTAACATTCTGTAAGCGCTTCTTTGATAGCTTTTAAATATTTGGTGCCATATTTTAGGTCTGGCTCTATGTAGTTTCCTTCTCCCCATTCGTTCCATGATTTAAGAAATATATACTCTTTATTGTTATAGCCTGCAAAATTCAATGTCTCGTTTAAATGCTTCTTAAAGCATTCGGGAGTACTATGGGTAACTACTATTCCGTTATTACCACTACGAGGTGTATGGTCCCAATTCGGAATAATTGTTGTGTATATATCATCTTTACTATCTTCTTTTGAAATGAGATTATGGAATATGTATCTGTAGTTTTGTCTTAAAGGATAGTTAAAGAAAGTCTTAAGCAATTTGTCTTTTATCTTTTTTGTGATTGGCCTCTTTAAATTAATAGCATCGAAAAGCCTCATTGTGTTGACTCCGTTATACCCCAGATGGAATTGTTTTTCTATTTCTTTAGCGCAAACATTGTGTCGTAACTGGCATATAAAGTGAAATCCACATAGAGCCTCTTTTCTCGCGAGATCGTTCCATAGCTCAATAAATTTAGAAATATCAGGAAATTCTTCAGGTGAATATATCATAAAAGCAATTTTCCCTTTTATCCTTATATATCTTGAATCCTTAAATGCGGGTAATAAATGATAAAAATGAGCAATATGATCCTCTATCCCTGGATATTCCTGTTTAACTAATATCGTTCTTGACGTTCCTTTGCCATCTTTATCCCAGAATTTTTTATGCCATGACTCATTAGCCCAACAGAGCATAAAAGGAAAATCAGGTTTCCCGAGGCGCAAAACCTCATTGAAAGGTAGTTCAAGCTCTTCTTTGCCATTACCAAACCAATAATGATAATAGCAGAATCCGTATATACCAGCATCTTTAGCTAATTCTGCTTGTGCTTCCCTCACTTCAGGAAGCCTTAAGTCGTAGTAACCCAGATCGGCAGGAACTTTGGGCTGGTAATGTCCAGGGAAAAGGGGTTTGGCTTTTCCAACATTAGTCCATTCGGTAAAACCTTTACCCCACCATTTATCATTATCAGGAGTCGGATGATATTGTGGAAGATAGAATGCGATAATTTTAGGCTTGCTCATTTTCAAATTCGTTAATAGCATGTTTAGTTTCTATTAAATATGAATGGCACCATTTTCGATCTGGTTCCAAATGGTTTCCTTCGGCCCATTCATTCCATGCATTAATGAATACTAGGTTTTCTTCCCTGCTGAAAGGTTTAAATTTATTTAGTGTGCTCTTAAGCCATTTGCCATATAGTATAGGAGATGAGCCAGTCATCATAATGATGTTGCGTTTACGTCGTGAGGAATTATCCCACATAGGGGTTACACATGGAAACTGCTTATAATTAGGTTGCGGTAGTTCTTCTATGAATTTAACATACCGTCGATAATTGATCATTTTTGGCAATCGATTATTCAATAGAAGATAATTTATTTTGTTGTAAATTCTAGCGAAAAAACGGGATTTGAAATATTTTCCAAGTGGCTTTCCAAGAGGCTGAAAGTCAATAGCGGCATCGATGCCTGTTGTTAAATGTTCTTTTCCAGCTATTCCAAAACTTTCAAAACGACATATATATAACTCTAATTCTTCTTGGGCTGCTTCCTTACGCCATATTTGTAGCATTCTGTCCAAATTTGGAATGATATTCGTCCTATAGATGGAAATCACTGGTTTGCCATCAATCCTAATATAGCGTGGATCTTTAAAATATGGAATCAACCATTTAATATGATCTCGTGCATCTTCTTCAGTATAGTCTTGCTTAATGAGGATATGTTTTTCTCCACCATCCCATGCACGTGTCCAGTTTTCATTAGCCCAGCATATCATGAAGGGGAAATCTGGTTTACCTGATTCCAGTACTTCCTTTAAAGGGCGTTCCATCAATAGCTTGCCATTAAACCAATAATGATAATAGCAGAACCCATAGATCCCCGCTTCTTTAGCCATTTGGGCTTGTTGCTCTCTAATCTCGGGTACTCGAAGATCATAGAATCCTAAGTCGGCCGGAAGATGCGGCTGATAATGTCCCGGGAATCTCGGTCGAGCCTTTGAGACGTTCGTCCACTCGGTAAAACCTTTTCCCCACCATTCATCGTTCTCAGGGAACGGATGAAACTGAGGTAAGTATATAGCGATTACTCTTTTGTCCATAAATAATAATATTCAATTCTGATTTAAATTATACGATTTAATAATTTTAGCGGGATTGCCGGCTGCAACACTGTGTGGCGGGACATCTTTTGTTACTACAGAATTTGCAGCAATGACTGCTCCTTTGCCGATTGTTACACCGGGAAGTATAGTCGCTTTGTCGCCAATCCAGACATCGTCTTCAATGATGACCGGACCTTTGGAATACAAAGATCGTTTGGCTGGAGGAACAGTCAATGAGTCATAATCAGTTGTTCCGTGACCATTGTCAGTAATTGTTACCCAACGACCTGTTAATACGTTGTTACCTATTTGAATTCTATTGATACAAGTTAGGTGTAGGTAATCACCAAAATTGCAGTTTTCACCAATCGAGACAGAAGGATTTAACGTTTGAGTTGAGCCATCATAAATTGGAAATTTGTCCCATGCCGTCAAGTCAGCGAGCTTGCCAAAACATGTTTTGTTTCCAATTTTGAAATATTGACTTCCGAGGATGAAGTTTGCAGGCCATTTAAAGCCCAAATTATAATTATTGAATTTGTGGCCTATCCATAAACTATAGATTTTACCTTTAACATAAGACCAACGGGATTTGTTACCCGTCTTGATATTATGAGAACTAAATCCATATGATAATTTAATTATCTCAATGGATATAGTTTTCAAAATCGTTTTAATGAGTGACTTCACAACTATGTTTTATCCTCTAGATGAAATAACCTCACGATAACAATCCATGAGCTGATTTACAATTTTTTCAGGATTATGTCTATTATGCGCGAGGTCATAAGAATTCTTAGAATACTCTTCTAATTTTAAAGGATTCTTTAAGAGATTGATAATAGTATTAGCCAATTGCCAAGGATCATTTGCAGGAACAAGCTCTCCATCAATACCATTTCGTACAAGCGTCGCTATTCCTCCTACCATTGTGGATACTACCGGTACTCCAAGAAGTTGGGCTTCACAGATTGAATTAGGACTGTTTTCGGCATAGGCTGTATGAATGTACATTGTACTTCTTGTAAGTGCGGCGATAAGTTCAGTTGGTTTTAAAGGACCAACAAATTTTACATTATTGTTGGGAAAACTATCTTTTTGAATTGCCTCAATGGTTTTTATTAGCCTTGCATCGTAGGAACCGGCGACAGTCCAATCGAACGGAATTTCATTGTTTTTCAGTATCCTCGCAGTTTTCAATACTACGTCTAACCCTTTTCGCAATTCAGCTCCTGTTGTAATGAGTTGAATCGAACACCCCATTTTAATTGGTTCCCAAATTTTTGAGCTATTAAGGAATGACGGACGAATAGCTTCATCTACATGAAAATATTTAGCATTAGAATTTAGTGTATGAACCATTGCCTTATCCCAAACAGTCCTTCCCATGTAATTATTGACAAGTTCCCATACTGATGCCTCCATCTTTTCTCTTGATTTATTGTAATTAACCTCGCAAAGTCTGTGGAAGATGGTTTTGGGATTGAAATTATTTGCTTTTATTTGAGAGAACAAATCATATTTTGGAGGATAGTCTGCATTATTATATGCTATAATACTACCTTGAACATGTATGACAATGGGGATGTTAATGTGTTTGGCGACTAATCCAAAAGGCCATTCTGTGCCAAAAATATGAATTATGTCTGGCTTATGCTTTTCAACTACGCGTAGAGCTTCTTTTTCAATTTGTTCTGCATAATACTTATATGTCCACCTATTAGCGAATCTCTGAAACTTCGAATAATGTAAAGATAGCGGCTCATATGTAACTCCTTCTTTTTTTTTGCATTCGCAACCTGAATGTCCTTCAAAGCTGACAATCAACTCAATCTTGTCTTGTTTCTTTACGATTGATTCTAAAGAGTCTTGCCATCCACCTCTGACAGACTTGCCACTGTAATTTGCTGGCTCAGTCACTTCAAACCATAATACTTTCATAAGGAATGTTTATTTTGAGATTAATTCAAGAATAATCAACGTGGAACCCCGAGCTTTTTCTGTCGTATTCTAAAAATAATAGAATGTGTCACAAAGATTGTGCGAGATACCAACGTCTGCTTTCTAATTGCTTTTTCTAACGTCTTTTCCAACGATTCGATTTTATTCATTGTAAGTGTTTTCCAAGCATTCAATAGATTAGGAAAATATTGGTTATGGCATTGAGTATAATATGCTTTGGATATGGAATTTATACCGTTAAGAATTACTTCAGAAATATCCTGATGGTTTTGGTAGAATCCAAGGATGGTTTCTTCCTTGAGGCTTTCGTTAACCTCAAACCGGTACATGGCTTTAGGTGAACTGATTATTTTAATTGATTTAAAGCCATTATATACAGCCCTTGCATATAAGTCATAGTCAATAGAAGGATACAGCCTGTCGCGGAAGCCACCTAATCTGATTATACTTCTCTTTCGAGCCATCATCCCTAAGGGAGCCCCTGCCGGATTGTCTAAGATGAAATCTGTAATCCTTAGTTTGTAATACTTGTTCTTTGGTCTGTTAACTTTTTTCCTGTTTGAACAGTAAAATGATGGATATATGAAATCGGCATCGGGGATTTCTTTGATTACTTTAGAGTGGAAATCAATGAAGTCGGATAGTATAAGATCATCATCATGAAGCATTATCACCCATTCTGTACGACTTAGTGTATAGAGACGATTGAAATTGCCGGTCATGCCGAGATTCTCGGAGTTCTTATAATACGATAGGCCTTTCACGTCTTTGTATCGTGTCATTAACATTTCCGTGTCATCGCCTCTTTCCGGATTGTTGTCGACGACTATAATCTCATAAGGTTCATTCGTTATTTGATCAATGGCACTTTCAAGAGCCTCGCGCAGATATTTGTTCCGTTTGTAGGTAGGTATGGCAATAGTAAATCGAGGTACTTCAGTTAGATGATTCTCAAAGACTGGGATAGAAGGGATATTTTCTGTCTCCTTAAAGTGATCCTCTATCTTGAAGAAGTCGTTTTGTTTATCTGCCATGATTAATGGGGATTAACTTGAGGCTTTGTTTAAAGCCTATCGATAGGAAAGTTGGGAATGATATGTGAAAGTCCCGGCATACTACATAGGGCCATTTCCAGTTGGCATAAACTAACTGGCAGATGCCTTGAACTAACACGAGTCCCAATATGCCCAAAGTGGTAAATTTGAGAGATAGGAAGCTGCCGATACATATTGCTGCGCCCGCAATTAATGATGATTCAACAAATGGTATCTTGTTTTCAGTGACAATGAATGTGGCGAATGATCCGTGATTGCCTTCAAGCAATACAATCAGACAATATATAGCTAAGATAAAGCCTGCAGGCAGTACAGCATTTGAGCCGATAAGTCTGAGAGTCCAAGGTCCTATCAGAATTAACGCTACGCTTGACACAATGAATATAACATAATAGACATTCATGGTCAGGGCAAATTTCTCTAAAAGCTCTTTCTTGCGCCCTTCGGTTCTATAAGCATTGAAGAGAGGCTGCTCGGAAATATTAAATGTTAGAGCAAGTTGACTGATGATAGTCACCAGCTGAATCATAAGACCGTATGAAGCTATTTCAGCAAGATTCAGGTATAATCCAGCGAAGAACATTCCGATCTTATTGATGGCATAGGAGCCAATAAAGACTATACCGAGTTTCTTGGCGTTATACCATATTATCAAGAATAGCTTCTTTTGCTCTGCAGAAGATGGTTGGCTATTCGCGAGATGATTCTTCATCTCACTGTCATAAAACATTCGATATGACAATATCCTGCCAACAAATGGAGCCAGCAAATTGGCTATAACGACCCCCAACAGCCCCATCCCAGATAGCAATAATACAAAAGTCAGGCAAATATACGTGAGCCGTTGAGCTATCATCGCTTTCTTTGACTCCATTATCTGACCTCTGCCTGTGAGCAAGGACGAATAATATACATAGTAAATATTAAAGAATACTGAAACTGAGTATATTATCCAAATGATGAGGGAATGTCTCACATTAGTAAATCCATCTGTAACCTTATATATATAGGCTGTGCCGCCTGTCAACATGAGAATCAAGGTAAGCACAGCCATGATGGCATATACCTTCTTGGCAACTTTGATCATATTGGCCAGTAGGGTATAGTCGATTTTTCCTATGGATTCGGCGATTCCTTCCTTTCTCAGCTCCGGAGCCCCCGAAAATACATAGGTAATGTTTCTTGCGAACTGTGGAGCAAATCCAAAATCGAGTAGAGCCACCATAGACGATACTGTCAGCATGAGGTAATTCATGCCGATCTCATCTTCCGAAAGCATGTGGAGGACCAATGGAAGCGTAATAAGCCCGGCTCCAAGATTAAAGAACTGTGCTATATAGCTCCAAATGATATCCTTTTTAGTGACCCTTACGTTAGACACTTTTGCCTTCTTAAAGAATTATTGCATTGGAACGGCTACGCCCTTATATGGCTTCATGACCTCTCTTTTGCGGTATGGACGCTTACCCCATTCGATATTCAGTTTTACATTATGCTGTCGTTCATATTCGAATGCCAGTTCTTTTAATGTAATCTGTCTGTTAGATGTTACGACATATTCATTACGATACGGAGCAGTACTGTCAGAAAGGATGTCGATTAGGCTTTTAAAGGCTTTTATGACCTTGTCAATGTGAACAATATCAATGAGCTGTTCTCCGGCTGACATCTCTAAAACATCACCTGTCATGGCATTCTCTGCAAACAAGTCCATGATTTTGCGTCTGGTGTCATTCGGCCCATAGGTATCGCAGAGTTTCAGAGTTGTAAACTTAATCGGCGAAATCTCCGTATAATATTTAGCCATAGTCATAAACGCCTGCTTTGAAGCGGCATACAGATTCACTGGGCAATATTCATCGGAATAATCAGGCACATTGTAATTTTGCCAGATTGTGCCTGTATTAATGAACCAGCTTACTTTAGCATTGGTTGCTGCTTCCAATACATAGGTTCCTAAAAGAATATTAGAAAGAACGAGATCTTTTATATCGTCGCTTTTATGTTCAGCTACATACTTAGTTGCTAAATGAATTACCCCATCGATATGCTTTTCGATCATATATGAGGTCAGTGCATCAACATCGCCTGAGAACTCGATGAAATGGTCTGGCGAGATATCTTTTACATTCGATGATTTGCGTGTCAGAACAAACAATTCGTGATTCTGCCGCAATGCCGAATATAGATGACTTCCAACAAATCCCGTTGCTCCTGTAATCAGTATGTTCATCAGAATGGCGATTGAAATTCGGAAAACTTTCTAAAAGTCAAATCTCTTCCGGAAACAATGGGATTTTCCACAGGCCAGACAAATCCGAAACTGTTCCTATCAATTCCACAATCATGGTCAGGAGCGTAACATGACGTTTGTGCGTAATTTACTATCGAATCTTGTTCAAGAGAAGCAAATCCATGGGCCAGACCTTTAGGGATGTAGAGATAGCGAGCATCATGCTCATTGAGCTCTATGGCAAAATAATTACCATAACTGGCGCTTCCCTTTCTTAAATCCAATACCACATCAAGAATCCTTCCTTTACTCACATATACCATTTTTACGTGATCGTGGGGCGGAAGCTGAAAATGCATGCCCCGGATCACATCTTTGTTGTTAACTGAATAGTATAGCTCTTTAAAATCGCAGTCGAGACCGTTGTCCTTAAAATACTGTTCGTTAAACAATTTTTGAAATGCTCCTCTTTCGTCTTGGAAGTTTTTCGTCTCTAAAACGAACAGGCCGGATATGGGTGTCTCAATGATTTTCATTGCCTGTATATTCGTTTATTTCGTAAACGCATAACTCATAGACTGGAATCTCTTTATATTTCCGATACCAATCAGTAGTCATAGCTATTGTCTGATTGATGTCCATCCGCGGTTCCCAGCCGAGACGGAATTTCGCCTTTGAGATGTCGAGCATGAGCAGCTTGGCTTCATGCAATGCGTTTGGATCTGATATGTCGCGCAGCTCGCCGCTGCCGTAATTCTCCACAACCTTGGAGGCTACTTCCCATACTGTGGAGATAGATTCAGCACGAGGACCGAAGTTCCATCCTTCGCAATATTCCGTGGGAGATTGCCACATCTTCTTAGCGAGCAGCATATAACCGCCTAACGGTTCGAGGACATGCTGCCAGGGACGGATGGCCTTGGGAGAACGAATGTCAATCGGTCTCCCAGATTCCAAAGCGCGGATGCAGTCTGGAATAATGCGGTCGAGAGCCCAGTCTCCGCCACCTATTACGTTGCCGGCGCGGACACTCGCTATCGATTTGCCATGCTTCTCGTAGTCTTTCGGATTGAAGAAGCTTCGGCGCCATGATGCGATGGCTATCTCAGCGGCTCCCTTCGATGATGAATATGGGTCATATCCGCCCATCGGCTCGTTTTCCCGGTAGCCCCAGATCTGTTCCTTGTTCTCATAGCATTTGTCAGTGGTGATCATGACGCCGACCTTCACGCTGTCGGTAGCCCTGATCGCCTCAAGTATGTTGATGGTGCCCATTACGTTGGTCTGGTAGGTATCCACCGGTATGTCATAGCTGAGGCGCACAAGTGGCTGGGCTGCGAGATGGAAAACAATCTCCGGCTTGTATTCTGCGAAAATTTCCTTCATCCGCTTTCCGTCGCGGATGTCAGCACGAATGTCGGCCTTGATTTTACTGCCGATGCCGGAAAGCACGAAATTATCTTTTTCAGAGTACGGATCAAGTCCGACACCGATAACCTCGGCACCTAATTCGTTGAGCCAGATGGAGAGCCATGAACCCTTGAAGCCGGTGTGACCGGTGACAAGCACCCGCTTCCCTTTATAGAATCCGTCAAAAATATCGACTGCCATGATTACTTATATTGGGCTACGAATTCCTTGATGGTCGACACCATGTATTGAAGCATCTCGTCGGTCATGCCGGGATAGACGCCGATCCAGAGGGTGTTGTTCATGATGAAGTCGGTGTTGTCGAGATTTCCGACAATGCGGTAACCTTCGCCGGACTCGCGCATGCCGTTGAATGCCGGATGCTTCAGGAGATTGCCGGCAAAAAGGTTGCGGGTCTGAATCTTATGCGATTCGAGGTATTTCGCGAGGTCGTTGCGGGTGAACGGCGCATCGGGCCTGACGGATATCAGGAATCCGAACCATGACGGATCCGCGTTCTTCTGGGGCTCGGGAAGAATGAGCCAGGGTGAGCTTTCAAGTCCTTCGCGAAGCACCTTGAAATTGTGACGGCGGCGCTCAACGATGTCATCGAGCTTCTCCAGCTGTGCGCAGCCGATGGCCGCCTGCATGTCGGTGACCTTCAGGTTGTAGCCGAAATGGGAGTAGACGTATTTATGGTCGTAGCCGATGGGAAGCTCGCCGAACTGTTTTGTGAAGCGGCATCCGCAGGTGTTGTCCACGCCGCCGATGCACCAGCAGTCGCGTCCCCAGTCGCGGAAGGAATTGACAAGCCTGTGGAGAAGAGGATTGTCGGTGTAGACGGCACCTCCTTCGCCCATCGTCATGTGGTGGGGAGGATAGAACGAACTTGTGCCGAGGTCTCCGATAGTGCCGGTCTTTCGGATCTCTCCGTCAATTTCATAAGTCGAGCCGAGAGCGTCGCAGTTGTCCTCGACAAGCCAGAGGTTGTGCCTGTCGCAGAAATCCCTGACGGCTTTCAGATCGAACGGATTGCCCAGGGAGTGGGCTATCATTACCGCCTTGGTTTTGGGAGAAAGGGCTTCCTCGAGCTTAGTGACGTCGATATTGTATTCCGGAACGGTCACATCGACGAAGACCGGCACGGCGCCATACTGGATGCAGGGCGTCACGGTGGTCGGGAAACCGCAGGCAACCGTTATGACCTCGTCGCCGCGCTTGATGCGGCGTTCTCCTAATTCGGGAGAGGTGAGAGCAGAGAAAGCGAGCAGATTGGCCGATGAACCGGAATTGGTGAGCGAGCAGTATTTTACTCCGAGCCATTTGGCGAACGCTTTCTCGAACCTCGTTGCCCACGGACCGGCGGTAAGCCAGAAGTCGAGCGACGAGTCAACGAGATTCACCATCTCGGCGTCATCGAAATAACGGCCGCCGTAATTCACGAAAGTCTCGCCGGGCTTGAATTCCTTCTTCCTGCCGTGAGTCTCCTTGTAATATTCCTTTGTCAGTTCAAGAATCTGCTGTTTAAGTTCTTCCTTTCTGCTCATATATATTGCTGAAATAATTCGATAAGATTATAAAATGCCGGGAACTTCATGCTCCCAACGCTTCCAAGGAGCGGAGTTTGCTGCCAGTAGTTTCTCTAACACCGCTTTCTCGCGGGCATTGTCCATGCACTGCCAGAAGCCCTCATGAATGTAAGACATAAGCTGCCCGTTCTGAACCAGTGTCTCCAATGGTTTACGTTCAAAAACACAGTCATCGCCATCTATCAGGTCGAACACTTCGGGTTGAAGCACCATATAGCCGGCGTTGATTGGCGCCCCATCCATCAAGTTCTTTTCGCGGAATGATTTGACAGCGAAATCGCCGCCGATGTTCAGTACGCCCTTGTCCTGGGCGATCTTGACGGCGGTGAGGGTGGCGAGCTTGCCGTGGCTGCGGTGGAATGCCAGCAGTTTGTTGATGTTCACATCACAGACCCCGTCACCGTAGGTCATGAAGAACGGCTCGTTGCCCACGTATTTCTGGATGCGCTTGATACGACCACCGGTCATGGTGTTGTAGCCGGTGTCGACTACTGTCACCCTCCAGGGCTCGCAGTTGCTGGAGTGGACGGTCATCTCATTCCTGTTGTCGCGATAGTCGAAAGTCACGTCGGAATTGTGGAGGAAGTAGTTGGCAAACCATTCCTTGATGTATTCCTGACGGTAGCCGGCGCAGATGATGAAGTCGGTATGGCCATACCAGGCATATTCCTTCATGATATGCCAGAGTATAGGCATGCCGCCGATCTCAATCATAGGCTTGGGCTTGAACTGGGATTCTTCGGAGATTCGTGAGCCGAAGCCTCCGGCGAGTAAGACGACTTTCATGGTGTGAGGCGGCTGGCGCCGCAAGAGTTAAGAGTTAAGGGTGAAGAGTGAAGGACGGCTCGATTATCATGATTTGCTCGATTATCGCGATTATCTCGAGGTTAAGGGACTGGCGGATTGCTGGGCTACGAGGGATTCTTGCCGACCCATGCGAAAACTCTTTCGCACCACAGAACCGGATCCGATTACAGTGCGCTCCGCGGAGAGGAGAGACTAAAGATTAATGATTGAAGATTAAAGATTAATCGGGGAGGGCGGAATTCATGCCGGAGGGGAAACATGCCGGAGGCATGTCCCTACAAGGCGGGTGCATGAGCCGCAAGTGCTGAGTGAGATTCAGACGGCTTCGGAGAGGGCCAACTGTTCGGAAAGCTCTGCGAGCTTCGCTCGTTGGGAAGGGGCAAGCGCTTTCGCGCTTGTTTCAAGGAGGGAGGTGAGACGGTGATAGGCGGAGAGGACGAGGGAGGGGTCGTAGTCTTCTACATAGTCGCAACAAGTCACTACTATGTATAAGTCAGAGGTCAGAGTGACGAGGTCAGAAGTCCTTATTATGTCAGTGGTCTGAGTGACGAAGGTGGCTATCTGGCGATAGTAGGAGTTTATTAGGGTGATGGCTTCACGCTCGTACGCTTCGCGTCCGGTGAGGAGGTGGAGGGTTAAGAGGGGCTCGACCAACTGCTCTTTGGGGAGGCACGCGATGCGTGCTTCCATGAGGCAACGCTCCAGGTAGCCGGTTACCCAGGAGGGGACCGGGGCGAGGTGACGCCTGCCGGCGTCGGCGACCTGTGCGGCGAGGGCCAAGCGCGCTGCGCTTGGCGGGGTTAAGGCGAGGGTGGCCAGCGAGCTGGCCAGGGTGTCGATGGTCATTGCAACGGAGCTGCAAGAGTTAAGAGTCAAGATTGCCGGATTCGAGCCGGTGGGGAAACATGCCGGAGGCATGTCCCTACGGGAGGGTTAAGGGCGCCCCGGTTATGGTGCCGGATTCGGGACGGTGGGGAAACATGCCGGAGGCATGTCCCTACAAGCCGGTTGGGGTATTTCCGCCGCAGTAATGGTCGTATTCTGATTTTATCCGCTTTTTCATCGCGGAGTCGGGGCTCAGCTCTTTGAGCTTCGCATAGGTCGCCTCCAACTGGCTTTTGTCGCGGGTCGTGAGGGAGAGGATGAGGGTGATCAGGGCGCGGGTCCAGTCGTTGGTGACGCTCGCCGCTAATTTGTGATATTTTTCCAGGGCCGAGGCGGCGGCCGATGTGTCGCCGATCAGGGTGAAGGCGCCATATAATAATATCTGGAGGCGGGCGTCGAGCTTGCGGTTGCCGAGGCGGGCGACTTCCATCCTCCCGCTGAAGACGGAGAGGCGGGCTACCAGTGGCTCGGGGAGGGGCTCGTCGGGGTGGTCGTCGTGGTGGCGCAGGGCGTCGAGGAGGTGGGGGACGAAGGCGTCGATCTGGTCGTTGGCCCGTTTGCTGTTGCGGGCGAACTCGAGGACGCGGACGTCGGTGGCCTTGACGTCGAAGGCGATGGTGCCTACCTTGTTATAGACGTTGAGGACGATGTTGCCGCTGCGGGCGCCGGGCTTCGGCATGTAGCGGCCCACGAGGCCTGGGAAGTCGCCGCGTATCACCTCCACGAGGTCGCCGTCCTCGAGGTCGATGTCGCCGAGGGGGAAGTAGGGGAGGCAGTTGCGGTAGGCGCGGGCGATGTTCTGGAAGGAGGCCATGCGCCCGTCGTCGATGACGGCGTAGCGGCCGTCGCTGCTGCGGTCGAGGAGGAAGGAGAATCCGTTGGCCTCGGCGCAGAGGCGCTTCACATGGTCGAAGGTGCCACGGACGAAGACGTAATGGAATGTGAGGTTGGCTGTGCGGAACCGGATGTCGCCGGCTTTCTCCTCGCGCACGACGTAGGTGGGGGCGAAGAGACGGAGGTCGGCCTGCTGCCAGGTGTTGTAACGGGCCACCTCGCGCTCGGCTGAGAGCTCGCCGGGGCGCGGGATGTGGTTGAGCACATACCACGCTTCAGCGGGTTGCGGAGAGGGGTTGTCTTGGGTTTCGGGCATTTTTCTATCTGGTCTGACAAAAGCGCTTCAATTGATAATCAGGCAATTGCAAATCGTTTTGTGTCAGACCTCCGAAAAGTGGGGTCGGCCCTGCGGGCCTTATGTTTAGGTATCTCTTCGGAAGAGATCTGGATGACTCGCAAGTCATGGATATTGAGCACCTTAGCAAACCGGCGCAAGGCGATTTGCTAAACATTCCTCCGATCGGAGGTCCCTTTTTATCAAAAATTATGTGAAAATGACCGCTTTTTCGGAAAAAATTAGTACCTTTGCGTCAAAATAAGTATCTCTTCCGAAGAGATTTGGAAAGTTGCTAAACAAAGACGCCTTCGGCGAAGAGTCAAGGGTGAAGAGTCAAGAGTCAAGTTTGAGGGGTTCAGGCCGGATTCCTGCTGGTGAGGAAACATGCCGGAGGCATGTCCCTACAAGAGGGTGAAGGTCGAGAGAACCGACAGAAACCCGATTGGCTCGATTAACATGATTAACACGATTATCCCGATTATCCCGATTAACACGACACATTATTATATAGGAAATCCGGCGCCCGTATGGGTGCCGGATTTTTGATTGGGGAGGTTGAGTGGGGAAGTGGCGTGGGTGCGAAGCCATTGGGGGTGGCGGCGTCCCCGCCGCCTTCGCGAAGCGAGGCTACGTCGGCACGGATACCTATGGACTCGCAGGGAGGCGGGGTGCGGAGCCTTTGGGAGTGG